>SXGT01538452.1_pt1 | contig 53364 bp, 38 predicted proteins | sample 3176221 | NCBI WGS metagenome assembly SXGT01 (sample SAMN11356862, study PRJNA531348) | freshwater metagenome | isolation source: freshwater sample F1-120 | place: China: Fuxian Lake, Yuxi | collected 2017-12-25
AGCCCTCCCAGCCCTCCCAGCCCTCCTCGCGCGCCCACGGTGACCGGGCCCGAGAAGCGCGTGGAGCGGGACAGGGTATAGGAGACAAAGCCGCTCAGGCGCTCGGAGAAGCTCCGCTTGAGCATCATCTCCAGGCCGAAGGTGCGACCCCTGACCCGGCGGGAGCAGTCCCGGTCGAGGATGTCGTCCGAGTCGGGGCAGGTCGAGGTGGCGTCGGTCAGGCCAAAGGTCTGCGCCAGGAAGACCGTGGGAGAGAGTGTGAAGCGCAGCGGCAGCGCGATCTCGGCCCCCTGGCTCTCCTGGATCGAGGTCTGGAGCCCCTCTCCCAGACGGCCTATCTGTAGACCCGGCACCGGCAGGAGGAAGGCCGGGGGCTGGTGCGACACGCCGAACGTCGAGACCCAGGTCACGGCCGGCGACAGCCTGACCCGGGTCGCGAACCTGGGATCCATCGAGGGAATGGCCGCGTTGCTCGCGGAGCGCGATCCCCTGGCCCCGCTGGAGATGACGGAGCCGAAGAGATCGACGCGCGCCCCGGGCACCACCTCCACGCGCGAGGACAGCTTCCACACCAGGTCGGCCCTGACGCCGAGCGCCAGATCGTTGCGAGGCGGATACAGCGAGGAGAAGGTGTCGAGGCGGCCTCGAGCAAGGAAGCGGCTCACCAGATCGTAGTGGTCCAGGAAAGCGTCGGCGCCCGCCCGCAGCAAGATGTCCCTGGAGAGCCTCCGCTCCAGCTCCACCCTGGTGGACACCATGCGATCACGGACCGCCCTCTCCTCGTCGAAGGTGCTGCTGTCCAGGCCGAAGGTCAGCCCCGTGCGCAGCCGCCCCCCCTCTATCTTGCGGTCATAGCGTAGATCCAGCCTGTGAAAGTCCGTCTCGAAGAGGGTCTTTGTCTCCGGCTCCGTCCCGCCGCGCCGGACCTTGCGCTCGCCCAGGAAATCGTGGCTGCCAAAGGCAAAGACCGAGACGCGATCCTCTGGAGTGAGCTCGAAGGTGGCCCTGGCCTGGTAGTCCCAGTAGTCCAGGCGAGTCTCGGGGACGAACAGGGAGAAGAGCGCCGCGGTGTAGCTGTAGCGCCCCCCTGCCAGCACCGTGCCTCGCCCTCCAGCGAAGGGGGCCTCGACCAGCGCCCCGGCGTCGAAGAGGCGCACGTTGCCCTCGCCCCTCGGCCGGGTCGCCGGCTCCCGGGTCTCGCCGCTCAGGATCCCTCCGGCAAAGCGACCGAAGCGCGCCGGGAAGCCGCCGGGCCAGAACTCGGCCCGCTCGACCAGCCCGGGGTGCACCACGCTGGGGCCGAAGGCCAGGTGGTACAGCAAGGGGACACGGACGCCGTCCAGGAAATAGCCGGTGTTGCCAGGAGGGGCTCCCCGCACGAAGAAGAAGGGAAGCCCGCTGGCGATGGGCACCACCCCCGGAAGGGTCTCTATGGCGCGGAAAGCGTCGCCGAAAGCGCCCGGAAGATCGCGGATCTCGGCCTGCCCCAGGGTCGTCTTCCCGGCCTCCTTGCGCGCCCCCCGCACCTCGACCTCCTCGAAGACGATCCCGGAGGTCCGGGGCGGCGGCGGGCCCGGAGAGGACCCGGGCAAGGCCTTTCCGGGGGGCATGGGAGAGAGCGCAGGAGGGGTCTTCGAGGAGCCCTCGGGGGGCGTGAGAGGGGCCGGGGGCGGCTCGGGGGGCCTGGGCGAGAAGCCGATACGCATCCGGATCCTCGCCGGGATCCGGATGTCCCCGCGGCGAGCGGGCTCGAAGCGAAAGCCCCTCGCGGCGGCCAGCGTCGCGGCGGCGAAGGGCTCGGAGCCCTCGACGATGCGTGCATCTTGCACCTTCCCCTCGCGATCCACCACCAGCTCGAGGATGACCTCGGCGTCCCCCGAGGCGCCCTCGGGGTACGGCACGTCGTTGGCCTCGAGGGAGCGAGGAGGCACCACGGCCTCGCCCTGCGCCGAGGCGAGGCGAGCCAGCGCCATCACGGCGACCAGGAAGGCGAGCGCGAGGCTACGGCTCAGGCGCTCCACTCATGCCGCACGGCCTGGCGCAGAGCCTCGTCCTCGAGGAGCTCGACGGCGGTCTTGGCCATGGCCCGGGCGGCGTCCAGGGCGGTGCTGGTGCCCCTGGCGCTCGCGGCGCACTCGGCGAAGCGGTGCTCGTGGCAGAGGCTCTCCCCCTCGTCGCAGATCGCCAGGTACGGGTGGATCGAAGGGACCACGTGGGAGACATCCCCCATGTCGGTGCTGCCCGCGCCCACCCGGTCGGTCGTCTCGTAGGCCCCTCGCCCCCTCGCCTTGAGGTGCTCCCCGAAGCGCCGGGCGAGGGTCATGTTGTTGCGGATGTCACGGTAGCCGCGGCGCAGAGCGATCTCCACCGTGACGCCGCTCGCCATGGCCGCGCCCCGGGCGCAGCGCAGGACGATCGCATAGACCCGCTCGAGCTCCTCCTGATCCCTCGCCCGAACGCCGAACTCGCAGCCGGCCAGCTCGGACACGATGTTGACGGCCTGCCCCCCGTTGGTGATGAAACCGTGGACCCGCACGCCGTCGCGGAAGTGGACCCGCTGGCCGTCGACGAGCCGGAAGGTGTCCATGCACGCGGTGAGGGCGCTGCACCCGTCCTGCGGCGCGGCGGCGGCGTGGGAGGGTTTGCCATGGAAGGTGAAGGTCACCCACATGGACGCGAGGGCAGGGTGGGCCAGGATGTCCCGGTCGAAGGGGTGGAACATCATCGCCGCGTCGAGGCCCTGGAAGCAGCCGGCGTCGATCATCTTGATCTTGCCCCCGCCCCCCTCCTCCGCGGGCGTCCCCAGCAGGACGATCTGCCCTCCCACGCGGCCCACCACGCTGGCCGCCGCCAGGAACGCGCCCACCGCGCCGGCGGCGAGGAGGTTATGGCCGCAGGCGTGGCCGATCTGGGGCAGCGCGTCGTACTCCGCCAGGATGGCCACCCTGGGGCCGCCCTCGCCGCCCCGGACCGCCCTGAAGGCCGTGGGCATCCCCGCGATCCCCCGCTCGGTGGGGATGCCCCGGGAGGCCAGGAGCTCGCAGATCCACGAAGAAGCCTTCACCTCTTCGAAGCGCAGCTCGGGGTTGGCGTGGATGTCCATCGCGAGCTTGACCAGGGCATCGGACTCCCGGAGAACGGCGTCGTCGAGGGCGGCGGCGAGGGCGGGCGAGAGCGGCATGGACAGGCAGGGTAGCCCCGACCTCCCCCTCCCGTCACGCGGCCTGGAGGCCTCACCCCCGGCGCAAAGCTGCGGGCGAGGTCTGCGGGGAGGAGCTCATCTGCGGCGCTGCTCCAGGGCGGGGTACGCGAAGAGCAGGCCGAGCATGTAGAGTACACACAGGGCGACCGTGGCCCCCACGCTCCTCTTCACGGCGTTCCTGGTGGAGGAGCCGTTGGCCGCGAAGAGCGGGACCCCCAGCGTCGCGACCAGCAGGCTGAAGAGGAGGAGCTTCTGCATCAGTCGCCCCCGAAGGGGAGGCCAGCGCGGCGAGCGGCGAGGTACTGGCGGAGCACGATGAAGGGATAGCGCGAATCGCGGACGACGTACCGATGGAACAGGCGGCGGGGCTCCTTGGCCAGGCGATAGGCCCACTCGGCGCCGATCTTGCTCATCCAGGGGGGCGCCCGGGTCACCGTGCCCGCGATGAAATCGAGCGTCGCCCCTATGCCGAGGAGCACCGCGGGGGCGACGTCCCGGACGATCTCGTGGCAGAAGATCTCCTGTTTGGGGGCGCCAAAGGCCACCAGCACGATGTCCGGGGAAGCCTCGCGCACCCGCTGCACGATGGGCGCCCTCGCCTCCCTTGGCTCGGACAGATCGACCCTGGGAGCGTCGACGCCGACGATCTTCAGGTCCGGCAGGTCGCGGACGAGCCTGGCCGCGGCCTTCTCGGCCACGCCAGGCCCCGCGCCCAGCAGGTAGACCCGGCGCCCCCCCGAAGCGGCCATGCGCATGAGAGGAAGGACCAGGTCGGAGCCCGAGATCTTTTCGGGGAGGGGCGTGACCATGAGCTTCGAGGTGGCGACCACCGGGAAGCCATCGGCCAGGCTCAGGCTCGCCGCCTCGTAGGCCGCGAGGAAGGCCTCGTCGTCCTCGGCGAGCACCACGTGGTCGATGTTGGGCGTGACGACGAAGCCCCCCTCCCCCGCCGAGCAGAGGGCATCGACGGCCCGGAGCGCCTCGCCGAAGGTCAGGACGTCGACGGGGAGCTTGCCCACGCGGAGGCGCCCGGGAACCCCGCTCATGTCTTTGCGGAGATGACGACGGAGCCCAGGAACTTGGCCCGACCGGCCTCTTCGACCGTGCGCGAGGCGGCAACCACCGTGGTCTCGCCGATGAAGACCCCGATGAGCGCCGAGTCCAGGCTCTGCACCATGGGGACCGTGGTGGCGTTCTCGGAGACCAGCTTGAGCACGACCAGGCAGCGCTTGCCCTTGCTGGTGAGGGCCTTGATCTGGCCCAGCGTGCCGTCCATGTCGACCAACCCGATCTCCCGGGCATCGAACACGGCCAGCTCCTGGCCCAGCTCCTTGCCGATACGCGCCAGGCCGTGGGCGATCTCGAGCATGGCGTTGGGGTCACGCTGGCTCGATCCCACAAGGGCGAGCGACTGCCAGTCGTGCTGGTGGCACCGTAGCCACAACCTTTGCCAGACCGGGTTGGCGAGCGTCGCGGACGCTCCCTGCCCCGAGCGGGCCGCACCTCCCTGAGCCGAGTTGGTCATCCTCGCCCCACTCTAACGGAACTCCACGTGAAACGGGCAAGAAGCGCACGATGGCCGGTGCGCCTCCCCATTCTTTTCACGGCTTCATGTACTTGGACGAGAGGGAGGCTTCGGAGCTCGCGTTCACCTTGATGGCGCGGATCTGGGCGGCGATGGCCTCGGGCGGACCGCTCTGCACCACGCCCGGGACGGTCGCGGCGGAGAGCGCATAGACGGTGAACACATAGTCATGGTCCCCCGTCGGCGGGCAGGGCCCCAGGTACCCGAAGGTGGTCGGGGAGAAGGTGACCCTCGACTGCCTGGACCCCGAGGGAGCCGGCGCTCCGGGCTGGAGGCCGAACGGCAGAGCCGCGGCCACCGAACGGACGCCCGCCGGGATGTCGTAGAGGATCCAGTGCATGTTGGGCACCGTCAGATCCTCGAACACGATCGCATAGCTCAGGGTGCCAGGAGGGCCGGCGGTCCACGAGAGCGCGGGCGAGGTGTTGGCCCCTGTGCACGTGTGGACGACCGGGAAGCGCCCCCGGTCGGTGAGGGTAGGGCTGGTCAGGACCATGGGCGTCGGCGCCGCGTCGGCCGCGTCCGTCGGGCTCACCGCGTCGGCCGCGTCCGTCGGGCTCGCCGAGTCCCCGGCGTCGGAGGAGTCGCTCCCCGGGGCGTCCTGGGCGGGCGCGCTGTCCTGGGGCGGCGAGCTCTGGTCGCCCGCCGCCGCGTCGGTCGGGGAGGTCGTGGCGTCGGCGCCCCCGTCGGTCGACGTGGTGCTGCTGGAGCACGCCGCTGCGGCGAAGGTGGCGGAGAGCGCGAAGGCGAGAGGACGAAGGCTTCGAGAAGCTAGGGGACCCATGAGCCGTCACCATAGCAGTCCGGCGACGGGAGAGCATGAGGACGGGAACTTGGCCAAGGCGAGGAGGCCGTGTGCTATCGTCCCACCAGCGTGAAGACGGCGCGATCCCCGCTCATTACCCTGCTCGTCCTGGCGACGAGCGCCTGCGCCATCCGCCTAGCGAACCCGGAAGACTCGGGTCCGGACGGTCAGGTCACCGGAGCGGCAGCCGATTGTTCGAAGGTCGCAGAGAGCGACGCCCCCGTCCCCTTCGGGTCCGCGGCTCCCCGCCTCGTCGGGCGTTTCCAGGTCGAGGGCGACGGCTCGGCCCAGTTCGCCTGGTCGGGGTCCGAGATCGCCGCGCGCTTCACCGGCTCCAGCTCCATTTCGGTGCGCCTCTCGGTCCCGGAGAAGCCTGATCCCGGGCTCGAGCCCAGGGTCAATCCCGAACCCGACCCCGAGGGCAAGAACCGCTCGTTCACGGTCGTCATCGACAGGGGAGAGCCCACTCGCCTGCTCGTGGCCAGCCCGCGTGACAAGGACGGCAAGCTCGAGCGCGACAAGGAAGGCAACGCCGCGGAGCGGACCTACGAGCTCGCCAGCCGGCTCGACCCTGCAGCCACCCACGAGGTGGTGCTCCACCGCAACTTCGAGGCGAGCGGGGGCATCCTCACATTCAAGGGGCTCCAGCTCTCGCCTGGAGGGCGCTTCCTCCAGCCGCTTGTCCGCCTGGACAAGGACAAGAAGCCGCGGCGCATCCTGCTCATCGGCGACTCCATCTCGTGCGGCTTCGGCGTGAAGGGCAAGAACGCCTCCTGCCTCTTCAGCTACGGCGACCAGGACCACTACCTGACCTACGGCTCGATTGCCGCCAGGACGCTCGACGCCGAGCTCACCACTGTGTGCTGGTCAGGGCGGGGGCTGGTGAGGAACCGCTTCGATCCTGGCGAGACGCTCAAGACGATGCCCGGACTCGCGAACTATGCGGCCCCCTCGGTCGAGGACAGCACCAAGGCCGCTCCAGCGCCCGCGCCGCTCAAGCCCCCTCAGGACGAGGACCAGACCCAGGCCGTCGTCGTGAACCTCGGCACCAACGACGTCCAGCGCGACAACCAGGAGTCTCCGGCCGAGTTCGACGTGTTCCTCGTCGGCTTCCTGGCCGAGGCCAAGAGGTTCTGCCTGGCGCTGCTCGATCGCTACCCGAAGGCCCAGGTCTTCTTCGCGCTGAGCCCCATGCTCAGCGACAACCTCGGAGAGCCCCAGCGCTCGAGCATCAGGAAGACGCTCCGGGACGCGATCACCTCGGCCAAGAATCCGCGGGCGCACTACATGGAGTTCAGCGAGCAGCGAGGCGGACGCGACGGGCTGGGTTGCTCCTTCCATCCCAGCGAGACCACGCACAAGAACATGGCCGGGCAGCTGGCGCGCGCCATCCAGTCCAAGCTGTGCTGGTGAGCCCTTGAGCAACGAGCGCCCCCCTTCCCGCCTCACCGGTTCCATGCGGCCGAGGTCGGCGTCCCAGGTTCAGTTCGAGGAGATGCAGCGGCGGGTGGGCCGGCGCCTCGGGGTGTTCGGCGAGCGCGACGGGCTGGACGAGGACCGGGATCCGCTCGCCGACAACCAGCTGAAGCCCACCCTCCAGCTGATGGGCGCGCTGTTCGCCGTCTCGGTGGTGATGACCTACGGGCTCGGTACCGACTCCAAGGCCGTGAACATCATCGCGGCGATCGTCGCCGCCGGCCTCCTCTGGAGCGCGCTCACCCGGCCTCCGGTCCACGTGAGCGCGAGGATCTTCCTGGCGACCGCGCTCTTCCTCGAGGCGGCGACCGATCTCCCCACCTTCTGGCGCCCTCCCCTCAAGTTCGTCGACATGGCGTTCTACGCCAGCCTCAAGGATTTCGCGGGGGTGCCTGGCCTCTCGCTGCCGCTCTTCTTCTTCGGCGCGGCGGGGCTGCTCTACCGGGCGCGAAAGGTGAGCCGGGCGCGAGACCCCGACGAGGTGGCGCCCCCGTCGAAGGCGGCGGTGCGAGGCATGGTCGCCTTCCTGATCGCCGTGATCGCGCTCGAGGCCTGGGGGCTCGCCCGCGGCGGGCTGGTCCAGCAGTCGTTTTTCCAGATCATCCACCTCGTCACGATGCCCATCGTCGGGCTCGCCTTCCTCCACGCCTTCAGGGGGTCGAAGGATCTGCCGGCCATCGGCACCATCATCGTCACCGTCGCCGTGGCCCGCAGCCTCCTCTGCGTGGGCGTCTACTTCACGCTCGCCCGGACCTTCCACGACGCCGAGGGCTACTTCACGACGACCCACGCCGACACGGTGCTCTTCGCCACCGCGCTCTTCATCCTCCTCGCGTACGCCATCGAGCACCGCTCGAGGAAGGTCGTGCTCCGCTGCCTGGGCCTGGCGCTCGTCGTCCTCGGGGGCGTCGCGCTCAACAACCGGCGCCTGGCCTTCGTCAGCCTGGGCGCCGCCCCCGTGATGATGTACCTCTCGTTGAAGCCCAGCCCCACCAAGCGGAGGGTCACCCGCGCGGCCTTCTTCGGCGTGGCGCTGATCCTGGCCTACGTGATCCTGGGCAGCCAGGCCTCGGGCGACAACCCGCTCTGGAAGCCCGCCAAGCTCGCCATGAGCGTCCTCGATCAGAAGGACTCCTCGAGCGAGGCCAGGGACATCGAGAACTACAACCTCATCTACACGATGAGCCAGAACCCCGTGCTCGGGACGGGCTTCGGCTGGGAGTACTCCGAGAAGCTCAAGCTCTACGACATCTCCGAGCTCTTCGCGCTCTACCGCTACATCGCCCACAACGGCGTGCTGTGGATCTGGTCGGTGGGCGGGTTCCTCGGCTTCACGGCGCTCTGGTTCATCTACCCGCTCTCCATGACCTTCGGGATCCGCGGCTACCGCCAGGCGCTGACCCCGATCGAGCGCACCGGAGCGCTGACCTCGATCGGCATCGTCGTCGCGTGCATGGCGCAGATCTGGGGGGACCAGGGCTGGAACAGCTACTTGACCCTGGTCATGTTCTCCGTCGGCTACGCGATCGCAGCTCAGCTCGAGGCCGCGCCCCTGGAACCATAGTGCGCGGGTAGTCGCCGGTCGGTATGGTATTGTGATAGGCGGAATTTCTTCAAATGGGTTTCGAGGAAAGGCGCATCGGGACGATCATCGGCAAGTGGCGGGTGGACTCGCTGCTTGGCTCCGGGTCCATGGCCGCGGTCTACGGTGTCACGCACCGCAACGGCTCCCGTGCGGCGCTGAAAATCCTTCACCCCAAGCTCTGCACCGAGGACGCCGTCATCGAGCGCTTCCTCAGCGAGGGCTACCTGGCCAACGTCGTGAAGCACCCCGGCATCGTCCGGGTGTTCGACGACGGCATGACCGACGAGGGCTGCCCCTTCCTCGCCATGGAGATGCTCGAGGGCGAGACGCTCGAGGACTACCTGGAGGCCAAGGGCCCCAAGCTCCCCCTCGAGACCGCGCTCAGCATCGCCGACGGGGTCATGGACGTGCTCGCCGCGGTCCACGCGGGCGGGGTGATCCACCGCGATCTCAAGCCTTCGAATGTCTTTCTCACCTCCTCTCAGGAGATCAAGCTCCTCGATTTCGGGATCGCCAAGCTGTCGGAGAAGCAGTCGGTCAGCAAGCTCAGCCTCGTTGGCATGGTCCTGGGGACCCCCGCGTACATGGCGCCGGAGCAGGCCGCGGGGGACCATAAATCGGTCGACTTGCGCTCGGACATCTTCGGCATCGGCGCCATCATGTTCACGATGCTCTCCGGCGAGAACGTCCACAATGTCGAAGGAGTGCAGCAGAAGCTCGTCGCCGCGGCGACCGTGAAGGCTCGCTCGCTCGCGAGCGTGTGCCCCGACCTCCCCCCGGGGATCGTCGCGGTGGTCGACCGCGCGCTCGGGTTCAAGAAGGACGACCGCTGGCAAACGGTCAGCCAGATGCGGACCGCCCTCAAGGAAGCGGCGGAGCACGCCAAGGCCCGTCACATCGATCTCCCTCCTCCATCGAACCCCCGCGTGACCAGCACGGAGCACGTGGCCGACGGGGGACGCGTCGAAGAGTTCCAGCCCATCCCGGATCCCTTCGCCACCCGGCTCATGGCGCCCCCTCTCAAGACCCTCTCCGGGCTCTTCCCCGAGGATCAGACCATCCTCCGTCCATCGGCCAAGCCGAGCTCGAGCCTGATGGCCACCAAGCTGGGCTTGGGCCATAAGCCTGCGGACGCGCACCCGGCGGACGACCTGGACACCACCCAGTTCATGCCGCCAGGGCGAGTGGGAGCCGCTGGCGCGCCCCCGGGCGACGAGCTCGACGCCACCCAGTTTGGAATGGCGCCGATCCCTGGGATGCTGCACGACGAGGGGCCAGATCCGACGACAATCCTGCCCAGCAACCCCTACTTTCGCGCCTCTCCTCCCATCCAGGCGCAGCTCGCCGACCTCGAGACCTCGAGCGGACGCCGCGTCGCTCCTCCCGACGTGACCGACAGCGGGCGGATGGGCTTCTTCTACGCCGAGCCCGAGAGCGGCAACGGCTCCTATCCCCCGGGTGCGGCTCCCGTCGAGGAGCCGACCGGCCTCCCCAGAAAGAACCGCTGGGTTCTCCCGGTGGCGCTCGCCGCCGTCATCGCCATGGTCGCGGGCGCCGGTGTGTACGTCCAGCGCCAGCAGGCGATCGTTCCCCCTCTGGCGCCTGTTCCCAGCGCTCCCTCGAGCGTCTCTCCGGAGCCGGCCCCCTCCTCGGCTCCCCTCCCTACCGCCCCCACCTCCCCTCCCCCCTCCGTGCAGTCGCCTGACCCCTCGGCCGAGCCGATCTTCGAGCTGCCTGCGACGCCCCCTCCCAAGACGATCGTCCCGAAGACGATCCCGTTGCTCCAGCCCTCGCCGCCTCGAGTAGCTCCCTCGACGCGCTCTTCGGAGCCGTCTCCGATGCTCCCCTGGCCCCTGGCAACTCCCTTCCCGACCCCCAACCCGGCGCCCCCCCCCCCTCCTCCGCCCCCGGGGCCACCCAACATCGAGCTCCAGCCGTAGAGCGCTGCGCAGGGAAGCGACACGGGAGTTGGTGGACTGCCAGCGCGCTGTGGTAGCGTTGATTCCGGAGGATTCTCCGCACGATGGCGAAAGACGGCACCCTCTTCCAACCTGCCGACAAAGTAAAAAATATCGGCCGCGGGCGCCGAGGAGGCCGCGTTGCGGACGACGAGGAGCCGGAAACCTCGGTCGGCGAGCGTATCCGCGACGCCGCGACGGCCGCAGGCCGACGCAAGGGCCTCACGGCCTTCGTGGTCGCCATCTGCCTCGCCATGACCACCGTGGCGGCGATCTTCGCTCCCAAGTCCTACGAGGTCGAAGCCAAGGTCCTGGTGACGCGCGCGCAGCTGATCGGCGCGGCCAACCAGTGGGGGCCGACGCCGGAGGAGCAGAAGGCGCAGGCCAAACAGTTCGAAGAGCAGATCAAGGCGCGCGACAACATCCTCGCGCTGATCAAGCAAAACCAGCTGGTCGAGCGCTGGGACTCCATGAGGCAGCCTCACCGGCGCCTCCTCGACCAGCTCTCCCTCAAGCTGGGAGGAACTCCCTCCACCGACGAGCAGAAGTTCGACGCCCTGATGAAGACACTCGACGCCAAGCTCCGCGTCGTGGTCGACGACGCCACGGTGGGCATCTTCATCGAGTGGCCCGACCCCACCGCCGCCCGCGACATCGTGGCTGCCGCCGTCAAGAACTTCCAGGAGGCCCGCTACGGCGTCGAGATCGGCGGGATCAGCGAGCAGCTAAAGATCCTCGAGCAGAACGTGGCCCGCGCCCAGAGCGAGGTCGTCGCGGCGGCGACGGAGCTCGCCAACCGCCAGCGCGACATCAACGGCAAGCCCGCGGACACGACCGTGCTCCGCTACCTCCCGCCGGGCGGCGCAGCCCGGGCTCCGGCCCCCGCGGGAGCCGATCCGGCTCTGGCCAAGAAGCTCGAACAGATCCGCGCCGAGAAGGCGACGATGGAAGAGCAGCGACATCAGCGCGTGGCGCAGCTCCAGACCCAGCTCCAGGAGATGCAGCAGCAATACGCCGACGGCCACCCCGCCGTGCGGGGCCTGAAGGACAACATCCGGGCTGCTCAGGCGGACCCCCCTGCGCTCGCCGCGCTAAAGCAGCAGGAGGCGGACGTCCTGAGCCAGATCGAGGCCCAGAAGGTGGCAGCCGCCAGGGAAGATCCAGGCAAGAAGTCCGGGCCCGTGATGGTGGCCCCCGCCGTCCCCTTGAGCGTCCCCGCCCGCCCCAAGTCCATCAACGACGTGCAGGCGGAGTTTGACACCGCGCGCAACAAGTACGACCAGCTCACGACCAAGCTGGAGGGGGCGCGCATCGAGGCTCAGACGGCGGAAGCCGGCTTCAAGCGCCGCTACTCCGTCACTCGCCCCGCCGAGTTCCCCGCGGGCCCCAAGCGGCCCTCGAGCCTCATCGCCGCTATCATCGGCCTGCTGCTCACGACCGCCGCGGCGCTCGCCACCGCCCTCATCGCCGATCGGTTTTCGGGCATCTTCTTCGAGCCGAGGCATGTGCGCGATCGTCTCGGAATCCCGGTCTTCGGCACGATGAAGTGGTAGAGCCCCCCCGCCCGAGCCCTTCCTCCACGAGCGCTTGACAGGCTAAGACCGCCCGATGCTGCCCATCCACGCCCTTCCCCCGATGGACACCACGAGCACGGTGGCGCTCCAGCTACGCCTCGAGGAGCGCGGGCGCCTCTCGAACGAGCGGCGCGGGCCCTTCACGGAGGACAACCGCACCCTCGCTTACCTGGAGAGCGAGCTGGCCCCTCAGGTCCGCTACGATCTCATCTGGCGCCACGGCTTCTCGCACCTGGTCCTGCTCTACGTGCCCCGCTTCATCATCTCGGACACGACCAACATCGGCAAGCTGCAGCTCGACGCGCCCAGGCCCGAGGAGGTCACCAACCAGGAGACCGGCGAGGCCATCCCAGGGGCTCCCCACCAGCTTGGCGCCTTCCAGAATTTTGGCCTGGGCTTCGAGCACGACGAGAAGCGCTCTCACTTCGGCCTCTACCAGTTCTTCGGGTATGGCCCCATCTCCAACACTGCCCTGCTGGTGCAGAAGCCCTGGACCGGAGAGGGCCAGCCCCCGACGCCCTACCCGATCATCCCGGCCAACGGCAGCGCGAGCTTCACCCTGCTCTTCGCCCAGACCCAGGCCTACCAGAACTTCCGGCTCACCCGGAGGGTCACCCTCACCCCCCTGCTGACCTTCAACGCCTTCGGAGGCGCCAACAGCGACTCCCGCGCCAAGATCCCGATGACCTACGGCCCTGGAGGCCGCCTCTCGCTCGACGTGAAGACAACCCCTGTCGACACGCTCAAGTCGGCGATCGGCATAGCCTACGTCTTTCCGCCGCTCTTCGAGGGTGAACGCAAGGGCACCGAGGTGGTCCGAGGCGAGGTCGAGGAGCGCCTCGTTCACCAGTGGTCTCGCTTGACCACCAGCGAGTTCGCCGCGGGCGCTCAGGTCGCGGGCGGCGCCCCCTTCGGAGTTCGCCTCTACCCGACGGCGGAGGCCAACACCACCTTCGGCCGGGACTGGCGCCAGAGCGAGACCCGGCTGTCCCTGATCGCCAAGATCGGCCCCTGGCTCAACCTGCTCTCCGGTGACGTCGAGCAGCGCCTCGACGGGATCGCCGCGCTCAGCCACCGCATGGACAAGACCACCCTCCGCGCCCAGGCCTCGCTGGGCACGGTGGCGCTCACTGTGGACTCGGTGACCAAGTACCGCATCCTGGTCGGCCAGGTGAGCGTCGCCCAGCAGCTCACCCGCCAGATCTCCGCGGATCTCGGGATGCGCGCCGCGGACCAGATCTTCTCGGACTCCCAGCGTGACACGGGCTCGATCCGGCAATTTATGATCTTCGGCGGCGTCACTGTGATGACCGAGCCGCCGCTCCGCCTCTGATGGCCGCGACGCCGGCCGCGACGCCCGACCCGTCACCGGGCGAGAAGGAGCCCGGCGAGAAGGAGCCGGAGCCCACCGAGGAGCACCTGGAGCACGCCCACGCCCAGCGCGACATCGCCACGGCCATGCGCAACGCGCTCAAGCTGGGCGTCTCGCTGATGGCGACCTGGGCGGTCGCCCTGGGGGTGCGCTTCATCCTCCCTCGCTTCCTGGGCCCCGAGCGGTTCGGGCAGTACACCTGGGCCGAGAGCACGGCGGCCCTGGCGTTCATCTTCGCGGGCCTGGGGCTCAACACCTACATCCAGCGAGAGGTCTCGGTCCGGCCCGCGCACGCCTCCGATTTCTTCGGGGGCGCCCTGGTCACCCGCGTCGTCATCATGACGCTGCTCCTCACGGGGCTCTACGGCTACGCGCGCCACACCGACGCCGACCCCGAGATCCACTTCACTGTCCTCGTCTTCGGGCTCACCCAGGCCCTCACGGTGACCAACGAGTCCCTGGCGTCGCTGCTGCAGGCCTCCACCCGGGTGGGCCGGCTGGCGATCGCCAACGTCGTGGCCAAGCTCGTCTGGGGCGTCGGCGTGGTGGCGATGGTGCAGATCACGCACCGCTACCCGCTGCTCGCTCTCCCCATGTTCCTGGCCGAGCTCCTCAAGGCCCTGGTGCTCTGGCCCTCGGTGCGGCGCGAGGTGAACCTCACGCTCCGCTTCGACGCTCGGGTCACGCGCGCGGTGCTCCTCGCCTGCGTCCCCTTCTTCGTGAACACGATCTCGTACACGATGGGCAACAAGCTCGACGTGGCGCTCCTCAAGTCCCTCGCCACCGACGCGACCAGGGGGGCCGCCGAGGCGGCGCAGGCGGCGCAGGTCGAGGTCGGCCTCTACGGGGCCGCGCAGAACCTGGCCTCGCTCGCCATGCTGCTCGCTCCTCTCGAGGCCTGGGTCATCACCCCGCTGCTCACGCGCGCCCTCAGGCGGAGCGAGGACGAGTTCTTCGCCATCCTTCGCCGCGCGGTCGAGGGCATCCTGGTCGTGGCGATCCCCTCGACCATGATGATCAGCCTGGGCGCTCCCTTCTGGATACGCCTGACCACGGGCTCCAAGTACGCCGCCGCCGCGCCCGCCCTGGAGCAGCTGGCCCCCTCCTTTGTCTTCACCTACGCCGCGGTCCTCTTCGCGACGGCGCTCATCATCCTCAAGCGCTCCTGGAGCGTCACGCTCGTCTCGCTGAGCCGCCTGCTCCTGCAGCCCATCCTCATGTGGTTGGTGGTGCCGTGGGCCCACCGTCGCTTCGGCGTGGGCGGCGCCGGCATGGGCGACGCCTTCACCTTCACCTTCCTCGAGCTCTACGTGGCCATGGTCTTCCTCTTCACCCTGGGGAGGAGGGCCCTCGATCGCCGGCTGGTCGCCGCGCTCGCGAAATCGCTGCTGGCCTACGCCGCGGCGACCTTCGTGCACCGGCTCGCCGAGCCCCTGGGCCCCGCCCGCCTCGCGCTCGACGCCCTGGCCTACGCCACCGTCGCGCTGGGGACGGGCGCCGTGCGTATTTCAGATGTGAAGGAGGTCATCGGCATGGTGAGAAACCGTCGGAAGCTCGGAGCCGAGGCGGCCGGGTAAGGGAACAGGAGGTTCGAACCACAAGGAGGCTCAAAAGGAACGGCCTTTCCGTCTCGCGTCGGGACACCTTTGGGCGTCTCCTCTTCGGGTGACGACGACGGCGTTCATGGGTTGGCCAGCGCCTCGATCACCCGCTCCAGGCCCGCCGTGACCCTGGCGAAGCGAGGATAGTCGAGCGTCTCTGGTCGATCGGTCCGCTTATGGTAGTTTGGATTCCTGAACGGCGCGGTGTCGGTCACCATCACTCCGGGATATCCAACCTGCCAGAACGACCACTGATCGCTCCAGCCGACCCCAGCGATGAACCCGGGGAGCGCGGCCCCCTCGGAGGGGAACCTCGCGCCACCGCGGAAGCTCCTCACGACTTCCCGGGTCAACCCTCGAGAGCTGGTGTTGCCCACGAAGCCAACGAAGTCGCCTCTGTCAGGATAGAAGAGGCTCATCGGGAACGGATAACGCTGGGTTCCCGCTCCCTCCGCGTAGTAGCCAAGGGTCTCCAGGCTGAGCATCGCCACGATGTCGTCGCCCCTGGCTCGAGCCTCCTTGGCGTACACCAGGCTGCCCATCTCGGGGTTCCAGAAGTACGGCGGCTCCTCGTTGGCAAAGAGCGCAAAGCGGATGGTACGAGCGGGCCTCTTGCCGGCGAAGACTCTGGCCAGCGAGAGCACCGCCGCAGAGCCGCTGGCGTTGTCGTCGGCCCCGGGCGCTCCGGTGACCGAGTCGTAGTGGGCCCCCACGAGGACGATCTGGTCCCTCCGCGCGCCTCCGACCACGTCGACGTCCAGGTTGTCGCAGATTCGATCGTATACCGGATACGTATGGTGGTGGACGGTATATCCGAGATCGGTCAGCGTCCTCTCCAGGTAGTCGGCGGCCGCCTTGAGCGCGCCGAAGGTGGGGACGTTCCTCTCTCCGATGTCGCCGGCCAGCTTCTGCACATGGACGCGCAGCTCGGCCTGGAATGCCTCCTCCCTGGGATCCGCCTCGGGGAGCGCGCCCGAGAAGCTGACCCCTGGCATCGAGATCATCCAGGCGAGCGCCACCGAGATGGAGGCGAGGAGCGATCCGTAGACCAGCACGCGGCGCCTGTTGGCCCGAGAGAGCCCAGCCCATCGGCCGCTTGCCTTCATCCGGCCAGGGTATCACCGGGGGCGACCCACGGGCTCAGGCTAGCATTGGTTGACGGCGCGCCGGGCTGGGCCGCCTGGACGACGCGGATTCGTCCGTCACACGCCGGAGTGACTCGCTCAACGCGAGCGGCCTGGCCGGCTTCACAAGGGCCGAACGCCAAACCTTGGACCAGGGCCGCCCAGGTCCCCCCCAGCCCGAGCCGGCGCCGTCCAGCTGCTAACGGGCGATCGTGGCGTTGTGGTTGGCCCCGCCTATCGACCGGCGCGGACCTTGGTACGAACCTTCGCGCCGGCAGCGTTGTGGTTAACAGCCAATCGACCGGCGCGGACCTGGGTACGAACCTTCACACCAGCGGCGTTGTGGTTAACAGCCAATCGACCGGCGCGGACCTGGGTACGAACCTTCACGCCGGCCCTCTTTTTGTTTTCCACGGTGCCTCCTCTTGATGTTTGAGCGATCCCTCGAGCTCGAGCCGAAATATTGCATGACCTACGAGGGCGCACAACCGTGGATTGAGCGTGCCAAGCGCAAATCCTGGCTCATCGAGGGCCTCGTCGCCGGCGGGTCCTCGAGAGAGCAGACGATCCACGTCGGCGTCATCGCGCAGCGGCCGCAAGATCGTGAGCGCCCTACGGAGCAGGGGCATCGCGACCTCGTCGGCGCCAAGCTCGTGGCGCGCCCCGGCGATCTCCAGCAGGACGTTCGCGACGTCGGGATGTCGGGGGCCGGCGTGCTCTTCGAACAGCGCGTCTTCGGGACGGAGTGCTCACGCCACACCCTGCCCCTCGCCCCTCCGGCATGGTGAGAAACCTCCGGAAGCTCGGGCTACGAGGGCCGAGTAACGCCTCATGACGCCGCGTCCGCTCGCGGTAACGTCCCCATTTTACTGTCCGAACGGAGCCCCTACACGCTACGATGGGCCCACGTGCAGCTTGCAGCGGGAGCGAGATTCGGCAACTACGTCTTCGAGCGCCCGCTGGGGGTCGGAGCGTTCGGAGTCGTATGGCTCGCGTACCGCGACGGGAACCCGCAGCTCAAGGTCGCGGTCAAGATCCTCCACCCGCAGGCCGCGGTCTCGCCCGAGAGCGTGGAGCGGTTCCGCCGCGAGGCCAGGGCCCTGTCCCAGCTGAACAGCCCTCATATCGCGCGCATGTACGAGTTCATCGTGGGGCCGCCGCTCGGCTTCGCGCTGGTCATGGAGTACATCCAGGGCGAGGTCCTCTCCAACGTCTTCAAGCGCACCAAGCTGGGCGTGGAGGACTCCATCCACCTGGGCCGCGATCTCCTCCGGGGCGTGATCGAGATGCACGCCAACGGCATCATCCACCGCGATCTCAAGCCGGCCAACGTCATGCTCAAGCCCTCCGCCACCGGCTGGAGCGCCGTCATCCTGGACTTCAACCTGAGCCGATTCAAGAGCGGCACCGGGGCGGACGGCAAGCCCCAGGGCAGCATAACGACGATGGGCTCGGCCATCGGCACGATCCCCTTCATGGCCCCCGAGCAGATCGTCGACGCCCGACGGGCCACGGAGACCGCCGACGTCTACTCGGTGGGCGCCATGCTATTCAACGCCGTCTCGGGCAAGGCCCCCTTCGACATCGCGGATTTCCGGCTGAAGCTCACCGAGGAGGCGCGGCCGGTCCCGATGTCCCGCACCGACCTGACGGCAACCCGCCTGGCCGAGGCGATCGCGCGCAGCCTGCGCAGGCTCCCTCAGGAGCGCTACTCGAGCGCCCAGGAGATGCTCGACGTCCTCTCGGCGATCCCTCAGCGGGCCCCCACCCTCCCAGGGTCGACCTAGGCAGCCTCGAAGGGCATGCACGTCCTCTACCTCACGACCGAGTTCCCCTGGCCGGCCATCAGCGGAGGTCGGGTGCGCTCGCTGGCCGATCTGCGCCTCATCGCCTCGCTGCCCGAGGTGCTCGGGGTGGATCTGGTCTGCCTCGAGGAGGAGCCGACCTCCAGCGACGACATCCGGGCCCTCGCCTCCGAGCTCCCCAAGCTGGCGATTTTTCCTCCCGTCTTCCACCCGATCCACCTCAAGAAGCACCCCGCCTGGCTCCCCCTGGTCGCCGCGCTACGGCTGGTCCCCGGGCTGCCCTACCTGGCCGGCAAGTGGGTGAGCCCCCGCGTGGCGCGCGCCCTGCGGAGGGTGGTCCTGGGCCGGGTCCCCGACCTCGTGTACATCGATCACCTGGGCATGGCGGTCTACGAGCGGCGGCTCCGGCGCTGGGCGCCACGGGCCCGCTTCGTGCTCGGCCAGCACAACGTCGAGAGCGACTTCTTCGCCCAGTTCGCCGCGAAGAAATCGGGGCTGGTGCGGAGGCTGGCCGAGCTCGAGACGAGGCTGGCCCGCCGCGTCGAGATCGATGTCATGCGCCGGGTCGACGCCGTGGTGGCCATCTCGTCGAGCGACGCCGCTTCCTTCGAGGAGATGGCGGGCGTCCTCGCCAGCGTGGTGCCCCAGGTGGTCCCCGTGACGCGCACCCCGTGGGAGCCTCGAGGCCCGAGGGCCGTGTACGTGGGCAACCTCTCCTGGCACCCCAACGTCGCCGGGCTCGACTGGTTCTGCGAGCGGGTCTGGCCCCTGGTCCGCGATGCGCTGCCCTCCGCCGAGCTGGACGTGGTGGGCTCCGGCCTCCCCAGGGGCGAGGGCGGCGAGCAGATCGTCCCGGATCGCTGGAAGAAGCCGGGGATCACCGTGCATGGCTTCGTCGCCGATCTCGAGCCGCTCTACCTCCGCTCCTCGGCCTTCGTGGCCCCCATCCTCGGCGGCTCCGGGGTCCGCATCAAGCTGCTCGAGGGCTTCCGCGCGGGGCTGCCCCTGGTGACCACGCCGGCGGGCGCGCTGGGCCTCCCCATCGCCTCGGGGCGTGAGGCCCTGGTGGCCGGCGCGCCCGGCGACTTCGCTCGGGATCTGGTGAGGCTCCTCTGCGACGTGGAGCTCCAGCGCTCGCTCCGCGAGGGCGCCTATACCTTCCTCGAGCGCGAACACGGCCTCGCCGCGGCGCAGGCCGTCGCCAGGGAGGTCCTAGGCCTCGGCCCTTAATGCCTTTTCTGCTTTTTCGAGATCGAGCAAGAACGTCCCGGTTCGAGGTGTTTCGGATGACGTCTGCGCAAGCTGCCGAGCGATCTTGTCAGCGTCCCATCCGACCACGAAATGCGGCGGAATTGGCGACGACAAAAATGTGACGATGCCTGCCACCGCGGCGGCCAACGGTCCGCCGCTGGAGAAATAGCCAGCCGCCAGCATGGCGGGCAGAAGGGACGCGCCTGCGGAGCCCAGAGTCAGCGTCCGCTGGTCGACGTTTTTTCGATACGATTCGCCGATGGCGGAGGCGTAATTTTTGAGTTTTGAGTTCAGGGCCTCGGGCGCTCCGCCTTGCAGGTGTTGGAGTACAGCTAGGCGAAAAGCCTCCCGCGCCGGAGAGGTGTCGTCTATCATGCTGACGAACTCGTCTACTTTGAGCATAATCAGCCCGGAGGGCAACGGAGCCGAAGCTTGCGTCACGGTGGCCACCGTCTTGGCAAACCGAGAGGACATCCGAGGAGAGTTGCGAGTCGAGACGCTGACGTGTGCATCCGCAGCCCGTGCGACGGCCAAAGCCATGTTGTAGTGGTAGATCTCGTTTCCCATCCACATCAGCTCGTTCCGTCGGTCTACCTGTCCCTCCGTAAAATCCTCGACTATGGATTCCCATACGCTACGAGCACCTCGGGCACGGTATCTGTTTACCGCGGATAGTGCGTATTTTGTTGAGGTCGCCTGAATGCGCACGTTGTACGACCGTTCTCGCGGACGATGCACGCGCGGGCTTTCCATCAGGCCGGCCCTGTGCCTAGTCTCGTCGCGTGGTGCTGGAAGAGCAAGGGAAGCCGTCACGCCCCCGCGAGGTCGGCGAGCCACGCGGCCAGGGCTTCACCACGTAGCTCGAGGGCCACGTCCTCGAGACGCGACAGCCCAAACTTCTCGTGGCGCAGGGCCACGGTCTGCTGCTCGGCACAGGTCAGCGGGTGGCCAAGGCGCTTCACGAACAACCGCGTCAGCGCCTCGCGCTCGCCCTTCTGGATGCCATCGAGCTCGCCCTCGTGACGAAGCTTACGGGCCTGTTCCTCGTAGCGATTCTTGGCCTCGCGCTCGCATTGCTCGTAGCCCTCCTGACGCACCTTGCGGGCCCATTCCTCGTAGAGGTTTTGGGTGGTCATGAGAAATTCCTGCTCTTCCGAGCCTGCAGCGTAGGTCACCATGTCCACGGCCAGCAACATGCGCAAGTCCACCAACGCGGGCACTGCAGCGCCCCACTCCCAGGCGGCTCTGGGCAGCGCCAGGAGCTCCACCAGCGCGGCTCTCCTCACTGCTCCCGTACCGAGCAGCCGCAGAACCAGCGTATCCCGAGTGGCGGGCAGCTCGCTCACCACGACGACCCGGAACACGCCGCCTGGCACTCCCTGGTAGAAGCCTGACGGCCAGCCTGGCATGGGCCGCTGCTCCATGAGCGCCATGCCCGTGGTGGGGTGCCCCGAGGACACCACCCACGTCACCGGAGGGAGCACGGAGACAGGCTGCTTGTTTCGTTTGGCTTCCAGCACCCTGGCGTGGTGCCGACCGAGCTGCTTGCGGAGGCCCTCGAACACCTCGTGGACGTCGGGCGTCCTTCGGAACACCTCCAGGCCACACCTCTCGCGGCCCATGGCTCCGACCCACCCACGCTCGGCGCGCTCGGCGTCTCGAGCTGGGTCGGGCTCGAACCAGACGACCCTTGGAAGTCCCCGACGGGGGACGTCGGTGAACTGGGCGTCGACCAGGATCTCGGCGTCGGTCTGCACCACCCCCGTCCCCTCCCACGCCGCCGTGAACAGACGCTTGGCAAACGGGTCGAAAGGCTTCTGCACACGGGCCGTATCGGCCGGACCCGCCGGGACGTTGCGCGAAATCGAGCAGATCCAGCGCTGTCGTTGCCCAAGCGTCCTTCGGGTGCTGGTAACCTGCGAAAACCCTTCGCTCGTGCCCGCGCTGCCGCTGCGCGCCGAAGCTCCCAGGAGCCACGTGGACAACCGCAAGAGTCGCCTCGCCGTCGCCGCAGCCGCCCTCGCCTTCTACGCCGTGTTCGTCTTCCGAACGAGCTTCGTGCTCGGCGGCACCCGCTTCTTCGTCCTCTTCGAGGACGCCATGATCTCCATGAGGTACGCGAGGAACCTGGCGCAGGGCCACGGGCTCGTGTGGAACGTGGGCGAGCCGCCCATCGAGGGCTTCACCAACACCCTCTGGGTCCTGTGGATGAGCGCAGGCCACAAGCTGGGCCTGTCCGAGCCCAAGATCTCGCTCTTCATCATGATGACGGGCGTCGTCATCCTGCTGGGCAACGCCTGGATCGTGGCCAGGATCGCCCGGCGACTCACCGGCTCGGCCTGGGTCCCGCTCGCCGTGCTGGCCGCCACCCTCTTCGACTACCCCCTGGTCTTCTGGACGCTGCGGGGGATGGAGGTGGGCGCCCTGACCCTGCTGGTCGACCTCCTGCTCTACCTGGTGCTGCTGAACGAGGAGCGCTTCTCGGTCGGCCGCACGGTGCTCATGTCCGCGCTCACCGCGGGGGCGCTGCTCCTCCGCTCCGACTCGGTGGTCCCCATCGGGCTCATCGGCCTCTACGGGCTCTACACCGCAGAGAAGCGGGTGCTCTTCGCGGTGACCATGGCGGTGGGCGCCGGGGGAGCCGTCGGGGCTCAGACGCTCTTCCGCATGAAATACTTCGGGGATCGGCTGCCCAACACGGCCTACCTCAAGCTCATCGGCATCCCGCTCTCGGCCCGCCTGAAGCGTGGCGTCTTCGTCTCCCTGGAGGTGCTCGCCTTGCACCTCGCCCTCCCGCTCTCCGTGGTCCTCGCCAGGGTCACCGGACTCCGGAGAGACTTCTACAAGGACCCGCCCGTCCGCCGCCGGGCGCTCCTGGGAGCGCTGTTCTTCGCTCAGATCGGCTACGCGACCTACGTGGGCGGCGACGCCTGGGAGTGGATGCTCTACGCCAACCGCTACGCCTGCGTGGGGATGCCCTCGCTCATCCTCCTGGTGGCCCTCTGCCTGGACGATCTCGTGAAGAGCGGCCCCGGGATCAAGCTCACCTTCGCCAGGAGGTTCGGCGCAGGCCTGGGGCTCCTCGGCCTCTTGCTGGTGGCGCTCAACGTCTACGCCAAGCTGAGGCCCGAGCAGGGCGTCGCCCGCACGATCTACTTCAGCAAGACCCCCTTCGCCCTGGGGGTAGGCTTCGTCCTCCTGGGCGCGCTGTTCTTCATGAAGGACATGCGGGAGGGCCTCCGGGACGGGCTGGGGTGGCTGGGGCGCCGGCTTGGCGCGGCGCCCACCATGGCGGGCGCGGCGCTGCTGGCCATGGCGCTCGTCTGGCTCCCTTCTCACGCGATCGCGCTGGGGCGCTGGGCCACCCAGAACGCTGCCCAGTACCAGGACGAATTTCGCTATACGCGCCTGGGTTACCTCATTCGCGCCACCACCCCGCCCGAGCACCGCATCGCCGTCGCCGCGGCGGGGGCGACGCCCTATTTCTCCCTGCGCCCCACCGAGGATCTCCTCGGCAAGAACGACAAGCACGTCGCGAGGCTGCCGCCCAAGGGGGTATTTTCGCCAGGCCACGACAAATGGGATTATCCCTGGAGCCTCGGAGAGCGGAACACCCAGCTGATCGTCGAGCCCGTGGACGTGAGCGAGGCCGATCAGCGCTACATCGAGTCCCTGGGTTTTACCAAGCTCCCCAACGAGATGCTCCTCCGCAAGGGCGCGCCAGGCGTGGACCCCGAGGCCATCGGGGCGAAGGTGGACACGGTGGCGGAGCTGGAGGCCTCCCTCACCAAGGCTGGATTCACCCTCCCCGACGGGCTACGAGGGAGCGATGTGGGCGTCGCCCTGGCGCTGGGGCTCCTCGCCCTGGGGCTGGTCGCGGGCACCGCCAGGGACGCCGACGATCTCTCGAAGCTCGAGGAGCAGGTCCCCCCCGACACGCCCGGTCCCCCTCTGGCCGACGGCCATGTCCAGATAGGCACACTCGACGGGATGCGAGGGATCGCGGTCCTCCTGGTGCTGGCGTTTCATTTCTCGTGGGAGCTCACCGACGTGGGCCTGGTGGCCAGGGAGATCAAGCGGGCGCTCTGGGCGGGCTGGATAGGCGTGGATCTGTTCTTCGTCCTCTCGGGATACCTCATCACGCGCGGCCTGGTGGCCCCCTCCAAGAAGCCGCTGGGCACCCGTATGAAGATGTTCTGGATGCGCCGGGTGCTGCGCATCTTCCCGCTCTACTACGCGGTGATCGTCGTGGGGGCTCTGGCGGGCCTGGCGCTGGGCGGCTGGGTGCCCACCGTGGGCTACTGGCTCTACGCGCAGAACTACGTCCTGGCCTTCGACCCCGACGAGCTGCGCTGGACCGCGCACCTCTGGTCGCTCGCCATCGAGGAGCAGTTTTACTTCGTGTGGCCCGTGATCGCCCTGGTCACCCCCAGGAGGCGCCTGGTACCGCTGACGCTCGCCCTCATCCTGGCCTGCGTCCTCCTCCGCGCCGGCCTCACCATGAAGGGCCATATCTGGGATCCGCTCACCACGGTGAAGTTCGTTTATCGCGCCACCTTCACCCGCGCCGACGGCCTGCTCCTGGGCGCCCTCGTCGCCACCCTCCAGCGCGAGTCCTCTCACCCCATATCCCACCTGTGGAGGCGGATCCGCTGGCCTCTCTTCGTGCTGACCGGGCTGGGGCTGCTGGGCCTGTACGCCGCCGCCAAGGGCCTCAACGGCTATGATCGGCGGGTCATCACCGCGGGCTATTTCATCCTCGCGCTCTTCTTCGCCAGCGCCGTCTCCATGTGCGCGGACGGGGATATCCCGGCCAGGGTCGAGCGCTTCCTGCTCTCCCGTATGCTGGTGTCGTGCGGCAAGGTCAGCTACGGCATGTACATCTTCCACTGGCCTCTGCTGGTGCTCCTGATCCCCTGGCTGAAGCGCACCCAGGAGGGGATGGGGACGGCCACCCAGCTGGCCTTTGGGGTGGCCTTCATCCTGGCGGCGATCACGGCCATCTGGGCCGCGGCCAGCGTGAGCTTCACCTTCTTCGAGACCCCCTTCCTCAACCTGAAGAAGAAGTTCAGCGGCTGAGCGCCGCCCTTCCGCATGGACGTCACCGATGGGTCTGGCCTGACGCCTATTCACCGCAACACCTCGAGGAAGGCGCTAAGATCCAATGTCCGTCATATTGATCGACGCAGCGCCAAAGGGGTGGACAATGGGATGGAATCGATGGTGGGGGTTCGGATCCGGGAGCGTGTTGGTGGGCATCCTCGCGGTCACCGGCGCGTGCGGTGACGAGGCATCGACGACGCCGGACAGCGGGGCGCCGGACGCACCGTCACCTCCACCGGACTCCTCGGGCGGGCCCGACGCGCCGGCCGACACCCGCGTCGGCGTCGACACAGGCGTCGACGCCGGCGCCGACTCGAGCGATGCCGGCGCGGGCGCCGACGCGGCGAGCTGCAGCGGCCAGAACGGTCAGGGCTCCGTCTCGAGCTTCTTCCCGGCACAGGGACAGGTGGCGCTCCCGATCGAGATCGAGTGGAACGGCTGCCCGACCAAGGCGCGGGCCTCTGGCAGCGGCTTCTCATGGACCCTGACCGTGGGGTCCAACGTGAGCTACTTCCGGACGACGACGACGGGCTTCTTCGTCACCAACACGCAGGAGATGAGCGGGACGATCTTCGGCATCGGACTGCCTGGACTCGCCCTCTTCTCCGTGAAGGCCATTCCCGGCTTCGACGCGACCAAGGCGCACGTCGTCGTCCTCTTGAACGAAGCCACCAACCCCTGCCAGAAGAGCGGCTCGGTGGTCGCGGCTCCGGGGCATCCGGAGGCCACTGTCACGTACGTCAACAAGGATGGAGCCGCGCTCGTCGGCGCCGCGGCCATGGACGACGACGGGCTCGCGGTCATCGCGAACCTCGATCCCGCAGTGGGAGCGACGCTCGAGCCGAGCATAACGAGCGGCGCGTGCCAGATCACGCCCGCCTTCGCCCCGTTCCTGACGAAGCGGACGCCGCTGGTCGTGAACACCGTCTCGATCTTCCAGGCGCAGGCGAAGCCCTGATCCGGGGCCCGCGGCTCCAGGTGATCCGTGACACCGGACGAGGCGGCAGGCCGCGGCGGACGGGTTTCTGAGCGCGGCGTGTGTTCTTGGTTGACCTTGCCGTAGTCGGTGACAGCATGCGCGGCCCCAGGGTCCACGTCGCGAAAGGTATTGCATGAAAAGGTCCAGGCTCTCCGCGCTCGCGCTCGTGCTCGTTTCTCTTGGACAGGTGGCCTCGGCGAGCGCCCAGCCCGCCGGACGGGCCTCGGGGCCGTCGGGCCCTCGCATCCACGTGGGCGCCGCGTCGCTGGGGGCGGGAGAGCGCGTGCTCCGAGGCGAGGCCAGGGCAAGGGCCATGATCTCGGCGGTCTCCGCCGAGATCAGGGGCCTGGAGCTGGTGGCCACAGAGGCGTCGCGCTTCGCCGACGACGGGATGCTCTACCGCTTCGGCCAGGTCCACCGGGGAGTGCCGATCATCGGCCGCGGGGCCACGGTCCGCATGGGCCGCAACGGGAATGCCCTCCTCACGACCTCCGCCCTGGAGACGGAGCTGCCCTCGTCGACCCTCCCCCGCGTGACCCGGGCGGAGGCCGCCGAGGTCGCGGCTCGCCGCCTTGGGCTCCCCGTGGACGCCTCGCGCGCATACCTCGTGATCTATCCGACCTTCGAGGGCAACAAGCTCGCCTGGGCCGTGCTCCCCGAGACCCCCGTGGTCCTGGGGGCGTTCCGTGTCATCGTCGACGCCGAGGACGGCTGGGTGATCGAGGCGAGGGATCTACGCACCTCGGTGGACGCCCAGGTCTACCCGAGCAACCCCGAGAAATCGAAGGAGATGAAGCTCCTGCCGCTCGCCATGCAGCCCGTCGGCGAGAAGCTGGAGAACCCGTTCCTCCAGACGCACAACTGCATCGACACCAAGGAGGTGAAGAGCATCTCCTTCAGCGGCCTCAAGCTGAACGTCCACGTGTGCACGCTCCAGCAGCGCGCCGCACCCGCCCCCGTCACAGGCAACTACGTCTACGCCTCGAAGGAGCTCCCCGACCCCGGCGCCGGCGAGGACGAGTACTCCGAGGTGTCGATGTACTACCACGCGAGCCGCGCCTATCAGTTCTTCCGCGAGCTCGAGGGCAACCCCGATGCGCAGGTCGTCGCGGACAAGCCCTTCCGCACGATCGCGAACCTGCGTATCGCAGCCGGTATCCAGGCCAATGATTTCCTGAAGGCGGGCGATCCCGACATCCCGCTCGAGCCCTTCGGGAACGCGTTCTTCTCGCCGGCCGGAGGCGGGCTCGGCGCCATTTTTGCCCAGATTTATGGTTTTTCCGATGGCTCGATGTGGTTTGGCCAGGGCCGCCGACGGGATTACTCTTACGACGGCGACGTGGTCTACCACGAGTTCACCCACGCCGTGGTCAACCGCACCCTCAGGCTGGAGGCGTGGACCATCGACGCGCGGGGCGCCTCGGCGGCCCCGGGCGGGATGAACGAGGGGCTCGCGGACTACTTCTCATCCGCCCTCACGGGCGATCCGGACGTCGGTGAATATGCGTCCAAGGATTTCTCTCCGGGCGCCAGCGTCATTCGAACCTTGGCAAACAAGGACACCTGCGACAACGCGATCGTCGGCGAGGTTCACTTCGACTCCACGCTCTTCTCGGGCGCCCTCTGGACGGCACGCTCGGCGCTCCCGCCGGACGATCAGAAGAAATTCGACGCCGCCATCTACCGCAGCATGCGCGTCCACTCGGGCGAGGGACGCCTGTCCTACATGCAGCTCGCCAACTACTTCATCCAGACCGTCGGCGTGGATTTGCCCTCGGCCAAGCCGCTCCTCCAGAAATCGTTCGAGGAGCGAGGGGTGCTCCCCAGCTGCGAGCGAGTGCTGACGTTCACGGATACACCGGTCGAGGCGCCGAGGGGCCCGTCCTCTCCGAGGAGGTTCACGGCGCCTGGCAAGCAGTCTCTCGGGCTTCGCGTCCTCTCGCCAGGCATCGTGCAGGTCAAGGCGAGCATCCCTCCCGGTTCCCTCAAGGGCACCTTCTCCTTTACATTCGAGGCGGGCTCCGGCGCCGGCAATCCGCTGACTGGCGGCGGCGGGAAACCCTTCGCCCCGGTGGTGCTCGTCAAATTCGGCGGCCCTGTCAACTGGACCACCAAGGGCAAACCGGCGCACGACGCGGATCTCGCCTTGCCCGTCGAGGGCACCGGCGGCCCCGTGCGCGTCGAGTTCGAGGTCCCTCCAGACGCGACCGTTGCCTACGCGCAGGTCGCGAGCGACGGCGACACCGACGGCTCCTACAACGGGCTGGCGTTCAAGTTCGCGGGCGACCCGGCGGTAGCCGCTCCCCCGAGCGCTCCCGCGTCTCCCGCGCCCGCCGGCGCCGCGAGCGAATCGGGCTGCGCGATGACCGGGCTCGGCGCGCCGTCTCCCGTCGTCCCGTGGGGTCTGGGCCTCGCCCTCGGCCTCTTCGCCTGGCGGCGACGCAGGGACTAGACGAGGCAACCCGACTCCATGAAGCTCGGCCTCACTTTCGACCTTCGTAGCGAGTGGCTGGACGCGGGATACTCCGAGGAGGAGACGTCCGAGTTCGATTCACCTGCCACCATCCAGGCCCTCGAGGAGACGATCGCCGGGCTCGGGTTCCAGGTCGAGCGCATCGGCAACGTCCGGGCGCTCGCCGCGGCCCTCGTCGCGGGTCGCCGCTGGGATCTCGTCTTCAACATCGCGGAGGGCATGCACGGCTTCGGTCGCGAGGCCCAGGTGCCGGCCCTCCTCGACGCCTGGCAGATCCCCTACACCTTCTCCGACCCGCTCGCGCTCACGGTGGCGCTGCACAAGGGGGCGACCAAGGCGCTGCTCCGCGGCGCGGGGGTGCCGACGGCTCCCTTCGCGATCGTGACGCGCGAATCCGAGCTCGACGCCGTGCAGCTCCCGTGGCCGCGCTTCGTGAAGCCCGTGGCCGAGGGGACGAGCAAGGGCGTCGGCCCCTGGAGCCTCGTCCACGATCCGCTCGCCCTCCGAGAGACGTTTCGCCTCCTGTCCTCGCGCTTCCGCCAGCCCGTCGTCGTGGAGCCCTTTCTCCCGGGCCGCGAGTTCACGGTGGGGATCGTGGGGACGGGCGCCGGAGCAGCGCAGCTCGGCGTGATGGAGGTGCTCTTCAACGAGCACGCGGAGATGGCTGTGTACAGCCTCGTCAACAAGATCGAGTGCGCGCGGCGCGTGAGGTACCTCACCCCCGACGACCCGGAGTCCCGGCGGGCGGGAGAGCTCGCCCTCGAGGCGTGGCGCGCCCTCGGGTGCCGGGACGGCGGCCGCGTCGACGTGCGCTCGGACGGGCGGGGCGAGCCCCAGGTGATCGAGGTGAACCCCCTGCCCGGTCTCGCGCCTGGCTACTCGGATCTGGTGCTGCTCTCCACGCGCGCGGGCATCTCCTACGAGGGGCTGGTCGAGCGGATCCTGCGCTCGGCGCTGCAGCGGCTGGATGTCCCGTAGGACGCCAGGGCGACGCCTGGAGCTGGCCTTCCCAGGGCCGAGGAGCGGACCGGCACCCACCGGCGATTTCGGGCTAAACTCTCCCCATGCGTGACGCGCTCGTTGCCTATTTCGACGGCGAGAAATACGCCGGCCTCTTCATCGCGCTCGTCGGGCTGCTCGCCCTTGCCCTTGCGGGAGGCCTCTCCGCCCCTCGCTGGGAGCTCCGGCCCACCGCCGTGGTGCTGGGGATCCTCGGCCTCGTCCAGCTCGCCGTGGGGCTCGGGCTCTATTTCAAGACGGGGCCCCAGGTGGCCCGCCTCCTCGGCCAGCTCGCCAGCGAGCCCGCGCGCTTCTACACCGAGGAGGCCGCGCGCATGGTGAAGGTGCAGAGGAACTTCGTCTGGCTCGAGTACATGTGGATGGCGCTCATGGCGGGGGCAGCCCTCGCCGCGCACACGCAGAAGTCGCGGCCCGCGATCCTTGGGGTGGCGCTGGGGCTGCTCGTGAACGCGGCCGTGTTCTTCGCCTTCGATCTCGTGGCCGAGCGCCGCGGCGCCCTCTACCTGGCGTCGCTCGAGGGTCATGGCCATCAAGACTGAGCGATCCACAGGGGCTCCTAATGCCGGCGAAGATGTCCTAGCGTTCGTCCCGTGAGAACGCGCGCCAGAGTCCGTGCCGGAGCCCTCGCGGGAGCCCTCGCGATCCTGCCCTGCCTTGCCCTGGCCAACGGGCGCTTCCCCGCGACCAACGCCATCGTCGTGGCGCCGAAGGATCCCGGTCTCGTGCTCCTGCGCTCCACCTTCGGGCTGCTCGTGTCGAGCGACCGAGGCGCCAGCTGGGACTGGGTGTGCGAGCAGTCGATCGGGTACGGGGGCGTCGAGGATCCCCCCTTCGCGATCACGGGCAAGCCGACCATCGTCGGCGCGCTCTTCGCGGGCCTCGCGCTGTCGCAGGACAGGGCCTGCAACTTCGCGCTGGCGACAGGGCCGCTCGACAAGCAGGTCTTTTCCGACGTGGTGGTCTCCAGGACAAGACCGAGCGAGGTGCTCGCGCTCTCCTCGAGCTACGACCGCAGGGACGACGCGGGCAACAACCACTACCGCTCCTTCGTCTTCGCCTCCAGGGACGACGGCGCGAGCTTCTCGCTCGTGGGCACCGCCCTGGACCCGTCCATCCTCTTCGAGACGATCGAGATCTCGGAGTCGGATCCCAGCCGCGTCTACTTGAGCGGGGCAAGAGACCTGGTCACGGGCACGGTGGGGGTGATCCTCGTCTCCAAGGACGCGGGGCTCACCTTCCGCGAGTACGGTGTCCCCCTCGAGAAGGACGAGCGGGCCCCCTTCATCGGCGCGGTCGATCCCGACAACCCGGACCGGGTCTACGTGAGGATCGCGGGCTCCCCCGATCTGGCAAGAAACCGCCTGCTGGTCTCGGACGACGGGGCCGTCACCTCTCGCCTCGTATGGTCCTCCAGCGGCCCGCTCGCCGGCCTCGCCCTCTCGCCGGACGGCAAGAAGGTCTACGCGGGGAGCGTGAAGGACGGCCTGGTCGTGGCGCCCAGAGACACCCTGGCCTTCGAGCCCCGCGCCAAGATCCAGGTGCAGTGCCTGGCCACCGCGGGCGACAGGATCTACGCCTGCTCCAACGAGCAGAGCGGCTTCATCGCCGGAGCGTCCACCGACGACGGGAGGACCTTCGCTCCCCTCCTCAGGCTCTCCGGCCTTCGAGGCCCCCTCGCCTGCCCCGGCGGATCGAGGACCACGAGCGAGTGCGCTCGCCTCTGGCCGAGGCTGAAGATCGATCTGGGCGTCGTCGACGACGCGGGCGCGGACGCCTCGCCGAGCCCCCCTGTGACGGTGAGCGCGTCGGGCGGCTGCAGCGCGGTGGGAGGGGGGGGCATGGTGGCCGGTGCAGGACTGTCTCTGCTGGCCGTGCTGGCCATGCTGGTGAGGCGACGAGGCGGATAACTCGGTCATTCCTGGTCGTCGCGCCTTGCGACGCGCACGAAAACCTTGAAATCCTCGGCCCGTAAACCTGTTCGGCGCTCCATGCGTCGAAAGACCGTGATTTTCCGGCGTAACCGGGCGAAATAGGGGCTAGGAAAGACGGCCCGTGAGCACGCGAAAGAACCCGTACAAGGGCCCGGACCACCTCACGCTCGAGGCGAAGAAGGCCGGGTATCCTGCGCGGAGCGTCTTCAAGCTCGAGGAGATCGACAAGCGCGTCAGCCTCCTCCGGCCCGGGCTGCGCGTCCTGGATCTGGGGGCGGCTCCAGGGAGCTGGAGCCTGTATACCGCCCAGCGCGTGGGCAGGGCCGGGCGCCTGCTGGCCATGGACCTGAAGCCCCTCGAGATCGCCCTGCCCCCTCAGGCCGCCGCCCTGGTGGGGGACGCGCTGTCGCTCGACAACGAGGCCCTCTCCATGTTCGCGCCCTACGACGTCGTGCTCTCGGACATGGCCCCCAACACGACGGGCAACCGGCTGGGCGATCAGACGCGCAGCTTCGATCTCTTCATGCGCGCCCTGGGCGTGGCCTCGGCGCTGCTCAGGGTCGGGGGCTCGTTCGTCGGCAAGATCTTCATGGGAGGCGACTTTCCGCTGGCCCAGGCCGAGACCAGGCGCCTCTTCGAGGCCGAGCGCAACGTCCGCCCCGAGGGCACGCGGACCACGAGCTACGAGATCTTCATCGTGGGCGAGCGCAAGCGCGAGGCCCCTCTCACGCACGAAGCCAGGAGCACGAAGAAGGAGGGCCCTCGTGAAGGAGCCTGACGCGGGGGTGATCGGCGGGCGCTTCCTGATCGAGGGCGAGGTCGGGCGAGGAGGCGTGGGCATCGTCTACAGGGCGCTCGATCGCATCACCGCCCAGACCGTCGCGCTGAAGGTCATCGCCATCTCCGGGGTCGCCGCCAGCGAGGAGGCCAGGTTCGCCCAGGAGGGCCGCCTGCTGGCGAGCATCTCGGATCCCGCCATCGTCAAGGTCGTGGCCTTTGGCCAGCTCGAGGACGGACAGCCCTACGTGGCCATGGAGTGGCTGGAGGGCGAGGACATCGCCCAGAGGCAGAAGCGCAAGCCCCTCACCGTGTCCGAGGCCCTCGAGGTGGCCGCCCAGGTGGCCGACGGGCTGGCAGCCGCCCACGCCGCCGGGATCGTCCACCGCGACGTGAAGCCCTCCAACGTCTTCCTCGTGGGCAGCGGGCCGGGTCAGGACAGGCCTCTCACCGCCAAGCTGGTGGATTTCGGGGTCGCCAGCGCCGAGGACGCGAGGCTCACCCGGACCGGCGCGATCATCGGCACCCCCGCGTACATGGCGCCGGAGCAGGCGAGGGGGGACTCGGACGTGGACGCTCGCTCGGACCTCTACAGCCTGGGCGCCACGCTCTTCGAGGTGCTCACGGGGCGGCCTCCGCACGTGGGCCCCACGCCCATCGCGGTGCTCGCTCGCCTGGTGACGACGCCCGCGCCTCGCCTGCGCGAGCTATGCGCCGACGCCCCCCTGCCCCTGGACGAGCTCACCGGCCACCTCCTCGCCACCTTCCCCGACGAGCGCCCAGGCTCGGCCCGGGAGGTCGCGCGCTCGCTCCGCGAGATCGCCTCGTCGCTCTCGTTCCAGGAGGTCCTCACGGCCACGCCCGGCGATCCGATCGAGGCGCCGATGAGCATAGGGAGCATCGTGCTCTCCACCGCCAGGGGGCTCGGAGGCCAGCGTCTGGTGACGAGCATCCTCGCGACCTTCGTCCCCAAGGGCCCCACGCGCCACCGCCTGCTGGCGCACCTCCGGGCGAGGGGCGCCGAGGCCACGGAGCTCGGGGGCGACGCGCTCGTCGCTCATTTCGGGGTCCACAAGACCCTGGGCGACGAGGCCGCCCGGGCCCTGGATCTGGCCATCCGCCTCTCCAAGACCAGCGCCGCCGTCGGTGTCGCCACGGGCCGCTCGCGCATCGATCGCACCAAGCCCACCGGCGAGGTCGTCGATCGCGCCGCGGCCCTGGCCCGGGACGCCCACCGGGGGCAGGTGCTGGCCGACACCACGACCAGCGAGCTTGCCCGGGGGCGCTACGAGTTCCAGATGCGCGCCGACGGCACCGCGGTCGTGGCCGGCGCCCTCCAGGCCCGCAAGGACCTGGTGAGCGGGGCTCCCTTCGTGGGGCGCGAGGCGGAGCTCACCCAGATCACCTCGAGCTTCGAGCGCTCCTCCGAGGACAAGACCGCGGTCCTCATCACGGTGACGGGCAACCCCGGGATAGGAAAGACCCGCCTGCGGCGGGAGGCGCTCTCCACCATAGGCTCGAGCAGCTCCTTGCCCCGCGTCGTCCTGGTGCGCTGCGAGGCCTTCGCCAAGCACCACGCGCTCGGCGTCATGGTCGACGTCGCCCGCGCGCTCACCGGGCTGGCCAAGGGCGCCGCCGTGGACGACGTCATGCGCGCGCTCACCGAGCTTCTCCACGAGGGGGGCGCCACCCTCCCCGAGCGGACCCGGGACCTGGTGGGCCGGCTCCTCGCCAACGAGGCTCTGCCGGACTCGGTGGACGTCCGGGGCGCGCGCGACGCCCTCTGGCTGGCGCTCACCGACACGACGCTCCGCATGGCGCAGGCCTCCCCCCTGGTGCTGGCCATCGAGGACGCCCAGTGGACCGATGCCGAGAGCCTCTCGTGGCTGGATCACGTGCTCGGGCGCGCCGTGAAGCACCCGCTCTGCGTCCTGCTCACCGCGCGCCCCTCGTTCCACCGCGAGAGCGTCAAGCGCTTCTCGGGGCGGGATCACGTGCGCATCGAGCTCCGACCCCTCGCCAAGCGCACGGTGCGGGCGATCGCCAAGGCCATGCTCGGCGAGCGCGCCAGCGGCGACGAGGGCGAGCGGCTGCTCGAGGCGATCGCCGGCCAGGCCTCTGGCTCCCCGCTCTTCGCCGAGGAGCTGGCCCGGCTGGCGGCGCAGGGGCGGGACGCCTCGTCGGCGCTCACGATCGAGGCGGCGATCCAGGTCCACCTGGACTCCCTCGACGAGGATCTCCAGGCTGGCATCACCAGGCTCTCGGTCTTCGGTCAGCAGGGTTGGGACGTGGGCCTTGGGGAGCTGGGCGTGCGCTCTCCGTCCGAGACCCTGCGCTCGCTGGGCGCCGCAGAGCTGCTGGTGGAGCAGGCGCAGTCGCGCTTCCGGGACACCCGGGAGTGGGCGTTCAAGCACGCGCTGACGCGCGAGGTCGCCTACGCCTCGCTCGGCGAGGAGCAGCTCAAGGATCTGCACGCGCGGGCGGGGCGCTGGCTGGCCAAGGCCGGCGAGGACGACGCCACCGTGGCCAGGCACCTCGAGCTGGGAGGCGAGGCCAAGGAGGCCGCGTTCTTCCTCGAGAAGGCGGCCCGCCGCGCCCTGGCCACCAACGCCTACGCGGAGGCCGTGACCCTCTCCGAGCGCGCCCTGGCCTTCGCGGAGGACAAGCCCTCCCAGTTCGCCCGGGCCCAGCTCCTCGACGAGGCCTGGAGCCGCCTGGATCCCCGCGCCGCGGAGCGGGAGACCGGCGTGTCGGCGCTCGAGGACGCCGTGTACGACGACGCGAGCGAGGTCCGGGCGAGGGGCGCCAGGCTCCGCTTCGAGGACGCCAAGGGAGGGGGCCCGGCCACCAGCGCGGGCCTCGAGGAGGTCCGCCGCGACGCCCACGCCCGGAGCCTCCGCGACGAGGAGGCCAGGAGCGCCGCGGTGCTCGCGGCCCGCTACGCCTACGCCGGAGAGCTCGATCGCGCCGCTGACGTGGCCGACTCTCTGCTGGAGATCGCCGCGTTCCACGCGATCCCGAGCGCCGCGGTGGACGCCTGGCAGACGCTGGCCGTGGTGCGCCAGGCCCGGGGCGAGGTGGGCGCCGCGCTCGAGGCCCGGCGCTCCGCGGCCGCCGCGGCCTGCGAGGCGGGCCTCAAGAGCAGCGAGGCCATGCTCACGATCAACGTCGGCTTCGCGCTGACGACCGTGGGCGCCAAGAACGAGGCCCGGCTGGCCATCGAGACCGGCATCGCGCTGGGGCAGGCCGTCGGCTCGGCGGGCGTGGTGCGCCACGGCCAGATGATCCTGCTCTGCTGGTCGGCCACCTTCGGGGCGTCGCCCGATCACGACGAGCTCCTGGCGGAGACCCGGCGCATGGCCGACGCCACGGCCTCCGGAGGCTGGGTCCCCCACGACCGCGCCACCCTCGGGGTCCTCTTCTACCGCGGCGTCGAGCTGCTGCGCTCCGGGCCCGCGAGCGAGCCCGAGCGAGCCCGCGCCCTCTTGCGCACGGCCGCGGCGGCCTACCGCTCGACCAAGATGCTGGACCTGGTCCCTGTGGCCCTGGGCGTCTGGGCCGAGGCGGAGCGGCGCATGGGCGAGCCGGGGCGAGCACACGAGCTCGCCCTGGAGGCCGCGACGCTCCTCGAGGAGGGCTCGCCCAGCCTGCTCAACGAGGCCCCGGTCTTCCTCGCCCTCCACGACGCCTACGTGGATCTTGGCCGCCTGCGTGAGGCGCGCGACTCGATCGAGCGAGGGATGCCCAGGCTGGTGCTGCGCGTGGACGGGCTCCGAGGCACGCCTTATGGCCGGGACTTCCTCACAGAGGTGGCCCCCAACGCCGGGCTGGTCACCGCGGCGGAGGCCTATGGCCTCGTCCCTCGAAGCCTCAAGAAAATCCTCGAGAAGAAGGACTGACCGTTCACGAAACGTGCGCTCGGTTCGGGTCGCCCGACCCGCGCTTGGCGTAAACCTCGCTCCTTCCTGCTCTTCGCGTGGAGCTCGTCGAAGGCGTCCTCGTGGACCTGGGGTGGCCCTGGCTACAGAGAGGGTGGATGTTACAGGGAGGGAGAGGAGAGAAAACCCTCTCCCTATCGCTTCTCGCCGTCTCCCTTCCCTGTAAAATCCAACCCGTCTCCGTCCGAGACGCGGTCAGGGTCCGACGCAGCGCTGCCATCCATGCGCGGCGCCACGGCCAGGCGGCAAGAGTTCGCCCAGAGCGCATCGAGATCAGCCCCCGTCGCCCCCGTCACCCGCGTCCGGAGGGAGCGGGCTAAGGCAAGGCTGGGGCTGGGCGTCGCTCGCGTCCCTTGATGCGTCGCCCGAGTCCCCCGAGGCGTCGCCCGCGTCGCCCCCGTCAGGGGGGATCGGAGTCAGGCAAGGCTGGGGGTAGGCATCCTGGCATGCCTCGTCGCACGAAGGGGTCAGGCAGGCGGCAGGGGAGGCGTCCCTGCTCGAGCCCGTCTTGGTGCTGCACGCGGCGATCAGCGAGGCGCCCGCGATCCCGGCCAGGGCGGCGGCCACGAACCGAGAGCGCCGCCTCAGGATCGCTTCGCGATCCTCGTCGGCCTCGGGCTCGGGCGCCTTCTTCTCGTCCTCGGCCATCGCCTCACCATGCCTTAGGTCACGCTCGCCGGCAACCGTCCCCTCGCGGACTCGGAGATATCGGTTGTGGGCAACAGACGGCCATGTAGGGTGCACCGATGAGCGAGCCGGCGAGAAGGAAGTCGACAGGGGTGGGATCCGTCGGAGGGCTCATGATCGCGGCGCTGATCGTCGCTTGTGGAGGGAGCCCACCCCCCGCGCCTGCTCCTCCCGGGGATGGGGTCGGAGCCGTGGCCTCCTCACCTCCGCCTCCCCGCCCTGGAGCGAAGGCGCCGCCAGCGAGCTCCGGCGCCTCGCCGCGCTCCCTCGCATCGGAGTTCCGGACCCTGGAGGCGTGCGTGGCGGAGCGCGAAAGGAGGGCCAAAGCAAAGCCCACACCCAAGGCGGAGGTGAAGGGCGACAGCATCGTCATCGCCGAGCAGGTCCTCTTCGAGCCGAGCTCCTCGGCGATCCACCCCGGGTCGGCGGAGCTCCTCTCGGCGGTCGCGAGGACGATAAAGGAGCACCCCGAGATCGAGCGGCTCGAGATCGGCGGCCACGCGGACAAGCGAGGCGACGCCGCGCAGAACGTCGCCCTCACCCAGCGGCGCGCGGAGGCGGTCCTGGCCCGGCTCCTCGACGAGGGGACAGAGCCAGCCCGGCTGCGGGCCGTCGGCTTCGGGGCCTATTGCCCCGTGGATCCAGGGGACGGCGAGGCGGCGCACGACAAGAACCGCCGCGTCGAGTTCCACGTGGTCCGCCGCTCGGGGACCGATCTCCCGTGGGGCGGGTGCGCCGGCGCCGAGAGCAAGGGGATCAAGCCTCCCGCGTGGACGCCCGCCGCCGCTTCGCCCAGGCCAGCCTCCGGCTCCACGAGGCCGCCGCCACCGAAGCCAACCGCCGGGCTCGCGGCCTGCATCGCAAAGTACGATGTCCAGGGCCCCGTCACCATCAAGCCCGCGCCGACCCCCCACATGTTCCCCTTCGAGTTCCAGCCAGGCCGGGAGAAGGCGACCCTGGAGCGCTGGCTCACCTATATCGTCGACGACGCTCAGAAGGTCTGCGACGCCAAGGACGACGCCACGCGCGCGCGCCATATCGTGGAATACGTCCGTGCCCAGGCCAGGCTGGAGTATGTGGACGAACCCAACGGGCCGGCCCATATCGCCCGGGCGCAGCATATGGTGAACATGATCCACTCCGCCTACAAGCTCTCCGCGGACTCCTACGTGAAGAGGGTTGGGTATCAGGAGCTCGGGCCCATCTATAGCTGGCAAGGCCTCCATGACCAGGCCATCGCCATGTACGAGGCCCTCCAGACCCTCCAGCCTCGCATCGCGCAGGAGACCGGGCCCCACGCTCTGGGGTACTCGGTTGCGCTATGGCGCAAGTACGAGGCGACCCACGAGCAGGACCTCCTGAAGAAGGCCCTGGAGCAGGTGAGGACCGGGCTGGGGGGACAAATGGCGATGGGAGGCGATCGCTGCCTGGGCTGGACCGACGTCCACCTTCGCGTGATGGGCGGCAAGGTGTTGGAGGCCACGGGCGACCGGTCCAGGGCCAAGACCTATTACGGTATGGTCTCGGCCTGCCCCTGTGGGCTGATGCTCCCGAGCACGCTCCAGCTCGTCCCCTCGTGGGCAAAGGAATGACCGCGAGGGCTCACCGCCACGTCGAGGCTCTCGAAGGGGCTCTTTCCGAGCGGGTGGCTCCCCACGACGCAGGTGCTCCGCCGGCATGTTCGAGCCCGAGGCGCTCGAGCCCGAGGACACCCAGGAATGTCGTGCGCGTCAAATGAGCTCTCAATGCACGATGAACCAGCGCGCGCCCGAGGTCACCTCCAGGTGGAAGTGGTTTCGGTGTTGCCAGTTGTAGTTGGGAGTCAGCGACACGTTGAAGAGGTGCGCGTCGGCGGCCTCGCACACGATGCCGCGCAGCGCGAGGGCCTCCGGGGTCGCCGGGACCGGGCCGGCCTTCGCTCCGCAGGTCCTGGCGCCGATGCGCCCGTGAAAATCCTTCTCGACGTCCAGCACGGTGCCGTCCCTGCGTACCAGCTTGCCCGCGTCGAGGGCGAGGGCGCCCGAGTGCCTGTGGCCTATTTTCCCGGGGGACCAGCCCCGGGTGGGCGGCGGCCTGTACGCCGAGTAATGCACGACCTCGACCACGTCGAACTTACGGAGGATCCTGGCGAAGTCGTCGAGCGCCAGGACCAGGCGGCAGTCGAAGATCTCGTAGACCGACGAGGCCCTGGCCCGCTCGGGGAGCGCGGAGTGGAAGCTCACCCCCCCCAGGGGGCCCCGGAGGCGCACCGGAGCGGCGACCCCTCGGGCCGAGCCCACGCGAACGAAGGGGATCTTGCGCCTCCATAGCTCGTTCATGCACGCCGAGGCGCCGAGCTGGCCATAACGGAAGGCCGGGAGGGTGGTGGCGTTCCCGGGCACCTCCGGCGCGTTCCCTGGTACGCCGAGGGGCTCGGCGGGCTCGTACCCCTCGGGATCGGGGAGCACTGAAGGGTCCAGGTCGGACACCGCCTCGATCGACGCCCCCGCCAGGGCATCCCCGGCCTGGGCGAGGAGCAGCAGCGCAGCGCCCAGCGCACCGGTGACCGGGGATGAGGTTCGCACGGGCCTACCTTACTCCGGGGGGCCGCACCCCGCCACCCTCGAGGCCGCGCCCGGCGCGGACGAAGGGTCGACATTCCCGGTCCCTGGCCTAGAGTGAACCGGGTCCGATGCATGAGATGTCTTCGCGCGCGCGTCAGATCCTCTACGCCGCGATCACCGAGTTTGTCGCCACCGGCGAGCCTGTAGGTTCACGAACCCTCTCCAAGCGTGGGATCGAGCTGTCGCCGGCGAGCATCCGCAACGTCCTGTCCGATCTCGAGGAGGCAGGGTATCTCCACCAGCCTCACACCAGCGCAGGACGCGTGCCCACCGACAAGGCATTTCGCTTCTTCATCGACGCGCTGATGGAGGTACAGAAGGTCTCCAGCGCCGACGACGCCCTCATCCGGAGCCGGCTGCTCGAGATGGAGCCTGGCCAGAACCTCCTCAGGGAGACGGGCAGGCTGCTCTCGGAGCTCACCGGCACGGCTTCGGTCGTGGTCGCTCCTCGCAACGAGGTGCTCACGCTACGCCACCTGCGGTTCATACGGACGGTGCCCGGCGAGCTCCTCGCGGTCCTGGTCATGTCCAACGGCGAGGTTCAAAACCGCTTCCTCAAGGCGAGCGTCGACGAGAACCTGCTCACGAAGGTGCACAACCTGCTCGACGACGTCATCGAGGGGCGCACCCTGGGCGATCTTCAGGAGCTCTTTGCCCGGCGCCTGGCGAGCGAGCGGATCCAGCACAACTCCCTCCGGCACCAGGCCTTCTCGCTGGGAGAGGCCGCCGTGGCCAACCTGGGCGACAGGATCGCCGACGTGCACATCGAGGGGCGCGCCAGGCTCCTCGGCCTCCCCGAGTTCGCCGACGCCACCGACATGCAGGACGTGGTGTCGGCCCTCGACGAGACCGAGCGCCTGGTGCACCTCCTCGACGAGACCCTGGCGGCCGAGGGCGCCAAGGTCGTCGTCGGGAGGGAGGCGGGGGAGCTAGGTGGGGGCCAGCTCTCCATCATCGGCGCATCGTACTCGGACCGAGGGCGCAGCGCGGGGACGGTCGGCATCATCGGTCCCACCCGGATGGACTATTCCAAGAACGTCCCCCTCGTCCAGGCCACGGCCAACGCTGTGAGCGCGTTCATGGAGCGCCGCTCCCAGGGATCCACGCCCAACCTCGACGACGACGACTGAGCGCTCGGGCTCGAGGATCGAGGGAACGAGGGCCCGACGTCTCGAGTTGGCAGGAGCTCGCGGCTTTCGTGTACCCTAGCGCTCACCATGAGAACGGCCCCTCCGGATCTCCCGGGCAGCGCCACCACCGATTCCCCCCTCGACCGTGCCCTCGCGCTCCTCCTCGCAGGAGAGCGCGAGGCCGCTCTTCGGTGGAGCGCCGCGGTCGTGACGCAGGACGCGTCGGTGCCGAGCGCCATCATCCTCACCTGCCGGCTCCTCGCGGAGGCGGGCCGCACCGAGGCGGCCATCGAGGGCTTCGAGCTGGGCATCAAGCGAGCGATCGACTCGGGAAATTTGCCTCTCGCGGTGGCTGCGGTCGGCGATCTCCGCCACCTGGGCGTCGAGGTGGCGTCCTACCTGGACGAGATCGCCCAGGCTTTTTGCGCCAACTCGCCTCGCCTCACCGACAGCGCCACGCCCCCCCCTCCTCCGCTCCCTGGCAGGGAGAACTTCACGCCGCTGAGCTCGTTCCTCACGGGCCCGGCGTTGCTCTCCAAGGTCACGGCCATCGTGCACGAGGCGAGCAAGGAGTACGAGTCGGTGGCCGACTCGGAGCCTCCGCTCGTGGCTCCGCTCCCTCTCTTCAGCGCGCTCGAGAGGGACGGCCTCCGCGCCCTGATCGGCTGCTTCGAGATGTTCACGGTGCCTGCGGGAAAGGAGGTCATCACCGAGGGGGAAGAGGGGGCGGAGGCCTATATCGTCGCGCGAGGCGAGCTCGAGGTGCGCCGCCGCCCGGAGCACGGGAACAGTGAGGTCGTGAGGCTGGCCAGGCTAGCCAACGGGGCGCTCTTCGGCGAGATGGCGCTCCTGTCACGAGCGCCGCGCGCGGCCAGCGTGGTCGCCTGCCGCCCCTCGATCCTGCTCGTGGCTCGTCGGGACGCCCTGGAGGCTGTGGCGGAGACCCGCCCCGAGGTCGGGGTCGAGCTCGCGGCCCACTGCCGCCGCCGCATGGTCGCGAACCTCGTGCGCACCTCCAAGGTCCTGCTGAGCGTGGATCCCGGGGAGCGCCCCGCGCTGGTCGAGCGCTTCGAGACCCGGGTCTTCGAGCGAGGCGAGAAGCTCATCGCCGAGGGTACGGAGGCGACGGGCCTGCACCTCATCGCCTCCGGGGAGGTCGCGGTCATAGGTCACGAGGACGGGGGCGAGCCCTTTGTCATCAAGACCCTGGGGGCCGGCGAGGTCGTCGGCGAGGTCGCGCTCGTCCTGCGGCGCAAGGCCAACGCCGACGTCGTCGCGGTGCACCCGACGGTCACCTTGCACCTGCCGGCCGAGGACTTCATCGCCCTGGTGCGCGCCCACCCGGCCATTCTCCACGGCCTCTACATCCTGGCGATCGAGCGGGACGACGAGACGACCACCGTGCTGGCCACCACCACGTGGAACGTCAGCGACGACGACGTCCTCCTCTGATGAGCCACGAGCACAGAGCTTCGAGCGAGGGGGCGGGGGGGGCGGACGAGACCGGGGGGCACCACCCGTTCTCGGCTCATGAGGCTCACCAGGCCGGTCGGCTGAAGTGGGTCCTCGTCACCGTCTCCCTGTTCTTCGTGGTGGAGTTCGCAGGAGCCAGGCTCGCCGAGAGCTCGGTGCTCGAGGCCGACGCCCTCCACCTGCTGATGGACGTGCTGGCTCTCGGAATGAGCCTCTATGCCATGCGGCTCGCTGTGCGAAAGCCTCGGGGGCGGTTCACCTTCGGGCTGCGCCGCGCCGAGCCTCTCGCCGCCCTGCTGAACGCGGCCCTCATCCTGGCAGCCTCGGCCGAGATCGTCCACGACGGCATGAGCCACCTGGCGAGCGGCGACAGGCCCAGGGGCGGGATCATGCTGGTCGTCGCCATCATGGCCCTCGTGGTGAACGGCATCAGCGCCTGGCTCTTGCACGGAGCGATCGGCCATGATCACCACGGCCATGATCACCACGGCCATGATCACCACGGCCATGATCACCACGGCCATGATCACCACGGCCATGATCACCACGGCCATGATCACCACGGCCATGATCATCAAGGGCACTCCCACGCTCCTGCTCCTGCCGAGGGCAAGAAGAAGCGCACCAAGGGGCATCACCTGAACCTTCGCGGGGCGTGGCTTCACCTCATGGGCGACACGCTGGGCTCTCTCGCCGCCCTCGCGGCGGCCATCGTCATCCGGCTCGGCGGTCCCCCTCAGATCGATCCCATCGCCAGCTTCTTCGTCGTCCTCATCCTGGTGGTGGGGGCGCTGCGCCTCGTTCGCGACGCGACGACCGTCCTGCTCGAGGCGGCCCCTGCGCACCTCCCCGTGAAGGACGTGCGCAAGGCGTTGCTCGCGTTTCCTGGCGTGCTCTCCGTGGACGAACTCCACGTCTGGACGCTGGGCGGAGGCCATGACGCGATCGCCGTGCGCATCTCGACGGGGAAGCCTGACGCGGGGATGGGGCGCCGGGTCGCCGCGCACCTCAAGTCCGAGTTCGAGGTGGACTGGATCACCGTCCAGGCCGATCCGAAGTAGCCCCCGTCAGGGAGCCCGGCATTCTACCTCGGGATACCACGGCCACGAGCGACGGACGGTGAGGCGACGGCGGATGCGCCGTCGGACGGTCTCGGGTGATGGCGCCGCGCGCTCAGCCGCCCGCGCAGCCGAAGAGCACGTTGATCTTCGCGGTGGGATCCGCCTGCACCACGTTGCACTGCGACGCGCAGAGGTTGATGGTCGTCGGGGTGACGTTGTTGTCGTAATAAAATCCGTTGGGCACCCCGGCGCAGGCCGCCGCGTCGGTCACGCGGCCGAGGATCTGCGCGGGGGGCGCGCCTCCCGGCAGGTACTCGACGCGCACGGTGTTGGGATCGATGACGCCGGTGCTGCTCGGAGGGATGGTGAACGCGCAACCCACGGCGGCCGCGCTGATCGCCTTGAGCGCCTCCACGAACACCGCCGCGTTGCCGTTGCCCACGTTCCAGTGCCGGCAGGGCGCGGCGGAGCTACCGCAGGTGTTGGGAACGCCGTTCACCGTGGCCGCGTGGGGCGGCGCGTTGCCGCCGAGGGCCAGGGTCTCCAGGTTGGCGTCGGTGGCTCCCGTCATGCCCACCACGAACGTCATCGTGCCCGTTGCGGTGAAGTGGCTCTGGAGCAGGCCGCGAAGCGTGGTGAGGTTGGTGTTGCAGCTGGACGGATCGCCGTCGGTGATGAGGATGCCGATGGGTTTGCGGCCGGCGAGGCGGTTCACCGCCCTGCTCGTGAACCCGGTGATGCCGCGGATGGCGCCCTCGGTGGGCGTGAGCGAGTTGGGGGTGTGGGCGTTGAGCGAGGCGTCGAACGCGCTCGACGGCAGGGTGACGTAGCCGTTCCCCGTGGCCGGGATGGCGGACACGTTGTAGCCGTTGCCGTTCGAGCAGTTGCCGCCCGGCAGCTCGAAGTACTGGAGCGCGGCGCCCTGGCCGGTGGACGCGGCCCCCTTGAAATACGTGGAGAGCGCGTTGATGGCGTTGCACCACTTGGAGTTCGTGGCCGAGCCCACGTTGCAGTCGGTGCCCATGGAGCCCGACTGATCGAGCATGACGAACATGTCGATGGGCGTGCGGTTGGCCGTGGCGCCGGTGGTGGCGCACGCGGAGTCGGGAGTGACCGTGACGTCGCGAAGGGGAGCGTCGTACACGAAGCTCACGTCCGGGATGCTGGTGTCGGCCGTGGACGAGCCATCTGTGCCTGGGACGGAGCCGTCGGTGCCCGGGACGGAGCCGTCGTTTCCGGGCGACGCGCTGTCCCTCCCAGGTCCGGGCCCGCCCGTGCCGTCGGGGCCATTGGTGCCGCCGCTTCCGTCGCTCCCGGCGAGGGGATCGGGGGGAGCGTCGTTTGTGCTGCCGCAGCCGCCGCTCGCGGCGACGCCGAGCGTGAGGACGGAGAGTACGCCGATTGTCCTCGAAACGAAGCGCCGAGCCACGTACAAGAGCCTATAGGTCTTCCAGTTTCCTTCAAGAACTATTCGAACCCCACCCCAGCTCGAACGAGGCCCCCCTTGAAGGTCGCCGCTCTCACCAAACGTTGGTTGTCTTGCTCCCTCGTCCTGGTGGCCGCCGCCGCGTACGCGGGCGGCTGCGGTGAATCGTCGGGCAGGAGCGGCTCCGATTTCGACGGCGGAGGGGGCGAGGGGGGTGGCGATCCGGGTGCGGACGGTTCGTCCCGCGCGGACACAGGCAACCCGACGTTCGGCAGCGGTGATGGGAGCTTCCTCGATGGCACCTCCTCGTTCGACGGCGCGGCCTGCGCGGCGAGCGTGCAGGCCGCCAAGCGCGCCCCGGCGAACCTGCTCTTCATCGTGGATCGCAGCGGCAGCATGAGCTGCAACCCTCCTCCCACGCAGACGAGCGCCAACTGTGAGCAGTTCCCGCGCCCGCAGAACCCGGCAGCACCCACCAAGTGGACCATCACGCGGGACGCGCTGAAGAACGCCGTCGCCGCGCTGTCGGGCTCGCCCACCTCCGTGGGGCTCACGTACTTCAGCAACGGCGCCCAGGCCGACTCGTGCGGCGTGCAGTCTGCGCCCACCGTGCCGTTGGCGCCCGTCGACGCGGCGCTGATCGGCGCGGTCGGCGCCAGCCTCACCGGGGTCGTGCCGCAGGGGCTCACGCCCGTCGTGGGGGGTGTCACGCTGGGCTATCAACACCTGCACGAGTCCCCTGCGGGCAAGGCCCTCGTCGGCAAGAAGTTCGTGGTGCTCATCACCGACGGCTTCGAGACCTGCGCCCCCCAGCTCGTCCCGAATTTCATCAACCAGATCGTGGTCGACGCGAGCCGCGTGGGCATCCGCACCTTCGTGGTGGGCGCCCCGGGGAGCGAGGAGGGGCGCGCCGTGCTCTCGCAGATCGCCTACAACGGCGGCACGGCCAGGACGGCCACCTGCACCCACACCGCGTCGCCCGCCAACGTGGGCGACTGCCACCTGGATCTCACGAACCCGAGCCTGGATTTCGCCGGGGAGCTCCCCAAGGTGCTCGACGCCATCAGCCGCGAGGCGCTCGGCTGCGAGTTCGACGTGCCCAAGGGCGACGGCGGAACCATCGACTACGATCAGGTGAACGTGAGCTTCAAGCCGAGCGGAGCGGCGCAGGAGCAGCCCGTGCTCCAGGATCCAAGCAAGCCTTGCGAGGGCGGGGCCAGCGGCTGGCAGTATACGCCCGATCGCTCCAGGATCTTGCTCTGCGGCCCGGCGTGCCAGGCCGTGAAGAACGATCCAGGCGGGCAGGTCGCCATCACGCTCGGCTGCAAGACCCAGGTGCGTTAGCGCCGGCGATCTCGCACGTGTCGCACGCCTCGAAAATCAGGCCCGCGCCCGAGAGGAGGTTCCTGGGTTCAGGCTCGGGGAGGGCGGCCCACCGCAGGGAGCAGGGGAGGCCCGCTGAACACGGGGGCATGGCCGGATCCGCTCGCGAAGGCAAGGACCCACGAGGACCAGGGGATGGGCTGGTGGGCGAACATCAGCCGGGCGACGTCGAGAGGGCGGTGAGGGGAGTCGGGCTTGGCGCCCCTCACCCTGGGAGCGAGCTCGCCGTGGCCTCGTAGATCGTAGACCGCCTCGGTGGTGAAGCCCTCTCCGGACCATACGACGAGCCCCTCGTCCGCGATGTCGTAGCGGGTCCCCTCGCCGATGAGGGCCTCGACCTGCTCTCTTACCAGGTCCACGGCGGAGAGCTTGTAGAGGCCCGCGAGCGCGGTCTCCATCGTGGAGCGCTGATCGGGGGCGAGCGCGTCGAGGAAGCCGGCCCCGGCGACGCCGGCGATCAGCCACCCCGACTGCTCCTCGAAATGAAGCCACGCGATCCCGCCCTCGCCGCAGGCCAGGCCCACGCGTATCCGGTTCGAGCCCACGAGGACCGCGTGCACCGAGACGGGGCCCGCGGTCCACCTGGGCGCGCCTCGAAGGAGGCCCGAGAGCTCCCGCTCGAAGAAGGTGACCAGGGCGTGCTCCACCTCGTGGATCGCCTGGCGGTGGGCGTTGACCGACGATCTCCCGTGGCGCGCGGCCAACCGTAGCTTGGCGAAGAGCTTGGGGAGGGTCCCCGAGTGGAAGCCGACGACCAGGAGGCCGTTCATCGTCTCGCCGTGGTGACCGATGCGCACGGGCACGAGCGACGAGGCCCTGTTCTGGGCATAGAGCCTCCAGTTCTCCTTGAGCTCCCAGACAAGAAAGCCAAATACGCCGGGCAAGAGGAACACCGTGGTGCCCGCGATGCCATTGGCCGCGACCGGCCCCAGTGGCATGAGCGGCGTGCGCAAAGCTTCCAGGAGCGTCTTGCCGAAGGGCAGGATGATCTTGTGGGAGACGGTGACGACCGGAAAATGCTTTATGGGGTTTACCTGGGGCTCGATGAGGAGATTCACGTAGATACGAAGCAGGTACGTGAGGAAGAACCACAGGGCGCCCAGCGCCCCCCTGACCACCAGCGAGAGCGTGCCCTGTCCCTCCCTGAACGTGAGCCACTCGTCCACGGTGTAGATGCCTCGCTCCACCCGCTCGACCGCGCGGCGAAAGATATCGAGCACCAGCGCGATCAGGCCGGGGATCACGTGCCGGCGCAGGTTGCCGAGGCCCAGGGCCAGGAGGTAGGTCGCGCTCTCCTCCACCCGGCGGCCCAGGGGAGCACCGAAGAAGAGCGCCGCCGCCAGGAACAGGCCACAGGAGGCCAGGACGCTCGGCGCCACCCCGAGCCCTTGGCGCCTGGCCAGGAGAAAGGCCGGCGCGCCCAGGAGCAAGGGCTTTACGATCAGCCTCGTGAAGAGCGAAAAGGATTCGCTACGCAGTATGCCGAGGATCCACGGGCGAGCGAGGAACCAGCAAGGGAGCCCGATGAAGAGCCCATGAAGGAGCCGACCTGCCGCCCGGAGCAGGCCGAGAGAGGCGCCCCTGACGGCCTGGCTATGGATGACTCCGTAGAAGAAGAGGGCGAGCAGCGCCGTGGAGGCGGTCGTCCGGAGGTGCACGTTCCCGTGGCCCAGCTTGTTGCCAATGGGGTGTGCCAGGTGCTGTAGCCCCTCGAGCAGGACGAAGGAGACGAGCACGGGAAGCACCAGGTGCATGGTCACGAACCTGCCCGTGGAGGTGCCGAAGAAGACCGAGCTGAGCTTCTGCAAGAATCGTAGATAGATCTCGCCCCGGCGATAGACCCCGTCGAGGCGCAGAGCCAGCCGGGCATCGGCGAGGAGGAGGGCGTCGCCCCGGGCGAGCTCCGCGGCCGTGAGGTTGGACATCTTGATGTTGCTCCTGGAGAGGGCATCGCGAAGCTGACCCAGCCCGAGGAAGCCGCGCTCCAGGATCGTGTCCAGGATCTCGGCGCACAGCTTCGCCCTCGCGACCTCTTCGGGAACGCTGGCGGGCCGTAGCCCCACCTCGTCGAGCACGCCCTCCAGGACGGGCCCCAGGGCGCGCTTGGCGTTGGCCCTCGAGCGGGCGACGGCGGCGTGGAACACCTCCTCGAGGGCGCGGCGGTCCTGTCGTTCGAGCCGGGCCCGGTGCGAGAGCTCGAAGGCGCGGTGCACCCGGCGCGCGACGCGGACGACGCGCGCCATCGGCAGGGAGCGCACGACGGGGCGCTGGAACAGGGAAGAGAGCCAGGTGATCACGTCCACCGTACGGCGCTCTCGCTCCGACTCCACGCAGGCCTTCTGGAGATCGAGGAGGACGCGCGCCTCGGGCCCTCGCGGCGACCGGGACCTCGCGGCGGCCTCCGCGAGCGAGGTCAGGACGCGCTGCCACCCCTGGGCGGTCGGCGCGTCTTCGGACGCGCCCCTCGCGTCGAGGGCCGCGTGGAGACGGTTCCCCAGAGCGGCGAGATCGGCCAGCGCGCGGGGGCGCGCCTGGTCCGGGCTTGCCTGGAGCTGGAGGAGCGCCGCGCGGGCCAGGTTGCCTCGGCCGCGAGCCTCCTCCGCGCTCGAGATGCGCTCCGAGGGGCTCCCGTCGGACCCAGGCCCTCCGCTCTCGGGGCTCTCCGTGGGGCTCTCGCCCGAAGAAGGGCGCCTCGAAGGCGCCCTGGCTCCTTCGGGGCGGCAGCGGGCGAGCAGGAGCTCCCCGTCGACGTCCAGCGCAAGGGTCTCCTCGACGCGCCGCACATCGTGCAGCGTAGGGAAGAACTTCTCCCTGTCGTCCTCGGCGAAGTGGCGTAGCTCGAGGTAGAAGGCGACGAACTCGATATACGCTTCCCGGTCGTCCTTCTCGGAAAAGAGGAGCTCTTCCCCGGCGAGCACGGCGCGGATCTCGTCGAACTCGGTCTGGCCGATCCGATCGATCCTGGCTCTTATCTCCGCGTCGCCCAGCGCCCCGCTCTTCACGCGCAGATCCAGCTCCGCGTGGACGTGGCCATGAAAGGCGGCCCTCCACACGGCGCCGGCGTGCGCGCTCTCCGGCACGTCCGGACGCGCCACGAGGATGGTCGTCTCGGGAAGCTCCTCGAGCCCGAGCTCCTCCGGCCCGACGATGCGTGCCAGGGCGTCCCGACCGATGACGAAGACGTGGCCGTGAGGAACACGGAGCCTCATTCCCGTGAGCCCTCGGTGGCGCTTCACCACCCGGCGAACCAACCGAGCATCAGCGACCACATGCATCAGGGCATCAGACCAGGGGGAGCGAGGGGCGCCGACCTTCGCGTAAAACCGAGCTCGGCAAGGTCCACTTTACCCTTGGCCGGGGACATGTCCTCGGGAGCAGCCTCGTGACGGAACGAGCCGGCGGACATGTCACCGCAACCGCCGGCTCCCCCCAAATTCGATTCCTACTTGGGCATGCCGGGGAGGCCCGCCATCGAGGCCTTCATGACGCACTCGGAGGCTGCCGACGTGGCCTTGGTGATCGCCTCGGCCTCGCCACCCTTGGCGGTGGCCATGTCCTTGGCGTTCTCCGCGAACTTCTTGCTGGCGTCGGTAGCGCACGCCGCGTTCTTGCACGCGCAGGCGGCCTTCTCGTACTCCTCGGCGGCCATGAGGGCCTTGCTCGTCCCGCAGCCGGTCGCGAGAATCAGCAACGATCCGAGGGATAGGGCATACACGATCTTCATGCTTTTCATGGGCGGTCTCCTGGGGACGGTTTCGAGACCCTAGCTTATAGATTAAGCTCAGTGAAATTCCCAGCCAATGCCGAGCCTGCCCCGATGCGTCCCGCAGCGTGGGGTGCCGACGGGTGATCCCTCGGCGCGGCCCTGGAGCCCGGCCGCGACGGCTGCTACAAGCCTCGCGTGCCGCAACCAAGCACCGTCGCCGCCGCGATCTCCTCCGCCAGCATCGTCGTCGGCGTCGTCTTCGGCCTGCTCACACTCCGGCAGTGGAACCGAGCCCGCTCCCTGACCGCGGCCGTCGAGCTGGTGCACACCATCCAGACACCCGATTTCACGCGCAGCATCGCCCGCGTGATCGAGCTGCCGATCGACGCCGACCCCCAGCGCGTGCTCGAGGATCCCGAGCTGGTGACCGCGATCTACGTGGTGAGCCACGCCCTCGAGAGCCTGGGCATCCTCGTCTATCACCGCTTGCTTCCGCTGCACCTGGTCGACCATCTGATCGGCGGCTACGTGCGTGCGAGCTGGTCGCGGGTCCGGCGCTACGTGGAGGTGCGCCGGACCACGCTGGGATCGATGTTCGGCGAGTGGTTCCAGTGGCTGGCAGAGCAACTGGAGAAGCATCCGGCGCCAGGGAAAAGCCTCGGAGCGGCGCAGGCATTCAAGGACTGGCAACCCTGAGATCCTGACGAGCCCGGCCGGGGACAACCTGTGGATAACCATGTGGAGAAAATAGGTATTATTTTTTTCTTGCCTGCTCTTTGGAAGTAGGGCATTCCTTGCTCACGAAGTTCGCGGCTCATCGGCTCGCGGACGACGCTCGTAGAACCTACCGCCGCGTTCGCTCTCCCACCTCGGGTGAGCGCGCTGAGTGGTGGCCTCCCTGTCCAAAGTGGGGCCTCCTCCTCGGTGAAAAATGCGCGTCTCGTGGGGTGGCTTGCCACCTCCTCCGAGTTCTGCAACCCCCATCCGAAGCTCGGCTTGCCGAGAGGGGGGCGTGGAGCCCACGAGCAGCTTGCCGGATTGTCCGGCGGATGTCTGTAGGGGAAGGCACCCTGGTTCGTTTGCTTCAGGATCATCCTTCGCGGGACCCTGTTCATTCGAACCTGGATGGGCGTGGTCTGGTCACGGGTCTTTCCAACCCGAGGCAGATCGTTCCCATGACCCGGGTGTCCGAGAGAACACCAAAAAGGGGATGCATCGTCGGAATCAGCCGACACCACTTCTCTCCGCTCCGGCGGAGGGAGAAGGAGCATGGATGCACCTTTCTTGGCCTCTCGACGGTCTCTTTGAGTCGGCTTTCTGTCGTATTTCTGGCCTTCGGGCAAGGGATATAGCAGCGGCAACATGGGAAAAGTGTCTTGGTCCCAAAACCCCATGCAGGTTTCCTGCGCGGACAAATGGGACCCGGGGTTTTTCTGATGGTCTCGAGGAGATATCCACGGCTCTCGTGCGTACAGCGCTCACGCGTCCGTATCCATGGGAGTGTAAGGAAGGGAATCGCGGTTTCCGTCCGGTGGAGAGTGTTCGTTCGTCGGGTGGGGCCCGCCTTCGTGATCGTTGCAGAGTTTTGAATCGTTCGTGACGCCTCAACCACCCAACCGCAGATCTTTCAAAAAGAAGAACGGGTTGCAAGTGGCGGCTAGCGGGTTTCCTCGCCGGGATCTCCTCGGCGCGGTTCCCGTGAACTCCACGAGGGTCCTGCCACCGGCGCTTCGCAAGTGACCGCGTGGATGGGACCGCCCCGAAGGTGCTTGCCACCTTCCTCGAGCCCTGGATTCAGGTCTCGGGAGGTTGGAACGAGGGTAACCTCGCTCTGACCGTCGAAGGGTCGATTCGAGCAAACATGTCCTTGGGCTCTCACCTTGCATGCTGGTCACGCGGCATGCAGGAGAAGGCTCTCGAGGTCACCATCAACCCATCCCTCGGTGCGCCGTCGACTTCGGTCTCGGTGTGCCGGTGCCTTGGCTCCGAAGGGAGCCAAGCGTGGAGCGGTCGGGGGTGCCTGACGGGACATGAGAAGGTCGGACGGATCGAGGTCGCGGGGCCAATAACTCTGCGTGCCTTCGGGCTCGGGTCAGGATGCCTTTCGAGGCACCTCCCGTCTTCGAGCCGTCTCGGCTGGACGTAGGACGTAGGGCGTGAAACCCACGTCTTCCCGCGTGAGGCCTTCCCAGAGGGGTCGCACGGTCGGTGGTCGGAGCAGCGAAAGTTGCCTCGACGCTCGGCAGCGGGAACGAACACGGAGAGCGGGTTTCGAGTCAAAGGCAAGAATCGTTTCATGAAGGTGTGACTCATCTTGGTTCGAGAATTTCTCGGGCCCAGAGCTCCGGAGAAGGTGCCCACCAAGACAGTGGGGCAAGCTCGGGATCTCGGTAAGGGTGAGGTCGGCAGGCGAGGAGGGATACCTTTGCGCAGGCCGGGATCGAAGAAATTCGATGCACGTTTTCATGGAGGCGCGTCAGGTGTCAGGCGGTGACTCCCTAAATAAGAGGCATTTGCAGGACATCTCGACGGTTCGGGCAGGGCTCCCTCACGGGCGCTCGGCTGCTCGGTCCACCGGAAAGTGGGTCGGGGGTACCGGACCGTGACCACGGCGCGCTCGGTCTCCAAGTGAACCTGGTGAAAGCACCTCCAACCTCAAAAGGGCGCGGGGTGTAGACATCCACGGCACTCAAAAAGGTGTCGTCCTGTGGTGTCGCCATATGTCACGAGGGATCGGCAGGAGGGGCTCCGGCTTCTCCTCCAACCCTGTCTCCAGCTGCGCGAACAGCCAGGGACAGCGGTGTGGGGTTCTTTCCGCCTTCGATGCCGGTTGTCTGAAAGGACGCCGGGGGTCGTCAGGGTTTCCACGGAGGAAGCATAGGACTCGTAAGAGAGTCCCCTACGACAGCGAGTTTCGTAAGAGGGCCGCCGGGCAACCGGACGGCCCTCTTTTTTTTGCCCTCTTGACCTCCTCGGCTGTCCATGGTGTCACTGGCGCATGGCGGACAAGAGAACCTACGAGGGGGGCTGTCACTGCGGCAAGGTCCGATACAAAGTGGCGACGGATCTGGCGCAGGTCATCGAGTGCAATTGCTCCATCTGCTCGAAGAAGGGCTCGCTGCTCACCTTCGTGATGCCCGAGCAGTTCGATCTCGTCTCCGGCCAGGACGAGGTGACCAGCTACCTCTTCAACAGGCAGGTCATCCATCACCTCTTCTGCAAGACGTGTGGGGTCGAGTCCTATGCCTCGGGCGTCGGCCCCGGCGGCAAGGCGATGTTCGCGATCAACGTTCGCTGCCTCGAGGGCGTCGACACCTCGGGGCTCGAGCGCACCCCTTTCGACGGCAGGAGCCTCTGACAAGCTCGAGCGGGCCCGCCGGGGACCTCTCCGCGAGAGCTCGTACCGGGGACGAGCGTGGGGCGCTGCTCCAGGGGCTCGAGTAGCTCAAGCGTTGAGTATCGCCTACCACCGGGTGACCGTATCGCATACGCTGCACCATAGAGGACATCGGTCCTGGAGGGTCGCATGTGCAAGTGGAGTTTTTTTCCCTTCATTCTCTCTTTCGGCCTCGCGGCGGCGTGCGGGGGGAACGCCCGTCGGAGCTCCTTCCAGGAGCCACAAAAGGACGCAGGCGTCACCCAGGACGCAGGCTTCGGCGATTTCTTCGGTGATGGCGGCTCGGAGAACGGCCTCATCGTCGAGCCGAGCAACGCCGTGGTCTTCATCGACACCGCCACGACCCCGGCCACCCGCGCCAAGCAGGCGTTCAAGGTCACGCGCAAGTCCAGCGAGGGGGACAAGGACGTCACCGCGGAGGCGACCTTCACGCTCGACAAGCCGGAGCTCGGCGGCTTTACCGCCAATGTCTTCGAGTCGGTTGGGTCGTTGCCCCCCACCCCTCCGGGCGTGACGAGCGGCATCACCATCAAGGTCGACGGTGGCTCGGCCATCGCCCAGATCACCGTGGTGCCCCTCAGGCGCAGCTCCGACAAGAGGGACTTCTTCTTCCTCGAACCCTTCAACGAGGCCCCCACGCCGGCCTCCGATGTCCTCCGGTTCAACACCAACATCCAATCGGTCGACGTGGCCTTCGTGGTCGACACCACGGGCTCGATGGGCTCGGAGATCAACGGTATACGGAGCGCCCTCGGAGGGACCTTGCTCTCCCAGCTCCAGGCGGCCATCCCGTCCGTCGGTATGTCCATCGTCAGCCACAAGGACGAGACCGACGGCTCGGAGCTGGTCAGGGTCTTCCAGACCATCACGCCCACGCTCTCGCTGGCCCAATCGGCGGCGGGCCGCCTGAACGCGACCGGGGGAGCCGACACCCCCGAG
>SXGT01683925.1_pt1 | contig 53325 bp, 35 predicted proteins | sample 3176221 | NCBI WGS metagenome assembly SXGT01 (sample SAMN11356862, study PRJNA531348) | freshwater metagenome | isolation source: freshwater sample F1-120 | place: China: Fuxian Lake, Yuxi | collected 2017-12-25
GAGCCGCAAACGGCTCGGAGGGAGCCGGCGCCAGCGAGAGCTGGCGGCTCCCGAGAGCCTGGCCCGGAGGCGCACGCGCAGCGCGCGACCGGAGGGGCCGCGTGTCGTTGTTGCCTCCACCCTCGCTCCACCCTCGCTCCACCCTCGCTCCGCTCGGAGGCGAGCCGTCGTGGGGGAGGGTCCGCCTCCCCCACCAGTAGAAACGAGCAGCAGACTTGAGATGGTCCTCCTCTGCCCATTCGGAATGTCTCACGTTTGGGCGCGCGAGGTATAGATGCTGATGGGGCGTCAGTCCACATAGACAAATTCGTTCAGGCACAATACTGCATGGCAAAGCTCCACCAGCGCCTGGGCGCTGACAACGGACGCGTCACCCCCGGCGACCTTGCTCTGCTGGTGGAAGAACTCGAGCATGCGACTGTGCTCCGATTCGCTGGGCAGCCGCCCGAGGGCAATCTGGTAGGCTCGGTTGAGGGCGGTGCCGGGCGCCACATCCTTTGTGGGGCAAATTCGTTGCGCCAACCTCTCCGCCTGTTGTCGAACAAACGGTGAGTTCATGAACGCCAGCGACTGAGTTGGCACTGTCGTGCTGATCCGCTCGCCAAAGCTCTGGGTTGGCTCCGGCGCGTCAAAAAGGGTCAACCAGGGTATGAGCTCACTGCGCTTCACGCGCAGGTAAATGCTCCGGCGCGGGTTGTCCTCGAGAACGCTCGGACCGAACATGCTCGTATCGGAATTTCCACCGACGGCCAGCAGGGAGTCGCGGATGATCTCCGCGTCCAGCCGCCGGGGCTTGTAGTGCCACAAGTAGCGGTTGTCCGGATCTATCTTGAGGTTCTCCTCCGAGACTTCGTTGGACTGCTGGTAGACCGCGCTGAGCAGGATCTGCTTGTGCAACGGCTTGAGCTTCCAGCCTCCCCTGACCAGTTGAGCCGCGAGCCACTCCAGCAACTCCGGGTGCGTGGGCCGTTCGCCTTGAGCGCCGAAATCGTTTGGAGTGCGAACGATCCCATGACCGAAATGACGCTGCCAGAGTCGATTGACCATCACGCGCGCCAGGAGCGGGCCGGCTCCGTGCTCCACGTCCGTTATCCAGGCCGCCAGCGCTGCGCGCGAGTCGGCTGGACTGGCGCCAGGTTGCGGATTGGTCGGCGCCGCCGAATCATCGCCCCGCCAGAGCACCTGGATGATGCCGGGCTCCGCCTTGCCCTGTTTGTTGTCGACTTCGCCACGCCGCAGCAGAAAGACATCCTGCCCACCGGCGGCCGTCGAGTAGACTTCCGTGAGCGCCGGACGCGGTTCCGTCGCCGCTTGATCGCGTAGGGGCTGAAAGACTTTCGCCGTCTCCGCTTCGAACAGACTGAACCAGCGGACCATCGACGCGCGCATGGACTCGGGCAACTTGTTCTCATTGGCCTGGAGGATTGCTCGAATTTCACCGAGGTTTTGCGGGGCGATATCGCCTGCCCATGTCGCTGGATTCGGCTCCGTGGTGAGCGAAAATCGAATCCGGCCCGGGGCGAGGTCGAGGAACTTCAGTTCGAACGCCAGCTCGGTGCCGCCCCGGAAGCCAGGCAGCGGTGTCTCGAGCTCGAAGACCGCTGCGTTGTCTTTTCCTGCCGTGGAGCGCACAACCCAGGCGGTCGTGGGCTGGTTGTCGACGGCGTTACTCAGAGGCTGGCCCACGTCCTCGAAGGCTGCGAAGACGGGTTTGAGATTCAGTTCTTGCGGCAGGTCCCAGGTGTTGGGGTCGAGTGGCCGTGCGGTCACTCTCAACTCGGCCAGTTGAAAGCTTCCGTCGCTGTTCAAGCCTGGCCCCCGCCGCGGCAGCGACTTGTCTGTGAACGCGTCCATCCGCAGAGCCGTGATGTTGTTCTGAAAGGTATGCACGGTCACGTGGTATTGCTCTTCGTTGCCGACCGTCCGGGGCTTGCCGCGTCTCGAAATCTTGGTGCCTGGAATCAGCGAGCCGTCGTGAGCGACGATGCCCCCCGGCAGCCATTTCAGCCACGAGCGTTCCGCCTCGAGCGCCACGGGTTCCAGCACCTGCCAGTGCGGCGACTCAGGCTGTTTCGGCAATTCGGCCGCGCTCCATGCTTCGAATCGTTTCGGCAGCTCCTTGTCGGCGAACTTGCGCAGCGCATCGACCAGTGACTCTCGCTCCTGGCGGTGCCGCTCCAGAGCCTGCTGCGTGGCGGCCGGATCGGAATCAAGCTGTCGTGGACTCTGTACAGTACGCGCGAAAGCAGCCGCCAGCGCATAGTAATCCTGCTGCGGAATCGGATCGTACTTGTGGTCGTGGCAACGGACGCAACCGAGCGTGAGCCCCAGCATGGATCCGCCAACCGTCATCAGCATGTCGTCGAGCTGGTCGTAACGTATGCGCTCGATGGTCTTGGCCGTGATCTGCCCCGGGTAAGGTCCGGCGACGAGAAAGCCAGTGGCGGCGGCTGCGAGGAAGTCATCGGGCTGTCGCACGTCCCCGGCCAGCTGCATCCGCACGAACTGGTCATAGGCCATGTCGCTGTTCAGCGCCCGCAGGACCCAGTCGCGATAGTGGTACGCACCGGGACGAAAAGCATCGAACTCGTACCCGCCGCTCTCGGCAAAGCGGGCGACGTCGAGCCAGTGCCGGGCCCATTTCTCGCCGTAGTTTGGACTCTCAAGGAGGCGGTCGATCACCTTCTCGAATGCCTGAGGTGACTCGTCCTTTACAAACTCCTCGATCTGCTCAGGCGTGGGCGGCAGGCCGACCAGGTCGAAGTATGCGCGGCGAATCAACTTTTCTCTTGAGGCCGGAACGTTCCGGGTGAGCCGTTTTTTTTCTTGAGCGTCGATGACGAAGCAGTCGATGGGCGACTTGACGCTCTGCCCGTCCGGCACCGTGGGAGGCGTGACGGTCAGGAGAGGCTGGAATGACCACCACTTCCGGCCCTCGGCGATGTTGATCGTGCGCAAGGCCCTGGCTACCACGCCTCCTCGCCTCGGATCGGGGGCGCCCATGTCGATCCACTTCACAAAGTCGGAGATGACTTCGTCGGCGAGCTTGCCCCCTGGCGGCATCTCGGGGCCCTCATACCTGAGAGCCTTGATGAGCAGGCTCTCGGCGGACTTTGCCTTCACGATGGCTGGACCGCCATCGCCGCCTGTGAGCAGGCCTTCAGCCGAATCCAGGTAGAGTCCGCCCTTCAGCTTTTTTGCGTCCCGGGCCTGAGCCGAATGGCAACCGTAGCAGTGCTTCACGAGCACCGGTCGAATCTTCTGCTCGAAGAACACGATGCCCTCGTCGGCCTTCGTCTCCGCCTGTGCCGGCACAGCGATCGCCGCGAGTATCGCTTCCGCCAGGATCGCCATTATTGTCCATCGAGGGATCATCAACAATCACCGTCCCGAGGGACGGAGCCTCCGCTCGGCACAGCCCTTTCTTTACATTTGAGGGGATTCCCGTCCAGTCAAGACCTTCGCATGCAGAATCAAAGGTAAACCTCCCGAAGCCCGCGGCACAAGCTCGTTGTTGAAAAAAGGCCGACAAGGGAACCGGGGAGGGTTTCGAGGCCCTGGTAGCGTTGCCGGGGGAGGCTCTTGCCGGCTCTGGGCGCCTGGGCCCCGCGCAAGATCGGTGTCAAGCGTGCCACTTGAAGATCACGCCGAGCATGGACTTTTCCCGGCGGTACGCCATCTCGTACGCTTCCGCCATATCTTTGTAGTGAAAACGGTGGGTAATCAGTTGGCTCGGTGCGAGCCGGCCGTCGGCCATTAACGAGAGCATGTGGGTAGCGTTGCGGTCCATCGAGTAGTGATCCTCGATCGAGCGGGGTTCCTTGCAGGCGTTGGGGTAGAGATAGCCGGCAGTGCCGCTGACGGAGACCAATGAGATCCCCTTGAGGTAGAAATACTGCATGGAGAGCGGGTTGAAGTCGAGCTCTGCTTCGCCACGACCCAGCAGGCTCACAATGGAGACTCGACCGTTCGAGCGCACAATGTCCACCGAGGTGCGATAGGCGGGCCAGGGGTTGGCTGTCAGCACCACCAAATCAATGCCGGTGCCACCCGTGAACGCCTCGAGCTTGGAGTGGAGGTCGGGGTCATCATAGCGCATTGCGGCATGCGCCCCGACTCGCCGCGCGAGATCCAGGCGGTAGGCGTCATTGCCAATCGCCGCCACCCGGGCACCAAAGAGCGGTCCAACCGCCACTGCTCCCAGGCCAAGAGTGCCAAGGCCAACCACAGCGACGTTCTCGCCTGGCTTGAATTGGGCCTTGTGATAACAAAGCGCACTGAGCGCGTAGAGGTGACAGTAGACTGCATCCTCGTCGGTCACATTCGGCGGCGCCTTGACCATGCTCGCGTTCTCGGTGAGGATGTACTCGGATTGATGCGGGCACCGTGTGATGACGCGGTCTCCCACTTGCACACGCGTCACCGCCTTGCCCACACCACGCACGACTCCCAGGTTGCTATCGCCGACCCAGCGTGGATAGTCGGGAGCACCCGGCACGCGTTCGGCACCTTCGTAGTTGCCGCGATCGGTGCCAATCTTCAAAGCCGAGATACGCGTCTCAACCCAGATCTCGTTGGGCCGCAAGTGGTCGGTGTCGAGGGGTTGATCTTCGATGCGGAGGTCACGAGGGCCATGCAATATTGCGATCTTCATGGGAATCCTTTGGAATGCATTCCTGGTTCAAGCGCCAGCCTAGTTTCGCCCGCCGCAACTTCCCTGCTGAATGGGGGCTGCTTGCGAAAGCGTTGCCGAGTCATCGACGGTATCGAGCTCCTTGCTACAAGTTTCGAGGATGCGCACGATCGTAAAATCCCCCCCCCAGGGCAGCACCTGGGCGCCCATGGATCGATACCGCTTGAGCTGTTCGAGCGAGCCCACGGCACTGCCCCAGACCTTGTTGTGCTTCTGGCAGGCAGTGGCCACGGCCTCAATAGCCTTTTCAAGGGTAATTTTTCTGGAAGGTGGGGCCTTGTCAATGCGCAGCTTCAAATCACCCGGGCCCACGAAGAGCCCGTCGATGCCCTCGATCGAGGCGATCTCTTCGGCATTGGCCACGGCCTCAAGCGTCTCAATTTGCGGCAGCAAGAAAGTTTCGCGATTGGCATCCGCCGGGAAGTCCATCCCGGGTCCCCAGGATGCAAGGCCGAAATCAGCGTCAAGCCCTGCAGCATCCAGCCCTCGGTTGCCGATGGGCGGGAACTTGGTCGCCTGGACGAGGTCGTGCGCCATTTTCGGTGTCGAGATCAAGGGCACAAGAAACCCAGATGCGCCATCCTCCAGGTATCGGTACAGCTTGGTCGGCTCGAGAGTGGGCGGACGCAACATGCAATCGATGTCTGCGGCGTGACACATGGCCAGGAGTGTCTGCACTTCTCGATCGTTCATGGTGCGGTGTTCAAGGTCGAGCCAAATCCCATCGAACTTGAAATGCGCCGCATATCGCACAAAGAAAGGCAAAAAATGGCCCATGTTACAGACACGGGCAAGGCGTTTACTGCGGAATTTCTCCAATAATTTGCTCTTACGCATGGTCGGTCTCGGGTGGTGGGTTCAGAAAAATACGCAACGAGTCAGGCTGGAATGTCTGCCAGGGTGGGGGGCCTGTCAGAAAAAAAGCCTGGACGCCGCGCGCGCCTGAGTATGCCATTTCACCTCATCCGAAGACAAGGGTCTCTCTCGGCGCCGAAGCTTCCCTTGACTCCACGTTGACTCTCGTTGAGACTCTCCATAGATTTTTTTGGAGGCGCGCGCCATGAAATTCAAACTTCTCATGCTCCGGACATTTGGCCTGGTGACCACGGGGTTTCTGGGGGCTATAGGGTTGGCGGGAGCGGATCCCCGAGTGGACTTCCAGCGGGAAATCCAGCCGATCCTTCAAAAGAACTGCTTTGCTTGCCACAGCGTCCAGAAGCACCAGAGCGGCTTGGTCCTGGAGACTCTGACCTCAATCCTTGACGGAGGTGGCCTCGATGGTCCCGCCGTGATCCCTGGTCACAGCGACAAGAGCCCCCTGTTACTCCGGATCCGGGGCGTCAAGCACCCCAGGATGCCCCTGAATGGGAAGCCTCTGCCCGAGAACGAGATAGCTCTCATTGCCCGTTGGGTTGATGAGCTGGAACCAAGCACCCCGAGCCAGGCGAAGGCCCAGGGTGATTCGAGGACGCTGGTCTGGCCCTGGACGCCGCTCAAGGAGCCCGTGATTCCAGAGGTTGAGCGCAAAGAATGGGTGAAGAATCCTATCGACGCCTTTGTCCTCGCCAAGCTGGAAGCAAGGAAGTTCCAGCCAGCACCGCGCGCCTCCAGGCACGCCTTGCTACGGCGACTCTACTTCGGGCTCATTGGCCTCCCGCCCACGCCGGAAGCAATGGAGCGGTTTCTCAAGGACGACTCGCCGGAGGCCTATGCCCAGGAAATGGAGAAGCTTCTGGCCGATTCGCGCCATGGAGAGCACTGGGGACGCCACTGGCTGGATCTGGCCCGCTACTCGGACACCCGAGGCGGTGCTCTCGATTATCCTCGACCCTACATGTGGCGCTACCGCGACTATGTTATCCGGGCCTTCAACGAGGATCGCCCCTTTGATCGCTTTATCAGGGAGCAGCTCGCCGGGGACGCCTTCCCGGCCTTTGGCGACGAGGGAAAGCTCGGTCTTGGCTTCCTGGGGCAGTGGGTTGCGATCGAGGAGGGAGCCGAGGAGGCGCGCAGAACCTACCTCTCGGACGTGGTGGGGACCACGGGCTCGGTATTCCTGGGCTTTACTCTCGGATGTGCAGGCTGCCACAACCACAAGTACGACCCAATCCCTACCAAGGACTACTTCCAAATGGAAGCCTTCTTTGCGCCCACGACCGTGGATGTTCAGGAGGTTCCCTTCTCCCAGTACGAGAAGCCCCGTCTTGAGCCCGAGCGCTGGAGTCAAGCGAGCAAGGAATGGGAGCTGCTGCTTTCCGAAAGAAAGAAGGCTGGGGAGGAGTTTCTGGAGAAGCTAAAAGCTCGGGAGACGGAGCACCACATGCTCTGGGGTGCCCAGGACCCCAAGGACTGGGCGGAGCGCGGTCAGCGAAAGCTAACGTTCCCCGCAGATATGCTTCAGACCCAGGCGGAAAAAGATCATGTCAAATTGATTGAGCGGCAGACTTTCGTGTTCGCCAACCCCAACAGCCCCGAGTACTACAAGCCCAAGGCCTATGTGGTCAAGGACGCCGAGCTGGCCCACAGTATCTCCACGTTTGTCTTGACGGGCGGCGATTTCAGGCTGCGTGCGGAGGAAGTGAAGCCTGGTTTTCTCAGCACGATTGAGGGTGCTTCGAGCACCGCCAATCTCGAAGGCCTGGTGGGCAGTCGTCGCCAGTTGCTGGCAAACTGGATTGCGAGCGGGGAAAACCCACTGACGGCGAGAGTCATGGTCAATCGGATCTGGCAGTATCACTTTGGCAAGGCTCTGGTCGCAACACCCAGTGACTTTGGAAGGAACGGCGGCGGCACTGTACAACAGGATTTAATCGACTGGTTGGCGCGAAAATTCATCGAGAGCGGCTGGAGCATCAAGGACATGCATCGGCTCATTCTGAGCTCGAATGTTTACCAGCAGTCCATGAATCACCCCAGGGCTGAGGAATACGCAGCCATCGACCCTGATAACCTCTACTTGGGGGTCAGAGATCCTCTACGAATTGGCGTCGAATCCATTCGCGATTCTATGCTGGCCGTCAGCGGGCAGCTGAACCCGTCGATGGGTGGACCTCCTTTTTTCCCGAAAGCGGACGACGAGCAGATGGCTCGCGCCAGCACGTGGTGGGAGCCATCGAGCCAGAAGGAGCGCAACCGGAGATCGGTTTACATGCTGCAGATACGATCGTTCCAGCTTCCCATGATGAAAGTTTTCGATGGGCCGAACACGGACGAGAGCTGTACGGTCAGGGGAGTCACCACGGTCACCCCGCAAGTTTTTGCCCTGTTCAACAGCGAGTTTTCGAATGAGCAGAGCCAGGAGATGGCCCTTCGACTGGTCGCGGACGCTGGCAATGATCCTGAAAAGCAAATCGAGAGAGGGTTCCAGCTCGCCTTCCAGAGGCCCCCCTCAAAGGCTGAAATGGAGAAAAGTCTGGCCTTTCTCAAGCAGTCGCCCCCCGAGCCGCCCCTGGATCTCTCCCGGAAAGGGGTCGCCTACGTTCAGGCGACAGATGGCCAGACGGCGCAGCAGCCTTCAAGGAAGAGAAGCTCCCTTACGGACTTCTGCCTGGTCCTGTTCAACTCGAACGAGTTCATTTTCCTCGAGTAGTTCCCCCGATCAGGGTTGCCTTCGGCTCCATGGCAACCGTGGAAACGAGTCACACAGTAGGAGCCATCGATGATTTCGGCAAGAAGCGAGAGGACAATGCCAAACAATAACTTTGAGCTTTGCAAGAACATAGAGCGTCCGGACCTCCGTCTGGGTGAGCTTGGCCGTCGTGACTTGCTCTACAGGTTTGGCACCGGCCTGGGAAGTTTGGCGCTCTCTTCCCTGCTCCATCGAGACGGCTTGCTGGCGGCTGCAGACCCCCAGATCGAAGATCCCTTGGCCGTCAAGCCTTCGCACTTCGAAGCGAAGGCCAAGTCTTGCATTTTCCTGTTCATGTCTGGTGCCCCAAGCCAGATGGATACCTTCGACCCCAAGCCCAAGTTGAACGAACTCCACGGAAAGCCAATTCTTCGCAAGTATGGCGGCCTGGAAAAACGCATCTATGTTGGGAGTTCGTTCAAGTTCGCGAAGCACGGTAAGAGTGGGATGGAGATTTCAGATATATTTCCCCACCTGGCCACCTGTGCGGACGACATTGCAGTCGTCAGGGGTATGTACTCCAGCTCCGAATCTCACCCGACGGCAACGTTCTTCCTGAATACTGGCGTGGGGATCCCTGGTAGTCCTTCCATGGGCGCCTGGGTGGTGTACGGCCTGGGTACAGAAAACCAGAATCTGCCAGCCTTTGTGGTCTTGCCGGACACGCGTGGCGGGATATTTGGTGGGGCCATCAACTGGGCGAGTGGCTATTTGCCCTCTCACAACCAGGGCACGCTATTGAACTCTGTGGGCGATCCGATTGTTGATTTGCTGCCTCCGGCAGGTGTAACTACTGAGCAACAGAAGAGAAACATAGGTCTTCTGAACAGCTTCAATGCGTCTCATCTGGAGGAGCAGCCGAGAAATCCCCATCTCTTGACTCGTATGAAAAACTACGAGCTGGCGTTCCGGATGCAGTCGGCTGTACCGAATAGCTTGGATTTGACTCAGGAACCCCCGGCAATTCGTGAAATGTATGGCCTTGACGACAAGGTGAGCGAGCCCATGGGCCGCAAATGCTTGATGGCGAGACGCATGGTGGAGCGTGGTGTGCGTTTTGTCCAGATCTACTGTAATGGCTGGGACAATCACTCCAATATCCAGGAGCGGCACAAGACCCGGGGCCTGGAGACGGACAAGCCGATTGCGGGTCTCTTGAAGGACTTGAAGCAGCGTGGGTTGCTGAATGAGACGCTGGTCGTCTGGGGTGGGGAGTTTGGACGCACAGCGGATAACACGATGGACTTCTTCCGCAGCGGTCCTGGACGCGACCACAACAAGGACTCCATGGTGATGTGGTTTGCCGGAGCCGGAATCAACGGAGGAACCGTGGTTGGCCAGACCGACGAGCTCGGGATCAAGGGCGTTGAGGATACTTATCACACCAACGATTTGCATGCCACCATGCTAAATCTCATGGGTATGGATCACTTGCGCTTGACATACTATCACTCCGGACGATTCAAACGCCTCACCGATTTGGGAGGAAAACTCATCAAAGAAATTCTGGCCTAGCAGCCTGTCGCTTTGAATTTGTAACCGAGAGCGATAGCCGGCAATTCGGTCCACAGAGTCTGCGCCGGCGGCGCTCCTGACTTTGTTGTGCGGGCTTGATCACTCGGGCGTAAGGTCCAATCTCAAGGTCTTGTTTCGACTGCGGGGCAGACCGTACTCAGCCACGGCGCTTTGCAGTAGTTCTTCGATTGGATCTTCTGCCCACGGTTTCGGGGCACTCGTCCTGCCCTGTGGCTTCAGCCCCAAGCCCGCAGTCCCCTCCCCACTTTTCATTCCAGGCAAATCAAATTCAAACTGGCAACGGCCAGAAGCACTCGAAGTTACAGGAAATCAGGATGCAATTTGTCACCAGACGAGGGTTTATTGCAATGGGGGTGGGGGGGCTTGTCCAGCTGGCGCATGCTGCGGATGAAGGCGCGCCACGGAGATCGGCGCCCAGAAAACGCCGATTATTGTTTAACTGGGATGGCTCTGCCATTCATACGTGGGGTCGGACCCTGCTGCCAGATTCAAAGGGGCCGCTCACCCGCGAACAGTTCACTTCTCTCGTCTTTACCCCCATCGAGAACACTGGTGTCGATACGTTGCTCTTCAGTTTTGGCAGTGGGAATGTGGCCGAGTACCAGAGTAATGTTCTTGAGTGGCCCGGGGAGGCAGATCGTTTTGAGTTTCCAGCGAGCAAGTCCTGGCATGGTGGCGTCGACGTGGATCCCAAGGACCAGTATCTGAACCCCAAGAGTCTTGCAGATGCTGGCCACAATCCTCCTGGCGTGATCGTGGAGGAATGCCGCAAGCGCGGTTTGGGTGCCTTTGTGTCTGTCAGGATGAATGATATCCATGATGGACAGCACCCGAAGGGGACTCTGCCGAATCCAGAATTGCCCACCTTCAAGAGAGTCAACCCGGATTGGCTTGTGGATGACCTGGACTGGTGGACCGCGCTGAATTTTGAGCACCCACGGGTGCGAGCCTTGAAGCTGAAAGTCATAGAAGAATTTTTTGACCGGTGGGATTTCGATGGAGTCGAGCTCGACTGGTTGCGGCACACACTTTATTTTCGTCGTGGCACTGAGCGTGAGAGCGGAAAGTATTTGACCGCGTTCATGCGCGACGTCCGCAAGAGTCTTCAAGCCAAGGCCGCCAAGCGCGGCCGACCCATTGAGGTGGCCGTGCGCATTCCGGAGCGAGTGCCGTGGTGTCAAGAGGGCGGGTTCGAGATCGACAAGTGGATCTCCGAAGATCTTGTGGACATGCTGATCCTGGGTCAGGGATTGACCGAGTTGCCGACCCTGGATGAGTTTCGACAGTTGATGAAGGCTCGGGAGCTGCCAATTTATCCAAGTCTTTACTGCTACGGAAACAGTTATCGCATTAGCCCTGACGAGGTAATCCGTGGCAGTGCAGCCAACTTGTGGAAGGACGGAGCGGACGGACTCTACACATTTAACTGGTTTTGCCATGGGGCCTGGAGAAAGCAGCTCCTCAATGAAATTGCCGATCCCATGGTCCTGCGAAACCTCGACAAGAATTACACCCTGGTCAGGGGTTTTGAAGCCGTTCCCACAGCGCCCGGAGCGGATTTCGTCCGCTACAACACCACCATAAAGGAGGCGTCTGTTCCCTTTTTCCTGAGCGAGGCCGAAGGTCCGCACGATGTGTACGTGCCAATGGCTGACGATCTCAAGACGGGCGCGCCGAAGAGTGCAGAATTGTGGATTGCCATGGATTATTCTCAGCCCGGGGATCGATTGACCGTTTTGATCGGAGACACGCGGTTGGAGCCCGTTGAAGTTGACCTGGCGTCCAGCTGGCAGACCGTCGGTTATCAGTTGAACCTCCTGCCCGGGAATGGAATGATTTCGTTTCCTCCCACCCAATCGTACGACTTGCGTTTCAAGGCGATAAGTTTTCAGGTTCCGCTCAAGGCGCTCAAGCCAGGACGTAACAAGTTTTCGCTTTTGTTAAACAAGAGGGGGCCGGGCTCGGACAAGCCGCTCCGGGTGAATAGAATCGAGCTGTACTGCCGTGCATGATCACGTCATTTGTTCAAGTAGAAGCAATATCTGATTAGCCATGAGGGAGCCTCATATGGGTACTGGCCAGGAACTTTGGAAACGTGCCAAGAAGGTAATTCCGGGCGGCAACATGCTGTTGTCGAAGCGAGCCGAGTTGTTCTTGCCCGAGCAATGGCCAGCCTATTTCAAGAAGGCGAAGGGTTGCAAGGTTTGGGACCTTGATGGCAAGGAATTTACCGACATGCTGTTTTCTGTGGGTCCAAGCACGCTTGGTTACGGACAGCCAGAGGTGGATGAGGCAGTTCTCCGGACGGTTGCGGCCGGAAACATGTGCAGCTTTAACTGCCCGGAAGAAGTCTATTTGGCGGAAAAGCTTGTCCAACTGCACCCCTGGGCTGACATGGCGCACTTTGCGCGCTCCGGGGGCGAGGCCAACGCCATCGCAATTCGTATCGCTCGTGCAGCCTCCGGCAAGGACAAGGTCGCGATCTGTGGCTACCACGGCTGGCATGACTGGTATCTTTCCGCCAACCTCGGTGATGAAGCCAATCTCGCAGGCCACTTGATGCCTGGCCTTGAACCCCGGGGCGTACCGAAGAACTTGCGGGGTACCACATTACCCTTCAATTACAACAGGTTTGACGAGCTGGAGGCCCTGGTCAACGCCCATGACATTGGTGTCATCAAGATGGAGGTGCAGCGTACCTTCCCGCCCGAGGATAACTTCCTGCACAGGGTGCGGCAGCTTGCAACCGACAGGAACATTGTGCTGGTCTTTGACGAATGCACTTCCGGGTTCCGTCAGACCTTTGGTGGACTCCACAAGCTCCATGGCGTGGAGCCTGACCTGGCCATGTTTGGCAAGGCACTGGGAAATGGTTACGCCATTACGGCCACCCTGGGCCGCCGCAAGATCATGGAAGCGGCGATGTCAACATTTATCAGCAGCACTTTCTGGACCGAACGTATCGGCCCCACCGCAGCGCTCAAGACCCTGGAGGTGATGGAGCGTACCAGGTCCTGGGAGAAGATCACCCAGACGGGAAAAGACATCACTGCTCGCTGGAAGCAGTTGGCAGACAAGCACGGGCTAACGATTACTACCAGTGGGCTTCCAGCACTGACGGGTTTTGCTTTCCCGGGGGCCAACGCCATGGCCTACAAGACTCTCATCACCCAGGAAATGCTCGCCAGGGGTTACATCGCCGGCAACATGGTATTCGTATCCACCGAGCATACTCCGCAGGTCCTCGATGGCTATTTCGGGGCACTGGATCCTGTCTTTGGGCTCATCAAGGAATGCGAAGAAGGCCGGGATGTGATGGGTCTCTTGAAGGGTCCGGTGTGTCAGAGCGGATTCAAACGGTTGAACTGAGTAGGGTTCTTCCCGCGGAGGCTTGCCGGGCGGACTGTTGAATCCCCTCAGCGCACAGCCTCCAGGATGCTCACATAGTTGACGACAGCAGCGCCGCCCATGTTGAATAAACCGGCCAGGGAGGCGTCCTTGACCTGGATTCCAGCGGGCGCGCTGCCGGTTGCCTGCATGGCCGCCAGGACATGCATCGACACTCCGGTGGCGCCAATCGGGTGACCCTTGGATTTGAGACCACCGGATGGATTGACCGGCAAGACGCCCCCCTTCTCTGTCCAGCCTTCGAGGATCGCACGTGCTCCCTCCCCGCGGGGTGTAAGGCCCATCGCCTCGTACTCCATCAATTCAGCCATGGTGAAGCAGTCATGTGTCTCAACCAGGTCGAGATCCTTGACGGAGACACCAGCTTCAGAGTAGGCCTTCTGCCACGCCATCTTCGCTCCCTCAAGGAAGGTCATGTCCCGCAGGCTCATGGGCAAGAAGTCGTTGACGTGAGCGGCGGCGCGGAAAGCGACGGCTTTCTGAAGGGTGAGCGCTGTATCCAGGTCGCAAAGCACTACAGCCGCAGCACCGTCCGAAATCGGTGAGCAATCGGTCCGCTTCAGCGGTGGGGCCACCATCGGGTTCTTTTCGGAAACGTTACGGCAGAAGTCGTAGCCCAGATCCTTCTGTAAATGCGCAAGCGGGTTCGAAGCCCCGTTGCGGTGGTTCTTGGCGGCAATACGCGCGAGCGCGTCGGATTGATCTCCATGGCGCCGAAAATAGGCCTGTGCAATGCCCGCGAAGATTCCGGCGAAGCCACCCTCGATGGTGGCTTCCTCCTTCATGTAGCAAGCGCGCTGGAGGATATTGGCGACCTCTGCAGACGGCAAGTGGCTCATTTTCTCAACGCCGACCACAAGAACAAAACGGCCCTGTCGAGCGCGTATGAAGTTGATGCCTTGATGAATCGCCGCGGAGCCGGTGGCGCAGGCATTCTCGACTCGCGTTGCAGGCTTGAACCGAAACGCCTTGTCTGCCTGAAGAACTAGTGAAGATGTGAAATCCTGGGTGCTCAACCCATTGTTGTAATGGCCGAGATAGACGGCGTCGATGTCGGAGGCGGCCAGGCCCGCATCGTCCAACGATTCTTGAGTAACTTTCTTGATCAGAGATTCCGCATCCTCGTTCTCTAGTTTCCCGAATTTGGTATGAGCCCATCCAACAATACATACTGTCACGATGCACGACCTCTCGTTGTTGTATTTTCGTCAAACGGTAGGTGAAACGGCCTGGCAGGTAAAGCCCCCGTCGACGGGCAGCAGCACACCGTTGACATACTTCGCCTCGTCCGAGGCCAGGAATAGAGATGCATGGGCCACATCCCAGGCATCCCCCATCTGCCCGGTTGGGCAGAGCTCGTTGCGCTTTCTGATTAACTCCGCTGAATTGGTGAACTGACTGTTGAATACTGCGTGCGCTGTGGGCGTGTGCATGAATCCCGGCAAAACGACATTGCAACGAATGCCCTTTCGCGCGTACTCCATGGCGATCGCACGACTGAGCTGATTGACACCAGCCTTGGCGGCTGCATACGAAACATAGGATGATCCGAGCCAGCTGAGACTGGAGATGGAGGAGATGTTTACGATGGCACCTGCCCCTTGCCGCACCATGACAGGCAATACGTACTTGCAGGTCAAGAACATGCTCTTGAGATTCAGGTCGATCGCCTTGTCCCAGACTTCCTCGGAGAGCTCCACGGGTCCGCCCAGACTCGCAAACCCGACATTATTGTGAAGGATATCGATGCGCTGGAAATGGTGGACGGTCGCATCGACGGCGGTCTCGACCTGGCGCGCATTCGTGACGTCTGCCACGAGCGTCAGGCAATCGCCTCCTTCCGACCGAATCAGCCCTGCCGTCTCCTCAACAGCAGAAGGATTGCTGTCCACGATGGCCAGACGGGCCCCCTCCCGGGCGTACAGCACGGCCGTGGCTTTTCCATTACCCCATCCCGGGCCGATCGAGCCGGCCCCGAACACCAGCGCAACCTTGTTCCGAAGTCTTCCCGCCATTGTCTCCATCCTCCCTGTTAGCTAGATATTTCGAGTACGACCTGCCCAGAACTTCTGCCGGATGTCCTTCTTGAGTACCTTGCCGACGGGGCTGCGAGGAAGCTCCGACCAGATCTCAACTGACTTGGGACACTTGAGTCCTCCCAATCGCTCTCTGCAGAAGGCAAGTAACTCAGTTTCTTGCACCCGGGATCCGGGCTTTAACTCGATGACCGCCTTGACGGCCTCACCCCATTTTTCGTCCGGGACGCCGATGACCGCGCAGTCCTGGACTTCCGGATGGGACCAGATTACCTGCTCGATTTCGTTCGGGTAGAGGTTGAAGCCACCGCTGATGATCATGTCGTTCTTGCGGTCGACAATGTACACGTAGCCATCCCTGTCCTTGAATCCGACATCCCGGGTGTGATGCCAGCCAAACCGTCGGATTTCTTCGGTCGCTTCAGGGTTGTTGTTATAACCGAGGCTTACCAGGTTACCCCTGACGACAATCTCTCCCTTCGCCTCGGGGGCCAGAATGTTCCCATTGTCGTCCATGATTTCGACCTGGGTAAACATGCTGGGTCGCCCACAGCTCGAGAGGTGTCGTTCCTTTTCCGGATCGCCGCTCACATTGTGGTCCGTGGGGGAGAGGTAGCAGCAGATCATTGGACTCTCCGCCTGGCCAAACGTCTGAGCCATGACAGGTCCAAAGACCTCGATGGCAAGCTTCAACTTCTCCGCGGACATTGGCGCGGCCGCATAAATAAAATATTTGAGGGACGAGTAATCAAAGTCTCGTATCCCCGGAGCGGCCAGCAGCGAATAAATTGCAGTGGGCGGTAGAAAGATGGTTGTTATCCGGTGCTTCTGTATGTTCGCTGCTATCTTGAGCGGGTCGGCCCTGGACATGAATACATTGGTGACGCCGATGCCCATGAGAGCGAAGATCACAACCCCTGCAGCGTGCGTCATCGGAGCTGCCACCAGGTGAACCGGAGGTTCGGAATAAGGCATTGCTGCGAAGAAGCTACTGATCATTGTCTCCCAGTTCAGGTGCGTGGTCAGTACGCCCTTGGATCGCCCAGTGGTGCCGCCTGTGGGCCAGATGACGGAGACGTCCTGTGGCTGTCTCGGAAGATAGGGAGAAATGGTGGAGTACTGCGCGGCCCACGAGTCCAGGAAAAGATCTTTACCCCCGTCTTGATCGACACAGATGAATTGCTTGATCCCTGGTGTCTCCCTCCGTATCTGGTTGACTTCGTGGGCGAAGTCGCTGTGGTAAAACAAGCACTCGCAACCCTGATCGGACAGGATGGCGATGTGGTCAGCTACCGAATTGCGAGCATTCAGCGGAAGCCAGAGGAAGGATCGCAAGGCACCCATCACGCACTGGAAGGCTCGCGGGTTGTTGGGACTCAAGACTCCGACAACCGATTTCCCTGGGGTAAGACCGCCGTCGATCAGCCCGTTCACTATCCTGTGGGACATGTCTTGCACCTCGCGATGCGATAAAGTGACATGTTCGTCCATGAGGAAGGGCCGGTCAGGAAAGAAGCTACACCCACGATCAAAAAAATCGATAATCCTCATGCAGATGGCTCCGTATCGTTGTCTCTGCTCGGATTGTTCTGGAACACGAAATTAAGTTGACAGGTATCGCCGAAACTGTGACACAAGGGAGGCAGAGAAGCTGGACGCAGAAAGTGATGGTTATTCACCAGGACGAAGCGGAAGTTTCAGCCAACGAGTAGCGGGGTCAAGTCCAGAGCCACGGCTTGTGGCCGTGACTCGAATGGGGAGGTAAAGCTTGACACCGGCGCTGCTCCCGGGCAAGAACCTTTTGAATGAACGGAACGCTGCGTTCGAACGGGCCCTGGTGGCGAGAGTTAACGCCTTACATGTGGTGGGTGCTCGTCGTGGCATCCCTCGGGTGGCTCTTCGACGTCATGGACCAGCGAATCTTCGTATTGTCGCGGGCTTCGGCGCTCGACGAGCTCCTCAGCGTGCACGTCGATGACGGCCTCATGGCCCGTATCACGAAGGGGGAGGCCTCGGCCCTGGAGGTGGCAAGGGCCCTCGGGACCGATCCGGGTGTCACTCCTGGACAAATAGTCACAATCGAGGGCGCCGACGCTGCGAAGCCCCGCCCGGTGATTGTCCTGCCGCCCAGGAGTGAGGGTGGAAAGCCGAGAAAGCTTGCCATCGTGCGCAGGGGTACTCCCCCGGAGACGTGGGTCTGTCCGGATCCCGACCGTAATGCCTTCATAGGTCGCATGGCGACTGCAATCTTCCTTGCCGGGTGGGCGACGGGCGGGATCTTCTTCGGCATCGTCGCGGACAAGTGGGGACGAGTATTTACCATGATGCTCACGATCCTCATCTACGCGCTCTTCACGGGCCTCTCCGCGTTCAGCGTCTCGTGGATCGACTACAGCGCCTATCGATTCCTCACGGGTCTGGGAGTGGGTGGGGAGTTCGCGGCAGGGGCTGCCCTTGTCGCCGAGGTGATGACCCCCAGGGCGCGACCCTACGCGCTGGGCTTGTTGCAGGCGCTGTCCGCCCTGGGAAATGTTCTGGGCTCCGTTGTGGGGCTCATGATGAAGCCATCGGATCCGTTGGCGCACTGGGACCGGTGGCGTGGTCTGTACCTGGTCGGCATCATTCCCTCGATTCTCGTCCTTGTGATCCGGGGCCGGCTCAAGGAGCCAGAGCGGTGGCGGTCCGTCCAGCAGTCAACAGCCGGAGTTCTGGGACAAAATCTCGGGGCGATGGGGGATCTGTTCTCGGCCCGGTGGCGTCGTAATACGTGGGTCGGCCTTCTGCTCGGCACCGCGGGAGTGATTGGGATCTGGGGCGTGGGGTTCTGGACACCGGAGCTCGTCAAGAGCATGACGGCCGACCCGAGTATTCGAGCGTCCATGTTTGCACTGCAGGACGTTGGCGGGTTCCTCGGGCTCCTGGCGATCGCGCTCGTCACTGAAGGCGCCGCGCAATCGAGACGTGTTCCCGCCACGATCGGTCTTGTGGCTTCCTGCGGGCTTGCCGGGCTCCTTGTGTGGCTCGGAGGTGGTAGGGTCGAGCATCCGGTCCCTACCGCAATGCTCGGGATCGTCAGCTGCGGTGCTCTTTATTGTGTTTTCACGCTGCTGGGCGCCGTCACGGGTGGCATGGGTCGACGCCGTGGATTCCTCTTGAGTTTCATCCTGGCGCTCGCGGCCACGATCGTGGTCTTCAGATTCATGGTCGAGGAGGGGCAGATTTACTGGATGATTCCCATTCTCGGATTCTGTGTCTTGCTGCCCTTTGGCATGTACGCAATCTACTTTCCAGAGCTGTACCCGACCCGAATTCGAACGACTGGATCGTCCTTCTGCTACAATGCATCGCGCTACCTTGCAGCCGGCGGGATTTTTCTCATGGGCTCCGTGGGTCACGTGCTTGACTTGCGAGAATCGGGACAGGTTTTCGCGCTGGTTTACGTCGTCGGGATGCTGGCGACATTTTGGGCCATTGAGACCAGGGGCAAGCCGCTTGTTGAGGAATGACCACCCGGAGGATTTTCGGCTGAGCCTATAAAGTCCAGGGCGTCTCGGGCCGATAGTCTACTGTGGTGAATGGTCATCTAACCCCCCAGTACCGCCCATTATCAGTGGGTCAGTCGCTTCGATCGAAATCGCCATCCGCCGGCTGCGACGCTGTAATCAGCAACGCCCGAGCGTGGCGGAGCAGGTTTCGAGGAGTGATGCCCCGGGGCTGACGGACACGAGTTGAGCGGTACCCAATCATTGGAGAACTGTAGACATGTGGCGCACACTGAAGTCCTTGATCATCCTTGCCATTGTGCCCGGCGCTCTCTTCGCTCAGGTCTCGGCGACGCTGTTGGAGCGTAATGAGGGTCTCGACCCCTACTCCGCCGTGAGGGCGCTCGAGAGCTCGCGGGAGGCTCTACTCCAGGCACGGGAGGCTGTTGACGCCGCGCTCGGTGAGGTGGACGTGGCTCTCGAGGCCTTGCGGGCCGTGGCGTCCATCCAGGCGAATCCCCCCCGCGTTGAACAGCAAGATCGGGAAGAGCAGGGAGCCTGGCTGCGATCCTTGACGGCCCTGTCGGCGAATGTCCGTGCGGCCCTGAACGAGCGACTCGCATCCTTCCAGCCGGTCGTGGGTGACCTGCAATGGGCGGCCTTCAAGGCACTTGAGTTCCAGAAGGACTCCGAGGCGCCGCAGAGTGATGATGACTCGGGGGGTGAGAAGGAGGCTTTACTCCAGCCCGCCATCCTGGTGCGTGAAGAGGACGCACCGCCTTTCCCCCGGCAGGCCTTTCCGGGTGACACGCTTTTTCAGCAGGACACTGCATTCAGCGTCCCGGAGGCGCCACAACCTCCCGTGGCGATCCCAACTGCGAGTGTGACGGAAGCCGCCAAAGAAAGTGCCCCCTCAACCGGCACGGTGGGTGACATGCCAACGATATCCGTGGATATCGAGCCGGCCTTGCCACTCGCACTCCCCGAGAAATAAAGTCACGGGAACTGTCCTCCACCACCCCACTTCGCAAGGAAAGGGGCGGTGGAGTACAGCTTGGCGCAAGCTATCCGGCGGCTCCGTGTTCGATCAGAACGGCTTCTCTCATCTGCGCCAGCCTGGAGGCAAGAACCCTGGGAACCTTCGCAGAACACTGAAGGCGCATGGGACTTCAGCGTGACGCTGCTCTATCAGTCCTGGGCTGGGCAAGGGACTGGAGCCGAGGGAAGTGCTGAGCCGCCCTGAAAGAGAAAGTTGAGAAGGAAGATGGCGTCTGAAAGATCCAACAGGGTATCCGAGTTGACCTCCGCAGCATTCGGGCACGCCATCGAACTGCCCAGGAAGAGCCCGCCAAGGATGGCAATTCCGTCGGAGAGGTCGATGTTCCTGTCGTGGTTGACGTCGCCCGGCTGGGCGTGGAGGTCGTCCAGCTTGTACTCGAACTTGGCCGAGGTGCGGCAGGTGTACGTGAAGGGGCTTCCGGCAACAGAGCCGCCGCCCTCCAGGAACATTCGGACCGTGCCGATGCTCCCTGCGCCATAGATACTGCCTTTTTCAGTTCCCTCCAGGGCGATCGGTGAGGCGAATCCAAACTCGCGAAGCTCGCTGTCGTCGAAGGTGATCAGGAAAGTGCCCGTCACCTCAAACTGGTTATCGGAGGGGTTGAAGGTTCCGGTGGCCTCTTGCGCCTGGTGCAGGGTTACGGTGATGTCTCCCGTCGATTTCCCGAAAATTTCGATCGGCGTGATTTCCTGGTGCCAGTTGAGGAGCTTGGCCGTCTTTTCCTCCGCGTTCGTCTCGAGCTCAAAGCTGCCTCCGACAATCGGCATGAAGACTGTGCCGCCCCCCAGCTCTGGCGGGAAGTTGACCTCGTAGAAGTTGGGGCCAGCGGTGGGGTCGAAAAAACTCTTGAGCACGACAGAGTCCGCGAATGCCGTGGACGACGTCATGAGGAGGGCAACCAGCAGGCTTTGATGGGTCATGATCCTTGTCCTTTGAATGAAAGCAGGTTCGGGAAACAATTGCGAGTTGAGTAAATTAACCGAGTGCGCAAGCGTGATCAAGAATCCCCTCCAAGGGATCGCTCGCGCCTCAAGCACCAGCCATTCCGCTTTCCTCTCCACCCGAGGTCACTTACAATCCTGCGCCGTGCCGTGAAAGATCATTCCGCCGAAGTCGACCGTATCTCTCAAGGCCGCTCCTTGTTGGTGCGAGCCCAGGCCGAGAAGCTATTGAGCCTTCTCCGTGCGGTCGTCGTGTCCAACCCGTTTTACAGGGGCAAACTCTCCGGCCTCGACCACGGAGGCGTCCCCGGTGAGGCGCTCGAACGCATTCTCGACCGGCTGCCCTTCACGACCAAGGAGGAGCTGCTCGAGGACCAAGCTGACGCGCCTCCCTTCGGGCGGAACTTGACCTGTCCACTCGAGCGTTACACCCGGTTTCACCAGACTTCCGGCACGAGCGGCCGGCCGCTGCGCTGGATCGACACCCCGGAGAGCTGGGGTTGGGTCGTTTCCGCATGGGAGGAGGTTTACCGCGCAGCCGGGGTTACCGAAAGCGACCGGGTCTTTTTCCCTTTCTCCTTCGGCCCGGTCCTCGGTTTCTGGGCTGCCTTCGAAGCCGCCTCCAGTGCCGGCTGCCTCTCCATTGCCGGTGGCGGACTCTCGACACTGGCGCGGCTCCGCCTTCTGCTCGACTCGCGCGCAACGGTCCTGGCGGCCACGCCCACGTACGCGCTCTACATGGCCCAGACGGCCCGGGCGCAGGGGATCGACATCACAAGCTCGGAGGTAAGGATGCTCATTGTTGCTGGCGAGCCCGGCGGGAGCATCCCCTCGACTCGCGCACGGATGGAGGAGGCCTGGGGAGCCCGCGTGTTTGATCACTGCGGTCTGACCGAGGTGGGTCCCTTCGGGCTCGAATGCCAGGCGGGCCCGGGTGGGATGCATGCTCTTGAGCGTGAGTTTGTCATCGAGGTCATCGATCCGAAGACCAGGAGCCGGCTTGAGCCCCAAGTCGAGTCGCAGGGAATGGTTGAAGGCGAGCTGGTCGTCACCAGCCTTGGTCGTACGGCGAGCCCCGTGATCCGTTATCGTACGGGCGACATCGTCCGCTGGAGTCTGCGGCCATGTCCCTGTGGTCGGCCATGGGGCCGATTCGAGGGCGGAATCCTGGCCCGCATGGACGACATGGTTTTTCTCAGGGGGAACAACCTCTATCCCTCCGCCGTCGAAGCGATTCTCAGAAAATTTCCGGAGATTGCCGAGTATCGCGTGACCTTGCGGAAGTTGGGCGAGATGACGTCGCTTGGGATCGAGGTCGAGCCACATCCAGGTTCGAGCGAGCAGCTTGGAGGTCGTGTCTCCAGAGCCGTTGAGAGCGAGCTCCTTTTTCGGGCCGAGGTAAAGCTGGTGCCCGAGGGGAGCCTTCCCCGTTTTGAGCTCAAAGGAAAGCGGTTTATCAAGGAAGGTTTCTGAGTCCACCCATGCCTATCACATCAGGATTTATCAAGAATTTACCACGTTACTCTGTTCTGCTCGCCAGTCTCTGCGCACCCGTGACGGCGCCTGGCGCTGACTGGTCCAGCTGGCGCGGTCCCGAGCAGAACGGGGTGAGCCGGGAGACGAGCTTCCCGGAGACTTGGTCGAAGGAAGGGAAAGCAGGAGACAACGTCGTCTGGAAGCTGCCGCACGGCGGCCGATCGACTCCCATCGTCATGAATGGCCGTGTCTATCTCGTGAGGCGCACCGGCTCGGGCAAGACGGAGCAGGAGGGTGTCCTGTGCCTTGACGCCGAGACGGGCCACCTCCACTGGGAGTACCGCTTCAACATTTTTCTGACCGACATCCCTTCGAATCGCGTCGGCTGGGCTAGCCCCTGCGGCGACCCGGAGACGGGAAACGTCTATGTTCAGGGGGTTCAAGGCACGTTTCTTTGTCTGAACAGGGACGGCAAGGTGGTCTGGCAACGAAGCCTCCACGAGGAGTTCGGGGTCATATCGGGATATGGTGGCCGGACGAGCTCGCCCATCGTCGATGGCGACCTCGCAATCGTGAGCTTCATCAACTCGAGCTGGGGCGCGCACGGAAAGCCCAAGCATCGCTATCTCGCCCTCGACAAGCGCACCGGGCAAATCGTCTGGTGGGCCGATCCGGGGGATGGTTTTTTCGACACGACCTACTCCGTGCCAGTTGTTGGTGTCGTGAACGGTGTTCGTCTTCTTCTGGACGGCAACGCGGACGGCGGTGTCCACGCCATCAAGGTCCGGACCGGAGAGAAAGTGTGGGATTTCAAGCTCTCCGAGCGCGGTATCAACGCCTCGGTGGTCTTCTGGAAAGACCGTGTATTCGTCTGCCACAGCGAGGAGAACCTCGACTCGACCGCGATGGGACGAATTGTCTGCATTGATGCCACTGGCAAGGGCGATGTCACGAAGACGCACGAGAAGTGGCGCATCGACGGCGTCACGGCGGGATACTCGTCGCCTCTTGTCGTTGACGGTCGGCTTTATCTCTTCGACAACTCTGCGAACTTGCTGGCGATGGACGGCGAGACTGGCAAGGTCCTCTGGAGGCACTCCGTGGGCACTGTCATGAAGGCATCGCCGGTCTGGGTGGACGGCAAGATTTACGTCGGCGAGGTCAACGGACGCTTTGTTGTTCTGAAGCCCGAGGATACGAGCTGCAAGACTCTGAGCGAGAACAACTGGACGACCCAGGACGGCAGCGTCATTGAAGTAAACGGCTCGCCAGCGGTGTCGAATGGGAGGATTTACTTCACGACCCGGGATGAGACTTATTGCCTTGGTTTCAAGAACTGGAAGGGCGCGAGCGGGACGATTCCACCGTTGTCTCCGGAGGCCCCTCCTGACCCTGGCAGCGCTCCCGGCCACCTGCAGATCGTACCGGCCGACCTCGTTCTTCACCCGGGCCAGAGCGCCGTCTTGACCGCCAGGCTCTTCGATTCCATGGGGCGTTTCCTCGGGACCTCGAAAGGGACCTGGACCGTGAAGGGGCTCAAGGGGATGGTGAGCGAAACTGGAAAAATCGTTGTCGCCGCTGACGCAACTTTTGGCTCCGGGACCGTGGAGGCCAGGGTGGACGCTCTGGCAGGTGAGTCGAGGGTCCGAGTCCTGCCCACGATCCCCTTCAAGCTTGACTTCGAAAAGATCGATGACGGCAAGCCGCCAGCGGGTTGGGTCGGCTCCGGCCTCAAGTTTCTCGTGGGCACCCTGGGGGGTCAGAAGGCACTCAAGAAGGTGGCGAACGACGCGAGATTTGCCGACGGCGAGGGTTTCTTCGGCCTCCCCACCTGGAAGGACTACACGATCCAGGCCGACATCCTCGGGACCGAAGCGCGTCGTCAAATGCCCAATGTCACTCTGGTCAACTCGGGCTATCAGCTCCTGCTGATGGGTGTCCAGCAGCGCCTCCGTATCGTGAGCTGGATCCCACAGCCTCGTCTGGACCAGACCCTCAGTTTTTCATGGAAACCAAGTGTTTGGTATACAATGAAGTTTCGTTACGAGATCGTCGGGGAAAAAGGCCTCCTGCGAGGGAAGGTCTGGCCCCGCGATGAGACCGAGCCAGCCGCGTGGACGATCGAGCTTGAGGATCCCATCCCGAGTTCTGGCGGTAGCCCAGGCATTCAGGCCTACGCCGCTGGAATCACGGCCAAGTCACCCGGCGCCGAGGCCTATTTCGACAACCTCCAGGTGACGAACAACGAGCGATGAAGAGAGGAGCAACCATGAATTCAATTTATTTTCAGTGGCTGTCGATTCGAGCCGCATTCTTGACCCTTCTGGTCTCGGTCCAGGGCTGCGGCGAGCCAGCCTTGCAGGCGCCGACGAGGAACGAGCCCTCGTTCGTCCCGTCTCCCGCGCCGGTGGAGGCCACAAGCCCCGAGCCACCGGCGAAGGACGAGGCCTCGCGGGCGTCGGCTCCCGGTGAGTCAGATCCTTTACCACCCCTGAGCGTGCACGCTTCCAACCCGGTGGCGCCAGCCTCGAAGCCCACCCGCGAGCTTCCGGCAGGGAAGCCCGCTCCGGTCCCTCTGGCCGACGCGGCGAGCGTGTTCACGGTGAAGCCCGGCGAGTGGCCCATGTGGGGCGGGACCCCGTCGCGTAACATGATGAACCCGTTGGAGAAGGCTATCGCCACGTCCTGGGACCTGAAGACAAAGAAGAACATCAAGTGGGTGGCTGAACTCGGGTCGCAGTCGTACGGCAACCCGGTCGTGGCGGGTGGGAAGATTCTCGTGGGCACCAACAACCAGGCGCTCCGCAACCCGGAGATCGCCGGGGACAAGGGCATCATCATGTGCTTTAACCTGGAGGATGGGAAGTTTCTCTGGCAGGCGGTGCACGACAAGCTCGAGTCAGGCCGGGTCAACGACTGGCCGGAGCAGGGCATTTGCTCGACGGCCGCCGTCGAGGGCGAGAAATTTTACTACGTGTCCAATCGGGCCGAGCTGGTGTGCGCCGATCTGAATGGCTTCACGGACGGCGAGAACAACGGACCGTTCAAGGAGGAGAAGTACTCGAGCCCCATCGACAGTGACTTCATTTGGGTCCTTGACATGATGGAGGAGCTGGGCGTCTTCCCGCACAACCTTGCCACTTCCTCGCCGCTCATCGTCAACGACCTGGTTTACATACACACCTCCAATGGGGTGGAGAAGGATCACATCACGATCCCCTCGCCTCGTGCGCCGAGTTTCATCGCCGTCGACAAGCACACGGGCAAGGTTGTCTGGGAGTCAGCTGCTCCGGGCGATAAGATTATCCACGGGCAGTGGTCTTCCCCGAGCTACAGCGTGGCTGGAGGGCGACCGCAGATCATTTTCCCCGGTGGCGATGGCTGGGTTCGATCTTTCGAGCCGCTGAAGGGTGCCCTCCTGTGGGAGTTCGATTGCAACCCGAAGGACGCAGTCTACGATTTGGGTGGCAAGGGTACGAGGAACGAGATCATAGCGACGGCCGTCTGCGTCGGCGACCGTGTGTACGTCGGGCAGGGCCAGGATCCCGAGCATGGAGAGGGCATCGGACACTTTTACTCGATCGACGCCACGAAGTCGGGTGACATCACCCAATCCGGACGTGTCTGGCACATCGGCGACAAGGAGTTCCGTCGTACGATCTCCACTGCCGCGGTCAAGGATGGCCTGGTCTACGCGGTCGACCTCAGCGGCTTTCTCCAGTGTCTTGACCAGGAGACGGGAAAGCCGTACTGGATGCACGACATGCTGGCCGCTGTCTGGGGGTCGCCCGTGTGGATTGACGGCCATGTTTACCTCGGAGACGAGGACGGGGACTTGGTCGTCTTGAAGGCGGGCAAGACGCTCCAGATTGTCAGCGAAATCAACATGCAGAACTCCGTCTACTCGACCGCTGTGGCCGCGGGGGGCGTCCTTTACATCGCCAATCGCACCAACCTCTTTGCCATCCAGGAGAAGAAGTAGTGACCACCCTCAGCCCCGACCGAGCAGCGCCGGTCGCGCCAGGTCAGGTTCGAGAGGCCCGGGAGCGCCTCGACGCCTGGGTGCGGGAGGTGGTTGCATGGCACTTTGGCCCCCAGACGGGCTCTCCATTCTGGCTTGACTACGCAAGGCGACTGGACTGGGATCCGCGCACGGAGATTCATGCCCTGGATGATCTGAGGCGCTTCGAGCCGTTTCAGGATGAGTGGCTGCGCGGCGGCCCTGTGAGCCGCTGGGTTCCGATGGCCTACAAGGGAAAGCCCGTCCACGTCTTCGAGACCGGTGGCTCCACGGGTGTGCCGAGGAGCCGGATCGACATCGAGGACTTCAGGATTGATTATTCGATGTTTTCAGCGACGCTGAACGATGCGGCCTTTCCGCCGGGCTCGGATTGGCTTGCGTTGGGCCCCACGGGTCCCCGCCGCCTCCGCCTCGCAGGTGAGCACCTGGCCCAGGTGCGCCGGGGAATCTGTTTCTTGCTCGACCTCGACCCCCGGTGGGTAGTCAAGTGCCTGAAACGCGGTGCGGTTGACTCCGCTCAGGCCTACACCGTGCACGTTATTGATCAGGCGCTGACGATCATCCGAGCCCACCCGAACATCCGGTGCCTCATCACGACGCCAAGGCTGCTCGAGGCGTTATGCCAGAAGATCTCGCTGCATCACGCCGGGATCACGGGAGTCTTCTGTTGTGGCACCCAGATGACACCGGAATTTCACCGGCTGGCCCGCGAGGAGCTTTGCGTTGGCGCCGAGTTCGTGCCGGCCTATGGCAACACGCTCATGGGCCTGGCTTGCCACAAACCCTTCGTGCCGGAGGACCAGTACAGCATCATTTATCACCCCCCGCTCCCGAGGGCCGTGCTCGAGGTGGTCGATCCCGACCGGCCCGAGCGCGTCGTCGGTTACGGGCAGCGTGGGCGCATCAAGCTCACGACGTTGACCCGCGAGTTCTTCATGCCGGGTTTTCTCGAACGTGACGAGGCCACCCGCACGCCACCGATCGGCCTCTACCCCTGGGACGGCGTCGGCGACGTGAAGCCCTTCAGTCGCCTCAACGCGCACGTGTTGGAAGGCGTCCACTGATTTCAGGGGCCCAAGACTCAATGCCTTTCGCATCCTTCGACCACGATCCCAGGACTCGACTGGTTTTCGGACCCGGATCGCTCGCCCGTCTGGGCGTGCTGGCACGTGAGCTCGGGGCCCAACGAGTCCTCGTTGTCACGGACGCCGGCATTCGCAAGGCGGGGCATGTTGAGAGAGCGACGCGCCTCCTCGCCTCCGAGGGGCTCGACTTTCGCGTGTTCGACGGCGTCGAAGAAAACCCGACCACGCATCATGTCGAGGCCGGGGCGGCGCTGGCTCGGGGTCACAAGGCTGACTTTCTCGTGGGGCTGGGCGGCGGCAGCTCGATGGACTGCGCCAAGGGAATCAACTTCGTCTTGACGCAGGGCGGGGAGCTCCACGAGTACCGTGGAGTTGGAAAGGCGACATTGCCCATGTTGCCCTTGATCGCGGTGCCCACCACGGCGGGGACGGGAAGCGAGTCGCAGTCTTTCGCGCTCATCTCCGATCCGGTGACTCATCTCAAGATGGCTTGCGGAGACAGGAAGGCGGCGGCCCGAATCGCGATCCTCGATCCTGAGCTGACGCTGACGCAGCCCACAGTGGTGGCCGGTTCCACGGGCATCGACGCCGTCAGCCACGCCGTCGAGACGCTCGTCACCCGGAAGCGAACGCCGCTTTCACGAATGTTCAGCCTCGAGGCATGGAGGCTTCTGGAGGCCAACCTCGAGAGCGTCCTGAAGGATCCGAATGACGTGGATGCACGCTCCGGGATGCTCCTGGGTGCCTCGTTGGCAGGAGCCGCGATCGAGAATTCGATGTTGGGGGCTACTCACTCTGCCGCCAACCCCGTGACGGCCCGCTTCGGGGTTGTTCATGGGCAAGCCGTCGGCATCCTCCTTCCGCACGTGGTGCGATTCAACGCGCCTGAGTGCGAGCCGGAGTACCGCGCCCTCGCCTCGACATCCGAGCTCCTGGCGCGGCGTCTGGAGGCCCTTTATGCTGCGACGGGACTTCCACGCACGCTCAGAGACTTTGGCGTTGAGGCCTCGGACTTATCCAAGCTTGCCCGGGTGGCCGCGACCCAGTGGACTGCACAGTTCAACCCCCGCACCGTGACGGAGTCCGACTTCCTGGAGATCTATCAATGCGCTCTGTGATGTTGTTGATCTGGATCGCACCCTTGATGGCCCGCGCCGGCGAGCCGCAGCCGCTCTCGTCGTCCTGGAGTTGCTTTCGCGGGGACGAGCGCAACACGGGTCGTCGCACGGGTGCTGTCGCAAATGCTCCGAGGTTGCTTTGGACGTTCGACGTCAAGGCCCAGGTCCTCTCGACCGCGGCGATCGTCAAGGGAAAGGTTTACCTTGGCACTTCTGAGGCCGGACTCCTGTGCCTCGAGCTCAAGGCGCCCGAGAAATCTGGCAAGGAGGCCTGGCGATTCAAGCTCGCCTCGAGGATCGAATCTTCTCCGACCGTCCAGGATGACCGCGTCTACTTCGGGGACCACGCGGGCGTCTTTCATGCGCTGGATGCGCTCAGCGGGGCCGAGCTCTGGAAGTTCGACACCGCGTCCACAGGGGCGGGCGGGCAGGAGATCATTTCCTCGGCGGTGATTGTGGGCTCCAGGGTCATCTTCGGGTCCTATGACCAGAACCTCTACTGCCTGGCGCTGAAGGATGGCGCGCTTCTCTGGCATCTTGAGACCCAGGGGCCGGTACACGCGACGCCAGCCCTCGTCGACGGCCGCACCTTTGTCGCCGGCTGTGACGAGCACCTGCGCACGATGGACCTTGCCACGGGCAAGCAGACGGCCGCGCTCGAGCTGGGTGGTTTCAGCTCCGGCTCGCCCGCTGTGTGGGGGGACAGGCTTGTCGTGGGCACAAGCGACGCGCAAGTTCTTTGCGTGGATTCGAAGGGCGCCAAGGTCCTCTGGAGGTATGAGCCACCGGACCGAAAGTTTCCTTTCCAGTCGGGCCCTGCCGTCACGGTGCTCAACTCGAGCGAGGCCGTGGCCATCATCGGTGGCCGCGACAAGCTTGTGCATGCGGTGCGGCTCTCGGATGGAAAAGGCCTCTGGACATTTCCGACGAAGGCCAAGGTGGATGCCTCCCCGGTCGTTGTGGGCTCTCGAGTATTCGCAGCGAGCATGGATGGCAATGTCTACCTCCTGGAAGTGGAAACGGGCAAGGAGGTCTGGAGGTTCGCTGGCGGTGGCGGTTTTGTGGCCTCGCCAGCCGTGGGAGAGGGTCGCCTCGTGATCTCAAATGATGAAGGCTTGGTCTACTGCTTCGATCTTGCGCCATGAGGATTGCATTTGTCGCCGCCGGAGCTGCCGGCATGTACTGCGGGAGCTGTCTACGCGACAACGCGCTCGCCAACGCGCTCCACAAACTCGGCGAGGAAGTCATCCTCATTCCGACCTACACTCCGCTCAAGGTCGACGAGGCGACTCTCAGCGGCGATAGAGTCTTCTTCAACGCCATCGAGGTTTACCTTTACCAGAGGTTCCCCGCCCTGGACGGGCGCCGCGGACTCTTTCGCCGGTTTCTCGGCTCGGGGCGGCTCCTGAAGTGGATCTCCCGTTTCGCTCTCGGCGCTGGCCCCCGGGAGCTCGGGCGCCTCACGATCAGCATGCTTGAGGGTGAGGCTGGCAACCAGAGGCGGTTGCTCACCGAGCTCGTGGACTTCCTCGAGCAACACGTCCAGCCCGATGTCGTCCACCTCTCGAACTCTCTGTTCTCCGGGTTTGCTCGTGAGATCAAGCGCAGACTTCAAGTGCCTGTGGTTTGCGGCCTTCAAGGCGAGGCGCTCTTCCTGGAGGGGCTCCCCCAGCCCTTTCAGTCTCGAGCGATCGCGCTCCTGAAGGAACGCGGCGCCGAGGTGGACCGTTTCTCGGCATCCAGCGCTCACGAGGCGGATCACATGGCTGCCTGGATCGGTCTCGACCGATCCAGGATCGACGTTGTCTACCCGGGAATCGATGTCGAGGATTTCGCAGCCCGCGAGCCGTCCAGGGATCCAGGCCGTCCGCTCACGATCGGGTTTCTTGCCCGAATGTCCAGTGAGAAGGGGTTTCACGTTCTTGCGGAGGCCTTCGTGCGACTCGTCGATTCCGGCGAGTTCCCGGGCCTTCGATTGAAAGCGGCTGGTTACCTCGGAGGAAAGGGCATCGAGTACGTGGCGCAAGTCAGGCGCGCGCTGGCGCGGCGTGGCGTGAGGGAGCAGCTCGAGGTGCTCGGCACTGTGAGTCGACGCGAGAAGCTCGAACTGTTGCGGCAGTTCGACGTCTTCAGCGTGCCCACGGTGTTTCCCGAGCCGAAGGGCATCTTTCTCCTCGAGGCGATGGCGAGTGGAGTGCCCGTGGTCGAGCCCCGGCACGGATCCTTCCCCGAGCTTCTGGGGGCGACGGGCGGCGGCATCCTCCATGACCCTTCCAGTGTGGAGGCTCTGGCCGGAGCGCTGGCGGTTCTGCTTCGAGATGCGGAGCTGCGCCGGAATCTTGGCCGCAAGGGGCGCGAGGGCGTGCTCGAGCGGTTCACCTCGAAGTGCATGGCGGAGCGGACCCTCGAGCTCTATCGCAAGGTTGTTCCCCATGGAGTACCTTGACGCCATGGCCCACGAGCATCGTTACGAGCGGCGTGTTCAATTCGCGGACACCGACATGGCCGGCCTGGTCCACTTCTCCTGGTACTACCGCTATGCGGAGGAGGCCGAGCACGACTTTTACAGGAAACTGGGTTTTTCGCTTCACTCTCGCGGCGAGGGCTGCTCACTTGGCCTCCCGCGCCTCGCTGCCCGCATGGAGTTCCTGCGGCCGCTTCGCTTTGACGACAAGGTGGAGGTGCATATCTGGGTCCGACGAAAGGGGCCGCGATCGATCGTCTATCAGCTTCGCATGCAGAAGGGCGACGAGACGGTTGCGCAGGGCGAGATGGCCGTCGTGAGCTGCCGCACCTACCCCGATGGGCGCGTGGAAGCGGTCCCGCTCCCCGAACACCTTGCCCGCGAGATCGCGGAGGCGCCGTACCCTCCCCTGGAGTTCAGAGGCTGAGCCCATGGGAGCTCTCTTGCGCGTGACAGGGCTTCGAAAAGCCTACAAGACGCCCGCCGAGGATCTGGTTGTCCTCGACGGGATCGACCTCGAGCTCCCCGGCGGCAGCTCGCTCGCCGTGACAGGCCCCTCGGGCTCCGGCAAGAGCACGTTGCTGCATATTCTGGGAACGCTCGACAAGCCCACGTCAGGTTCGGTGGAGCTTGATGGCCAGAATCCTTTTGGACTCGAAGATCGCGAGCTCGCTTCGTTTCGAAACAAGCGCATCGGTTTTGTCTTCCAGGACCATCACCTCTTGCCGCAGCTCACCGCGCTCGAGAACGTGCTCGTGCCCGCGCTCGTGGGGGCTGGTGTCACGCCGGAGGCGGAGTCGTGGGGGAGAACCCTGCTCGAAAGAGTCGGACTTGATCAGCGGTTCGATCATTTTCCGGCCGAGCTCTCGGGCGGAGAGCGGCAGCGTGTTGCGATCGCTCGAGCGCTCCTGAACAGGCCAAGGCTCCTCCTGTGCGATGAGCCAACGGGCAACCTTGACGCGCACTCGGCGAGAGCCGTCCGAGACCTCTTTCTCGAGCTCCACCGGGAGCAGCAAAACGTGCTGGTGGTGGTGACGCACTCCGAGGAGCTCGCGAACGCATTCGAGCGCCGTCTTGCGCTGCGAGGCGGAAGCCGGGGGGGAGTGTGAGGAAGGCTCGGAGGAGATGAGGCTCACGAGGGGTCGCCTGACGATCCGAACGCTCCAGTATCACGCTCGAGCGTACGCGCTTGTCATGATCGTCACCGCTGTGGCCGCCGCAATCATCACCGGCGCCCTCTTCGTGGGGGACTCGGTACGGGGCAGTCTGCGGGCCCGTGTCGAGGATCGGCTCGGTGACATCGAGTTTGCTCTCACGGCCCCAGGTTATTTTCGTGAGGCTCTGGCGGCCGAGCTTCAGGCCTCGAGCCCCACCACGATTCTGCGGTCCGTGGCGATCCTTCTGGTGAAGGGGACGGTCACGCACGCAGACACGGGTGCGCGGGCCAGTGAAGTCAACGTGCTCGGGGTGCCTCGGGAGCTCTGGGGCTTCTGGGCAGATCGATTCACGTTTCCCGCCGGGGTCCTTGACTCGCTCAGGGAACGTGCCGTCGTCATCAATGAGAGCCTCGCGGAAATGGTGGGAGCGGGGGGCGGCACGGCGATCCTGGTGCATGTCTCGAAGGACAGTGACGTGCCCGCTGAACACGCGCTCGGCCGCAAGGCCGGCACGGTGCGGCCCATTCGCCTCGAGGTCGGGGGGGTGCTTCCGGACCACGGCCCGGGGCTCTTTGCTCTCGAGAGCTCGCAGGTGCCCGTGCGTAACGTCTTCGTGCCGCTCGAGACGCTTCAGCGCTCGCTGGGGCGAGAGGGGCAGGCAAACAGTCTGCTCGTGAGCGCCCGTGCCTCCCCCCAGGCTCTCCAGACTCTTCTCGGGCTCACCTGGAAGATCGAGGATGCCGGCCTCCGATTCAGGGTCGATGACGCGATTCAACGCGTTGTCGTCGAGTCCAGGGCGCTCCTCTTGCCTGCGGGCGTCTCCACCCTGGTGAAGATGGCTGCGAGTCGGCGTCAGATGGGCGCTTCGGAGACGCTCACTTACCTTGCCAACACGATAGCCCTGGGAAGTCGTGAAATCCCTTATTCCACGGTGGCGGCTTGCGATCAGATCCTTGACCACAGCCTCCAGGCCGGCACGATCGCGCTCAACCAGTGGGCGGCAGACGACCTTGGGGCCAGGGTGGGGGACACCCTCCGGCTCAAGTATTTCATTGCGGACGACGACCACCGCCTCCGGGAGGTCGAGGCTGCGTTTCTGCTCTCGGAGATCGTGCCCATGGAGGGCGACACGGCCGACCCGGGCTGGACCCCCGAGTACCCAGGAATCTCAAACGCGAGGAGCCTGCGGGCCTGGGATCCGCCCTTTCCGGTCGATCTTGACCGCATTCGCGAGAAGGACGAGGACTACTGGCGTGACCACCGGACGACCCCCAAGGCCTTCCTGCCGATCGCCGATGGCAAACGGCTGTGGGCCAGTCGCTTTGGAGACCTGACGTCGCTTCGATTGCGGCCGCTCTGGAAAGATGGGGACCCAGTCAGCCATCGCGCGAAGGGCCTCGACGACGAGATCGCACGGGCAATCAAGCCCGAGTCCCTGGGCCTCACGTTTCGTGCCGTCAAGGCCGACGGGCTCAGGGCAGCCCAGGGAGGCACCGACTTCGGCGGCCTCTTCGTGAGTTTCAGCTTCTTCCTGATTGCGAGCGCGCTCATCCTCCTTTCCATGGTATTTCGCATCGCCTGCGACCGGCGAGCGCGGGAATTGGGAATCTTGAAGGCAGTGGGTATCGACCGGGGGGCTCTCTCCAGGCTCCTGCTCGTTGACGGTGCCATTGTGTCTCTGACTGGATCGGCGCTGGGTTGTTGGCTCGCTCTTGCTTACGCGAGTTTACTGCTCCTTGGACTTCGGACGATCTGGAGGGGCGCCGTGAACGCGCCGTTCCTCGAGTTACACACGACGTGGGGCAGCTGGCTGCTTGGCTGTGGGATTACCCTGGTCTGCGCCCTGGGCGCCGTCGGCCTGGTCGGCCGTCGCGTCGCAAGCTCGATGCCACGAAGCTTGCTCGCGGGATCGATTCCCGAGGACAACGCCGACGGCTCGAGCGGGGCACGGCTGCAACCCCCCGGGCGCTTGAGCTTCGCGATTGCGGCCGCATCGCTCCTGGCGGGATTCGCGCTGGTTGTCTGTGGCGCCCTCGGCTTGATCGCCGCCGAGGCCGGCTTCTTCGGAGGAGGCGCCGCAATTGCACTGGGTGCTCTGGCGTTTTTCCGAGCCTGGCTTCGAGCACCTCGTGGGCACGTGGCGACCCGGCCCCGGGCACGCTCCATTCTGCTCCTGGGGGCCATGAACGCAAGACGCTCTCCGTCGCGGAGCCTTCTCACCACGTCTCTCATCGCTTCCGCCTCGTTTGTCATCGTCGCCGTGGCCGCCATCGGGCGTGATCCCGGTTCCCTCGAGCCGCGGAAGAGCTCCGGGAATGGGGGCTTTTCGCTGATCGGCAAGTCGTCCATCCCGATCACGGTATCGCTGTCGCTTCCGGAGGGTCGCGAGGCGCTTGGTCTGGGCCCGGAAGCCTCGCGAGTCCTCGAGAGAGCCCGGGTGTTCCCGTTTCGCGTTCGTCCCGGCGACGACGCGAGCTGCCTGAATCTTTACCGCCCACAGTCACCGCGGCTTCTCGGAGCGCCTCGCGACTTTATTGAGCGCGGAGGGTTCGCCTGGGCCTCGTCCCTTCACTTGACGAACGAGGAACGGGCGAATCCATGGATCCTGCTCGATCGGCGCTTCAGCGATGGCGCGATTCCCGCGGTCGGTGATGCGAGCACGGTCCAGTGGATCCTTCACTCCGGCCTGTCCGAAGACATCGTGATCCGGGGAGACGATGGTCAAGAGATCCGGCTGCGGCTTGTTGGACTTCTTTCCCACAGCATCTTTCAGGGCGAGCTCGTCGTGTCGGAGGCTCGGATGCTGGAAGCTTTCCCTCGCATTTCAGGCAACCGCTGGTTTCTTTTCGAGGCGGCACAAGACGACGCTGGAGTCATTACCCGGGAACTGGAGTCGGGGCTTGAATCCCACGGCTTCGACGTCGAGGCGACAGGAGCTCTCCTTGCAGGCTACCAGGCGGTCGAGAACACCTACCTGTCGACATTTCAGTTGCTCGGCGGGCTCGGTCTCCTGCTCGGGACCTTGGGGCTCGCCGCGATCCTGGCGCGAAACGTGCACGAGCGCAGGGGCGAGCTTGCACTCCTCAGAGCCGTCGGAGCCTCAAGGAGTACTTTGGCCCGTCTGGTCCTTGGTGAAACGGCGCTCCTGCTCGCGGCCGGGCTTGCCTGCGGAGCGGGTAGTGCTGGCCTGGCGGTGCTTCCGGGCGCCCTGTCACGCTCCGGCAGCGTACCGTGGGCAGCGCTGGGCGCCACGTTCACAGCCATCGTGACGGCGGGTTTTCTGGCCTCCATTGTGGCAGTTCGCGCTGCCCTGCGTGCGCCGCTCGTTCCCGCCCTGCGAAGGGACTGATACCTCGCGCGCCCACACATGAGACATTCCGAATGGGCAGAGGAAGACCATCTCAAGTCTGCTGCTCGTTTCTGCTGGTGGGGGAGGCGGACTCTCCCCCACGACGGCTCGCCTCCGAGCGGAGCGAGGGTAGAGCGAGGGTAGAGCGAGGGCGGCGGCAACAACGACACGCGGCCCCTCCGGTCGCACGCTGCGCGTGCGCCTCCGGGCCAGGCTCTCGGGAGCCGCCAGCTCTCGCTGGCGCCGGCTCCCTCCGAGCCGTGTGCGGCTCCGCCAGCGCGCCGCAAACCCCATCCTCGGCGCCTGATGGGCGCCGGGCGCCTCTGGCGCGAGCAGCCGCAACCTTTCGCAGGCTGCAAAAGGTCTCATCGCTGCCCGCGTGCGGTATATTTCACCACTTCCCTCTCGAGCGCTCCTTCGACGGCAGAACCTCGAGGCAGGTCGTCCACCAGCCGCTCTCGATCGTCTCGATGAATTCGGCTGGAAGTCCCTCGGCACGCATTTCTCTTGCGAGCTGCTCGTGGTCATACGCGACAGGAACAAACTCCACCTCGAGTCCATGCTCATCGGACGAGCGTAGCAGCGTGTACCCAACCTGGGTGGTGCCGTCGTTCTCCGGGCGGCCGAGCACTCCGACGTTGGCGAAAAGCTGACCTCCAGAAAGTCGCCGACGCCACTTGAGCCCAGTGTGGGTGGCGAGGATTACGTCTGCGTCGTGATTGCGGAAGAGCTTCAGGAGGAAGGCGTCCGGTGTTGTCGACTCCCAGAGAAACTCGTTCCTCTGGCGCGGGGAGCCGTGGCAGAGGAGCACTCGCTTCTCCGCCATCACGAAGCGGATCTCTCCAGGTAGAGCCGCGAGCCACTCCCGGTTCCGTGGCGATGTTTTCTGTAGAGTGTATTGATAACTGATGCGGGCGAAGTGGTTGTCGCGTGGGTCCGTGTAGCCGCACTGGCAGTCGTCGAGACCCCTTGCGATGCTGTCGTCGTAGTTGCCAGATAGGGTTTGAACGTTGTTTTCCCGCAGGATCGGGAAGACAAGATCCGGGTGGGGACCGAACGCACCGAGGTCTCCGAGGCAGTAGAAAGCCTTCGCTCCGCGGGTACGAGCGTCGGTGATCGCAGCACGAAGGGCCCAGTGGTTCGAGTAAATCCCGCCGAAAAGAGCCACGGGGGCTTCTGTGGAGCCCCCGCTCAACAGTCTCTCCCGGAGAGCGCTGCGCCCGTGTTCGTGCAGATCGACCCAAAGAGGTAGCAAGTGTAACAGGCGGGTTGGTCGACTGCGAAAGGCCGCAGGGTTTCTTCGAGCGTGCTTCCCATGTGGGCGACGGGAGACTCGATCAAGATCGGGCAAATGGCGACGCCTTGATCGGTAACAATGCGGCTGTGACTGCAAATGAGCTGGCTCGTGTCGTAACCCTCAAGCATCTCACGTGTGATCCGTTCCTCGCTCAGGTAGCCGCGCGTCCGGGTCGCCTCCATGCCGATTCTCAGCGTGGGGAGGATCTTGAAGCGAGGGCGCACGCAGCCGCGGCGTTTCAGCTCGGCTCCGAATTGGTCGAGCACCTTGAGCGTGTCGGAGTCAGCCCATGTCTGCACCATGGTGATGATCGGCAGGAAGCCCGACTGTGCAAGCTGCTGGACGCCCCGCATCGCGTCCTCGAAGGATCCCTCGCCGCGGATCGGGTCATTGGTTTCCTTGTCAGGGCCGTCGATGCTCACTCGTATCTCGAGCGAATACTGGCTTCCTTCCGCGATGCGCCGAAGCTCGTTCACGAGGCGTCCCCGAAATACTGTGCCATTCGTGAGCACGGTGGCAGGGCCAAGGCGGAGCGTCTCTTCCAGGATGGGCACTATTTCTCTGTTGAGGAACGGCTCGCCGCCGGTGAAGTAGTATTCCTTGACGCCAAGCTTCACCGATTCCGCAAGGAAGGGCCTGATCTTGGCGAGGTCAAGGAACCCAAAGCTGTGATTGCCGGGGTTGCAGCTTATGAAGCAGTGATTGCACGAGAGGTTGCAGAGTGTCCCTGCTACCTGGAACCAGACCTCGTCCAGGCTTCGGAGATCCACACAGGGAGCATCGAGATCAAGCACGTGGGCCTCCCCGAGCCGATGCGGTCACTCCCTCCAGAGTGGCTCCGCTCGTGTCGTGGATCTTCGCGGCGAAGGATCCCTCCAGCAAGCCGAAGACGCCTCGCACCTGCTCTCTGCCGACTCGGAGGAGGAAGTCGTTGCGTCGTCCGTAGCTCTTCTGGCCGACGACGAAGAAGCCAGGCTCGGGATTCCTGAGAGTCTCCACTCCGGGGCTCTTCTGCTTCAGGCAGTCTCTGCCCGAGGCTCCCGGGAGGGCTGCAGCCAGCGCCATGGGGCCCTCGGTTGCATAGCACTGGTGGACTTGCAGCTCACGAAAGACCTCAAGATCGGGCCGGAAGCCGACCTGCGCGACGATGCGGTCGACTTCGATGGCCCTTGCGATGCCTCCCCCCTCAACTGGCCGAAACTCGACGCGGATCTTTCCTTGTATGGGTGTCAGCCGCCCCACCGTGACTCCAGAGATCACCTGCAAGGAAGGTGGCGGCTTGGCTGCGAGCTGGTTTCCCTCCACGGCGAGCCGTGCGCGCTCGGGCAAGGGATCCTCGCTGTAGATTGGGAACGGGTCCGGGCCGGTTGTTCGCCTTGCCCAGATCACCCGGGTGCTGGGTGCTTGACGGGCAAGGTGAACCAGGCTCGACAGCGTGGTCAAAGCGCTCAAGCCTGCGCCCACAAGTAGCGTGGCACGTCCCTCGAACCTCAACCTGTCAACCCCGAGCACATCGGGCAGCTGGTAGTCGATGAAGCCCCGCAACGTTGTCTCGCCCAGGGCGGGGATGCCACCATCGCCCAGGCAGGATGGGTTTCCATAGACACCGGTCGCGTCGATCACGATGTCTGCCGCCATATCGCTGACTCCGGTTGCGTCTTCCAACAGAATCCGGAAAGGGGCTCTTCCGCGGCTTCTGTCCCCGGGATTGTCGCCCTTCAGGAGGCTGCTCCTCGCGACGCCGCGTACGAGCGTGTGAGTCCTGATGCGATCGCCGAGGGACGCGGCTATCGGGTGCAGGTATTCGTCATGGAACTCCCTACCCGTTGGACACACATCTGCCCGTGGCTCGGGGCGCCCCAAACTCCGCAGGGTTTCGAGCCCGAGCGTCGAGACGTTCATGCTCCAGGGGGAGAAGAGTCGGACGAACCCCCAACGGCGCACGTTTTCCGCGACGCCTTCCCGTTCGAGCACGGTCACGTCATATCCGAGCATTCTCGCGTGGAGGGCAGCCTCGAGCCCAATGGGCCCCGCCCCCAGGATCGCAATGCTTTGCTTCCTTTCCGTCATGCGTGCCTTTCTCTTGCCCTAGCCTCTGAATGCGGCACCCGGCTCACCGGGATCCACGGCCGCAATGGGGGGGCGCTTCCCTTCTGGATCGAGCTCCACTGCGTAGATGCGCCCTACGATCCCGAACGGTTTCGGACTCTGGGCGACATCCCAGCCGCGGGCGCGCAAGTCCCGCACGAGTGGCTGGGGGAAGCGCGATTCGAGCACGAGCTTTCGGTCGCCATATGCGTCGAAGCGTGGTTGGAGTACGGCCTCGGACACGGTCATGCCAAAATCCACGACGTTCAGGATAGCTTGCACGAGCCCTGCGGTGATGCGCGCGGCCCCCGGAGAGCCAAGGACCAGCCGCGTACGGTCTCCCTCGAGCAGAATCGTCTCGGCCACGGCCGTGGTGCGAGCCTTGCCAGGACTGATCGAGTTCCGGTGACCAGGACGGGGATCAAACGCGCTCATGCAGTTGTTGTACATGAAGCCGAGGTCCGGCGTGAAGACCCCCGAACCATATCCCAGCGAATGGCAGAAGGTGATGGCTCCGCCGTTTCTGTCGACGATGGTGAGCTGCGTCGTGCTTTCCGAGTCAGCGCCCGCCTGAGCTCCGGGTCCAGTCGCGAGCATTCGGAGGTAGCTCTCGGAGAGTAGCTCATGTGCTGCGAGGCCGCCGAAGCCGGGGTCGCCATGATTTGTGAGCCGGTCATTCCAGACCGACTGGAGGACGGGGCCAACGCGATCGATGTAGCTGGGTGAGTTGTGTCCGAGAGGCAGGAGATCCTGGGATTCAAGCAGCCCGAGCGCCTGGAGAAGGGCCACCCCACCCCCTGGGAGCGGTGTGGTTAGAATTCGGAGGCCTCGGTAGGCGCCTTCCAGTGGCGCATGAACTTCCGGGCGGTAGCTCGCGAGGTCTTCCCGTGTTACGAGGGCTCCGTTGCGCTCCCAGTCCCTGGTTATGCACTCGGCGATTTGGCCCCGGTAGAAGCTCTCTGGACCTTCCTCCGCGAGCCGACGGTAAGTGGCAGCAAGAAGTGGCTGGCGAAAGATCTCGCTCGACTTGTAGGTGTCGCCGTTCGCTTTCAAGCAGATCGATCTGCCAGTTTCCGTCAGCGAGAGGCGCTCTCGGGTCGAGACTCGTCCGTGTAGCCCGGGCCGAATCCAGAACTCCGCCAGGTCGGGAGTGACCAGGAACCCGTCCTCTGCGTACTGCGCGGCTCGAACCACAAGGTCTCGCCACGGCATCGTCCCGAATCTCCGGTGGATTTCGCCGAGGCCGGCCACCATGCCGGGCACGGTGATGGCCTTGTAGCCAATGTCGTTCACTTTTCCCTGCACGACATAGCCGAACCCATCGGGTGCCTTGGATTCGAAGATGTCTTCCCACTGGTTTTCGCGGGCGTGTTGCCCGGCACGGCCATGGAAGTCGATGGAGAGTGCGGGGCCGTGCCCTTCGAAACGCATTGTGGCGCAACCGAAGCCGCCCAGGCCGCAGCGGTGCGGATCCACGATCCCCTGCACAAGGGCGGACGTGACGAGTGCATCGGCGGCGTTCCCGCCGTCGGCAAGGACGCGGGAGCCTTCGTAGGCGGCCTCCGACTGCGGCGCAGTGACGACTCCGCGCGGGAGAATTCTGGAGACTCGAGGCTTCATGAGCGCAGATTATACTCCTGGCGGGGGAGGAAGACCTCCCCCGCACCGAGGCGTCTGGCGGCGTGCCCTCACGGGGCCGGCGTCGAAATGTCTTCTTCGTGGCCCCGTGGGCTACGTACCGCTGCGACGAGCCGGGGTCAGGCCGCTCCAGGTCGCAAGGGTCGCCGCTCGATTCGACACGAGCGACGCAGAATTCGTCTTGAAGCAACACCAAAGTAGCACATTGAGTCTCAACTCGAATGCATTTATTTCGAGCGGTGATGCTTTCGAAATCTTGACCCAGCCTTCTCGATCTCTATAATGCCCCGCTCGTTGGGTCTGCCGGGAAGGAGATCAAGAACGAGAAGGCAAGGGAAGTGTGCGCTGGTGGTTCACACTTCCCTCCTTTATGCACTGTGTCGAAATGCACTGTGTCGAAGTCCCGGCCAGCCGGCGTGGAGTGGAGATACGCCTCGCTGAAGCTCATGCCGCCAGGTTTCGGGTGCTGGAAGCTCTCGGGTAGCCGTCGTCATTTTGTGATCCCGACACGAAACAATCTTGGCATTGCTCGCGCGCCTCGGTAGCATTCGCAAAAGGTTTTTTTGCAAGAGAGACCGCCAGAGCATGTTCAGCGTCGATAGCCTCTTGAACTTTCTCGGGAAGTACAAGTACTTCGCCATGTTCGGTATGCTCCTCGCTTGTGGTCTGGGCTTGCCTCTGCCCGAAGAGGTTGTGCTGATCCTGAGCGGATTGGCCGTCGGGTGGGAGACCGCGAATTTTTGGCTCGCCTCACTCGCCTGCGTGGCAGGAATTTTGGTGGGAGACTCCTTCATCTTCGCGATGGGGCGATACCAGGGCCGTCGCTTTCTCCAGTCGAGGCCGATGCGCATGCTCCTCAACGAAAAGCGCCAAATGAAGATTCATGTGCTGTTTGCCCGCCGGGGCAATGCTGCCGTCTTCTTTGCGAGATTTATTGCGGGTCTTCGTATCGGAGTCTATGCCTACGCGGGACAGCACGGCATGAGCTGGGCACGCTTCCTCTTGCTGGACTTCCTGGGCGCGTTGGCCTCAGGGCCAACGTCGATCTGGATTGGTGCTTACGTGGCAAGGAAGCTGGCTGAGCCGGCGGATGCGGTCAGGGAGGCCAGGCGGCTGATTCATGAAGGCAGCTACGTGATCTACTCGGTCATCGGTCTCGCGCTGCTATTTGCCGTGGGCCACTGGTGGTGGTCTCGCCGGGGTGATCGTCGGGGTCGTGGACTTGAGCAGAAAGGCCGTGAGCTCCCCGATGGCCCTCCCATGGGTGTCACGACGGTGTTGAGCGGCCCTCAGATTCATACGCACGATCCAGGAGCTCGACGGGGTGAAGGATTTCAATAGCCTTGCCGGCGCTTGAACGCTCGAGTCCTGACTTGACCTGCATCGCACAACCGGGGTTTCCAGTGACGATGATCTCTGCGCCGCTCTCAAGGATTGTGCGTGTCTTCTCGGAGAGGATCGGTTCGGCCATCTCGGGGTGGAGCAGGTTGTAGACACCGCCCGAGCCGCAGCATCGGTCGCTATCCTCGATCGGCACCAGCTGGAGGCCCGGGATTTTCCGCAGGAGCTCCTCCACTGCGCGTGGCCCGATTTTCTGGCCATGGACAAGGTGGCAAGGCTGGTGGTAACCGACGCGCTTCTCGATGCGTCCCTTCGGCGCAACGAGTCCGATCTCATCGAGGAACTCGCAGATGTCCCGCACGGGAGGTCCGAGGCCGGCGGGGAATTGATGCGGAGGCTCCTTGAGCGCGGCGCCGCAGCCGGCTGCGTTGACGATGACCACGTCGACGCCCGACCGCGAGAAGATCTCCGCGTTCCTTCGGTAGAGCTCGCCGGATTCGGCGAGAAATCCACCGTGGCGATGGAGCGCACCGCAGCAAGTTTGCTCCTCGGGCAGCACGACATCGCAGCCGTTCCTCTGGAGCACACGGATCGTGGCGCGATGCGCCGGAGCGAACCACTCACTGGTAATGCATCCCAGGAAGAGGCCGACGCGCATGCGAGCTTTGCCTTCACTGGGGTAACCACCGGGCAGTGTTCGATCGGTCTCGATCCTGCGGAGACGGGGTTCGGGGATCTCCGGCTGGAGACGATCGAGCTCCGAGAAGCGCTTCGAGAGCCGGCCGAGAGTCGCATTCGCGAGCTTCCTCAGCCCGGAGCGCTGGTACATGTAAATCAGGTCCGAGATGGCCGCGATCCGACCCCGAAAGGGCAGGACGTGTCGTAGGAGCAGCTTCGCGAGCCAGAAGCCGGGTCCCTTGACCTTGTGGGCGCGGTTTAACTCCTCTCTGAAAGACTCCATCATGTCACCCATGTGGATGCCCGACGGGCAAACGGTCTCGCAGGCCCGGCATACGATGCACTGAAGGATGTGCTGCTCGGCCTCGCGCGAGATCCCTTCGCCATCTTCCGCGTAGCCTCGCATGAGGTAGATTCGGCCTCGCGGGGAGTCGGACTCACGTCCAGTCACCCCATGGGTGGGGCAGTAGGGGATGCAAAGCCCACAGTGGACGCAATCGAGCGTCCGAGTGTACTCGTGGAATCGCGAGGTGAACTGCAACTCCTTGTCCTTGGCAATGGTCATGTGGCCTCGTGCGAAGCTTTATGGGGTATCTGTGCCGGGTGGAATTATGGTCCGGGACCGAGCAATTTCTCTGGGCAGAAAACACTGTTCGGGTCAAAGACCTTCAGAAGCCGCCGCGCCAGCGACGCATTGGCGTCCGGAGTGAGAAGATAGTTGTGGCTCTGGCGCACCTGGGGCGGCAGATAGAGAAGCGTTCCAGTGCCTTGCTGCGCCAGAAGAGTCCTTCCGAGATCCGCGATCGGTCGGTCGAGGCCGTTGGCTTCGGTGGCGTCCCGGCGAGGGGACCAGCGCAGTGTCACGAGGCCACTGAGAACGTCGCAGGCGGTCGCGGGCGCAAGCTCGGCCTCCAGGACCACGCGCTGCGCCTCGTCCTGGACGTGCCGAATCTGGTTCGGAAGCGCCGAGAGCTTCGCTATGGCCAGATCGACCCGTGGTCCGGCGCCGGGGGAATCAAAATCGGCGAGGAAATCGATCAAGAGGTCAAGCTCGGACCCTGACACCGCTGAATGTCTCGATGGGGCCTGTTCGTCAAGGATGGAGCCAGCCTGGCTCTCTTGCCAGGCGACGCGGCCAGATTGCCCTTCGAAGAGCCAGAAAACGGCGACCCCGTCGCCATTCAGGGACTCGAGCATCCGAGGGGCCTGTCTTCGAGCCTCATCGTTGAGGACCCAGATGGCGGCCGGCTCCCGGCCTCTTGAGCGTAAGTTGTCCGCAAAGCGCCATGCGGCGTCAGGATCCTGAAAGACGGCCACATGGGCAGCACGACGCTCGGGGAGCGGGCGCAGCTTGAAGTTCACCTCCACGATGGGACCCGCGGTCCCCAGGGATCCGGTCAGGAACTTCATGACTTCGTATCCAGCCACGTTTTTCACGACCATGCCGCCGGTCTTGTAGCGAGTGGCGCCTCCCCGCAGCGCGTGGGCTCCGATCACGTAGGCCCTCACCGGCCCATGGCGGCCGCGGCGCAGACCCGATGGCGCAGCGGCCACGAGACCGCCCACAGTGCCACGCGCTGCCGAGGGAAGGTCGAGTGGGATTTCCTGCCCGTTGGCTTCAAGGGTGGCGCGCAGCTCCGAGAGGGTCAAGCCCGTCTCCACGCCGACGGTGAAGTCGCCCGGCTCGTAGCGCAGAATACGGTTCAGCTTCCTGAGGGAAACGACGAGAACGTTTCCGGGCGGTGGGTTGCCCAGGTAGGCATGGGCACCGAGGCCGGCGGGGATCATGTGTCTGCGTTCTCTCTCGGCGTCACGCACGATCGTCTCAAGCTCCTCGTACGAGTCGGGCGCGACGATCCGCGCTTCGGATCCGTAGAAGGCGTGCTCGTGCGGGGAGAGGCTCAGTGCTGATAGGTGGTCCGAGGCGGGAGCTTCTTGCATGGAAGATGACGGGGGCGAGGCGAGAGTATAAACCATCGCTTCGGTGGTGGTGTTAACGGGCTGCTAAAGGGGGACTAGTGTCGCATGCCTCTTGCCCACTTCCACGCATGACTTTGAGTCGGGGAATATCTTTGCTGGATTCGAGAGGTTCCGTGGATCGACTGCGCGGCGCAGGTCTTTTTGAAGCTGCAGATCCTCCTCGGTGAAGCACAGGGGCATGAAGTCCATCTTCTCGAGACCGATCCCGTGCTCGCCGGAGATGCTGCCGCCAGCCCGCACGCAGGCCTCGAGAATTTCACGACCCGCCAGGAGCACTCGGGAGCGCTCGTCCGGGTCTCGGCCGTCGTAGGAGATATTGGGGTGTAGATTGCCGTCTCCCGCGTGGAAGACGTTGGCGAGCGTGACTCCGTGGCGCTTGGCGATTTCGTAGACTTCATTGAGTACGTTTTCCAGGCGCGTGCGAGGCACGACGCCATCGAGCACATAAAGGTCTGTATTGACCCTGCCCATGGCCCCGAAGGCTCCCTTACGTCCCTTCCAGAGCTTCAGTCTCTCAGTTTCATCTCGGGCCGTACGGAACTCGATGGCCTCGTTTTCCTTCGCGATCTGGCGGATTTTTTGCTCTTCTTCGTCCATTCCGGCATCAAGGCCATCGATTTCGATGAGGAGTACCGCTGCCGCGTCCTGGGGGTATCCCGCCTTGAAGACGGAAGCCTCAACGGCACGGATCGTCAATTGGTCGAGGATCTCGAGCGCCGCGGGCAAGATCCCCTGGCGTGTGATCTCTGCCACAGTACGGCAGGCAAGGTTCATTCGCGGAAAGATCGCCAGGAAGGTTCGGATCGACTCGGGGTTGGGGACCAGGCGCACTGTGATTTCCGTGACGATTCCAAACGTGCCTTCGGTTCCAACAAAGAGGCCGGCCAGGTCATAGCCGGAGTTTTCGGCAAGTGGACCCGAGAGTCGTGCAGTCTCTCCATCGGGAAGCACAACCTCGAGGCCGAGGATGTGGTCCGTCGTCATGCCGTACTTGAGGCAGTGGGGTCCTCCTGCGTTCTCCGCTACGTTGCCGCCAATGGTGCAAGCCTTCTGGCTCGAAGGGTCGGGAGCGTAGTGAAATCCGTCAGCATGGACCTCGTGCGTTAGCTTGATATTGATGACCCCGGGCTCGACGACCGCGTACCGATTCTGCAGATCGACGTGAAGCACGCGGTTCATGCGGTTCAGGTCGAGCACAACCGCGCGGGCGGTGGGAGTCGCGCCTCCCGAGAGTCCGGTGCCTGCGCCCCGAGGGACAAATGGAACGTTCTTTTCGTTGCACCAGCGTACGACTGCGATCACCTCCTGTCGTGATGCGCAGAGCGCCACGGCACCCGGCAGCTCCTTGTGGAGCGGAAGTCCATCACACTCATAAACTTTGAGCTCCGAGTGGTCGAGGACGAGCCGCTCGGGGGGAATCCAGCGGGCAAGCTCAGCGTAGATGCCAGCCCCGGCAGGGTTGGAAGTTACCGTCGACCTTGGCTGTCGTCGAAAAAGCATGACAGAGAGAATAACAAAGCAAGGACGACGTTGCAGCAAAGAATATGGATCAGAACACGCTGGCACATAGTGCTGGAATTGCCAACACGCCAACGAGTGTCCACCCCGCCAAGGGCGTCACTCGTTGGCGCAGGGGAGTGTTACGGAGCCACCCAGAGCCGCCAGCTTGATAGCCAGTTGAGGGTGTTCCTGAAGAGGGCCATTCGCGGCGGGGGTTCTGCGCGGCGGGTTCTCGCTCCTCAGCCCAGAAAAAAAGCCGGCAAGTGACTTGGGTCGCCACCAGCCGGCTTCGTCAACGCGGGCGCGCAAAAAACCTATTTCAACTGCGGGCCTACTCCCCTCCAAGCGGAAGGGCTCCTTCACCTCTCCTCCTTCGAACTCCGAAGGACTCGAGCGATCGCTTCTCATAAAGCAATCCTCGTACCACATGCGAGGAGAAGCTCAGAGCGCAATCATTCTTGCGGTAAATGCTCCTCTTGCTCCTACCCTTGACTGCATGGAGAGGGCTGGCTGCAGATGTCGTGTCGAAAAATCCAGCAGCCCTGCAAGGGCTGCTGGAGGCTATGCCCTGGCGCCATCAATACTTTGCAAACTCCTCGGGTGCTCGGCTGCTTGAGCCGAGACGCCCTCAAGAGATATCGCTTGCGCCGCATCCGGGAGGCACCTAAGATCCAACCCGTTTGCCCGAGTCAGCGCCACCGAGACGAGACTCGAGCTCCTTCGAGCTCGAAATGTCGAAAAGTATCTCCGTCCGACCCAAAGAACCTCGAGAGACAGGAGTCATTCATGCAACGGCGGGTGTTTGCCATCAATACAGAGATCTCATGGATTCTGATTGCGAGTTCCCTTCTGATCGCCCCATTGTTTTCGCAGGAAAAGGCTGCCGCGGAGAAACCGGCCGCCGAGAAACCTGTCCCCAGGGGGGCTTTTCAGGGCTCATTGCTCAGCGCGATGCCGGCAGATATGACCCTCCTGGTGCGAGTGTCGAGCGCCAAGGGCTTCGTTGAGAAGGTAAAAAGCTCTCCACTTGGGCAGCTACAGAACCACCCCGACGTCAAGAAGTTCCTGGAAGACTTGAAAAAAAAGACCGGACCCCAGATGGCCAAGGCCGAGCGAGACCTGGGTTTTCATCCCATCGACACACTCCTTTCGATCCACGGCGAGTGGGTTCTGGGGATCGGCAACTTGAATGCTCTGGCCTCCGCGCTCGGCGAGTCGCTTCAGCAGGGACAAATGCCCTCATCTTTGAGCCCCGAATCGATCCCACTGATCATCGCAGCCGATGCCGGCGGCTCAGCGGGCAAGGTCCACGAGGCGTTGGAGAAACTTTTCGCCTTCGCCAAGAAAGATGGCGCCGAGCTGGAGTCCACCGCTTTCAACGGCGGCACAATCACTCACCTGAGCGAGCCCCGAGTGAAAGGGGCAGGAGCTTCGCCCAAGCCAAGCGACAGGAAGGATGGAGCCGGCGAGAAGGCCGAAAAGGATGCAAAGCCCAAGACAGACAAGGGGAAATCGGATCTCGCCTCCCGGCCTGAAGACGACGAGAAAAATGAAAAAGATCCAGGCAGCGATGACGACGATGGCGATGACGACGACAATAGCGATGACGCTGACGGCGATGCTCCCAGTAAGGAGCCCATGGGAATGTATGTCGGCGAGCTCGGCAGTCGATTCTACATGAGCCTTGACCGCCAGCTTCTCGAGGGGTCGATGCAAAAGGCCGATGCGGAGCGGGCGGACGGGCTTGTGAAGAACGCCCTCTTTCAGGAGACTCACGCTGCCACTGGCACCGGAGATCTCTTCGTGTTTGTCAACGCCAAGCAGCTAACCTCCTCGATCGGTACTGGGTTGAGCGCAACGTTCTTTGCCTTCTTCTGGCAAAAGTTTGAGGCGATTTTCCTCGGGGCGAGCCTGAACAATATTGGCTTGGCCTACGTGCTTGAGAAGGACGCGCTGAGTCAGTCAGCCTTCGTGCACAACTCGGGTGCCTCGGATGGTTTACTTGGCGTCTTCAAGGGGGACACTTTTTCACCCTCCACGGCCCCGCCGGTGCCATCCGATGCTCAAAACTTCAGCAGCTTCTCCTTCAAATCAAGCCACCTCTCGAAGTTGGTGAAGGATACCGTGCAACTCATCTTGAGCTTTCAGGGACAGCCCTCCGACATCGATACCCTGGTGGAAGGGAAAGTGGGAGTAAAGTTCACTGACCTCATGTCCGCTCTGGGCAAGCGGATCCATACATTCACAGGCGCCGTCAAGGCGGACAACCCGCTTGCGAGCATCAACTACGTTGTTGAGCTCAAGGATGAATCCCCGCTCAAGAAGGCGTTGAAGAAAGTCTCCGAGTTGGCCCAGGGAGAGTTTGATGCAGCGAAGTTCAAGGACCACGATATCTACACGCTCAACACCGGGAATTCTGGTATGAACGTGACGGCTGCTGAAAAGCTCCTGATTTTCACGGGTAGTCGAGGCGCAACGGAGAATGTGATCAGCCGCGCCGGCGATGTCAGCGCGATCCCACCGGGAGGAGAGTCCTTCAAGAAGGCCGCCATGGGTATGCCACCGCAAGTCTCACTGCTGGGCTTCAGCTCGTCCGAGTACATGAGAAACCTCGTCAAGTCCCTCATGGATCAAATGGGGGGGCAATTGGATACCGAAGCGCAGCCTTTCTTCAAGTCTATTGGAGCTCTCGCGGAGCTGTTGGGTAGCGGTTCCGTTTACGGCCTCTGGAAAGACAAGGGCTTTTATTCAACGTCCAGGACCGAGCTCGTAAAGAAATAAGGGCTCTCCCCGCGATTCACGAAACTCTTTGGGCCGCCTCTCGCCGAGGGGCGGCCCTCTTTGTTGGTTGAGTTGCCGTGCTCCTTGTGCCACGCGATGGAGCGGATCAAACGAGCCCGCTGAACGTGGGGTTGAGATCCATGTCGGCGGGGACTCCGGGGAAGTTATTCTCCACGAAATCCTGCTGGGCCTCGCGAGTCTTTCTCGAGAGCCCCGCCTGCAACTTTTCGCTGCAACGATCGCAAAGGACGATGGGCGGTACGAGGAGGCAGGAGGCCTTGCAAGCTCCCACAATGGTGTACCCCGAGGTGAGAGCCCGGGGAAACCCACAAAAATGGCAATGCACGGTCTCGCGGGCTGGCTTGAAGTTGGAGAGGAGGAAGCCCTTCAGGGCATCCATTGACTCCTCCGAGAACTCCCGGGCAGTTGCCTCGGCACATTTCTGACAGACGGCCATCTCAAAGACGACCTCCTTGCCCCGATAGACCTTCTGCAGTTCATACAGGCCAGCCGAGGAGAGGTCCACGCTGCACACGCTACATTTCCTGAAGGGGCCCCTCTCGTAAGCTGAATGGAGTTCCGAGGGGATGATGATGTGCTGCGCGCCGCGGCACTTACCCTCAGGGTGCTCGGGTGGCGGTTCAGCTTCAAATTCCAAGCAAGTACCTCCGTTTCATTCAACAAGTCTTCGGGAGCACTGTGGCATTTTCCACAGGATAGCCGTAGAAGAATCGAGTCAACACCCCCTTGGAATGGAGAACTCGCTTGTGGAGACTTTAAGGCAATCCTCAGGAGTCGGCAAACAGTGGATGCAAACCCCGACGATATTATAGGCGTTTGTACTGAAGGTAGCTCCGTCAGTCGGAGCCAGGGCGGAATTTCTTGGGAAAGGCCCCCAGGCTGCATCAACACATGATACCTCGTAGTTGGCTCAAGATATTGGCACTGGCTCACAGCCTGTTGGACACCACCCTGGCTGCTCCACTGCTCAAGGACGACCCTGTCCAGCTCATGAACTACGGAATTGGACGGCTGGAGGAGTATAGCTATCTGGAGGCGTACGGAATTTTCGACCGTCTGGCAACCGCCTATCCCGGCTGGGAGGCAGCCCATGCGAACCGCGGCATGGCTGCGTTGAACGTCCAGAAGGATGAGAAGGAAGGTGTCGATTATCTTCCCATCGCCGAGAAAGCTTTTTCGAGGGCGCTTGAGATCAATCCCCGGTGTGTTCAGGCGCTGGTAGGCCGCGGCATCCTCTACTACCACACAGGCCGGATCGATCTCATGCTGGAGGACTACGTCGCCGCGGCCGCGATCGAACCCGACGATCCCCACATCCTGTGCCAGAAGGCCGTGGCCCTCATCGAGAAGGGCCGAACGGAAGAGGCTCTCGTCGCCTTCGAGCGGGTTCTGAAGCTCCAGCCGTCCTTCTCGACAGCGATGTATCGTCTGCGGGAGCTTTTTGCCCGCAAACGGCAGCTTGACCGCATGAAGGATGTCCTCCGCCGCTTTGCGAAGCTTGAAACGACTGAAAGCGGGATCAAGACCGGGGTCAAGTACGGCGAGTGCGGCAAGTACAGCTTCGCGCTCGCCGGCACGGTTCCCCCCGGGTGGAAGGCCGCAGCACCACAGTGGCGCCCTGCCCCGGCGCCGTCCTTCTCGACACCGGTGAAGATCACTCAAAAACCTGCCCTCAAGAGGATTGGCCCCAACGGCAAGTCGCGGGCCCCTGCCTTCGCTGTCGGCGACCTGGACCGTGACGGGGGGCTTGAGCTCGTTTTTTGCGGCGAGAAGGACGAAAACGATGCCGGCTCGGTTACTCTCTACGGCCTCGACGATTCGGGGGCGTGGGGTTTGCGGGAGCGCTTCCCTTTCGCCGATGCCGAGGTGTGTGCGATGGGCGATCTCGACCTGGACTTCGACTCGGACATCGTCCTTGCCGGACCGGGGTGGCTCAAGCTTCTCGAGAATGACGGCGGAGGCAAACTGTCTGTCAGGGAGCTCGACGTGAAAGGCACTGACTTCGCAGGTTTGCCAATGCGGCTGACCCTGGTGGATGCGGACAGCGACGGGGACCTTGACATAGTCTCTCTCCGGGTGGAGCGTCAGGCGGAGAAGTGGCGGTCGCGCGTGGAGATCCTGAGCAACGATCGAAAGGGCAAGTTTCAGGAGATCGCGGCCAGAGCCAGTGTCGGTCCGTTCGATTTTCCCGCTGCGGAGCTGGTAGTCGCGGACCTGGACAGTGATGTCGACCTTGATCTCCTCGTCTTCGATGGCTCGACCGGCGTGGTGCGAACCTTCGCCAATGACCGAGCCTGGGATTACCATGAGGTGAACCGGGGCCCCAATGCGCCGAGCGCGCCGGGCCTTGTCTCGACGACAGGCGGCGACTTCGACGGTGATGGCGATGAGGACCTCGTTCTTTTTTGCGGTGATTCCCTTCGATTCTGGCGGAACGTGGGCGGGCTCGTGCTGGAAGAGGAGGGCGAGTTCACCAGGCGCTTTGGCGCCCTGGGCGGAAACGCGGGAGTGCTCGCTGACTTCCGTGGGGCGTTTGAGACGAGCCTCCTGGCCCTTGGCACGGGGGGAGGCAGAGAGAGCGCGGCTTTCCTGGCCTCGCCGACGGCTGAGAAGGCGGTCCAGCTCGAGTGGACGGGTAAGGGGGCGCCGGCGGACCGAAGTGCTCTCGTGACCGTGATCCGTGAGGGGCGTGCCCCGGAGTTGGTGGTCTACGACACAGTGGAGGGCGGACACTCTCTTGCCCTGCCTTCAGCTCAGGGCTGGTTTGTCCTGCAGCTTGAAGGATCGAAGCGATGGACTTCGAAAAAGGAAAGGTCGAACTTTGATGGTATTGGAGCCTCGGTTGAAATACGCAAGGGCACGAAGGCCTTGCGCTACTGGCTCCACGGTGGAGCCGGCGGAGCCGGGCGGCAGTCCGTGCGCGGGTTCTGTGGCCTCGAGGGCGACACTTCCGCCGATTTCGTACGAATCATCTGGCCCGACGGCGTGCTTCAAGCAGAGAAGGGGCTCACCAGGGGCCGCGTAAATGTCGTTCAGGAGATCGAGCGAAAGCCTACCTCGTGTCCCATCCTCTTCGCCTGGACGGAGAGTGGCTTTGAGTTTGTTGCGGACTTTCTCGGCGTCGGTGGGCTGGGTTATCTTGAGTCTTACAGAGTCTACTCAAAGCCGGATCCAAGTGAGTACGTGCTCTTGCCAGATCTCGGAGCCGAGGATGGTTTCTACAAGCTCGACATCCTCGAGCCGCTTGAAGAGTGTACCTACCTTGACGAGTTGAAGCTCACGGTCGTCGAGCACCCGAGCGAGGTGAATGTGATTCCCGATGAGATGTACGCGATTCGGGGTCCTCAGCCGGGATACAAGCTTCTTTCATTCCGGGAGCGAAACTTTCCCGTTCGCGCCTCGAACGACGCAGGTAACGACGTGACCCAGGAGCTAAGAGAGGCGGATCGGCGGTACGGAAACCAGGTCCAGCCAGATCCGGCCTTTCTCGGGCTCTGTCTGCGCACACATGCCATCGAGCTCGACTTCGAGAACCGTATTCGCGACATGCTCGAGGGAAATCCCGGGGCGAAGCCTTGCCTCTTTCTGTACGGGTTCGTCAAGTACGGTTACTCGACAACCAATTTTGCCGCCTGGCAAGCGAGCGCGGCGCCCAGCGCGCCAAGCGTCGGGGTGGAGCGCGAAGGGAAGTGGGTCACGTTGAGAGAGGAGTGGGGATTTCCGGCCGGATATCCTCGCTACATGTCGATTGACTTGAGCGGGCTCCTTGGCCGAGGTGACCGGCGCCTGCGTGTTGACACGAACCTCGAGATCTACTGGGATCAAGCCTTCCTTGCGGATGTCAGCGTCGCGGACTTCACGGTGGTGGAGCTGAGCTGGGACGCAGCAGAGCTGGCTTTCCGCGGCTTTCCGCGGGAAGTATCTCCCGATGGCGCGTTGCCGGGTATCTACCTGCACGGCGAATTTGAACCCGAAGCCCAAATGAAAGCTTTCCCTGGTCGCTACACCCGCCATGGCGATGTTCGTGGGCTGCTCCAATCCGCAGATGATCGTCTCGCGATTCTGGGACCGGGCGACGGCCTCGAGCTGAAAGTGAGAGCCGATCGACTCCTGCCGCTTTCGTCAGGCCGGCGCCGCACCTTTCTGCTCAAGGCCTTTGGTTATTGCAAGGACATGGACCTCTACACTGCGCACCCCGAGCGCATAGAGCCCTTGCCGTTCAAGGCGATGAGCGGCTATCCGTTTCGGCCGGAAGAGGCGGCGGCCTCCAGAGCCGCGCACGCGGACTACACCAACGAGTGGAACACTCGAGAGGTGAAGTAGGGAACCGAGCACGCGGAGTCCACTTTGTAGGTCCTCAGAAGAGATATACCTCGCGCGCCCACACGTGAGACATTCCGAATGGGCAGAGGAGCACCATCTCAAGTCTGCTGCTCGTTTCTGCTGGTGGGGGAGGCGGACCCTCCCCCACGTCGGCTCGCCTCCGAGCGGAGCGAGGGTGGAGCGAGGGTGGAGCGAGGGTGGAGCGAGGGTGGAGCGAGGGTGGA
>SXGT01460407.1_pt1 | contig 53306 bp, 42 predicted proteins | sample 3176221 | NCBI WGS metagenome assembly SXGT01 (sample SAMN11356862, study PRJNA531348) | freshwater metagenome | isolation source: freshwater sample F1-120 | place: China: Fuxian Lake, Yuxi | collected 2017-12-25
AAATCGCAGTGTCGACAGTTCAATTCTGTCTCTCGGCACCATCACCTGCAACCGTCCCCTTCCAATCGCCACGCCCCTCGCGTGCGTCGTCTGGTTTCAAAGCTTTTGCTCGTTGGCGACTACCCGTCACGAGACACACCTGCACCGATGGAGCGGGCGCGCCTGGCGGTTCTTGCTCGACACAACCCGCAGGTGACTTCAAACATCTCCAGGAACGTGGTTCGCCCCAACGCCGTGAATGACCCCACCGTCGGGATGATGGTCACCACTGGTCGGCACTGAGTTCCTCGTCCGTGGGTCAACCTCGACGCTCAGGACAAGCTGACAATCAGGGCATCGCACCACCGTGACAGCGTCACGTGAACCGATATCCGAGAACCCGATACCCGTATCATCCTGCGACACCGAAGCTTCTACCCGCCCGACGCAACTCGGGCAAAACACGTGCGAAGGCCCGGTATCGCTTGGAAATGCGGTCTCCATCAACCGGGTAACGATCAGGCACAACGGTAGTTGCAAACCGGTTGCCATGGAACCACCACATGCCACGCTTCCTAGTCAATTTCATCGGGAATGACGCATCTGTCACCCACATGCGGACGGCGTACGCACGTGGTCAAGGTAGCCACGCATATCTGATTACCGGACCTTCACAGATTGGAAAGCGCACGCTTGCCATTGCGTTCGCCGCGCAGGTGGTCTGTCACGCGTTGCAGACCGACGCACCATGCGGCGCCTGCCCGTCATGCCACGCTTCAGGCCGTAGCAGCCATCCCGACATCCATGTGGTGCAGTGTCGCGACGACAAGCGGACCATCGTGACCGACCAAGCACAGGAAGTGATCCATCAATCAAGCCTGCACCCGTACCTGTCCACCCGAAAGGTGTTCATTGTGCGCGAGGCATCCATACTCGAACACGAGGCCGCCAACCGGCTTCTCAAGACCATCGAGGAACCTCCCCCGGATACCGTGATCATCCTGACCACGAACGACGCCGACCAAGTCCTTCCAACAATCAGGTCGCGATGTCGCGAAGTGGCGCTACGGACCGTGCCCCTTGCGACCATCGCCAAGGGCCTGATTGACCGGGGCGTCGATGGGGACCAAGCCGACCTTCTTGCACGCCTGTCAGGCGGGAGACCCGGATGGGCCATCGCAACGTCCGATGATCCGGCGCAACTCAGCCGTCGCGACGACCACCTGACGCTTCTTGAAACAATTCTTGCGACGCGACGTACACGCCGACTTTCTCTGGCAGACCGCCTCGAGGACAGTCGTAAGGTGGCCCAGACGCGTGAACGGATGGCCGGGGCGTTTGAGGATTGGGTTACCTGGTGGCGCGACGCCCTCGTTTGCCATGCCGGATGCCCGGAACTGATCACGAACATCGATCGTGAGGGTGCGTTGCGACAAGCGGCCGGGGGTCTCACCACAACCCAGATCATTGCCGCCCTCACCCGAACGCGCGAGGCATGGGCACATATTGACGCCAACGTCAATCCCCGCCTCGCCATCGAGGGCCTACTCCTGGATCTGCCCGACCTCACCTGATTGACGGTGACCGGTTGCTAGACTATCCCCACTCTGACCGTAGGGTCGGGAACAGGAGTACACGCACCGAAAATGCCGACCTACGAGTACGTATGTACCGCTTGCACCCATCGATTTGAACTGGTGCAGAAGTTTTCCGACGACCCTATCACCGAATGTCCCGAGTGCTCCGGCAATGTGCGCAAGGTATATTTCGCAGCGGGTGTCGTGTTCAAAGGGTCGGGTTGGTACATCAACGACAGTCGCCCTTCGGCACCATCGGAGACCGCGTCCGCGCCCACGGAAGCAGTCACGCCACAACCAGCAACCGAGACGAAGTCTGATACCGCTGCTCCGGCAAGCGCACCCAGTGCAACCCCCGCGTCGCCGGCGCCTGCAACCACTGGAAGCGGACCGGCTTCACCGGCTTCACCGGTCTCGGCATAGCCGGCCTGCAGAAAGTCATGCGCGCCGTCATCCAGCGTGTCCGTGGTGCAAGTGTGGAGGTAGCCGGGAAACGCGTCGGGGAAATCGGCAGCGGTCTTGCGGTTCTCATCGGTGTGACCCATGGGGACCGTGAAGAAGATGCGAGTTGGGTCGCACGCAAGATAGCGGGGCTTCGGATTCTCGATGACGACCAAGGTCGAATGAACCGTTCACTTCTTGACACCGGGGACGCTGCCTTGATCGTCTCGCAGTTCACGCTGTTCGCCGATACAAGCGGTGGTCGACGGCCTGGCTTCACCAGCGCGGCGCATCCAACGGTTGCCGAACCGCTCATCACAGCCGTCATTGTGTCGTTACAGTCCCTTGGCATACCCGTCGCCACCGGGAAGTTCGGCGCAGACATGACGATCAACATCGTCGCCAACGGCCCAGTCACGATTCTGCTCGACAGTGTGGAGCGTCCCGGCAGGGACGGTTCCGGCGCGGCTCCGCTTGGTGCCGGAAAGGATGCCCGTGGAACGGCGACCGCTTGAACGCGTCCGAGGCACGCAGGACCATCAAACCCGTCAGGCAACGAGCCTCGATGCCATGCGCACGAGCTGCGAATCCGCATTCCTGCTCCACAGTTTCCGGCGCGTGGATGTACCTGTGCTTGAACCGGCCGAACTTCACCTGAGGAAATCCGGCCTCGAGATTATCTCGAAGCTCTACTCCTTCCACGACCTTGGTGGCCGACGGATCTGCCTACGGCCCGAACTAACCGCAAGCATCGTGCGGGCAGCCATCGCCCAACCGTCACCACGTCTTCCAGACAAGGTGTTTGCAACAGGTCCGGTGTTTCGGTACGAGCGCCCGTCACGGGGCCGGTTTCGGCAGTTCATGCAGACCGGGGTCGAAGTACTCGGTGCCGAAGGTGTCCTGGCGGATGCGGAAATCATCGCGTTGGCCGCCACGACCCTCGACTCCATCGGGATTACCAAGTACTCGGTGACTATCGGCAACGTCGGCATCCTGGGTGAACTGCTAACCCACCTTGGCCTCACCGGACGTCGACGTGCATTGTTGCTCGAAAGCCTCGAGGACGCCAGGCGACACGGTATCGAGGCGGTGCGGACCCGGTTCGCATCCCTCGACCCGGACTTCATCCAGCCAGACGAGACTGCTCAGGTTCGCGGCGCCAATGCCACGGCCGAACTTTCGTCCACATCCAGCGTGTTGCAATCAGGGGCGACGGGGTGGGGGGATGCACTTGCCCGTCTGGTTGCCCAGACCAGCGCAGGTGACTTGGGTCGTCGAACCTTGGAAGATGTGACGACCCGCCTGGCAGCACGCATGCATGCTGACTCTGCACGCGCGGCCGTAGACCGCGCGCTCTCATTCATCGAAGAACTGGGCGCGGTTCGAGGCGACCCGGATACCGCCCTCGATGTGGCCCGCGCACTCCTCAAATCCCACGGTCTGGATCCGAAACCCCTGGACCAACTCTCTGAGACTATTACTCTTCTCGATGCGTTCGGCGTCAAGCGCGAACGCGTCCAGATTGACCTCGGACTGAGCCGCGGACTGCAGTACTACACCGGCATGGTCTTCGAAGTGGACCACGAGGCACTGGGAGCTGAGAAACAACTCTGCGGAGGCGGACGCTACGACGACCTCTACCGCGTCCTCGGAGGAAGGCAATCGGTCACCGCGATCGGGTTCGCTTTCGGCCTCGAACGCCTCGTGCTTGCCAAGGATGCCGAAACCGGTGACGGCACTGCTGACAGGGTTCCGGATGCGATTTTCATCGTTCCATCTACCCCGGGTGATGCGGTTCCCGCCGCCCGCGCGGCCACGGCGCTCCGGCACATGGGGGTCACCACTGCATTGGACACCAGCGGCCGCGCCGCCCGAAGCGCGATTTCATTTGCCGCCCGTGAGGGTTTCGCATATCTCGCGATGGTGTCCCAAGACGACCCTCCCCAGACCCTTCGCCTGCGCCCGCTCACACCAGAGGGCGTTCCGGCCGACGACACAATCTCCGTTCCGGATGGGCCAATCCCGATCACATCGGCTCTGGATTGGTTGCGGGCAAATCCGCCACCGAACTCCGAGGGCGCAGGTCTGCTTCGGCCAACGACCCGCGCGGAAACCGGCACAAGCGAACCACGAGCGTCCAAGAATAAAGGCGGCCGGGATGGTGGGGGGGAGGCGCGGTCATGACCGACACCGAAGACACCGTCCTGAGAATGGGCGTACCGTCAGGACGGCGTATTGAACCCGCCGCACTCTCGTTCCTTGAGGGGTGTGGCCTCCGCGTCCGCAGGGAAAGCGAGCGGCAGTTGTCCGCAGACATCTCCGGTGTTCCCGGCGTCGTCGTCTACTTTCAACGAGCGCGCGACATTGTCACCCAAGTCACCGATGGCGACCTTGACATCGGTCTCACCGGGGTCGACTTTGTTTCCGAGTTCGGTATCGAGGGTGACGACCTGGTGATCTTGGATCCCAATTTGGGGTTTTCAACGGGTGACCTCGTCGTCGCCGTCCCCGACGGTTGGATCGATGTCACTTCGATGGTCGACCTCGCTGACGTTGCGGTCACCTTTCGCGAAAGAGGGCAACTCCTGCGCGTCGCCACCAGCTACCCGCGTCTCGCACAGCGTTTCCTCTACGAGAAGGGAATCACCCACTTCACCATCATTGCGATGGACGGAGGTGTCGAGGCAGCACCCGGAGCCGGGTTCGCAGACGTGATTGTCGAACTGACGGTCTCGGGCGTCTCCCTCAAGGAGAACCGTCTGAAAGTCCTGAGGCAAGCCATCGTCATGAAGACGCAGGCCTGCCTGATCGGTAATCGGCGATCACTCACGACCGACAGGGATAAACGCGAACTCGCGAGGCGGATCCTCGAACTGATCGAAGCGCGCGGACGCGCTCAGGGCTTCTACTCGGTCACCGCAAACCTGCGCGCGACGACCGAGACGGAAGTTGCCGAAAAGTTGCTCGGTTCACCGGCAACCCGTGGCCGGACCGGACCGACAATTGCCCGCGTGTTCAGCGCCACCGAAGGCCTTGAGGAGCGAAGCGTAATGCAATCAGGGGCGACGGGGAGGCGGAGTGGCCATTGGTTCGCCGCGACGATCATTGTTCCTTCCCGGGACCTCCAAGCTGCCGTTGATCATTTGCGTGACGCCGGTGGTTCGGGCATCTCAGTCCTGCAACTCCGCTACTTGTTCGATGAGCAGTCGCACCGGGTTCTCGAACTCAACCGTGAACTCGGCGTCTGACCCCATAGGACGCGTGTCGGTCTCAGATCGAAGACGCATGTCCGTCTCAGATCGACGTTCCCGTCCCGATAGCGCGCCCACCGCCTGAGCCGACCATCTGGAACGACCACGAAATGACGAACGACACCATCCTGCGCATCGCGCACGCCGGGACACCGGAAGCGCAGGCAATCCTCCACCGCGTACCCATCGATGAACTCACGCCGGATGACGCCGTATCGGCACGGACCGAGGTGGTCTTCGGCATCCCACTGAGTCCGGAAGCATTTGTGGAACGCGTTCGCCTGGAGGTGCGCGCGCGCGGTGATGACGCACTCCGCGAGATCGGCGCGCGCCTCGGGGAAACGGTCACCGGCTCATTTGAAACGACCCGCGAGGAGATCGAAGCCGCGTACCAACGCGTTTCCGCGCAGTTCGTCGCCGACCTCAGGGTTGCTGCCGACCGCATTGAACGGTTTCACCGGCAACAGCCCCACGGGTCCTGGCTCGATTTCGGCGAAGGTCTTGGTCAGGTCGTACGTCCACTCGACCGCGTTGGCCTCTACGCACCGTCCGGACGTGGTGCCTACCCATCATCCGTCCTGATGGCCGCCGTTCCCGCCCGCGTCGCGGGAGTTCAGGAAGTGGTCCTGTGCACCGCGCCGGATTCGCACGGAAGGCAGCGTCCGGAGATGCTCGTCGCCGCCGACATCGCAGGCGTCCATCGTGTCTTCAAACTGGGTGGCGCCCAGGCAATCTGCGCGATGGCGTACGGCACTCAGTCCGTCCCGAAGGTCGACAAGATCCTCGGTCCCGGCAACCTCTTCGTCGTCCTGGCCAAACGTCGCGTCTACGGTGCCGTTGACATCGACCAACTCCCCGGGCCAACCGAAACGCTCGTGGTGGCCGATGGATCAGCCGACGCCGAGGAGGTTGCATCCGACCTCCTGGCCCAGGCCGAACATGACCCGCTGGCAACCTCGGTTCTCATTACAACCAGCATCGAACTCGCAAAGTCAGTCGCCGAGGCGGTGGGGCGCCAACTGGAAACCCTGCCGACCGCTGCGGTTGCCCGGGAGTCCCTCACTCATCGGGGCGGCGCCATAGTGACTTCATCGGTCGCCCAGGCAATTGCCTTGGCGAACACCTTCGCACCGGAGCACCTGTGCCTACTCGTGGAAGACCCGTGGACATGGGTTGGTGAAGTTCGCCACGCCGGTGGGATCTTCGTTGGAAGTCACTCTCCCGAAGCCGCCGGAGACTACGTCGCCGGTCCCAGCCACATCATGCCTACCGGCCAGACTGCGCGGTTCGCCTCACCATTGTCCGTGGCTGACTTCATCAAGATCATCAGCGTTATCGGACTGTCTCCACGTCGACTCGCCGAAATCGGCCCGGTTGCGGCTCGCCTCGCCCGTGCCGAAGGGTTCGAGGCGCACGCACGGGCCGTCGAGATACGCCTCAAGCACAAGCCCCGCTAGCACCCTCCATTTGAAAAGCGAAGCGCATTGCAATCACGGGCGATGGGGCGGCGGAGTGGGCGCCGACATCTCAACCAAGAAAGATGTTGCGAAGGGTGGGACCGAAACATCCCGGCACACCCTTTGCTTTGCCTATCGACTGAACAGGATGTTCAGTATGTCGCCATCAAGGACGGTGTAGTTCCGCCCTTCTTGCCGAAGCATTCCGCGCTTGCGCGCCTCGGCCATGCTTCCGGTCGTGATGAGGTCATCGTACGCCACCACTTCAGCGCGGATGAACCCCTTCTCCAAGTCGGAATGGATCACTCCCGCGGCGCCTGGTGCCTTCTCGCCACGGACAATCGGCCATGCTCGTACCTCATCCTCACCCGCCGTGAGGAACGAGATCAACCCTGTCAGGTCATAGCTCTGGCGGATCACCGATCCCGCGGCAAGCTCCACCAAACCAAGGTCGACCATGAAGGTGGCAGCATCCTCGCCATCAAGCTGCGCCAACTCCATCTCCAACTTCGCACAGAGGGAGGCAACTGCAGTCATCGGGTATGGATACGCAGTCCGCACGCTGACTTCGAGGGCAGCTCGGTCACCCAACTGGTCCTCACCTACATTAACCAGCACAAGCACTGCCTTGAGGGTCAGGAACTGGAACCCTCTGATGTCACGCAACTGGTCCGGCGACAGATCTCGCGCGCGCAGGGGTTGACCCTCCTCGAGTGACTTCTGGAACTCCTCGAAAAGGGCAATCTCCGCCTCGATTGGCGCGCGCTCGGCCGTCTTGGTCTTCTTGAGGTCGCTCTCAAGCTTCGTGCGCCTTCGTTCAACGACCGCCAGATCAGCCACCACGAGATCCAGTTGCAATTTCTCAAGGGCTGCAACAGGGTCGATCGGTCCATCATTCGGCACACTCGGGTCAGCAAAGGCCCGAACCACGATCACCAGGGCGTCAACGGTCCGGAGCTGCCCGACCCAAGCCACTTCGCTCCGGTCACGCGATCCGAACCCGGCACCCGGGAAGTCAAGGTAGTGCACCTCGGCCGGGGTCGTCTTCTTCGGCGAGAACATCTCGGTCAGGCGGTCCAGACGCGCGTCCGGAACCTTGACGACGGCAATGTGCGTGTCCTGACCGTACCCACCGGCGGCCACCGGCGCTTCACCACCGGTCAATGCATTGAAGAGCGACGTCTTGCCGCTTTGGGGCAGTCCGATAATCCCGAGGCGCATCCCGACCCCTGTTCTCCACAGTCGCGCCGACAGCGACGCGCCAGCGAGAGTCTACCGGTGGCTCCGGTCTTGAGTGTCTGATGCGCCTGCACCCGACGTGCAGAGACACGCTATCGAAGCAATCCGGAGCGAAGCGTGTACCAGCAAGAGGCGACAGGGAGGCGGAGAGGAGGACCCTTTCTGCCTGGTCGTCGTCGCATCAGCGGATGATCTCAAGCACAAGGGGTTCCCGAACAATGTCCGTCGCCGACCAAGTGAAGGCATCCGCGACTTCGGTAACCAACCTGTCAGTCGACCCAAGCGGTTCCCGCGAATGCACCACCCCCAACGACTGGCCCGCCTTCACCCGGTCACCCGCGCGCACGGATAGGACAATGCCGACGGACGGGTCGATCAAAGCCCCCTTTGTTGCCCGACCGGCACCCAGGCGCATCGCCACCACTCCAATCGCCAAGGCGTCAATGCGAGCGACCACACCGTCCCGCGGGGCGACCACCCGCGCTTGCCAAGGCGCCGCCGGCAGCCTCTCCGGATGATCAACCACATCGGGGGAACCGCCGAGCGATGCAACCAGGTCACGCAGGCAACGATGCGCGTCACCGGAACTGATCGTCGCCTCGAGCCGCGTTCTAGCCTCAGTAATGGTCAATGCCGAATTTGAAACAACCATTACCTCAGAACCCAGGATCACGCACAGTTCAAGCAAGTCGCTCGAACCGCCACCACTCAGAGTGGCGATTGCCTCCTGCACCTCCAGGATGTTTCCTACAGCCATCCCAAGAGGCTGATCCATTGAGGTGATGACGGCCACGACCGCCAATCCAGCAGCCGACCCAAGATCAACCATCGCCCTTGAGAGAGTGCGCGCGCTTTCCAAGGTCTTCATGAACGCGCCACTGCCGACCTTCACGTCAAGGACGACCGCCCGAGCGCCAGTGGCAATCTTCTTGCTCATCACGCTACTCGCGATCAGCGGAATCGATTCGACCGTACCGGTGACATCACGCAGTGCGTACAGACGACCATCCCCTGGCGCAAGATCAGGCGACTGGGCCGAAACGGCCATGCCTCGCGTCCGGACGGCCGCAGCAAACTCTGAGATACCCAGTTCCGTATTGACCCCGGGTATCGCTTCCAACTTGTCAATCGTGCCACCGGTGTGCCCAAGCCCTCGCCCCGACATCTTGGCAACCGCACAACCCGCCGCGGCAAGCATGGGCACAAGCACGAGTGTGGTCTTGTCTCCAACGCCCCCCGTGGAATGCTTGTCCACCACCGCCATCGTCAAATCACTGAAGGAAAGTTGCTGGCCACTTTCAACGAGCGCACGGGTGAGTTCTGCAGTCTCCACCGCATCGAGGCCTCGCCAGCAAACAGCCATCAGCCACGCAGACATCTGGTAATCCGGGATGTCATTCCGCAAATACCCAGCGACAAGCGATGCGATCTCGCCGGGTTCGTGCCGCAGCCCAGTGCGCTTCTTGTTAATCAAGTCGACGGCACGCATTCCAAACACCTCCAGAGCTTTGCAAACCCTCGCCCGCATCCACACCCCACCATCCCCGCCGCCATTGTTTCTATACGCTCGTCCCTCGCTTACTACCCATTGCCTCGCTTCGCGCGGACCGGGGTGCGGGGCCATTTATTGGGTGGGATGATTTCAAGAACAAGCGCGAATAGCGCGCTTGATAATAATGTGGTGGTCCTGTCAACGTCCGCCATCGATGACGCACTGGTGGTTCCAGTGAGGGGTCTAGCGACACTTGTCAAGCATCCGACGCGCGACGGGAAGCCACGCGCCAAGGTCGGATGAACGGAGGTGCGCGCTTCCATGTTGGGCGCGCCATGCCTCGCCGGCGTGGGCATGCACGGTCAGTCCGGCAACACCACTCTCCCGTGGCGATGCACCCTGTGCTGCCAAGGACGCAATGACACCGGCAAGCACGTCCCCACTTCCGGCCGTACCCAACACCGCATCCGCGTACGAGCCAACCACCTCAATTCCGGTGGGCGATTCGACCATGCACGGGGGTCCCTTGAGAACGACCACGACACCCCGGCGCATCGCGGATCATCGGGCAATACCAACAGGATCCCCGCTCACCGTCTCGGCGGTCAGGCCAGTCAGCCGTGCCATCTCAGCGAGGTGTGGAGTAAACACGAAAGTCACCACGCCACCCCCAACTCTTGTTCATGAACGCTCACACCTCGCTTCATCAGACTCGAGACCCGGCCCGATCACCACTGCCCGGTGCAATGCCCCCCATCCCCGCCCTATTTCATCCGCTCATTCCTCGCTAGCACTCCCAAGGCAGCCAGAACTGGTGCGCATGGATACCTGCCCGAACCACCCGCGATCAGGACGCGACCGAATGTCTCCTTGGGGTGACTGGTCCGGCCACGCGGGAAGTAGGTGCGCAATCTGGGAGTGCATCGCTCGCCACATTCCACCGTCATCCGCAAGCGCGCCGCCCACCTCCAAACGAACTTGGCCCGGGTTTCCGACGTCGAGTTCAACGACCCAACGCCACCCCCATCCCCCGCCATTATTGACAGACGCTCGTTCCTCGCTTGAGCTGGCCCGGTGGCAAGGGTGAGCGACGCCTGGAATGCAACCGGATCGGCACTACCCGTATCGGCATCGACTCCCGACGAGACGTCAAAAGCGATCCGGAACTGCCCCTGTTGCACACGGACCTGATCGCAAACTTCCCCGTCCGCCCCACCATCCCCCCAACCTTGTTCTTGTACAACCTTCGCTCGCTTTAGGGCCCGCGACTGGGTAAGGCACAGACGCACACCCCAACGGCGCGATTGCGCCAGATAGCCACACGCAACTAATGCATCGGCACCGTTCTTGTCCTTGCCAATCAGGGCCAAAACCGTCGGGCCACGTGCACCACCCGTCATACGTTCTGCACGACGTGCAACTTCTAACCCGGCGTGTTCAAGCAGTTGGTGGCGAGGCACCCCCGCACGCTCCGAGGCATCTTCCAACGCTCGCATCGCTGCCGATGTGATCAGTCGCACACGTTGCGTCTACGATCCCACCCGGTCGACACTCTGGGCCACAACCATAGCGATGGCCATGTCACGCGAATGCGACAAAGAAATCTCAAAATCGATCAAGCCGAGTTCCGTGGCTCGTGCCTTGGCGCGGTTATGGAGGACAACCAGTGGTTTGCCTCGCGGATCCGGAACCACCTCGATGTCACGCCATGCCATGCCGACAATTCCGGTTCCAAGCGCCTTGCTGACCGCCTCTTTCGCTGCAAAGCGCACCGCCAGTTCGGGTACGCGACCACGGCAGTAGGCGCGTTCCGCCTCGGTGAAGACCCGCGTGAGGAACCTGTCTCCCCAGCGGACTAACACCGCCGCAACCCGATCAATCTCCACAAGGTCCACACCGCAGGAAAGTGTCATGCAGCCTCCTAGCGTACATTTGATCGGCCCGCAACCTTTGGGGGGAGCCACACGCGATGCGTGCTAGCCAGGCTCCCTCCACGCAACCTATGCCAATCCGCGGTCGTGGGGTTCCGTGGCAGTCAGAAATCAATCAGCCCAGATATGGAATGCGTTCACCACCGAAGCGTAGTCCCATCCCGATGCGACAAGTTCGACGCGAATGATGCGCCACGGACGGGGAACGATCCCGAGGAGGCTCGTCTCGAAGCGGACCCAGTCCGAAGAAGGAAACAGATCGGCTTCTCTGACCGGAAAGTTGTCATCATTGTGCAGGTAGAAGCCCCGGTACCACGTGTGGACTGTCCCTGTGATGTCACGGTAGATCACTCTTAAGATGAGCGGATATTCCGTGCCCTGCCAGCCTCCACCGGAGAGCGTGTGGCTGAGGACGCGGACACTCGCCTCCACTTCCACCCTCTCGAAGTCCCAAAGGTCAACGTCGACGTTCTGGGCGATCATCGTCTCGCCGTGCCCCTGACCGCGTCGCGCAAGCGTGATCGTGCCGGCCGTCGGGTGGTACGTCACCACTCCCGGCGGATCTTGCTCGGAAATGTCGCGTTCAGTCCAGTCAGCCGGCCCAGCCCCATCCCTGATGGCAAACACAGGGTTTGTCACGAGATCGCGTCGGGAGGACAGACCGCCTATCGGGGGCCGGTTCGCGGTCGCAACCAGTCTCTGACCCGTCAGCGCCGACGCGACCGCGCCATTCGAATACCCGGTTGCCACCCCACGTCGGGTCGTGACTTGAGACTGGTCACCCGAAGCATCAACAGAGTAACTGCCTTCAGTCACATGTACCTGGGTGGACGGCGCGCGTAGTTGCACGAATGCCTGCAACGGATCCTCTGCGGGCGCCACACCGATCCGCGCGCGTCCCTTGACCACCTCGAGGATCAGCGAATAGCGGTTGGGTTGGAAACGTCCCTGCTGACTACGGATGATCCGGAACGTCGAATCCGGAAAGACGAGTGCGGTACTGCCATCAAAGAACTGAATGAAGGCACGGGCGTTGATCGCGCTGCGAATGACATCACCCTCGTCCAGGTCCTCGTTGGTCCGAGCGACGACCCAGTCGCCGTTTCCCTGCCTCTGCACGAATACGACGCTGTCGATGGACCGCATCGTGGCGCCGCGCGACTCAATCGCCCAACCGACATACCAGTTTCGAACAAGCGGCCCCCCCACAAGCACGGTGAGCAGGATCAACCCAGAAGCGAGGGTAACGCGCCAGGCGATGCGCGAGGCATCGTCGACCGTGGCAGTGTAGGCGCTATGGGGTTGAACGAAAGGCGCATACGGCGCGCGCACCGGCTTGGCCTCAGTTGCGATGGTGGACGAACCAGCCCTGCCTTGGTCATCAACCGCGGACGCAGGACTAGTCGGCGATGCGTCACTGATGGTCATGATGACCGGTCACATCGAGAGACACACGACGCTGGCAGGTACTTCCCAAGTCCCCGTCGGCACGGTGTCTCCACATCGTCAAGAACGCACCGGTCGCCAAAAGGAGACATCATCTCGTGGACCTGTCCGTCTGGGAGGGGTGTGCCGTACCCAGACAACCCCTCGCCGGATTAGCCCGCGCGTTCCTTCTTGCGCTTGGACACTACCTCTACGGCCATCGAGGCTTCACCGACTGAGGACCGCACCGCCTTGGTCGCGGCATCCTTCTTCGGCTTCTTCTTCTCTTTCTTGCCGGGCGCACCACTTGGCATCGCGTTTCCTCCCAACGACCAACGTCGTCATTCGATTATAGGTGCGCGCACAGGCGACTAGTCCGATGCCCTGAAAGACATTGCCACCACCCGCCCACCCTGAACGATCTACCCTGCGATTGCCCCAACCCGGTACGATGTCGAAGTCCCGTGCCGGGATGGCGGAACAGGCAGACGCAGCAGACTTAAAATCTGCCGCCTTCGCGGGCGTGCGGGTTCGAACCCCGCTCTCGGCACCCTTTTCACCCCGACCGCTCCAAACCGGACAAGTGGCAAACAGGTGTCGGGCCAACCCCCCGCTCACGCCAGTCTTCCGATGCATCCACCTTGTGATGGCGGGCTCATGGTCGCGGAATGGCGTGTCTACGCGACAGTTGGTAAAGTTTACCTGTCATGAAAGGTACTGTCGCATCCCGAACCCGCGCGATGCGCGAACATCGAGGCATGCCGCAGGCTGCACTCGCCTCGCAGGTTGGGGTCAGTCGTCAGTCGTTGCACGCGATCGAGGTCGGCCGTGCAATCCCGGGGGTCGATGTTGCAATTCGAATTGCCCGTACCTTGGGCACGACCGTCGAACACCTGTTCCCCATGGCACCCGATAACGCTGCCGTCGACGTCGACGGTCCTACCGGCACTCACTCTTCAGGCAGGCTGGCACTCGCATTTCTCTCGGGCCGTTGGGTCGCTTACCCACTCGCCGGCGACAGTGCCCATGTTTCAGCGGATGCCATCGGCACCGCCAATGCCGATGGGTTTCACCTCGAGCATGTTCGTGACCGTCGCGAAAGCTCGGACAACGTGGTCCTCATGGGGTGCGCAACTGGACTGGGTGTCCTCGCCGATCGCCTGAACGCGACGACCGGCACCGGACGGTTCCTATGGTTGGGACGTTCCAGCACCGCGTCCCTTCAATCGCTGGCCGACGCACGTACGCATGCTGCCGGTGTACACCTACTGGACGAACCGTCCGGGATCGCAAACCTTCCCGATATCCGCAAGGTGCGATATCCGTCACCTGTCAGCGTCATCACCCTCGGGTCGTGGGAGGCCGGCTTTGTCACCGCACCCGGCAACCCCCTTGGAATTCAGTCCGGCGCCGACCTGATCAAGCCAGGCGTGCGCATTGCAATCCGGGAGGTCGGATCTGGCGCACGCCGAATGCTCGACCGTGTGCTTCGCCGTGACGGGGTACCTTCGCTCCTGCACATCCCGGGTCCAACCGCATCGAGCCACCGTGACGTGGCCCACGCCGTCGCAATCGGGGCGGCCGACGCTGGCGTGGCTACCCGCGACGCGGCAGCTGCGACCGGTCTGGGGTTCGTCCCGCTTGCGACAGAACGCTACGACCTTGTCTTTCCCACTGCGTCGCTCGCTGACCCACGCATCGCCCGGCTATTGGACATTCTCAACGGTCACGCGTGCCGTCGCGACCTCCAGGCACTTGGGTACGACACTGACGAGACCGGCAGGTACATTGCCAACATCGCCGCCTAGAAACCAAACCCACATGCTAGATCGACGCTCCGTCATCGCACTTCTCACGCCACCCGGCATCCTCGCCGCGTGCGGTGGCACGGATGCACCCGCAACCGCCAACAAGCCTTCCGCACCGGCAGCAAACTCGGCCTCGAGAAAGCCAACCGAAGCGTCAGGCACGTCAACCGCTGTCTCAGTCACCGAACCAAAGGAAGTCGTCGTTTTCGCAGCCTCATCGCTCACCGACGTGTTCGACCAATTGTCAAGCGCATTCAAATCCCAAGTGGGTAACGAGGGACTGGCAATCACCACCAATTACGGGTCATCGAGCCAACTTCGCACGCAGATCCAGCAAGGCGCCAAGGCCGACATCTTCGCCTCCGCCGACCTCGCCCAGATGGAACAGGCGACGAAGGCGGGCCTCGTTGACAGCGACGCCAAGGTTTTTGCCCGGAACCGGCTGGTCGTGATCATCCCGAAGGCCAACCCCGGAAAGGTCACAACCCTTGCCTCCCTCGCCAAGCCTGGCATCAAGTTTGTCACGACACCGGCAGACGTACCGATCGGTGCCTATGCGCGCACCGCACTCAAGAAGCTCACAGCCGACCCGAGGAACGGAGACGGGTACGACGCCAAAGTCCTTGCCAACATCGTGTCAGAGGAAGTGAACGTCCGTCAGGTCGTGGTCAAGGTCCAGTTGGGGGAAGCCGACGCCGGCATCTGTTACGCGACCGACGTCACCGCCGTGGCTGCCACCGAGATTACAACCATCGACATCCCGGACGACGCTAATGTGGTGGCCGAGTACCCAATCGCGGTGCTCAAGTCCGCAAGGGCCCCGGCAACGGCGCGACGGCTCGTAACCTTCATCTGTTCGCCCGGTGGACAGGCCATCCTCAGCGCGGCGAAGTTCAAGCCGGCGTGATCTCTTCGACGGCAGGGCGGACCCACCGCGCGTTCGCCCGATGTGAGTTGCACCGTCACCGGCAAGGACGGTCATGACCCCCGGCATGCCCCGCTGGACACCAATCGGCGCAGCGACCAGTGTCGGTGCCTTCATCGGACTGCCAACACTCGCGTTGCTCATCCGCGCCTCATCTGTCGATCCATTCGCCACCGCCAGCAGACCTGATGCACTCGGCAGCGCCGTGTGGTTGTCAATCACGACATCGCTCCTGACCCTTTTCATCGCGATCATCGTCGGCACGCCGGCAGCCTTCGCTCTCGCACGAGTGCCATTTCCAGGCCGGAGCCTCGCGAATGCCCTGGTCGATGTACCGGTGATCCTGCCACCGGCCGTCGCCGGTCTCGCCCTCTTGCTCGCTTTCGGTCGCCGGGGTCTCGTGGGTTCGTGGCTAGCCGATGCCGGGATCACCCTCGCGTTCTCAACGACTGGCGTCATCCTTGCACAGTGCTTCGTCGCAATCCCCTTCTACGTGAGGGCGGCACGCGCCGCATTCCTGCGTGCTGATCGAGACCTTGAAGCCGCCGCAATGATCGACGGCGCAACCGGATGGGGTGCGTTCCGGCACGTCACGGTGCCTCTCGCACGTCCTGCCCTCGTGGCTGGAGCAACCCTCTGCTGGTCGAGAGCCGTAGGAGAGTTCGGCGCAACCCTGATGTTCGCGGGTTCGCTCCGCGGACGAACCCAAACGATGCCCGTGGCAATCTACGCGCTTCTGGAATCCGACCTTGACGGCGCAATCCTGCTCGGAGGCGCGTTTGTCATGGTCGCAGTCGCCATTCTCGGCATGACTGCCGTGTTCACGGGCGACAAACCAACCGGTGAGTAACTCACTCTCTGGGCAGGGAGGGAGGTGACGGCCGGAATTGAACCGGCGTATAGAGCTTTTGCAGAGCCCCGCCTTACCACTTGGCTACGTCACCCTGATTGGCGACCCCTTGGGTGATCCGTCCTTTCCTGACAGTCACCGGTGCAACCCCAGTAGCTTGGCACGAAAAGATGGGAGCGGAAGACGGGGGTCGAACCCGCGACCTTCTCCTTGGCAAGGAGACGCGCTACCACTGCGCCACTTCCGCACACGACGGTGCCGTTGCTTGGCACCGTGGACATCATACGACGCATACTGAACCGGTTGCAACCGGTCTCTCTCACGACACGCTGTTGTCGGCTTCCGGTTCCGCGCACATCACCCCAACGCCAGGAACCGTCCGGAGCAGGACTGGATGCGCCGGATCGTCCTCAACCTTGCGGCGCAATCTATGAACCGTCACGCGCACGATGTCCGCCGCATCAGCGTCGTCGTATCCCCACACTGTCCGGAGCAAGGTTTTCGTCGGGACAACCACGCCTCGGTGCTCCATCAGGCATTTCAACAGTTTGAACTCGGTGACCGTCAACTTGATCTTGTCACCATTTTTCGTCGCTACGTGTGTCGGCACGTCAATAGTCAAAGGCCCAACCGTGAAGCGCGTCTCGGCAGGTGCAGACGGTTCAGCCTCAACTTGGCTGCGGCGAATATTCGCCGAAATGCGCGCCACCAGCTCCCGGCTACTGAACGGCTTGGGCACATAGTCGTCAGCGCCGACCTCGAGACCGGTGATCTTGTCATCTTCACTGGCGCGCCCAGTAAGAAGGATCACAGGTATCTGGCTGCGGGATCGAAGGTCACGCAACAGATCAAACCCGTTCCACGCCCCGAGATTGATATCCAGAAGGATGAGGTCTGGCAGGGAGGCCTCCTGCATGCGCCGGTTCACTGACGGGGCGTCATACGCGCGGGTGACCGTGAACCCAGCCCGGCGAAGCGCAACCGACACGAACTCCACGAGACCTCGGTCGTCATCGACAATCAGGATTTCCATGAAGATAATTCCATCCCTGGTCTATTTTAGCGAACGCGGTGAGTCCAACCTCAGTCATCACCAGAACGCCAGTCGGCTTTGGGCGAAACACCTAACGACCTGAAGGCGACAACTTTGAAACCTGCCGCATTTGATTAGTTACCATTGCACTGTGCAACACTCGTCCACTAACGTTGTGGTTACAGGAACGATGCCCGGTCCCACAGCCGGGCGTCAGGAGGATTTTGCGTGAACCAGACTGCACCAAAGTCGCGCCGAAGGTTGTTGATGACAGCAACCGCTGTCGCTGGAGCTGCTGCCGGATCCTTACTCCCGAGCCTCGCGAGCGCCGCACCGGCTGCTCAGAGTGGCGACGTCATCAAGATTGTCAGCAGCCTGCCCCTAACCGGGCCAAGCTACGGGCAGTCGATCTCGGTGGTCAACGCGATCCGCATGGCCATTGAGGAAGCCGGACGCAAGGCCGGCGGCTACTTCATCGAGTATGAAGCCCTCGACGATGCCACCGCAGCGGCCGCGAAGTGGATGGCAGAGAAGGAAGCCGAGAACGCCAACAAAGCGCTCAACGATCCGGACATCATGGTCTACATCGGAACCATGAACTCTGGAGCCGCGAAGGTCAGCATCCCGATCCTGAACCAGGCCAACTTGGTGATGATAAGCCCAGCCAACACGTATCCCGGCCTCACCAAGCCGGGCAAGGGCGAGGCGAACGAGCCAGCGGTCTACTATCCGAACGGCTTGCGAAACTACACACGCGTTGTTCCGGCGGACGACCTGCAGGGGGCGGTTGGGGCAAACTGGGCCAAGAAGCTCGGCGCGAAGACGGCCTTTGTCATCGACGACACCGAGCTCTACGGCAAGGGCATTGCCGACGTATTCGCAGCCACCTCAGAGAAGATTGGCATCAGGCTGCTTGGTCGCGCCGGCATCGACGGCAAGGCTTCCGACTATCGTGCGGTCGCCACCAACATCCGCGCCCTGAAGCCGGATGTCGTCTACTTCGGTGGTATCTCGGATAACAACGCTGCCAAGCTCTTGAAAGACGTGCGCGATGGTGGCTTCGAGGGCGACTTCATCGGTCCGGACGGCATCTTCGACACCACATTCCTGAAGACCGCTGGCGACGCTGCTGAGGGTGCGTATTGCACCTTCGGTGGTGTTGCAGTGTCCTCGTACGAAGGGCCCGCCAAGGAGTTCTCAGAGAAGTACAAGGCGGCGTACAACGCCGAGCCCGAGGCGTACGCAATCTACGGGTACGAGGCAGCCAAGGTTGCGCTTGCAGCCATCAATGCTGCGGGCGTGAAGGACCGCACCAAAATCCGCGATGCAGTGTTTGCAACCAAGGACTTCAAGGGCATCCTGGGCACTTGGAGTTTCGATGAGAACGGAGACACCTCGGTCACCACCATGAGTGTCAGCATCGCCAAGCGTCTCGCGGATGGAACGCTCAGTTGGGAGAAGGTGGAGATCCTTACCGCCGGCTAGTACTCAGCAGTCGTCATCTGCCATGGATGGGGGCTGCCTTTGCAGCTGACACTTTTACGAGGCTGACACGATACAAACTAGCTGTATCGTGTCAGCCTTTTTAGATCGTATTTCTCAAGATCAACTTCAATGAACTGGTTGCAATGAGGCGCCACGTAGCGTCTCTCTCGATGGAGCCGTATACAGATGTTGACATTTGAATACTTCCTACAACAACTCATCACTGGGTTCGCCAATGGTATGCTCATTACTCTTGTTGCCATTGGTTACACATTGGTATACGGTATCGTGGAAATGATCAACTTCGCGCATGGCGACGTGTTCATGCTTGGCGCATTCTCGTCGGTGACAACACTGCAAGCCTTGGGGGCACAGGCAGTCAAACGGATTGCCAACAAGGACCAGGCACCCATTCCAGAAACCTACCTTTGGTTGGTCATCGCCCTCATTACCTCAATGGTGTTCTGTGCAACGCTGAATGTGCTCATTGAGCGATTGGCGTACCGACGTCTCCGGCGCGGTTCCCGGATGGCTCCCCTCATTTCAGCTATCGGTGTGTCGTTCATCCTCCAGAATGTTGGCATCTACTGGAAGGGTGTTTCACCCGTGAACTTTCCTCGCTACATTCCCCAGATTGACCTTGTGAAGGCCATGGGGATTGACAGCTTCGTGCGGGTCACGACCAAGGACGTATTCGTGTTCGTCGTGACCGTCCCGTTGGTCATCGCACTGACGCTGTTCATTCAGAGAACCAAGCTGGGCAAGGCAATGCGCGCGACAGCCCAAAACCGCGACGCAGCTCAACTGATGGGCATTGACATCAACCGGACCATTGCCCTGACCTTTCTGCTTGGTGGCGCCCTAGCCGGAGCTGCCGGGCTTGTGTCCGGCCTTTACAACAACACCGCCGGGTTCCAGATGGGCTTCAGCTACGGACTGAATGCATTCACCGCGGCGGTCCTTGGTGGGATCGGCAACCTCAACGGTGCCATGCTTGGCGGTGTATTCATCGGCATCCTCTCGGCGATGAGCGACGGCTACCTCGACGCAAGATGGACACCCATTGTCATCTTCGGCACCCTGAACCTCATGCTGATAATCCGTCCATCCGGCATTCTCGGCCAGGATCTGGCCGAACGCGCGTAGCATGCGAACCCGCCCACACCACACCCGGGGTGTGGGCGCCTGATGTGAGGCAACAAAGATGCAGACGGATACCCGCATGACGCCCGGCCGAAGGGCATTCGTGAAAGAACCGGCAGACCCTCAGCAATTGAGAAACCGAGCCTTGCAGGCCACGGCTTTGGCTTTCGTCGTCGCCTACCCATTCCTCGACCTGTTGTTCGGGTGGCAGGCACTGCTCGCGTTCATCCCGATGATGTTGATGATCACCCTCGCCCTGGGCCTGAACATCGTCGTCGGGTATGCCGGGCTTCTGGATCTCGGGTATGCGGCGTTCTATGCCATCGGGGCGTACGCCGCGGCGTTTTTTACCTCGCCTAATAGCCCGCTCGCGCGCCTCCTTCCGGGGAGCCCGTTCGCCTGGATGCAGGACTTCTGGGTGGCGATGATCATGGCCGTCCTCGTCGCTGGCTGTGCCGGCGCCCTTCTCGGTGCCCCGACACTCAGGTTGCGGGGCGACTACCTGGCACTCGTCACGCTCGGCTTCGGCGAAATAATCCCCAGACTGGTCAAGAACCTCGAACCGTGGACCAAGGGCGTCAAGGGCATGAACCCCATCGGGCGGCCTTACCTTTTCGGGTGCCAGTTCGGCGTTGATCCATGTGAAATCCTGGGGATGAAATTCAAACTCGGCATGATCCCCTACTACTACCTCACCCTCGTGGTCGGAGCCATTTCCATCTTCGCAATCATCCGCCTGCGCAACTCGCGCCTTGGTCGTGCTTGGGCAGCCATCCGCGATGATGAAATTGCTGCACAAGCCATGGGTATCAACCCCGTCACCACCAAACTGTGGGCGTTCTCGCTCGGTGCGTCCTTTTCCGGTGCAACCGGTGCCATCTTCGGTGCCTACCTCCAGACCATTTCACCGGACCAGTTCGAGTATTCGACGTCCGTCATTGTGCTCTGCATGGTTATCCTGGGCGGGACCGGCAACGTATGGGGGGTCATCCTCGGGGGTCTCCTCATCCAATCATTTGACCGCATCTTTGCGGAACGGCTCACTGGTTGGGTCCACAAGGCTGGCGCCCTCACCGGAGATCCGACCATCATGGCAGCGTTCAACTCTTTTGATCTCCTGAAATCTCGCCTGCTGGTATTTGGCTTGTGCCTCGTCCTGATCATGAACCTCCGTCCTCAAGGCATCCTTCCAAATCGCAAGCGCCGTGATACTGCCCTGACCGACAATCCAGAGGACGACGTCTCACCCGACGAGGCAGTCATGATTGCCGGTGCGGGCGGGCCGACGGAAAAACCACGATGATCGCATCGACTGCTCCCAGTGACGTCGTCCTCGATGTCACCGGCCTCACCAAAAGATTCGGAGGCCTCGTCGCCGTCGACAGCGTCGACTTCCAGGTGCGCCGTCGTCAGATCGTCAGCATCATCGGCCCGAACGGTGCGGGCAAAACCACGTTCTTCAACATGGTCGCCGGGCAATACGAACCTTCAGCGGGACGCGTCATTTTCAACGGCAAGACCCTGCGTGGTCTTCGCCCACACCAGATCACGGCCCGGGGCATTGGCCGGACCTTCCAGAATATCCGACTGTTCACCAACGAGACCCTGCTCGAGAACGTGCTCGTTGGGATGCACTCGCGGCTCAAGAGTGGCTCGCTGGCATCGCTTCTGCGCCTGCCATCGCAGCGTCGAGAGGAGGACGAGGCCCGGGAAAAGGGCATGGCCTTGCTGCACCTTGTGAAACTGGACCGATTTGCCAATGAGGCTGCCGGAAACTTGCCGTATGGCATGCAGCGTCGCCTCGAAATGGCGCGTGCACTTGCATCAGAACCGCAACTCCTGCTTCTGGACGAACCGACTGCCGGCATGAACCCTCAGGAGACGGTGAACATGATCGCCCTGATCCGACGGGTCCGCGACGAGTTCGGCGTTGCCGTCCTGTTGATTGAGCACGACATGCAGGTGGTCATGGGACTATCAGAACGTGTGACCGTCCTCAATTACGGCCAGAAGATTGCCGAGGGCACGCCCCTCGAGGTGCAGCGGAACGACAGTGTCGTTGAGGCGTACCTCGGCAGGCGTCACAAGCGTCCCGAGGATGATGCCGCCGATGGAGGCACCCACTGATGTCCGCTGCTGCATCTCCCGCAAGGGTCATCGGTTCGGTCGTCCTGGAAGTTGCGGACATCCACACGTATTACGGAAACATCCATGCCCTTCAGGGCGTGAGCATTTCCGTTCGTGAACACGAAATCGTGACACTTCTCGGCAGCAACGGCGCCGGCAAAAGCACCACCCTCAAGACCATCTCTGGTCTGCTGCGGCCACGACAGGGAACCGTGAAATTTCGGGGGGAGACCCTCAACTCTGTCCCGGCACACCAGATCGTTCGCAGGGGCATCTGCCAATCACCGGAAGGCCGGCACGTCTTTCCGCGCCTGTCCGTCGATGAGAACCTGGCGATGGGCGCTTTCATTCACAACGACACCAAGCAGGTAGCGATCGATCGAGAACGCGTGCTGGACCTCTTTCCCCGGCTGCGCGAGCGCCTGCGTCAGAAGGCTGGCACGCTCTCCGGTGGTGAACAGCAGATGTTAGCGATCGGCCGTGCGATGATGGGCCGGCCGACCGTCCTGCTCCTCGACGAACCGTCAATGGGTCTTTCGCCGCTACTTACCGACGTCATCTTTGATGCAATCAAGGCAATCAATCACTCCGGCGTCACCGTGGTCGTCGTCGAACAGAATGCCCAACTGGCCCTGTCCATCGCCGATCGCGGGTATGTGATGCAAACCGGCCGCATCGTCCTGACCGATACCGCCGATGCCCTCGCTCAGAACGAGATGGTCCGCAAGGCCTACCTCGGAGAGGAATGAGATCAGGGCAAGGCAACTCGGTACCTCGCCCCGACTTTCAGTGGCGCCGACGTTCAATCGCGATCGTGACTTCATGGCCGTCCAAGTTGACGGTCTTGCGGTACGCCTCCGGTGACGATGCAGCCGTTCCGGCCTCCAACGTGGTCGAAAGCGTTTCGGAGGCAATCTCCCTCGCGAACGTGGCAAAGACAGTCGCCCCATCACCATGGGCGTCATAGCGCGTGATGATCCTGTCTTCCAGATTGAACCCCGCATCCTTGCGCATTCCGTTGACAGCATGCGTGATCTCGCGCGAGATGCCCTCCGCCACCAGTTCCGGCGTCACGGACGTGTCGAGTGCGATCAGCAGGCCACCATCGTCCACCACGGCAAAACCAGGCGCATCGACAGCTTCGACATCGAACTCAGCAGCCGGAACCTCTACTTCGAGGCCCTCTACGATCACGACTGCCGGTTCGCCTCGGGCATGCCGGCGTTGAACCTTGGCCCCATCCGCTTCCTGCAGGGCACGGGCCACCGCATTCACCCGCGGGCCAAACCGCGGCCCAAGGACCTTGAAGTTCGGTTTGACGCGATAAGTGACCAGCACCTCATCGTCAGACGCGAACCGCAGCACCTTGACGTTCAATTCCTCGGTGATCTGCGTCGAGAGACGCACGAGCGAGGCACGTTCTGCCTCGGACCGCGCACGAACCACCAGCGCCGGAAGCGGTCGCCGAACCTTGACCTTGACCTTGCTTCGGGCGGCACGGGCCAATCCCACGACCGTCCGCACCACCGACATCGAACGCCTCAGGTCCTCATCAATCAGCAACGGATCGGAGACAGGCCAGTGAGTGTGGTGGACGCTTACCGGCACCGCCGCTCCAGTGGACCGCTCAAGGTTCTGGTACATCTCCTCAGCCAGGAATGGCATCGACGGGCCAAGAAGCCGGGCTAGCGTTGTGAGCACTTCCCAGAGGGTGGCGTAGGCCGCCCGCTTGTCGGTGTCCGCGTCATTCTTCCAGTACCGCGACCGCCCTCGACGCAGGTACCACGTGGAGAGGTCATCAACGAACGCCTCAATCCGCGACGTCGCTGTCCGGGAATCGAAATCCTCATACCGTTTGGTGACGTCGTCGACCAGCACGTGAAGTTCCGCAAGGATCCAGCGGTCCAAGTCCGTGCGGTCTGCCACCGGAACAGTGTGCGCATGTGGATCAAACCCGTCGAGTCGCGCGTAGTTGCAGAAAAAGGCATAGACGTTCCACAGCACCAGCAGACGGCGCTTGATCTGATCCGCGATGCTGTAGCCGAAGTTCAGGTTTGCCTCGGTGTTGGCGCCGGCATACAGCCAGCGCATCACGCTTGCACCAATGCGTTCGGCCGCCTCATTGAACTCGATGGAGTTCCCCCACGACTTGTGCATCTCGCGGCCGGTCTCATCACGCAAGGTTGCGTACCCAAGGACAGCCCGAAACGGTTCGCGATTTTCCAGGACCGTGCTCATCACCAGAAGCGAATAGAACCAGTTCCGGAACTGTCCGGGGAAACTCTCGGTGATGAAGTGGGCCGGGAACCACTCCTTCCAGTAGTCCTTGTCGTGCCGGTAGCCAAGTGTCGAGAAACTCACGATACCCGCGTCTAGCCACGGATTGCCGACATCCTTGATCCGTGTTGCCTGCTCCCCGCACTGCGCACACGCAATGTGCACACCATCCACCCATGGGCGATGTGGCGCACGCCCGGCGAATGTCTCCCACCCTTCCGTCGCGCGTGCCTGCAATTCGTCATCGCCACCCACGACATCCCACCACCCGCAAACGGGGTCGTCACACGTCCAGATCGGCAGTGCCAAACCCCAGTACCGCTTCTTGGAAATCATCCAGTCGCCCATGTTGCGCAACCAGTCAAGTTCCCGTTCCAGACCCCACGACGGGTACCACTCGATCTTCCGGACGACATCGGCAATCTGTTCACGCAGTGGAGGCATCTCACGCCCGGCCACCCGCGCCCGCGCCTCATCGGACTTCGGTCCGTCCATCGAGATGAACCACTCATCGACGACCCGGAACACGAGTTCGGTATGGCATCGCCAACACTTCGGGTACCGATGGGTGTAGGGCAGAACGCGATACAGAAATCCACCTTCGCGCATTGAGGCCGCGACCATCGGCGCTACATCCGGCGCATACTCCCCAGTCAGGTCGCCAAAACCCGCGTAGTAGCGGGCGAACTCGTCAATCGGGGCAACAATCGGCAATCCATATTGTTTGCCAAGCGCAAAGTCGATATCCCCGCACCCGGGTGCAATATGGACGATGCCTGTGCCTTCGGTCTCGGTGACATCGGATCCACCGACCACCACGTGGGCCTCAGGCACTCCCTGTTCGATCACGATTGGCAGGTGGTCGAATGGCCCCCGGTAATGCAAGCCGATCAGATCCTTGCCAGTCAGTTCGCCAATGACCTCATGTGACCCGGTCAAGGCTGAGGTAACCGTACCTTTCGACAGAACCAGCACGTCATCACCCTGACGGACGCGCACGTAGGTCAGGTCTGGGTTCACCTCGGCAGCCACATTCGCCGGGAGCGTCCACGGTGTCGTGGTCCAGATCAGGAGGGACTCGCCCGGTCGTTCAACCAATGGCAGCTTGACGTACATCGACGTGTGCGTGATGTCCTCATAGCCCTCGGTCGCAATCTCATGGTGTGAGATCCCTGTCGAACACCGAGGACACCAAGGCATGGAATCGATGCCGCGGTAGATCAGGCCTCTTTCATGGCACTGCTTCAGGAAAAGCCAGATCGAATAGTTGTTCTCGTCCGCCATGGTGAAATAGGAGTTGTTCCAATCCATCCAATACCCGAGACGAATGGACTGGTTGGTCTGCATTGCTGAAAAGCGTCGGACGCGCTCCTTGCAAGCCTCCACGAAGCGGTCAATCCCGAACGCCTCGATGTCCCGCTTTGACGTGAACCCCTTTTCCTTCTCTACTTCTACTTCAACCCACAGCCCCTGGCAGTCAAAGCCTTGTTGGAACCGCAACTCATGACCCTGCATCGCCTTGAAGCGATTGAACAGGTCCTTGTATGTCCGCCCCCACGCATGATGGACGCCCATCGGACCATTCGCCGTGATCGGCCCGTCGATGAAACTCCACTTCGGCTTGCCCCGGTTTTTCTCGACCAGAAGGTCGAAGGCGTGGTGTTCCTCCCAGAAGGCGAGGATGCCTCGTTCAAGCGCGGGAAAGTCAACATCTGCACTGACGGATGAAAACATGGTTTTGTCCTGATGTCCTGGTCTGCTTGTCGTCTTACTTGATGTTCATCGGTGGCACGGTGACCGCACGTTTGCCGAGGCGTCAGGCAAAAAAAATCGCGCCCGTCCCTCAAGGGGACGAGGCGCGTCATCACGACGCCGCACCCGCGGTACCACCCCGATTGCCCACCACCATTCGTACGGCCCGCATGGCCGTCGACAGGAGAATGACCCACTCGTGCAGGCGTCACTCGCCTGCGCCCCAGTAACGGAGGGCAATCCGACCCGGCCTACTGGCAAATCCCGAAATCAGCCGGCCAGCCTCGTTGGAAGCCGGGATCACGCAATCACGTTCGGTGGGCAGCTCGGGAATGATATTCGGAAGCGGTTCGCAACCCGATCACACTACGCTCGGGCTCCCTGAATGCGTGCGCCGTTCCTACTCGGTTCCGTCGTCGCTCTTGGAGTGGCAGTGTAGGGGGCGACTTGAGAGAATGTCAACAAATGAGCGACGCGCATAGAGACCCGGCCGGGCAATGGGATGGCATGGATCACCGCACCATCGGCAGGATGATTGACACCTTCTTGCCCCGCGTGCAGAAGCCGGCCCGCTATACCGGGGGCGAAGCCAATTCCAACCCAAAGGACTGGGACACGCGTGGCCCGCAGTCACGGCAGCGCGTCCGCCTTGGACTTGCTTTCCCTGATATCTACGACATCGGCATGTCAAATCTCGGGATACAGATCCTTTACGAGGTGGTGAACCGCGATGACCGGTTCCTCGCCGAACGCGTCTTCGCCCCGTGGTTCGATATGGAAGCCGAACTCCGCCGGTCGCGTGTGCCCCTGTTCGGCCTCGAAACACGTCACGCATTGGGGCAATTTGATGTACTCGGGTTCAGCCTCGCCTACGAACTCGATTACACCAACGTCCTCAACATGCTCAATCTGGCACATATTCCCGTCCGTGCGCGCGACCGCGGCCCCGGACATCCCATTGTCGTCGCTGGTGGCAGCAACGCCACAAATCCGGAGCCAATGTCTGACTTCATAGACGCCTTCCTGATTGGCGAAGGGGAAGAGACGCTCCCCGCCTTCCTCGCCCTTTATGACGAGCTCCGGGGCGCCTCGCCTCGACCGGATCGCACCGTCCTCCTGCGCGAGGCGGCGCACCGCATTCCCGGTTGCTATGTCCCGACGCTATACGAACCAAACTACGATGACCGAGGTGCGTTCACCGCACTAGAACCCCTTCCCGGTGCGCCACAACTTCCAATCAAGAAATCGTTTGTCGACCTGGTCGACTACCCGCTTCCCACCCGGCCGGTCGTGCCGTACATGGAGACGATCCATGACCGTGCGGCTATCGAGATCATGCGCGGATGCGGCCGCGGGTGCAGGTTCTGCCAGGCCGATCTGATCTATCGCCCCCGACGCGTCCGGCCTCGCGCGCAGATCATCGAAATGGCCGACCAACTCCTCAAATCAACCGGTTACAACGAACTTTCCCTTCTGTCACTATCCAGCGCGGACATCAAGCACATCGATCTCGTTGTCCAGGACGCCATTGACCTTTTTGACGACAACACCCTGACCATCGCCATGCCGAGTACCCGAGTGGATGCATTCAACGTGCATCTCGCGGAACTGATCGAACGCGGGAAGCGATCCGGCATCACCTTCGCTCCGGAAGCGGGTACCGAACGGATGCGGGAAGTGATCCACAAGGGTGTCTCCGAAGCCGAAACGTTAGCTGCCGCCGAAATGGCCTACAGTCGGGGTTGGCAGACGATCAAGCTCTACTTCATGATCGGTCTTCCAACTGAAACTGACGAGGACGTGGAGGGGATTGGCCACCTCGCCCAGAAAGTCCTCAATGTCGGAAGACGTCATCATGGTCGCCGTGCACGAGTCACGGTTGGTGTCTCGACCATGGTTCCAAAGGCGCACACACCCTTCCAGTGGGCGGCACAGGCAACCCGGTCCCAGATTGAACGGCGGATTTCGGTCCTTCGCAACGTCACCCGCGACCGTGGCATGCGGGTGTCGTGGCATGATCCTGAAAGCACGATTGTTGAAGGAGTGATGTCCCGCGGTGACCGTCGGGTCGGGACCGCGATCTATGGCGCCTGGAGGCGGGGCGCCCGCTTTGATGCCTGGAACCAGCATCTTCGGTTCGATGCATGGCAGGCAGGCATGCATGACGCCGGCCTGGATATCGAGACCTACGGAACCGACGAGCGTGACATCCACGCCCGCCTCCCTTGGGACCACGTCGACGTCGGTGTCGCCAGATGGCATCTCGTTGCGCAGTGGAATCGTGCGAGAGGAACCGAGGCGGAACCAAGACAGCGTCAGTCATTCGTGCTGCTCCACGGCGAGGACGTGACTACCGCGCCACCCTTGGCAACTGTCGATGTGTCGGCACTCGCCAACCAATCGTGAGAGGGCAGCACCCGGGCAACCGACGCATCGGCTACAGTGGGAATGGGAATGTCAAAGCGTTACGAGGACGAAATTCGCGACCTGCTAAACCGCATGGAACGCTTCCCTGGCGAGGATGCGAAACGCCGCGGTGCCCCACCACCGCCGGCCCCCATTCGCCAGCGCTCCTCGAACCCATTCCGTGGCCTTGGTGCCAAGTTGACCGTTGACCCGCAACGACTCATGGGCGGCGCGCTGATCATGACCCTCGGCGCATGGGTCTTGCGGGGACCCTGGTCAAACGGCTTCCCACTTCTGGCGGGAATTGCCGGGCTTGTACAGCTCATAGGTCTGGTGATGTTCGTGGTCGCCCTAGTCCTCTTCATGAGGAGGGGCAGCATGCGCGGATCACCGTTCGGCGGTGGCAGTGGTCCCCAATGGCGTGGCCAGGTCATCGAGTTGCCGTCGCGAAGGCGTCCATTCGGGGGACTGAGAAACGTTGCACGTTCCCTTTGGAACAGCCTCACACGAAGGCGCGGCGCACCCCCCTCACAGGGCAAGTGGTAGGCATCACTCCCGACACGTTCCCGGGTCTTCAGGGTAGATTTGCTACACTCAACCGCATTCCAACGGCCCTCTAGCTCAATGGCAGAGCAGTTGACTCTTAATCAATTGGTTCACGGTTCAAGTCCGTGGGGGGCCACCACCTTCCTGAAACCCTCTGTGCCGATACCTTGCGTTTGGGCGGCGTGACGCTTGAGGAAGTCGTGGCGTCACTTCAGCGCCCACACCTCCCTCAGGCAAACGAACCCCTTTGATCGCATTGCTTCGCGCCATCGACTTCCGGGAACCTGAACACTCTCGATGGCAGCACTGGCAAAGTCGCTCGCCGCAAACGGTCCTACAACGGTCAGTGCGTACGTCCAGACCGGCGACATCATGTTGCGCCACCGAGGGTCCGCTGCGTCTGGACTGTCTGCGCTCATCACATGGGCTATAAGCGACTGGTTTGGCCTCGAACCAGCAACATTCGTGTTTCGCCAACTGATCCTTCGTTGCACCATGGTTGGGATGCCATTTGCAGATCTCGACCATCAGTACTCTGTGGTGGCATTGCACATTTTGTTTCTCGGAGATGAACCGGAATGGCCCAAGTGGCCTTGGTCGATCCCGCCTCGCCGGTGCCGTCGGACGTGCGCTTGGCGTCAGCGCGACGGCCCGCGACTGACAAACCATCACGGCTGTGGACGCGCTTGCCAGCGTTGACGAATCGGGGTCGGCCGTAGCGATCACTCGCCACGCAGTTCGCCTACCACCGATCATCCATCCGGACTTGCCCGGACCGGTCTTCCGCTTCGATGAGGCAGGTATGTACGTTCTAGAAACGATGTGAAGCCCTTCATCTCCCCATGGCACCGAGAAGCCAGGAGGCCCCGGTGAAATGCATCGTATGCGGCTTGCCACTCACTGACACTGTCACACCATGCCCCCGATGCACCCAGCGTCGTATTGAAGCCGAGTTTGAAGCCACACTCCCGACACGACCGGAGCCACCACGCTCATTGCCTGCGCGGTTTGTCGCGCCGTTCATCCTGACACTTCTCGGCATCCTCACCGGCGTCAGCCTGTGGGGTGGCGCGCAATCGAGCGGCTCAACCCGCGCCGCCTGGACCGCTACCCCATCAAGCGCGCAGGAGCTCACTGTCCTGCTCTTGCGTCAGTACGCCCTGGGAGTGTTCGGCACCGGCACGTCCCGTACGGGTGTGGCCACGTGGTGGAACAATGTGCTCGACTGGACCGTCGACCCGCCCTATGCGATTGCCCGCACAACTCTTTCGGACACGGCACGCGAAACGAAAGTGGCTGTCGAAATCTGTGCCGCCCTGGTGCACTTCGTCACCGACACCAAACGGGAAGGATTACGTCTCTCCGGTGTCCGCGTGGTCGGAGAAGAAAACGTGGTGCTGGTTGACACAATCGTTCGAAACACGGATTTTGACCCGTGCAAGGAACTGTCAGCACGACCGATCAGGACGCGCTAAGCGTCCACCACAAACGTTGAGATGACCAAAGTTCCTCGATCACGTGAACCTTGCGACCGTCGTTCCGAACCCCATCCGGCGCCCAGTTACTCGACCAAACCCGTCCGGTCGATCGCCTCAACGAAGAACCGTTGGGTGAACAGGTAGATCGACAGTGGTGGCAGGATCACGAGGAAGACCGCGGCCATCACCAACGCCTCGTTGAACAGGTCACTGGCCTGGCCACCCGTCGCCGTGTCAAGGGACGGCGACAGCACCGACAGGCGCATCGGCAAAGTGAAGTACTCCATGCGGTTCAGGTAGATGAACGGCTCAAAGAAGTCATTCCAGTGCCAGACCACGCTGAAGAGGAAGACCACCACGACCGCAGGCATCGCCAAGGGAACCATGATGCGCCACCAAGTCGCGAAGGCACTGGCGCCATCGATACGAGCGGCCTCTTCAAGTTCCCAGGGAAGCGTCTTGAAGAACTGCCGGAACACGACTACAAACAGCGCGCCCTTCAGTCCATGGCCGAAGAAACTCGGCACCACAAACGGCTGGTAAGTGTTGATCCACCCGAGGTTCTTGTACAAGATGAACAACGGAACAATGATGGTCTGAGGGGGAACGAGAAAGGTGAAGAGCACCAATGCAAAAAGTGCGTCGCGCCCGGGGAAACGCACCCGCGCAAACCCGTAGCCGACAAACGCGCAACTGACCGTCTGCCCAAGCGCCGAACCAAGCGAAATGTAGAGACTGTTGCTCAGGCTCTTTACGTAGGCCATGGAGAAGAACGCCAGCGGATAGTTGATCCAGAAAAACCCACTGGGGATCCACACGATCGTCGGGTCCGTCAGATCCTGCGATGTCTTCAGTGACGTCGCCATGATGTAGAAAATCGGGACGAGAAAAACGAACGCGATGTCGATCAGCACGATGTAGGTGAACGCGCGTTGGAGAAACGTGATCGAACGACGACGCACGACCTGACCGTCGCGCCACCATTTCGGGCGCTCAACAATATATGAGTTCGAGGATGCCGAGATGCTAGCCACTGCGATCTCCCGCGTAGAAGACGTACTGGTTGGTAATCCTTACGACCACAAACAGGATGAGAAACACGACCGCGAAGTAGACCCACCCAAGTGACGCGGCGTAGCCCAAGCGGAACCCGCCGGCAAACGCCGTCTGCTGGATGTACTCGAGAACCTCATTGAAGGTGTCGGTGAAACTGTCCACAATGGTGTAGACCAGATTCACGAGTATGACCGGGGATAGCAACGGCAACGTCACCTTCCAGAACCTGTCCCAGTCCGTTGCTCCGTCCACACGCGCCGCCTCGTAGAGGACCGGCGACACGCTATTCAGCCCCGCAAGAAAGATCAGCATCTGCACGCCGGTCTTCCAGAGAACAAACAGCAACCGGTTCAGAAGATCGGAAACTCCAGCAGCAGCATCCGGACCGATGTACTGATACACAAGGTCCTGGACATCTACTCCCTGGCTGAGGGTGGCGCCACCAACGCCTTGTGCAAAAAGCTGCTTGATCACCTGCGCCGAACCGATCACGAGCGGAAGAAAGAAAACGGCCCTGAAACCGATCACTCCCTTGATCCTCTGGTTGGCGAGAATTGCCGAGAAGAGAGAAAAGATCATGATCACCGGCACATCAAGCAGGTTGTTCTTCAGCGTTGCCAGCAACTTCGGTACGAAGCGCGCATCAATGAAAAACGCCTCCTTGTAGTTGTCAATTCCCTTCCATTTGAGATCGGTCAGGCTTGTCGCTTGCAACTCGTGGAAACTTAGGAATAAGCTCTGGAACAGGGGCCACGCGAGAAAGACCAGGAACCCGACAATCCACGGACTGACAAAGAAGTAACCTTCAAGCATGCGCTGCGTTGTCAGCGAAAAGCGACGGCGACCCAACCGTGTGGCGGACCGTGGCACCGCTAGATTGTCATCACGCGAAATTGCGATCTTCATTGCCTACCTGCCCTTGCGTTCAAGCGCGTAGCCGTACCCGCGAATCTCAGCTCCTTCGGGGGTCCTACGCGAATCGGGGTTGTAGTTGACATACAGCCGCGTACCATCGGCATAGGTAACCCGGTTGAAATTCCGCTGCAAAATCTCGTGCCCCATGATCACCTGACCGGAGAGGAACCCGAAGGTTTCTCGCATCGCCTTGTATTCCTGAACCGCGGGATCGATCCAATCCTCATACTGGCTTGAATACAACAAGTTGTAGTCGGTGCGGATCAAGTCTGATGATGGCGCGTAAGTCAATTGGTAGACCGGCTGCATTCCCCACTCGTATTGCCTGAGCAGCTCCGTCTTGGGGTCGTTGCGCAGGTTTGCCCGGATCGTATGACGCACCACCAGACCTTGCGTCGCGATGTGATAGACCGGGACCGTGGCATCACCAAACGCGTCAAGCGAAGAAACCGGTGCGTCATACACACGATCCGTGTGCCCCAGTACATACGAATTCGCACCCTGAACAATGGCCCCTCCAAGGGTCTCACGTTCACGGTCAGCCATCTTCATCCACGTTTCAGCCACTTCACCACGCGATAACGGGTAACGGTCGTTCGTGTCAGACATGACCATGTTGCCCATCTGGCGGAGGACAACGCCATCAATCCCTATGGACTTGTGGGTTGGCAGGTCACGTTCCAGATAGTTGTTTCGGGCAATGATCGGGTTCAGCAGATAGATGCCACCAGATCCCTCGAAGACCGGTAGCTTGTTGACACCACGAACGGTGTCCCACCGTGAGTTGAAGCCGTAGCTCCAGTTGGGCCAGATGTTCCTCAGGCCGGGGATTTGCCCGATTATGCCTCCAGACGAGAATGTGTAGCCGAACATGTAGTCATCTTCCAAGAAGACCTTGACGCCAAGACGCTGTGCTTCCCGGACTAAGTTGCGCAAACGGTCATCACCACCCAAGGTGCTTTCGGATGGATAGCGCCGGGGCCATCGGCCACGGAAGCCATCATCAGCCCACCCGATCAAGTGCACATCGAAGTCTTTCACGCCCTTGTTGATGAACTCGCCAATGATCGTCAGGGCCTGGTCGAACGTGGTCATGGGTACGAAATCTTCGCGAAACGAAGTGCGCCGCGTGATACCCATGAAAAGATCCAGCAAGGGTCGAGGCGGTTCGGTGGCGAGAGGTTTGAGACCCTTCACAAGCATCAGGTAGTCACGATATGCGCGCGCCATGCCAGCGTAATTCGAGTCGTCGCCAGTCAGAAGCACATATCGGACCTGACGATCACCAGGAAGGCGAGCTTCCTCAATCTTGTTCACGAAAACGCTGCGACGCCGAGGAATGCTCGCCTGCCGGCGGAAGATGAACTCGGCCGACCCGCGATTGGCATTCATGATGTAGCCAGCGAGATAGGCGTTTACGTTCGCCTGGAACTCACCCTTGGTAACAATCCCGGCATACGCCCCATCTTCCTGCTTCAAGCCCCAAATGGGCATCGTTGGACGCGTGATCGAACTTCCACCCCGCCCTCCACTGCCACCGATTGTGAAAAGGTTTGACGCCGCATCTGGCCCGAAAATTTGTGCGGAATAGCGTTGACGGTATTGCGGGTACTCGGGCTTGAATTCAACTATTGCCCCTGCACCATCGGGGACCATGACGTACCCCTTCTGACCGACACGCGCCGCGCCGAACAAAGGCAGTACCTCGAGCGTCACGATCTTGAAGCATGTCGGGCTTGTGACAAGCTTGCAATCCCCGTATTCCTCAATGCCCTTGTCCGGAACCGTGACCTCGAGAAACGGGACAGCCCGCCCGTCCGCAGCCTTTTCTTCGCGGATGGCGTATTCAATCGTGAAGCGCATCCTGAACTTCTCGATGTCATACGTGGCGCGGAACCCACCGGGGATGTTGGTGGCCGAGATCTTGGGCCTCTCGGTATTCCAGGTGAGGAGATTGGTCATCTGGCGCTTGGCATTGGTTGCGCTCAAAAGGAAAAGCGCATCTTCCTGCGAAGCCTTCTGCGCCCCCAACTGTTCGAAGGGGTTGCTCGCCCACACCTTCCCGCTTCGACGATCTTCCACGACCAGTCGCGAGTCCGTGAAGTTGGCATGAAGACGCAATGTCGGCGTCTCGGCAACCATCGTGAAGCCGTCAGGCAGGGAAGCCTGGTCCACAACCGGCATCGGCGCCCGCTCGGCATCGGCCAACACGGCTGGAACCTGGGGCGTCACCAACGCGACGGACGCCAAGCCGATAGCCATGCGAGCCGTCGCCATCGAGGCACGACGGCACCATCCACCCATTTGCATCGTGCCGAACATCCTCTTCAATGGTCGCCCCTCAACGTGCCTCATGATCCGTGTCCTAGCCCGCCATTCCCTATCGGGTAGTCAGTTCATAGAAAACTTGATAGAAAAACTCATAGGTATTGCTCGAAAGGGCAAAGATCAGTGCCGCCAAAGCCCAGATGATGATGACCGTTATTGCGCCAATCCCATACGTCGCAAGCGTCCGGCCCATGCCAAAATCATGAATAACCCGAATGTGGGTATAAAACAGGAATGCCACCCATAACTGCGTTCCCCAACTGAGGGTCATGAAGAGTGACCGCTCATTCAGCGTCATGGAGTTTGTAAGCACGAATGTCGCGATAGGTGCGATGACGATATATGGACCAAAACTGAAAGCCGCACTGACGCAAATGTCCCGGAACGAGCCCTCACCGAAGAAGATCATCGCGACTGCGTAGTGCGCGAGAGACCAAGTGAGAAACGGAATGATGATCCGAACACCTTCCTGAACTATTGAGGTGTCCTCAGGATTACCGCCGTAAAGAAACTGCGTCATGCCAAATGTCATGGTCCGGGTTATCTGTTCCATGACAAATTCGACCGACCACGCGCCCTTGTCGACGGCGAAGAACACGAAATGGAAGCCCATGACCGCCATGACTAAGCCACGAGCAGCAATCAGGAGCGCAACAAGAAAGAGAACCGATGACCAATCACCACTCCGCTTGAGTTCCCAGAACCCTTCCTCGGGATGCAGTGCGACGAACAGTATCTGTCGGAACCACTTGGTGCCATACCACCGGGCGTCCTCGACAAACCGTCGCCACCCTGTCGCCTCTGTCCTGCGGGCCGCCCGTGGTGCCGTTGCGAAGCGACGTGGAAAGTACGGTGCACGAGGATGACTGGAAGCAACCGAGACACCAACGGTCTTCTCGAGCGCCACACCATCAATCACCGCGACATCTCCGGCCTCGCCAACCATCGACCCGCTAGCTAATGGGACTGACGAACCACCCATTAGAGGCCTCCGCGATCATCGAAGCGCATCGACATCAGCGCACGCCCAATCCGGCGGGCACCCCAGACTACCAGCGCAATCCCGGCGATTGATGCAGGCAGGACCAGCCCGAACTGCTCCCGGACAAAATCATGACGGAGTTCCCCGAATGCCAGAGACCAGCCCGAGCTGTTGCGTGCCACCCTGTACTCGTCCATGGCCTTCAGGTACTCGCCACGCTTGAAGAAGGCCTTCGCTAGTCCGGTATGCGCTAGCTCGAAATTGCTATCCCGGCGGAGCACCTCACGCCAGATCACTTCAGCCTCGGCATACTTGCCGTCGAAGAAGAGGCGGCTTCCCTTGTGAAGAAGTTCGGCAAACTCGGTTGGTCGGAATACCTGCACGTTATTCCGATTAGCGTCGAGGACGTAGAGGCGCCCCTCGTTCCCGACGGCGAGACTCTGGGGCAATTCGAACTTGCCTCGCTGTGAGCCTCGTCCACCGAAGATCGCTAGCAAGTTTGCCGATTGGTCGTACTGGTAAATCCGGCCACTATTGAAGTCGAGCGCCGAGACAATTCCCTGACTGTCAACGGTGACGTCCACGAACTGAGGCTTGATCGTCTGCAGACCGCGACGTTCGACCTCACCATAGGCCTTGTTGCCCGACGTGTAGACATCATTGCCGATCGAGTTGAGTTTCTTGATTTGGTCGACGTCACCAAGGGGTGAGACCGTGTAGATGAAGCCTCGTTCATCCACGAACATGTTTGCATGATGTGTCGGCAACACCTTGGAGATCTGCTTCTTCTGCGAATCAGTCGTGAACATCCGGACAAGCAGGCGTCCGAGGTTGAACGAGAGCCGGTTCGCACCAAAGAAGCCCCGGAACGCCCCTTCACTGTCTAGAAGGAAGATCCCACGGAAGTCGCCACCACCGTTCAGGACGTAGAGATATCCGCGTCGGTCAATGACAACCTTGTTGGGCTGGTAAACCTGGTCATCCGCGAGCAGACGCGAAGTTGGCTTCCCGAACTGCTTGATGAACTCACCGGACGCCGTATACGCAACCAGGCGGCTATTGCCCCGGTCGGCAACCCAGATGTCCCCTTGCGCGGTGATGAACACACCTTCGGGCGCATTCAATTTCGCTGGTCCCTCGGCACCGCCGATGGTCAATATGTACGTACCGTCAGGTGCGAACTTGAGGACACGATTGTTGCCCGTATCCGAGATCCAGACGTTTCCGCCCTTGTCGATGTAGATGTCAGCCGGGTTCTTGAAGGTCCCACACTTCTGGTACATCCCGTCGATTTCGAAGTCGTAGATGTACGGAAGGGGCGAGGCGAGCGTCCGCGCATCCTTGTCGAGCGTCCAGGAATACTCCCGATCCGCTGACGCAATCGGGGCTCCACCCGGCAACAAACTGACTACAAAGGCCGAGGCAATCGCCATCGCGACTGCGAGGGAAACGAGACGACGCAACTTCGTGCGTCGACGCGTTGAAAGCTGGCTTCTCACGACTTGATCCCCGAATGCGCCATAGTCTGGATGACCTTGGCCTGCCGAAGCAGGAAGACAGTGATGGTCGGTGCCGTCATGAGGAATGCTGCAGCTGACTGCGCGCCCTGCCGCGCGATCGCCGCCGGTCCGTTGGTGAGGCTGATCATCGCCACGCTGACCGTCTTCATCGCCTCGCTGCGCGTGAACACCAACGGGCTGAAACTGTCATTCCACAATTGGATGAAACCGAAGATCAGCAACGTATTCCATGCTGGCGCGACATTCGGCATGACGATCTTCCAGAAGATCGTCCATTCCTGCGCCCCGTCGACACGTGCCGCCTCGATGAGTTCGTTCGGGACCGCGTTGTCCATGAACTGCTTCATCATGAACAGCCCGTAGCTCCACGCGAGGGCCGGCAGGATCAGCGCACCATAGGTGTCGATAAGTCCGATTTTCTGCACCACGAGATACTGCGGAATGCGCGTTACCTGCGGGGCAAACATCAGAGCCGCGACGATCATTCCAAAGATGAAGTTACGACCCGGCAGAACCCGCGCCTTGGAGAGCGGATACGCACACATCGAGCACATCATCACTTGGAGAAGCACGGTTGTCAGCACCACGAAGACGCTGTTGAACAGGTACCGCGTGAACGGCACTGCCAATGCATTCGTGGCGAGCAACAGGTCCTGGAAGTTGTCGAGGGTCGGGCGCCGCACCAGGAACGGTGGCGGGAAGAGCAGGAGTTCCTCGAGCGGCTTGAACGCCGTCGAGATGACATACACGATTGGCAACATCGAGAAAACAGCCATCGGGATCAGGAACAGGTATGAAGGCGCGGGTGTCTGCTTCCGCAGAAACCGCAAGACTTTCGGTATCGATAAGTCAATGGTTTGAGGTCGTTGCACGAGTACGGCCATCGCTCGCTCTCCAAATCACGGGGTCGGCCGGGAACCACGTGTCCCGGAACCACCCACCTTCTAACGGCTGATCAGTATTCGTCCTTTGAAGAAAACAGGCGCATCAGCACTCGACCGAGACCGAACGTCAGGAGGAACAGGAACACTGCAACCGTGGTTGCGTACCCCATCTCAAACCGGATGAACGCAAAGTCGTACATGTGCGCCACGATGGTATGGCCGGCATACAACGGGCTGGGCAAACCGGCGAGCGATGTCGCAACCTCGAACACCGAGAACCCAGCCACCACCGCCATGACGCTGCCGAAGAGCAACTGCGGTTTGATCATCGGCAGGGTGATGTACCAGACCTCCTGCAGCGGGTTCTTGATCCCGTCCATCTTGCCGGCCTCATAGAGATCTCCGGGTACGGTCTGCAGCCCCGCAAGGAACACCAGGAAACCTGTTCCCATGCTCATCCAGAGCGCCACGAACATGATGACGGGCATGATGGCTGCCTGTTCGGCAAGGAACTGGTAAGGCTCATCAATCGCCCCGATCCCAAGCAGCCAATTGTTCAGGTACCCGTACCGGTCGCCCGAGAACACGATCTTCCACACGACACCCATCGCCACCGCGCCCGTGATTGACGGTGCGTAAAAGCAAAGGGCAAGCGGCGTCTTCAAATTCAATGGGTTGATGAGCCAAGCGAATATGAACGACAGGAAGAACCCAACCGGGCCAGTAATAACCGCGAACGTCAAGGTGTTCGCAATGGCCGTAACGAACACATCGTCCTCAAGGAACAGCAACTTGTAGTTGCTCCAACCAATGAACCGTGGAGCTTCAAGCACATTGAAATACGTGAAACTCAGGTACACCGCTGTCAGGACCGGGGCCACCACGAAAATAGCGAAAAAGATCAGGAACGGCGCCATGAACAGGTACGACGTCCCGAACTTCTGCCAGAACAGCGCCAATCCCTCCGGACGTGCGGCCGTGGAGATCATCCCGCGCGATGTCATTACCTCAGCGCGACCCGCCATGCCATTTCCCCCCTGTTCGAACCACCGGAATGCTTCCGTAGACCGGAACCACCGTTCCGGGCAGGCTTACTGTTGCAGCGAGTGGTTCGTCACCCGCGCCGGTACATTGACTTGTCGACCTTCACACCGAACTCTTCCTGCTTCTTGGCGAGTTCCTTGTTGATGTCATAGATGGCGTCCTCAAGTGCCTCTCGCGGGTTCATCCCTTGCAGGACGACCCGGTTCCAAGCATTTAGGACGTGACGCCCGGTGAAATACCCGCCAAGCACCACCGGAGGTTCGCGGAACCACCGCCACTGTTCCATGATGGACGCAATGTCCTTCTTGGGCCAAGGCAGTGCTTGCAGTGCATCGAGATTTGCCGTGTTCCAGCGCGCCTCAACCCCGATGAGTGCCTCGAGTTCGCCACCAAAGCGCTGCTGGGCGTCCTTGGAAGACCACCACTTGACGAACTCCCAAGATTCGGCCTTGTGCTTCGATTGCTCGAAGATCACCATACTCGCGCCGGTGCCACCACTGGCCCTGATGATCGTGCCATCGGGCAACTTCTGACCGGTCTGAGGGTCAACGCAAGGCACAATGGTCCCCATCGAGGTTGTCGAACCACACCGGTGCCCCGGCATTGGCTTCATTTCCCAACGTCCCGTCAGTTCCGGGGCCGCCACTGAAAGGGCAATGTACACGCCATACCCGGCCACGCCGATTGGCTGCTCACCGGTCCGCATCCGGGTGAAAAAGTTCGCCTCACGCGGGATTTTGTAATTGCTGTACAGATCAGTCCACTCCTGGAACCCTACCAATGCCTCCGGGGTGTCGAGCGACGACCGGCAGGAACCATCCGTGCACTTGTAGTACTCGCCACCGTTCTGGAACAGGAAGGGCGTGAACCCGACCGCGCCTTCAGTTACGCCGACACCCGTCGGCGGCGGGTAGTAGAAATCCAACCCGTTCTGCTGAAGTTTGAGCAACGCGTCATACAGGTCGTCCCACGTATCCGGGGGCTTGATCCCGAGCTCGTTCAGAATATCCGTCCGGTAGAACGTCATCGCAAAATCCTGGGTTTCAGGAATCGCCCAGTTGCCTTCCACGTCGGTGAACGGCACCCGGTACCGGAAGGGGACCAACGCCCCCTCTCGGAAACGCTTGGCGATTTGCGGATAGTCCGGGAAGTTCGTCAGGTTCACAAGACCCTTCCTGACGGCAAAGTCAACCGGCAGCTGGCTTGGCACCCCAACGGCGACGTCGGGCGCTTCACCGGCCGTTGTCGCGAGCAACAGGACAGACCCTGCACCTTCCCCAAGGCTTGCCGGCGGGATTACGTGGACATTCACTTTGATCCCGGTGTTCGGGGTGAAGTCGTCCTCGATCATGTCCTTCATGATCTGGCCCCACTCGGTACCACGGCCCACCCACACATCAAGGACGGTCTCCTTGCTGTCCTTGCTGTAGCTGCTTCCGAGGCCAGTGTAGTCACGCGTGAATGACGAAATGAACGTGCTCAGCGAGGCGAACGTCCGTTCGATAACGTTTGCCTGGACACGGGGCAGCGGTGTGTTCGCCGAATGCACAGTGAGCCACTCCACCGCTAGCGGGTGGTTCTGCAAGTTCAGCAGCCATGTTGCCAGGATTCCCTGGCTTCTCATGAAGTCCTCAAGCAGACGGTGGATCTCGGCCGGCTTATCGATCATTCGCTGCAACTGCGCTTCGACGACCCGGAATGCCGATGAAGCATCGTTCTTTGCCCGTCCGATCTCCTCCATCCGCGATGCCTGCACCTCAAGACGGTCATGCAGCTTCTGCAGGCGCGGCACAAGGGACGGGATCTTCTCATGAAGGTCCCACTCCATGTTCACGTCCGGTTGAGATCCAGTGATCATGAGCATCTCACGGCTCATCTGGCTCATCTCAGAGAGCATCAGGTCGAGTTCGCGCATGGTCTCAGACATGAAACCAAGGGTCACGTCCATCTGGACGACATTCTTGCCCTTGGTGAGATGGAAGAGGTACGGCTTGCCCTCCGCCAACTGGTTCTCGCGCATCGTCTCCAAGCGCCAATCCCGCTCCATCCGGAACAGGATTCCGCCAACCTCGCGAAACGGCACCTCACCGTTGATCCGCAGTGAGCGCATGCGGGGCCGGCGTCCTGCCCACCCTTGCCATATGTTGAAACTCAGTTCGTAGAGGCCTTCTTCAGCGACCTCCACTTCCCACCTTACCCACTGACCGGGCAGGCGCCACCTCCACCATCCAAAGGAGTTCAGTTTGAAAAGACCATCGGCAGAGGGACTCGCGAGCGCATCGAAATTAACCTCACCGCGAACTGTCGGATCGGATTTCACCATAGGGTTCTCGGCCTCGACAAGAGTGGCCTTCTTGACCTCAATTTCCTTGAGACCCTTCGACTTCCATATCTTTAGCTTGTCATCGTAAAGCGGAACGATCTTGGGTGAATGGACCGAGATGGACGCAAGGGCAAGGGTCTCTCGCACCGTCTGAAGGCGGAGCCGTTGACGTCCCTTTTCGAACAGGAACTGGAACGGCGCGTCGTAGCGTCCGTCGGCATCCTCGATGGTTTTGGTCTCCCACTGGGGAGCCTCAATCTGTGCCGGACGGACATCGTTGCCTTGGTTGTCCTTCTTGACCGCGCCATTGTCTTTCCAAACCCTCTGGAAGACCACACGCTTGGCCTCGCGGAATGGCAACTTGCCATTGATGAGCAAGTCGCGTTGGACCGACGCCCGCTTGCCGGGGATCGGGTAATAGTCCACCGTGATCTCATAAAGACCAGTGTCGGGGACGTCAATCTCCCATTCGACCCACCCATCATCTTCGGTCCATAGGAGGGTTGGTCCTGGGCGTCCCTTGTAGTTGTCGACCTTCTGAAGGCCTTCGGATCCCCCGTTGCTCACATAGTTGACCGCCGGGATCTTGATGTCAACACCGGTCGTGGCTTTGAATTGCTTGTCCCAATCAGCCTTGACATCGGCGTAAATCGGTTGTCCTGCCAGATCTTCGGGAAGCATGTCCTCAAAGAGCCTGTCAGGCTTCGGTGCGCCAGGCATTGGCTTTGCCGGGGGTTGCGCCTGCCCGGTGCCACTCCCATCAAATTCGGCCATCTTGACCGACGTGGCCCCGGCACCGACCGGTTGGGTCAGCGGCGCGACTGACATCGCGATAACCGCGACGGCAACCACCCGGTGCGCCCACGCCGTCAGGCGCGAGCCACCCCCCGAACGCCAGCGCGGCGCCTGGATCACATGCCCCCGCACGATGTTCACGATCGACCCCCCTCGCATCGCGCTCCTCCGGTTACACCACCGCCCAAGCGGGCGCCGTCAATCTCGTTGACCGCCAAACTAGACCAAATAACCGCTAGCAGACACCGTTCTTTCCAAATCCGGCGATGTCGCCCGCGCCCTGCCTTCGGCAGTATAGCGACGGGTGAGAGACCTCACAATCGGCCAACACTGCCCTGAGGCTATACTACCGCCGCAGGCCGACTCATTCACTGCCACGCGAACGCACAACCCCCGATGCATCTTTGCATCGTGCGCCGACCATACGCAGTGCAACCCAATGTACGGGAATTCAGTCCATGGTTCTCAGTGACCGGACAATCAAGGAACTGATCACCGAGGGCCGGATTGGCATCAAGCCATTCGACGGAAATTCGGTGCAGCCGTCAAGCGTCGACCTCCGACTGGATTTCCGGTTCCGGGTCTTTAGAAGCACGCGTCACAGCCATATCGACCCACGCGTCGACCAGGCCGACCTGACCGAACTGGTCACCCTGACCCCCAACGAACCGTTTGTCCTGCAACCCGGCCAGTTCTGCCTCGGGAGTACCCTGGAACACATCTCTCTCCCGGACGACATCGTCGGCCGGCTCGAGGGCAAGAGTTCTCTCGGACGCCTTGGTCTCGTTATCCACTCGACTGCTGGCTTCGTCGATCCCGGGTTCCGCGGTCACCTGACTCTCGAACTGAGCAACGCAGCTCCCCTGCCAATCCTGCTCTTCCCAACCATGAAGATCGGTCAGCTCAGCTTCCTGTTCATGTCGACACCCGCCGACCATCCATATGGGAGTGGCCCCCTGGGCAGCAAGTACCAGGGACAGGACGAACCGACCGCGAGCCGCATCCATCTCGACTTCGCGCGCGACCGGCAAGGTTGATGCCGCAGGACAGCACACCGTCACCCTCTCCATAACCCTCGATGCCTGCGCTATAGTCGAGGGCGATGCCACTTCCATCACGCATCATGCAACCGAGGGCCCGGCGATCCTTCCTCGCCCTGACCGGTTACGGAGCGGTCTCTGTAGGTGCAAGCCTTGCCGGATGTCAGGTAAACCCCTTTGCCCCGACATCAGATGCTCAAGCTCTGCGCACCTTCCTCTGGAACTTCGAGACCCTCGACCCCGCATTCACGACCGGCGTTCTTGAAGCGGAGTACGTCGTGCACATCTTCAGTGGATTGACCGCACTGAACGAAAAGCTTGAGGTTGTGCCCGACCTTGCCGAGAAATGGGCAGTCAGCCAGGACGGACGGGTCTACACCTTTACGATCCGCAAGAACGCCCGGTTCCACGATGGGCGTGCTGTCACCGCCGCCGACGTCAAGTTCAGTATCGAACGCGCGTCGGACCCTCGTCTTGCCTCGCCCGTCGCACTGACGTACCTCGGTGACATCGAGGGCTTTGCCTCAAGAATGGCCGGGCAGACCGCCGAAGTATCGGGAGTGCGGGTGAAGGACGAGAGCACCATCGAGATTGCTCTTGATGAACCGCGTGTCTACTTCCTCGCCAAGCTGACTTACCCGGTCAGTTATGTCGTAGACCGGCAGAACGTTGCGACGGGACCAGACTGGTGGTTGCAACCAAATGGGACAGGACCATTCAAAGTGGCCCGCCTCCGACCGGGCGACACTCTCTCACTAGTGCGCCACGACGCCTATTACGGCACCAAACCGGCAGTGACCGGTGTTGAGTACCTGGCCGTCGCACCTGTGGAAGCGTATGAGGCCAATGAAATCGACATTGCAGTTGTTGACCTCGCTGACATCGAGCGGGTGACAGACAAGAGCGATCCACTCAATCGGGAACTTCGCGTCCGCACGGACCTTGATATCCAGTACCTCGCGATGAGCGTCACCGCCAAGCCGTTCGATGACCCGAAGGTGCGTCAGGCTTTCAATCACGCCTTGGACCGGGATCGCATCGCAACCGTGACCCTCAAGCGCACCGTGATCAAGGCCGACGGAATCCTGCCTCCCGGGCTACCAGGCAAGAGCGACCGTACGCGAGGTCTTGACTTCGATGTCTCCCGCGCCCGGCAACTCATCTCGGAGTCGAGTTACCGGGATACGCAGAACTTCCCCGAGATTTCGCTCACGGTCATGGGCACCCGCACCGCACCTCCTCCAGAGATCAACGCAATCATTGCGACCTACCGGCAGAGTCTTGGGGTCGACGTCCGGGTCCGCCAACTGAACCGGGACGACTTCATCGCAGCCACCCAGAAGGAACGAGACCGGCCGCAGCTTTGCATGACGGGTTGGATTGCGGACTACGCAGACCCGCAGAACTTCCTAGACATCCTGTTCCATAGCAAGAGCCGTGAGAACGTCTCGCGCTATGCCAATCCAGAAGTTGACCGGCTGCTCGAGCGGGCACGCACCGAACGTGACAACACCATCCGCATGAAGCTCTATCAGGACGCCGAGGTCCAGATCATTCAGGATGCGCCATGGGTGCCCATGTGGCACACCAAGCGCTACACACTGGTCAAACCGTGGGTTCAGGGATACAGCGGAACGTCAGTCGTTCAACCGTGGCTGAAAGCAGTATCACTGAAAGGACGCCCTGAGTTGGTTGGTGCCACGCCAACCGCAAGCCGCCGGGCCTGATCTCAACCCGACTTTCACCAATCTGCCCCACCCAACCACGAACCCCGGAGGAACCGTCATGGCCCGTGTCGATGGTCGCCAAACAAACGAGTTGCGCCACACCGTCATCACTCCCCACATCCTGGATCATGCAGAGGGTTCGGCAATGATCGAAGTGGGCAAGACGCGCGTCCTGTGTGCCGCCAGTGTTGAGGAAAACCAGCCTCCCCACCTCAAAGGCACCGACGAAGGCTGGATCACCGCCGAGTACTCCATGCTTCCGCGGTCGACCCACACGCGGTCACAACGCGAGTCAACCCGGGGCAAGATTGGCGGGCGCACCCATGAAATCCAGCGCCTGATCGGTCGGTCGCTTCGGGCGGCGCTCGACCTGACCCGCCTTGGACCGCGCACGATCTACATCGACTGCGACGTGATCCAGGCCGACGGTGGAACCCGCACTGCCGCGATCACCGGGGGCTATGTCGCGCTTGCGCTCGCAGTGAATCACATTGCCTCAGTCCGACGTCTGTCACGACCACCACTCCGCACACAAATCGCTGCGGTCAGCGCCGGGATTGTCAGGGGTGAACCGCTCCTCGACCTCGCCTACACCGAGGACGCTCGGGCCGAGGTCGACTTCAACGTGGTCATGACGGGTGATGGCGAGTTCATCGAGGTCCAGGGCACGGCCGAGGGAAAGCCATTTTCGCGGGCACGCCTCGACACCATCCTAGACCTCGCGGGCACCGGGCTTCAGGTGCTCTTTGACCTGCAGCGCACGGCCATCGCCACCAGTCGCCAGTAACCCAATGGATGATCAGTCAAGCGCGTGGACGAGGGCGTTGAACTGATCACCCCGGTCAAACTCGTTCACGAACATCCCGAACGAAGCACATCCGGGCGAAAGCAACACGGCCGCACCACTTCCGGCAAGGCGGGAAGCTTGAGCAACCGCTTCAGGGAATGAGCGATGCCTCCCCCGCACAAGGCCTTCACCGGCAGCGGCAACCAAACGGTCGGTGGCGGAACCTTCAAGGAGGACGATATCGGTCACTCTCGACCGGGGGTCTGCCAATGAAGACACAAGACTTGTGAAGTCCAACCCCTTGTCCGCCCCGCCGAGCATCAGCACGATCGGTCCGCCTACCGCCGACAGGGCAGCCACCGTCGCATCGGGTGTCGTCGCCGCCGTGTCGTTTATGTACCGAACCCCGCGATGAACCCGAACGACCTCCTGCCGGTAGGGCACTCCGGCAAAGCCCCGGATCGCCTCCGCGATGGCATCCTCTGCAATTCCTGACGACCGGGCCAAGGCTGACGCGCAGTGAGCGTTGGCAAGGTTGTGTGATCCACCCCATGTGCTTCCCGGTTCTCCGAAACCAACCAGCGCATCATCGGGGTTGAACCACTCCACCCTCCCTGGGGCGGTAGTCGCAAAGGCTTCCGAATAGGCGTCATCCCGGTTTAGAAGCAAGACATCTCCGGGTCCCTGATAAAGGAAAATCCGTCGCTTTGCATCCATGTACGACGCCATATCGGGATACCGGTTCAAGTGATCCACCATGAGGTTCGTCACCGCCGCGGTACCCGGGCTTGTCCGGATTGCATCAAGGCCCTCCAACTGGAAACTGGAGAGTTCCAGGATTACGTCGGTCGTCGGGGTGATCCGCGACAACTGTCCGAGGGCCGAAACGCGCAAGTTTCCAGCGACAACAGTGTCACGCCTCGCCCTGCGGAAGATCTCACCGGTCAGGGTCGTGGTCGTCGTCTTCCCCTTTGTGCCGGTTATCGCAACGATGCGCCGGCTTGGACACGCCAGGAAGAAGAGCGTCATCTCCATGTAAATCGGAATGCCACGCTGCTCAGCCTCGAGAAGGAATGGTGCCTCCCGCGGCACGCCCGGGTTCCGAACGAGAAAGTCGATCCCGTCAAGATCGGAACTGTCGTGGCGTCCAAGGGTGTAGGCAACCGGAAGGTCACTGAGGGCGTCCACCGAGGCCGACAACCGGTCCAAGGATTGCATATCGGTGACTCGGACGTGCGCACCGGAACCGACTAGGTACCTGACGACACCAACACCACCGCCGTGCACGCCCAACCCCATGACCAAGGCACGAGCGCCAGACAATCCCACCACTTGTGTGCCCATCTTGTCCTCGTCGCACTTTCCAACTTGTCAAACATGTGTTCCACGGGTGGAACACATGCCAGTTGACCGTGATTGAACGCACTGGTCGCCCTGCCAACCATGAACGCAAACCTGTCAGTCACGGCACCCCGGAACCCCCGGCGCAGAAGCGACGTTATACTGACGCGCCTGAGCCTACATAGGAAGGCAACATTGATGTCATGGAACTTCCGCAACTGGAAGACCGGGGCAAGATTGCTTTCAGGGATGCCGGCCAGGCCGTCCACCAAGCGTCATTGCCGGGATAGTCACTCGCGTGCCTGAACCGACTGGCGTCCACTTTTGCTGACACCTGTCTGCCAGAACCGACACCCTTCTGATGGATGACTTTTCCTCCGCTTCGGATCGTCGCTACCCCAGTCCACCGGCCCAACGCCGAAGTGGAGAGATCTGGAAGGCGCGATTGGGTATGGGGTTCGTCGTCGCCCTCACGATGATCACTGGGGCGTTGATGTTCCGCGTTGCCGGCCTCGGAGTTAGTGCCGCCCTGAGTCCATCCCAGCAATCAGGTGGCGCCTCCCTCACCACGCCAACTGGGTCAGCCGGCATCCCAACGCGCACGCCAACTGCAATCGCTGGTGCCGGAACCCCTGTAGGCACCACTTTGGCTGGAGCTTTGACACCGGCATCCAATCCGGGTCAAACACCTGCCTCAGGCCCAACCGCGCCAGCAGGCACGCCACCTCCGCGCCAAACAGCCTCCGGTGCAACACCCGCACGCACGGTGGTCGCGACGTCCCCTGCCCCCGGTGCCCCAACTCCACTCCGCACCGTCACGACGGCAAACCCGGGCGTGGCCATCACCGCAACGACATCTGCCGGTGCTCGCGAGTACACCATTGCGAGCGGTGACACCTTGGGGGCGGTTGCCACCCGAAACAATACGACTGTGGATGAACTGGTGAAGATAAACAACTTGGCCAACAAGGATGTGAAGCTTCAAATTGGGCAGAAAATCAAGTTGCCATAAGCGAAGCGTATTGCAATCACGGGCGATGGGGTGGCGAAGGCGAAGCGTATTGCAGTCAGGGGCGATGGGGTGGCGAAGGCGAAGCGTATTGCAATCACGGGCGATGGGGTGGCGAAGGCGAAGCGTATTGCAATCACGGGCGGTTGGGGGGAAGCGGTCGCATGTGCGTTGGTACCCTCCCCACACGGGCATGCGCACCTGCGCGTGCCAAACCATCGTCGGGAAAGTGGGAGCAACAGATGAGCATAGTGCGCGCCGGTTTCATTGGCCTCGGCAAGATGGGCCGCCCGATGGCCCTCAACATGTTGAAGGCGGGGTTTCCGCTGACCGTCGCCAACCGTAGCCAGGGTGTCGTCGCCGACGTTGCCTCACATGGGGCGACTGCTGCCAAGACGCCCGCGGAAGTTGCCGCGAATGCTGACCTCATTGCACTTTGCCTGCCGATGCCTGCGCATGTGGAAGAGGTCGTGCTTGGCCCGAATGGAGTCATCGAGGGCATCCAGGCAGGGGCGATCGTCATCGACTTCAGCACCATCGGGCCATCCACGTGCCGCCACGTCGCTGAACGTCTCGCTGCAAAGGGTGCCCACTACCTGGACGCCCCTGTGTCCGGTGGCACGACTGGCGCTGCCGCTGGCACATTGACCGTCATGGTCGGCGGCGACGATGCCTCGTATGCAACCGCCCTCCCATTGCTGCAGTCGGTCGGCCGCAAGATTGTCCACGCCGGACCGGTCGGTGCCGGCGCCGTCGTCAAGTTGATGAACCAACTCCTCGTGGCGATCAACCTCGCCGGAGCAGCTGAGGCGATGGTCCTGGGCGTGAAGGCCGGGGTGGATGCCACCCTGCTATACGAGACGATTGCCTCTGCAACGGGTAACAGTTTCCAGCTTGCCCGTAACTTCCCGGACCTCATTCTCAAGGGCAACTTCGACCCGATGTTCTCGGTGAACCTCCTGCACAAGGACGTCACCTTGGGCGTCGAGGTCGGACGCGAGCAGCGGGTACGTCTGCTGTTGAGTGCACTGGTCCAGCAGATCTTCGAGGAGGCGCGCGACGCCGGACACGGCGAGGAAGATATCGCCGCGGTGATCCGACCGCTCGAGGCACTGTCCGGCACGTTCGTCCGCGCCCACTGATCCCTTCCGCAGACCGGTGGGCCTCGCGGCACAGCGAGTGGTTCAGGACGTAGTGAACCGCCGTGTCATCACGATCGACGAGGCCCGCATCCGGCGGGCCGTTCTCTTGCGCCGGGAGTGTCATGCGCGTCACGCACCTCGCCCTGACCCACTTTCGATCCTTTTCCCGCCTCGACCTATCTCTACCCATCGGTGCAACCGTGATCTGGGGGGACAACGGCGTCGGGAAGTCGAACCTGATCGAGGCCCTTTACCTCCTCGCAACCAGCCGGTCGCCATACACGTCAGCGGAACGCGAGATGATCGGCTGGCACTGCCCGCATCGACCAGCCTTCGCCCGTGTCGTCGGCCAAGTGCTTCGGGAGGGTCGGGTAACCAGCCTCGAGGTGTTGACTGCCGAAACGGATGCCAGCGCTTCTCCGGCGGAGTTCGAGCCATCGCCAGACCCTGGCATGTACCGTCCAGCGACCGTCCGAAGGAAGGTGGTCATCAACGGCACCCCTCGTCAGACCGGCGAACTGCTTGGCCACTTGAACGCCGTGCACTTCTCCCCGGAGGAAGTCGAACTTGTCGCGGGGTCGGCTGAACGGCGCCGACGGTTCCTCGACATCGCATTGTCACAACTCGACCGACAGTACGTTCGTACCTTGCGCCAGTACCAACGCGTCCTTGTGCAACGAAATGCCCTGTTACGCCATCTGCGTGACAATGAACGTGCTGGCCCATCCCAACTCGACCACTGGGACACCCAGGCTGTCTCCCTTGGAGCAGCGATCGTCGCTGCCCGACTCCGTGCCGTCGCCCGACTGAATATCCATCTTGCCCTGATGGATGGGATTGCCCTCGGCGCCGCGCCAATCCGGATCACCTACGTGTCTGGGGTCGGTTTCCCAAACCCAGCCGAGGGCGACGCTCCATTAGTGCAGAGCATCGATGTCGGCGACACCCTTGCTGAGGATGTGGCCTGCCGACTTCGCGTCGCCTTCGCTCGCCAGCGAACCCGGGAGCGGGCAGCTGCGATAACCCTCGTTGGGCCACATCGAGATGACTTGGTCGTGTGCGCTGGCGCCGTAGACCAGCGGACATACGGATCGCGAGGGCAACAGCGAACCGCTGCCCTTGCACTCAAGATTGCTGAAGCTGGCCTCATGCGCGAAGTCACCGGGGAACCGCCCGTGCTGCTGCTTGACGATGTGATGTCAGAACTTGATCCGACGCGCCGGGCCTTCATCGAGAGCCTGTGCGCAGACGCCGATCAGGCAATCGTCACCGGCACCGAGGCTGCGGTCTTTACCTCCGCCTTCCGCGAACGTTCCCATACGCTACGACTGGATGGGGCAAAGTTCCATTCAACCCCGAGCGGGTGAAACCGCGCCCTACGGTGGAGTTCGCCACGTTCGTGGTGCCAATGGCATCGGGTGGTAGATTGAAAGCGTAATACTGGTCGTCTAGCTGGCACGTGTGCAACGGGAGACAGAAGCGTGGCGGGCACCTCATTGACAGGCTCCTCGGTTGGGTCTGACCAGAAGCGCGTCAGACCGGCCCGCGCGCGTCAGGAAGCATCTCTCGCAGCACAGCGGGAGGCGAGGCGTCGGGCAACGCAGCGGACACGGATCGTCTGGGGTGGCGTCACTGCCTCGGTGGCCGGTTTGCTCGCAGCCCTTGTCTACTGGCTTGCCGTTCCCGCCTCGGCCTCGCCAGGTGCCCTTCAGGAGTTCCCGATTCAGGGTCGTACCCACATCCAGCGCGGTCAGGCGCATCCCGAATACAACAGCAAGCCACCGACATCCGGTTGGCATTACGCCGATCAGGTTGCCAGTCCTGGTGTCCACGTTGATCCGATCCCGAACGAGGTGCAGGTCCACAATCTGGAACACGGAGAAATCATGGTCCAGTACGACTGCCCGACTGATTGCAAGGAGATGATCGCCGCCTTGGAAGCAATCGTCCGGTCCTATCCGAAAAAGGTCATCCTTGCGCCCTATCCGGGAACGGGCCACCCGATCACCCTCACATCTTGGGGACGGCTGATGCACCTGGAAGCCGTCGACGAAGCGGTAATCCGGAAATACATCGCCGACTTCAAGGACAAGGGCCCCGAAGTCTTCCCAGATGAGCCGATGGCCAAGCCATGACCGCAGAACGGCTAGACGCCTCACCACCAACCACAGCTCCACCACATAAGGGTGTGCAGCATCCGGAAATGCTGAACGAACCATCCGTCATCCCCGTGGTAGGGGCGATCAATCCGCCGAAGCGCGGATGGGGGCCGCGGGCGACATTCTTGTCTGTGTTCAGTGTTGTATCCGTGATCTATGTGGCAACGTTCGTTCGCGGCCTAGCCTGGCAATGGCAGGGCATCCTCACCGCACAACCCGCTACCGCACCGGTGGTTGCGAATGCACCACGCGGAGCGATCTCCAATTCGAGACAGAGCGCGGCCCAAACCTCCAACCCCGCGAACCCGGCACCGCAACCACCCAGGGTGGCCCTCGCGCGGACGGACGTTCCAGCGCCACGTAGTGCAACCGATGAGCGTGGCGTCACCTATGACGCCAACGGTGTGGCCGTGATGGGGATTGATGCCGACCCAACCGGCGTCTACAACGTCCCGGCAGGTCGGCAACTCCGCATCGGCGGCCCGACGGGTCAACTCTTTGATGTGCAGGACGGCGGCAAGCTCGCCCCAGTGAAGAACTCTCGCTAGGTTACGACTGGTTTCCGCAGTCCCCCACGAAGGGTCACCTGCCCACCGCCATTCCTCAGAGGATTCTGAACGTACCCCTCGAAATGCGTGGCTATACTCGGGAAGCAGAGAGGAATGCTCTCTGTCTTCAGCAGCTGTGCGAGTGTGCGACTGCCGGGGTTCATGCGGAAAGGCATGCACGATGGGTATTTTCGAGAAACTAGCAGCCTTCGTTGGGCGTCGTTGGCGGGGACTACTCTTCACGCTCGCTCTCGTCGCTGCGTTCTTCATCTGGTTCGTGCCGAATTACGACACAGCTATGCCGTACGTCTTGTACGGCGCCTATCTCCTCTTCCAGATGCTGTTCGCCGTCTTGTTCATGATCATCCAGTTCGCGGCCTTGTTCTGGTTCCTGGGGCGTGGCAGAACGTACTGGGTAATGCCAGGTGAAACTGGTGTCGGATTCAAAGATTACCGTGGGCAGAAGGACGTCCTTGAGACCGCCGAACGTTGGGTGACCTTGCTTCGTGGTGTCAAGGATTTCAAGCGCATGGGCGGGGAGGTCAGCCGTGGCCTTCTGTTGGTGGGTCCTCCCGGCACGGGTAAGTCATACCTCGCGCAGGCAATCGCAACCGAGGCGGGCGTTCCTTTCGGATACACCTCCGCAGCTTCGTTCCGTGCCATGTTCATGGGCATGGACGTCCTCATCGTCTGGCGGCTTTACCGGAAAGCCCGCAATCTTGCCAAGAAGCATGGCGCGTGCATTCTGTTCATCGACGAAATCGATGCCATCGGCGCCGCCCGCACCTCAGGAATGATGGGTGGTGGGGGCATCATGGGGGGCATGATGGGTGGGGGAGGTGCCCTGAACCAGCTTCTCATGGAAATGGATCCACCCCGGCTCACTGATGGGTGGCGTGATCGCCTTCTCAGGCGTCTCGGCATCCTCAAGCGTCCCGCAGTGCGTCCGAACGTGGTGACGATGGGCGCCACCAACATCGTCGAGACACTGGACGCCGCGCTCTTGCGCGCCGGTCGCTTTGACCGCCAGTTGACAATTGATGCTCCGGATGCGGAGGGCCGCAAGGACATCATCGAGTACTAC
>SXGT01545038.1_pt1 | contig 53303 bp, 51 predicted proteins | sample 3176221 | NCBI WGS metagenome assembly SXGT01 (sample SAMN11356862, study PRJNA531348) | freshwater metagenome | isolation source: freshwater sample F1-120 | place: China: Fuxian Lake, Yuxi | collected 2017-12-25
CGGGATCAACCTGCGGGCCCCGGCCATCGATTATAAGCTCGAAGACTTCGACCGCATCCTCGCTGTGAACCTGCGCGGGGTGTACCTGGCGGCCCAGGAGGCGGCCAGGCAGATGGTGGCCCAGGGTGGGGGTGCCATCGAGGAGGGTGTAGAGGCGGACTGTGACCGGCCGCACCTGGTGTCTGAGGGTCACCACCACCTGCCGTTGGCCGGCTCGCGCCCCGGCCTGCTCCTCCATCCCGCCCCAGGCCCAGCCATGATGCAGGCATTCCCCATCCACCTCCAAGCCGAACGCCGCGTTCAGGTGCGCTGGCCCGATGAGGATCGGGTCGTAATCCACGATCCCGATGGCAGACCAGTTGCGTCCCAGCCAGCGCCCATCGCTCAGTCCCTCTTCGTAAAGGGCCAGCCCATTGCAGAAACGGATGATGGGGGTTTCCCCCTCCACACACTTTACCCTGATCGAGGATATGTTCATGCCCTTCTCCCTTTCCCCTTGGGCTTCAGTTCCCCGTTCTCGAGCATACTCAGGTAGGCGGAATCCTTCTGCTTCAGGGGCAGGACCACGCGACCGCGGCGCCGGCTGGATTCGTAGGTATCGAGCCAGTGGGTGCCCCAGTCGATCATGTTGTTCATGGGACCTCCGTGGGGGAAAGGGGTGGAAAGCAATGAGCCGGTTTGAGGCGGTTGGGTCAGGATGGGGAAGGGTGGACTTTTTCCTTGCGCAGGTTCGGTTCTGGTGGCTGATTGGGGGTAGAGGCCCTCCGGCACCTTTGGAGGGGAATCGCGACGGGCAGCATCTGACGGAGCAGAAAACGGGTATGGCAGAACCAGAAACCGACGAAGGGAACAACCAGCTCCTGGCCGAGGCCGAACGCTTCCGGCGAAATGCGCGGGCCTTTCTGATTGCCCTGGCCCGGTTTGTCGAGGTTTGCGAGGCTCGCGAAGGTCGCCGGGCGCAGAACAACCCTTGGGCTGCCGGCCAGGTGACGGAAAACTGAGCCGAACGAAGGCGGAATGGAAAAACATAAACGACCCTATACGGTAGTGGATCTGGTACAGAACACCCCGGCCTGGCTGGAGTGGCGGCAAAACGGCATCGGCGCATCCGACGCCCCGACCATCATGGGCGAAAACTACTACAAGAGCGCCGCCCAGCTGCTGCAGGAGAAACGCAGCCCGCTGCGCGAGGTGGTGCTCAGCCCGGCCATGGCCCTGGGCAACGAGCTCGAGCCGGTGGCCCGGGCCCGCTATGTGGCCCGAACCGGCCGGGAGGTGCAGCCCATCTGCCTCCAGAGCACCCGGTACGAGTGGCTGCGCGCCAGCCTGGACGGGCTCTCGGAGGACTGCGACACGGTGGTGGAGATCAAGTGCGGGCAGTCTGCCTATAGGTGGGCCTCCCAGTCGGGAACGGTGCCGGGCTACTACATCGGCCAGCTGCAGCATATCCTGGCCCTTACCGGCCTGGCGTCGCTGGATTTCTGGTGCTACTGGCCCGGGCAACGCGAGGTGATGATCCCCGTTGCCCGGGACGAGCAGTACATCGCCGTGATGCTCAAGAGGGAAGAGGGGTTCTGGGAGAGGGTCCAGGCGGGCGCTTAGCCTCTCGGGATTCAGCCGCTGTGGCTGGCGATGACAAGGCCATCCTGCCAAGGCGAAACCGGGCGCGGTCCTCGTGGCTCAGCCCGCAGAACCACGCCCGCGCATCGGCATGCCCGGTTGCCGCAAATATCCTTTTTGGTGCCCGCGCCCCAGATCTTGACCGCAGGCCGGTCGGGGACCTGGCCCGCAAAGATGGCGGTCAGCCGCTCACGTCTCGCCATGGCGGTCATAGTTTAGAATGTCGACAAGCCGGGAGCGGGATTCAATGTGGCCGGATCTCTAATTGGCCGAGTTCCGGCGGCCCCTATGGGCCTCTAACGCAGCACGAAGGTCCGGTCGTCGAAGACAATGGCCTCGTGGGGTTGGGAGTAGTGCGCCCCGCCCACGATGTACAAGCGGTCGTCCAGCACCGCAGCAGCGGCCCAGGCCTGCTCGACGGGCAGGTCGGGTCCGGGGCGCCAGGTGCGGGTGGCCGGGTTGTAACAGCGGATGCGCTGGTCCCTGTAACCGCCGATGAGCCAGACCTCGCCCTGCCAGGCAGCGGCCAGCGGGCCCTGGCCGATCTCGCCGGGCTGGGGGAGTTGCTCGTCCCAGCGGCCGCTCTGGGTGTCGTAGGCAAAGGCCCCGTCGATGCTGAAGCAGTAGATGACCCCGTCCAGGGCGCAGGCATGGCCCTGCCGGGTGGGTTGGGGCAGCGGGGTTTCCTCGCGCCAGGCGCTCTCGCCCGGGCCGATGCTCTCCACGCTGTCTAGTTTGGGGCCGCCGTTGTGGCGCGCCCCGCCGATGGCCCAGATGCGGCCCTCGCAGGTGACGACAAAGGGGTCGGTGCGCACGTGGTTGAGGGAAGGGCCAGGCTCCCAGCTGTCGCTGGCCGGGTCGTAAATATCGACCAGGTACAGGGCCTGCTGCGGGCCGCCCCGGCTGCCGAAGCGGGCCTCACCGCCGACGATCCAGACCCGTTCTTCGAGGGCGGCGATGCCGTTGTAGCGGCGCGGCATGTACATGTGGCTGACCACCTCCCAGCATTCGGTCCGCGGGGCGTAGGCCAGGAGCGCGTCGGGCACGTGGTAGCGCAGGGGCAGGCCCCACTGGCAGGCCCAGCCACCGGCCACGTACAGGCGGCCCAGGCAGGGAGCGGCGAAGATGTCGTGGTTGCCGCCCCCGGGCAGACGGCCGCGCTGCTCCTGCCAGGTGTGCTGCCAGGCGTCTGCCGCCGGGGGGAGGCGGTGCACGGCCTCGTGGGTGCCAGCCCAGACGGCGCCGCTCCGGTCGGCCAGCAGGCAGGCGGCCGGGGCGGGCAGATGGCCCAGGGGCCGCACCACCGTGGCACCTGAGGCGGTGGCGTCGAGTTCAATGACCGAGCCGTCTTCCAGCGCAGCCATGACCAGGTCGTCCGGAGAGCGCCCGAGTGCGGTCACCCCGCTGCGGGGCAGATCGCCGCTGAGGTCCTGCCAGCCAGCCTCGGCATGCCGGGGGCAGAAACGGCGCCACCCGCCGGCCCCGGCCAGCCAGATGTACCCGGCATTGTCCGCCACCAGCCAGCGCCATTCACCCACCCCCGGCCCAGCCACCTGCCATTCCCCGGGCGCGTTGGCCGGGGCGACCAGGACCTGCACGCCGCGCTCGGTTTTGACCAAGCTCCAGTAACTGCCGTAGATGTCCACCTGACAGGCCGCCGGGGACCAGGGGGCCGAGGGCGCTGCCGGGTTGGGCGCGAATTGGCCGCCTGGCTGACGCCGTGTCCGGCAGCCCTCGACCCACAGGTGGCCATCCCCGGTGCAGGTCACCTGCCCTGGTCCCTGTGGCCTGCCGGCGAAGCGGGTCGTCACCTCTTCCGGGGCGGTGGCGCTTCCCGGCAGGCGGCTGAAGACCCGGTCTCCGCTGGTCCAGTAGCAGGAACCGTCCGGGGCCAGGGCGGCGCTGTCGATGGCGTTGTGGTCCAGATAGCTCAGGGTGCCCTGGTCGAGCAGGGCCAGGCCGTCGGTCAGGGCCACGACCAGGCGCTGGGAATCGAGTTCGAAAAGGGCGTGCGGCCGGGCGGGCAGGCCAGCGATGCGTTCCATGAAAGGCAGTCTCCGGGGTTGGGGGCAGTCGCCAGGGCAATTGGGGAGGTGCCGGGGCCGGGGGAATATGCGGCAGGGGCAGTCAGGCCGTCAAACAGGCAGCGGCTCTGGGCTGGCTGTCGGCCGGGGGCCGCGGCGCTCGCAGTACAGGGCGTAGAGCCCGGCCGCCAGGATCAGGGCGGCCCCGGCGAGTGCGAGGGCGTCGGGCACCTCGCCCCAGAGCACATAACCCCAGACGGCGCCCCAGGGCAGGGCGGTGTAGCGGAAGGCGCTGGTCAGCGACAAGTCGCCCATACGCGTGGCCACGATCGCCAGGTAATATCCCGCCGCGATCAGGGCTGCGGCGCCCCCCACCGCCGTCCATTGGGCCGGGCTCACCGGCGTCCAGCCCTCCCACCCGGTCCAGATCAGGCAGACCCCCATCAGGACGGCGGTCATCACCGCCCCCACCAGCAGGGTGGGCACGCGGGCCGGCACCCGCCGGGTCATGATGTCGCGGCCGGCGAAGAAGACCGCCGAGGCGGCGCTGAGCAGGGCCCAGGCGCTCAGGCCACTGGCCGTGGGCCGCAGCACCAGCAACACCCCACCGAAACCGGCCAGCACCGCCAGCACCCGCCGCCAGCCGAGGCGCTCGCGCAGGAAGATGCCGGCCAGGGGCAGCACGCACAGGGGCGTGGCCATGTTCAGGGCCACCACCAAGGTGAGGGGCAGGTGGGTCAGCGACAGCATGTAGAGCAGGGTGCCGCCGGTATCGGCGGCCGACCGACCCCAGATCAGCGGCTCGGCCAGGGTCCGCCACTGCCGCAGGGCGCCAGTGGCCGCCGCCAGGCCCAGGAAGACCAGGGTCACCAGCGCGTTGCGCAGCGCCAGGGCCTGGATCATGGACATACCGCCGGCGAGACTCTTCATGGCGGCGTCCTGGGCGACGAAGGCGACCACGGCCAGGGACATGGCCGCTGCGGCCCGGATGTTCTCAGTCTGCATCGGAAAGGCCTGGGTGATTGGTGTGGCATGCGGACCGAAAACCGCCGCCCCGCTGGGTTGGCATAGAATGTAGGTCCACCCGCCCTTGCGGTCATCCCGCCGGCCGCGTTTCCGCCCGGCACGGGGTTTTGAGTACACTTGTACAGCATGGGAAAAGGACCAGCGGTTTCGCGGCAGACACCGGAAAAGGAGCAGCCCATGCAGATCAGCGCGAAGGATAAACAGACGCTGCGGCAGCTGGCGGCGCGGTACAGCGAACTGGCCCATCTGGAGGTGCAGCAGGAGCGCATCGAGCGCTACTACCAGACCAACGCCCTGGAACCGGTCAGGCCGGTGGTCCTGATCTCGGAGGTGCCCTGGGGCGAGATCCGCGACGAGGCGCTGCGCAATACCTGCGTCCCGGAACTGGGCTGGCTGGAGACCCGCCTGCGCTGCGCCCTGTACCAGTGGGACCATTTCCAGGTGGACCTGGTGATCCCGCCCCTCTTCGAGGTAGGCAAACAGATCCGCTCCAGCGGCATCGGCCTGGCCATCGAGGAGGTGCTGATCAAGGGGGATACCGGCGCCTACATCGCCGCGCACGAGTACCACGACGTGCTGCAGACCGACGAAGATCTGGAGCAGCTGCATGCGCCCGAGATCACCTATGATCGCGAGGGCACGGAAGCGGCCGTGGCGGTGGCAGAGGAGGTTTTTGCCGGGCTACTGCCGGTGCAGGCGGTGGGCGGGCAGTTACAGTATTCGATCTGGGACCAGATCTCGCAGTACCGCGGGGTGGAAAACCTGCTCTACGACCTAGCGGTGCGCCCGGAGTTTTCGCACCGCCTGGCCCGGCGGTTCACCGACATCGCGTTGGCCACCTTCCGGCAGTTTCGGGACCTTGACCTGCTCTATCCCAACCCCTATCTCCTGCACTGCACCGCCGCCTGCAGCCGGGAGTTGCCGGCTGGCGATTTTGCCGGCCAGGTGCGCTACCAGGACGTGTGGGGGCGCTGCGCTGCCCAGATCTTCGGGTCGGTGTCGCCAGAGATGCACGACGAGTTCGACCTCAGCTACAACCAGGAACTTTTCGGCGAATGTGGGCTGCTTTATTATGGTTGCTGCGAGCCCATGGACACCAAGGTCGAGATCTTGCGCCGGCGCTTCAAAAATCTGCGCAAGATCTCGATCACCCCTTGGGCCGACCCGGAACGGGCCGCCGCCCAGATCGGCGGGGACTACGTGCTGGCCGCCAAACCCAACCCGGCCTTTGTCAGCTCGCCGACCTTCGATCCGGTTCCGGTAAAAAAGGAGATCACCGCGTATATGGAGGCCTGCCGGCGGCACGGCACCACCTGCGAGTTTGTGCTCAAGGATATCAGCACCATCGCCAACCGCAGCGAGAACCTGACCCAGTGGGCCGCTGCGGTGAAGGGCGTCATCGACCGGTACTGCGCCTGAGGCGCTGGGATCGACGCCTGCCCTGGTCTGCGGAGCGACCGCTGGACGAGGCAGGAATGGAATAGGCCGCCCGCTGCGGGCTGGGCCAAGTAAAAGTGAGGTATGGAATGAAACGGAAAGTATGCATCGCCCTGGGCATCCTGGGCGTAATTGCCCTGAGCGCTTGCTCGCAGACAGGTATGTTTGTTGCCGGCAATCTGACCACGGTAGAGCTGTCGGAGCCCAACTACCGGGTGGTCGCCGTCGGCGTCTCCGGGGAGGCGAAGGCGGGGTACCTGCTGGGGGTCAGTTTCTCCAATGGGCCGCAGGCCGGAGCCCTGGCGCTGGCGCGCATCGCCGGGACCGGGCAGCTGTACAAGGAGGCCATGGAAAACCTGTGGCAGGATTTCGAGAAGACCCACGGCCCGGTGGCCGGGCGGCGGCTGGCACTGGCCAATATCCGCTACGACGCCGATAGCCGGAACCTGCTCCTCTATACGGACACCAAGCTCTGCGTCCGGGCCGACGTCATCGAGTTCACCGACTGAGTCGAGGTTCGGGCCAACCCAGGAAAAACCACCTATCCACCGCAAGGAGAGCTTCGCGATGAAGGTCAGGGGTGCGGACTTTGTCCTGTATTTCGTCGACGACCTGCAGCGCTCGATGGCGTTTTACCGGGACTTTCTCGAGTTGGAACTCGAATTCTTCCACGAGCAGTGGCAGTGGGCGGAGTTCAATGCCGGCAATATCACCCTGACCCTGTGTGGCGAGGGCAAGTATGCGGAGCGGTCGAGCGGCGGCATCCTCGCGCTGGCGGTGGACGATTTACACGCCGCTCAGGAGGAGGCAAAAGCCAAAGGAATCCCGATCCGCCGGGAGGTGTTCGAGTTGAGCACCTGCTGGCATCTGGAGATCAGCGATCCGGATGGTTATACCATCATCCTGCACCGGCGCAAGGATGGCACTTGCGGGCAGAACCAGCCCCACGAGGCCGGGCCGGCCGAAGGGCAGCATTAGGCCGACCCGGGAATCCGTGCGTCGTGCCATGGCCATCCAGCACATCATCAATCGCGAGCACGGCATTGCCGCGTGCGAGAACGCGCTCATGGGTTCCTTCATGATGGAAGAACTCACCGACAGCGTGGAGGCGGCGGTGCTCGAGGAGTTCGAACGCATCGCGGAGCGTGGTGGTGTGCTCGGCGCCATGGAGACGGAGTACCAGCGCGGACGCATCCAGGAGGAGTCACTCCTCTACGAGCGGAAGAAGCACAGCGGCGAGCTGCCCATCGTGGGTGTGAACACTTTCGTGGACGAAGAGAAGGATCACGACAGTGCGGTGGATGCGGTGCAACTCACGCGCTGCACTCCGGAAGAGAAGGAAAGCCGCCTGGTTGATCTGCAACGTTTCCACGCGGCCCATGCGGCCGAGGTGCGGCCGGCACTCGAACGCCTGCAGAGTGTTGCTCTGGCCGGCGGCAACATCTTCGCGGAGCTGATGCACACCGTGCGGGTGGCGTCCCTCGGAGAAATCTCGAACGCGCTGTTCGCCGTGGGCGGCGAATACCGGCGCAACATGTGAAGCGATTCAGCGCGGCGCCGGCAAGCTCGCTGTGAGGTTGCCAGCGGCGGCTTCGCCTGCGGCCCCCTCGATGTGGATGTGGACGCGGAGTGTGCCCGGCGCCAGGTCCGCGCGCAGTGGCAACACGATGCGGAAGGAGCCGTCCACGTCGAGTTCCGCGCGCGCGCAGGCGGCAGTCGGTGTCGCAGAGGGGGAGCCCGCTTCCACGCGCGCCGTGAGTCTGCCCTTGAAGGGGCTTTGGCCTGTGAGAACGAGATCCGTTCCGGCGGCAACTGTTCCTTCGACAGCGAGTCCTTCGAGAGCCTGCGGCACAGGCAGCCGCATGGCCGGATCACCCAGCAGCGCGTAGAGCGCCACGTGGTCGCGGACGAGGCGTGCCCGGTCCACAGACTTGCTCAGGAAGGGGCCGGCCAGTTGAGCAAGGGTGCCACCCGCGTCGGCCGCGATGGAGCGGTGCGCTGCAAGCAGCGCTGCGCCGATGGTTGCTTCGCGAAAGACCGACTTTGCCAGAGCCCGGCCGAGGAGCGCGTTCGGGAAGGGGTGTGAAATGCGCGTGCTGGCAATGACCGCGGTGAGGCCGTCGCGCGCGAAGAGGAGCTCTTCGCCGAGGCAGTCCTCGCCCGGAGCGTCGAATTCACCGGCGGAGCAGGCGAGGAGCAGCGCGAGCGGCGAGCGACCTCCGGCGGCAACAGTGCGCGCGGCGGCAGGGAGGAGCACGCGCAGTTTGCTCTTCACCCGCGGTGCGAGGGCGGTCCTCTGCGCGTGTCCGGCATAAGTGAAGCAGAGCGCTCCCTCGTCGAGGCGGCGGCCGAGTGCCACGGCAAGGGCCTCGTCGTCCAGTGCCTCTCCGGCGTCGAGCACCTTGAGCGCGAGGTGCGCGGGCAATTCGCGCGTGAGCACTCCGGTGGCCATGGTCTTCAGAGCTCCATCAATGGCCGGGGAGAAGCCGCCCTCGCCTGCGCAGAAGCTCAGTTCCGAACGCCATGTTCCCGGAGCCGGTCGGGTTTCGAGTTTCAGGATGCGCACCACAAGTTCTCGCAGCGCTTCGTCGTTGCGTGCACTGATGCGGCCCACCGCCACCTCGGGCAGCCCGTCGCCATCGAGATCGCCGAGCAGGGCGTCGGCAGCCGTCGCGCCGTTGTAAAGCGTTGGAGTCAGGAAGGCGGGAATCACTTCGCGCTCGCTGAGGCGGTCGGTATCGCGATCGGCATCGCCAAGGAGCAGCAGGAACTGTGGTGCGCGACCACGGGCCTTGGCGAGTTCACGAAGCCAAAGGCGTGGCGTTTCCGGATCGAGATTCCCCGCGGCGACGGCGTCGCGGGCATCCCGCGAGGTGAGCACATGCGTCTTCAGGCCTTGCGATGCGCGGTGGCGCGCGAGGGTTTCCGCGTGGGCGCGGAAGCGCGTGGCAGTGAGGCACACCCAGTCGGGGGCGTCGGTGGGCAGCGTGGCCGCGAGAGTCGCCATCGGCGTCACGGCGGAGACCGCCTTCAGTGAACCGAGGCCTCCTGCCACCAACTCGGTGGCGGTGTTCGCCGGCAGTGCGATGCGGTGATCCCTCGCGACGAGCCCGCGCGAGACGTCATAGACCTTCCAGGCATGGCGACTGCGCGCGGCGACGGCAAGGCGTCGTGGAGCGGCCGCGGGGAGAATGCGGAGGGTGACCTGTTCTTCCGGGTTGCCGGGGCCATAGAGCAGCGAAGTCACTTCCAGCCGCAGCGCGTGGACTTCAACGAAGGCGCGCTTCTTGCGGGCGAGTTCGTTGCCATCCTCGGTGTAGTGAGAGGCTTCCGAGCGGTTGACGAGGCTGATGGTGTTCGCGCTCTTGATGACCCCGGGGTCGCAGGCCAGCTCGAAGTGCTTGGTGCCCGTTGTGCTCCATTCCACGGTGCCGAGGAGGCGGCCGTTCACGAGCACGGTCAGGTTCTTTCCGAGCCCTGCGACGGGAGGCGCGAGGAGATCGCCCACGAGTTTCGCCGTGCGGTCCGTGAGCGGCGGCGGGTCCATGGCGGTGGTGAAGCTCGTAGCCGAGGTGCGGATGGCATCTTCGGCGCCTTGCTGCGGCAGCGGCGCGAGCAGCCGGGCGAGGATCCAGCGCTGTGGTTCTGTTGCAGGCTCGGACCAGCCGGCATCGATGGACTCGCGACCGGCCCAGGTGTCCGCAACGCCCAGCGGCACGGAGAGGAGGGATTCATCCACGGCGCCCTCGCGGCTGGTCTCCACGGATTCGAAGCGTCGCCCGCCTCCATCCGCAGAGAGGGTGAACTCGATTTCGCGCCGACCGGAGCGTCCAGCTTCGGGTGCATGGAACACAAGCACGTCACCGCGATCGAAGGTTCCGTCCGCGAGCCCTTCGGCATCCAAGGGGACCAGAACGCCGTTGCGTCGCAGGGCGAGTCTGGCGGGGACGAGGTTCACGAGGTCCCAGTGAGGGGAGAGGTCGGCGTGGGTGATGGCATGGAGCCCGCCCTTGGTGGTGGTGATGCGCAGGGGCGTGGGAGAGGCTCTGTCCTGGGCCGCGCCCGAAGTGACGCAATAAACGACGGCCAGAGCAAGGATTGTCGGGTGATTGAGCATGAGGTTCGGTCCGGTCGCCAGTATAGAACCCGTTGCGGCAGCGAACGGAACTTCGCCAGTGGAAAGCTTTTCCATCCCGGGGGATTGGTTCAGCCCGTCGCCAATCCGTGCCGATGTGATGACCAGCGCAGGAATGCGCAGCATCGGATCCGGACCCCCCGCGGCAAATGGCCCGCGCGCATCCGGATCGGGGAGACACACGTGAGATTCAAGCTCCAGACCGACTATGCGCTCCGCGCGATTCTCTTCATGTCCGCCAAGCAGGGCGCGAACAGCACCACGGATGAGATCGCGGAGTACTTCCAGATCTCGTCGGCACACCTTGGCCGCGTGATCCGACGCCTGCAGGGCCTCGGTCTCGTGAAGGCCGTGCGTGGCAGGAAGGGCGGCGTGCGCATGGCACGCGACCCGCAGTCGCTCACGGTCACCGAGGTGATCCAGATTCTCGAGAGCAATCCCACGCCGCTGCTCCGCGAGTGCAATGCGGAGACCGAGCAGGATGGCTGCCGTCTCGAAGCGGTGCTCCGCCGCGGGCACGGCATGTTCCTGAACTACCTCTCGCAGGTGACGTTCGCGGAACTCACGAAGGAAGGCATGCCCGCCGCATCCGTGTACGCCCATCAGCGTCAGGAAGTGGAAGGCGATGAAGTGGCTCTGCCCGATCCGGTGGGCGCGAGCTGGCAGCCCGGCCACAGCTGGTGAGCTGAGGCCATTTCAACCTGCGAGGCCGCAGACGCGCAAGCGTCGGCGGCCCGCCGTGCTTTTCAGGGGCGTGATGCCACGTTGCCCCCAAGAGGAGCGCGCGAGCGAAGCAGGCACCAGAGTGCGCCGAGGACCAGTGAGGCTCCGAGTCCGTTCAGGATGCCTGGCACCTCTCCGAAGAAGAGGATGCCGAACAGGAGTCCATGCACTGGAGCGGACATGGTGATGGCTGTTCCACGCACGGCCGCGCAACGGGAGAGTCCGAGCGTGAGGAAGATCTGGCCGAGCAGCCCCGCGAGCGTCACCAGCGCGAGGCCGAAGACTTCCGCGCCACTGGTCGGCAGCAATGGCACATCCGCACCGAACGCGTAGATGAGAGTCGCGGGCACGCACACGGCGGGAAACCAGAAGAGGATGGTGAGCGGGTGCTCAGTCCGAGTGAGTTGCTTCACGGAGATGTAGGCGAGCGCGTTGCCGACGCTGCCGAAAAGCGCAATCGCGATGGCTGTGTTCAGAGCGCCATGCGCACCGACCACGAGCGCGAGGCCGAGAAACGCCAGCAGCACGAGCATCCAGTGCCTTGCGCTGGTGCGCTCGCTCATCATCCATGGAGCGAGCATGGCGACGAACAGCGGGTTGCTGTATTGGAAGAGAATGGCGTCGCCGAGGGGGAGATGCTCGACGGAGGCGAAGTAGCAGGAGACCGAAACCCAGCCGATCAGACCACGCCAGAAGAGCAGCCACGGAGAGCGGCCGATGAGGGGTACGCCTTGCAGGAGTGCGGCCACTGCGAAAGTGACACTCATGCCCACGGCGCGCCAGAAAACCGCGGCCTGTGACGGCACACCTGGCAAGAGAAGCCGGTACAGCGCCACCATCAGCGCGAAGCTGAAGGCGGAGGCCGCCATCAGGACGTAGCCCGTGCGTTCACGGGAGGGGCTTGTGGCGGGAGGCGCGACCGGAGTCACGGGTGAGGCCGGCTCAGGCGTTCGTGCTCTGCTCACTCGCAGCGGCGGGCCGCGGGATGGATACGCCAGTGATCTCCGCTTCGAAGGCGATCTTGCCATCCAGCATGCCTTGCACTTGGAAGCGTGAGAGTCTGCGGTTGAAGAGAACGTCTTTGCAGAGCATGTAGAAGCGCTGGCCTGGTCTGGCCTGCAGGCGGAAGCGCACCTTGTCGATGCCGCCGAATCCGAAGATCTGATTGGGATCGCATCCGAAGCGTTCGTGGTAGCAGAAGCTCGACAGTTGCGCGGCGGCCTCGATCATGAGAGCCCCGGGAAAGATCGGCATGCCGGGCACGTGGCCGCGCACCCAGAAGGCATCTTCACGCAAATCGTGGAACCCCACGGAATCCATGGTCTGCGGATCGAAGTACGTGATGGCGTCGAGCAATTCGAACTCGAAGCGATGCGGATTGCGCTTCCGGATCTCTTCGGGGCCGTAGAGCACGCGCGTGATGTCGATGTTGCTGAGATCGAAGAGAGGTTCGGCGGCCATGAAGCGCCCCTTTCAGGGGAGTGGTTGAACGGGCGGTGCGCTGCGCGGCGCGAGCGTGTTGCTCGCGGTGAGCGGGGTGGGGGGAATCACGAGCAGGGGAATGAGCGCATCGCGCAGGTTCTCTGATGCCTGCCGCAGTGCTTCGCGAAGGGACTCGACGAGGAGAGCGGGCGTGCTGCCGGTCGCCACGAGTCCACCGCGCGCGCGTCGCGTGGCGAGCACCTCACTCGTCTTGCCGTGAAGGAGCACCGCTTCCAGGAGGACTTCTGCGCGCAGTCCTCCCGCGGCAGGAGCGACCTCTTCGAGTTCAAAGCGCATGACACGCAACTGGAGCGCAAAGTCAGCGCTGGATGCGAGCCCGGCCGGGAGTGCCCAACGCACCTTGCCTGAGGCCGTGAGGAGTGAGGTCATCCACTCACCCACGATTTCCGGCACCGGTGCTGCGAAGCGCGAATAGTGCAGGTGATCGACCCGACCATCGAGGCGCACGAGGGTGAGCCCTTCGATGTGTTCGGCAACTTGCGGCCGCGCGAGTGTGACCCTGGGAGCCGTTGTGGCGATCTCCACCGGATCGGGCAGAACATCCGGCCGGATGAGGTACTGCTGCTCGACGGAGGCGTCCGTGGAACAGGCCGAGGCGAGAAGAAGTGCCGGGAACAGCAGGGCTTTCATTTCACGGGCTCCGGAACTGTGATCTCTGGCGGCTTGTTGCCGAAGAGGAGTGCGCGCGGATTCCGCTCGAGCATCTTCAGGAGTGATTCGAGCGCCTGTGCCGCAGCGCGGAGATCCTGCGCGAGGGGCTCGATGCCACCGCGATTGGCGCGCGTCACTTCGGTGCCGACCGACTGCGCGATGCCCTCCAGTGAGGATGCGAGTTTCTTGAAGTCTGCCAGCAGGTCGTGCACTTCCTGCGAGCGGAGATTGTTTTCGGCAAGCCACTTGCGCGCCTCTTCCGCAGTCTTTCGGGCTTCGTTATTCAGGCGATTCATGAGTGCCTCGGCGTCGCCCGACAGCTTTTCCAGTTTGCCCTGTTGCACGAAATCATTGGCGCGATCGAGGACTCCGTCGAGATTCGCGACGATGCGCTGAATCTGCTGCTCGTTTCTGCTCAGAATGTTGTTTGCATTGTCAGCGAGAGTCTTGACCGCGGCGAAGACGGTGCTCAGTTCGTTGCCGGCCCGCTCCATCAGACTTTGCGCCGACTCCATGGTGTCGGTGATCCCGTTGATCGCGCTCCTCACGTCGGCGATGGTCTCATCGTTCAGAAGCTTGTTGACGTTGGTGAGCAGATTCTTCAACTCGCCCACCATGGATTCGCTGCTGGCGAGAATCTTCGAGAGCGCGCTCTGATCGGCGGGCAGCGTGCTGCCCGGAGGGAGCGGTTGTGAGTCGGCACGCGTGCCCGTGAGCTCGATGTAATAGGGGCCGAGGAATGTGGCTGAAGCGATGCGTGCCGATGTGGACTCGGTGATGGGGGTGTCGGGGTCCACGGCCAGGGTCACTTTCACCTTGTCGGGTGTGTCTGCATCCACATCGATGTCGCGGATGTTCCCGAAGCGCACGCCCTTGTACCGGACCGCTGTTCCCACATCGAGATTCACGACGGACTCGGTGAACTCGAGGTAGTAGATCACCTTGTCATCACCGAATGGCAGGCCGACGAATGCAGTGACCACGCCCACGAGCACGAGGATGCCCACGACAAGGAAGATCAATGCCTGTCGACGTTGGCCGCGTTCCAGCTTCTGCACGGGCGGAGGATACATCCGCCGTGCGGGGGCTGAAAGCGCGCGGACTTGCATTCCGACTGCGGTTATCTTGTCGCCATGCAAGCGGGGACTACCTGCATCCCGGCGGGCGATGGGGTCTGGCGGCTCACGCCCGGTGCCGAAGCGCTGGCGGAAGGCGTTGATGCTGGCGCGCTGGCGGCCGCCGTGCCGGTTGAAGCCAAGGGCCTCGTCGAACTGGCGCTCGACCCTTCCACGCGACTCACGGCGCTGTCAGTGGCCCTTCTGAAGCTGGGGCTGGCCGAGATCCGCGCACGAGGATTCGAGGTCCGGATCAGGGCCGCGACAATGGAGCAGCGGCGGCTCATCATCCTGTTCGGTGCCGAAACGCCACCCGTCGCGGCGACGGGGCGCTCGCACGGTCTCGAGAGGGTCCTGGAGCGCGTCAGCGGCTGGTGCGAAGCGGCTGTCGAGTCTTCCTGGCTGCTCGCACGCTGCCTCGGACAGTGCGTGGTTCAGACGTTGCGGCCGCGTGCCCGGGATGACCAACGCCTGCTCGGCGAAGTGACAGCCATCGGCGTCGGAGCGTTGCCGCTCATCGCGCTCATCGCCTCGATGCTCGGCATCATCCTGGCGTTGCAGGCGGCGCCCATTCTGCGCATGTGGGGCCAAGAGCTGCGCGTGGCGGACTTGGTCGGTCTTTCCATGACCAAGGAGATCGGCCCGCTCCTGACGGCCATTCTCCTCGCCGGTCGCAGCGGCTCGGCGCTCGCGGCGGAACTCGGCACGATGAAGCTGAATGACGAGATCGACGCCATGACGGTCATGGGTGTCGATCCCGTGGCCATCCTCGTCACGCCGCGCATGCGCGCCATGCTTCTCACTCTCCCACTGCTCACCCTGATGGGCGACGTGCTCGGCATCGGTGGAGGGTTGTTCATCGGCGCCACCGTGCTGGATGTGGCTCCTGTGCAGTACATGAATCAGACGCTGCAAGAGGTGCACATCGCCGACATCATTCACGGGCTCGTCAAGTCGGCGCTCTTCGGCATCGTCATCGTCACCACCAGTGCGTGGCAGGGGCTCAGCACGGCCGGCGGTGCGGCAGGCATCGGTCGGCACACGACGCGCTCGGTGGTCTACAGCATTCTCTGGATCATCCTCGTGGACGCTCTCTACACCTATGTGGAGACGGTCATCAATCTGCGATGAATACGGGAACTTCGACAGCGGCCATCCTCACCGTCGGCCTCGACTGCGGCTACGGCAAGTCCGTGGTGTTGCGGGATGTGAACGTCACCATCCCGCGCGGCAGGATCACGTGCGTGCTCGGCGGCTCTGGCTGCGGGAAATCAACACTGCTGCGCACGCTGCTCGGTCTGGAGCGACCGCTTGCGGGGAGCATCCAGTTTGGCGAACTCGATCTTGCGCGTGCACGTGAGGAGGAGGTCCTGACGCTCCGCCGCCGCGTGGGTGTGCTCTTCCAGGGAGCCGCTCTCTTCAACAGCCTCACCCTGCTCGAGAATGTGGCTTTCCCGCTGCTGGAGTTGACGAGTACGGACGAGGAGGTGGCTCGGGAAACCGCACGCATCAAGCTCGCCCTCGTCGGGCTCGCGTCTTTCACGGAGCACCTGCCTGCGGAAGTGAGCGGCGGCATGAGAAAGCGCTGCGGCATAGCGCGCGCACTCGTGCGAGACCCGGAGGTGCTCTTTCTCGACGAACCCGGAGCAGGCCTCGACCCCATTACATCGGCCGCCCTCGATCACATGATCCTCGACATCAAGGATCGGCTTGGCACCACCGTGGTGGTCGTCACGCATGAGCTGCTCTCCATCCGGGCGCTGGCGGATCACGCCATCATGCTCGGTGGCGGAGGCGTGCTGGCTGAAGGAGCGCTCGCCGCTGTGGAATCGTCAGGCGCTGCGGGAGTACGTGATTTCTTTCAGAGAGTGGCTCCACCCAACGCGGAGCGCCAGGGCGGCCTCGGTGCTCTCATTGTCGAAGACTGAATCCGCGGGTCAGCGGCGTGTGAGCTTGTGGTAGCGCCCTGTGGTGAGCCCGGGATGCGTGGTTTCCACACCGTCCGGCCAGCGCACGGTGAGGGACGCCGGTCCACGAGCGCTGCCGAGTCCGCAATGAAGACGCGCGTCCGATGTGGAGAGGAACCCGCCCCCGAAACTCCGTTGGCGAACCTGCTTCCTGCCCGCTGAGTCGGTGAGCACCAGCCGCGCGCCGATGGCCTCGCGGTTTCCGCCCGCGCCTTCCAACGAGAACCCGATCCATGCTCCATCGGCGCGTGTGTCATTGCGGAGGAGAGTCGGGATCGAGTCCATCTCCGTCACGAGCAGATCGTGATCGCCGTCGTCATCGAAATCCGCGGCGACAAGACCGCGGCTGCAGTTCTTGAGTCGGAATCCGTCACCTTCCGGCGGCTGCCACTCTTCAAAGATCACCTGGCGCTGAGTGCCCGTGACCCCGAGATTCACGAAGACCTGATTCTCCTGGGCGTAGGTCGTGCCGACGTCGGCGCCATCCACCTGTGGATAGACGTGTCCAGAAACGACCACGAGATCCTCGTCGCCATCGCGGTCGAGGTCGAGCATGCGCGTGCCCCATGAGAGCTTCGCGAAACTCGGAGTGCCGAGCTTCATGGCGAAGGTCACGTCCGTGAAGAAGAGTGCGCCGTCTGCGGTGCGGCCTCCGCGGCGCATGGTGTTGGTGTCGTGGGAGAAATTGGTGATGAAGATGTCGGTCTTGAGATCGAGATCCACGTCGCCGGCATCCACGCCCATGCCCGATTGCGCCCGGCCGTCTTCGTTCCTGTCCGCGCCGCAGGCGAGCGCTGATTCGGTGAAGCGACCTTGGCCCTGATTGAGAAAGAGCAGGTTCGGGACGGAATCGTTGACCACGAGGAGGTCCGTGTCGCCGTCCTCGTCGAGATCCATGGCGAGTGTTCCGAGTGTGTAGCTCGGCGGTGCCATGAAGCCGAGTGCCTCTGTCGCCTCCACAAGTCGACCACCGTCGTTTCTGTAGAAATGGTCGGGAGCAGGCGTCGTGCCGAGCGGACCGCACGAGACACTGAGTCCGCGCCACGAACAGGGGCGGCCCTCGTTCGGCGGATGCTCCGGGTCGTAGTCGACGTAGTTGCCGACATAGAGGTCGAGGTCTCCATCCTGATCCGCGTCGAAGAATGCCGCAGCGGTGGAGGGGCCTGTGTCGGCGCCGCCCCAGCGCTCGGTGGCATTCACGAATCGACCGCCCCGGTTCTCGAAGAACTGATTGGGCCCGCGGAAGACCGTGAGATAGAGATCCCGGTCCCCATCGGCGTCAAAATCCACGGCCCAGACTCCGTGCACCCAGGCATCCGTCAGGCAGCCAGAGGCTGCCGTCACTTCAGTGAAACGAAAGCCGCCGTCATTCCGGTAGAGACGGCTGCCGAGAGGCGCGTGAGGCGAGATGCCGGGCAACACGCCGCCATTGGCGATGAAGAGGTCGAGATCCCCGTCGAGGTCGTAGTCGAGAACCGCTGCACCTTGCCCGATGTTCTCAGGGATGGCGAGCTTCATGCGCCCGCCGGAGACATTCTGCAGCTTGAGTCCGCACTGTTCCGGCGGGATGTGCGTGAAGGCCAGCAGCGCTGCGGCGGAAGTGGTCGCGTCCGCTGATCCCGAAGCGCGCACAGGATCGGCGGACGCAGCTTCCTCGCTGCAACCCGCCAGCAGCAGCGCCCACAGGCCGAGTGCAAAGCGAGCCGTCACTTGCCGACGAAGACGCACTTGCCGCCCGTGATGCGCGCAATGCCGCGCATGAGTTCAGCGAGTCCCTGTTCTTCTTCCATGCCGATGGCGTGCACCACCATCTTTGCGGTCTTGTTCCACTTCTCCACCTCCTCCAGGATGGTGGGGATGTGTGTGATCTGGCCTTCGGTCGGAGCGCCATCCGAGAGGAAGAAACAGGTGTCCCACGCGGGCTTCGGGCCACTGGGAGCACCGCCGCTCGTTGTGCCGCCGACGACCTCGGGCCGCTTCGCCTGCATGCCGTAGGCGACGCGCAACGCCGCGTACGAGTTGGTGCGGCCGGTCATGCTGCCGTCGCTCCTCTGCACGCCCGCCTTTTCGGACTTCTGCTTCATGAGCCAGCGAATGGCGAGTTGCACATTGCCGGGGCTCGCGGTCACGGCTTCCGGCTGCCACACCCGGACGTCGCTTTCGAAGGCGATGATGTTGATGCGCGTGTCCGCGTCCAGGCTTCTCAGGCACGCTGCAAGTTCCTCGCGCGCGACGGCGAGTTTCGGAGTGCCCCCGCTGTGCACGTCGCTGCCCGCGCGATTGGCGCCCGCCTTCAAGAGGATCGGCGTCTCCATGGAGGTGGAGACATCGATGATGAAGATGATGCGTTTGCTGGGTGTGGGGATGGAGTGGTACTCGGGGACCTTGCGCCCGTATCCGTCTTTCGAAGCCTTGGCCTCTTCCGCCTTCTTGTTCTTGAGAGGAGGTGGCGTCCAGGTGGCTTGCACGCGTTCCCACCAGGCGAGCCACTTGGCGGCATCGAGCTCGAAGTCCTGATCGGTAGTGGCACCGAGGACACGCTTGCATTCGAACTGGGGGCGGCCTTCCGAGCGCCCGAGATAGTGGATCAGCAGCGGCACGGATTCTTTGGTGCGCCCGGTACCGAGGGCATTCACCGCGGCAAGCTGCACGCGCCAATTGGGCGAATCGAGGAGCGGCGCGAGCGCCGGCACGACTTCACTGCCGGCGACCAGCAATGCGAGAGCATCTGCTGCGGCGATGGTCACGTCGGGGTCGCGGTCGCCGAGTGCTTTCCCGAGATCCGGGATGGCGTCCTTGCGCCCGAGTTGCGAAAGCGCTTCCGCGGCCGCACTGCGCACTTCGGGGATGCGATCGCCCGTCAGGACACCGGTCAGGACCTTGGTTGGAAGTGCGCTCCAGTCCTTCTGGCCCGCGAGGCCGAGCATGATGCCTGCGCGCACCTCGGACTTGGTGTGCTGCAAGCCCTGCAACAATGCGGCACGAGCTTCCGGAGACTCGAACTTCGCGATGGTGCGGATGGCGCGTTCTTGCACGCGCGAATCGCCGTCCATGAGCCCCTTGGTGATCAGGAGCTGCACCGACTCCGCTGTTTGCGAGCGCCCGAGGCGCTCCACCTGTTCGGCGCGCACGAGGGCATCCTTGTCGCCGATGTACTGACGGAACTCGTCAAGGACGGGATCAGGTGGCTTCTTCACCTGCGCGGCAAGGTGCACCACGAAGATCAAGAAGAGGCCGGAAAGACGGAGCACGTGATGCATCATTTGGTGACGTAGTTCTTCAGCACCCAAGCGCGCCACTCTTCGTGGAACTTGGCCATGCTGAGGCCATAGGCCTCATCGAGAGCTTCCTTCGTGTCGTTCTTGCGCTTCATGAGGGTGAAGAAGGTCTTGAACTTCTCAGGCGCGGACTTGGCGAGATAGTCCACAAAGCACCACGCGTGGGCGCGATGGCGGTAGGTGAGGCGGTCCAGGTCCATGGCGGTGACAGAGGCGAAGTTGTCCTCGTCCTTGCCGAACACCTCGCCATACATCTTCTTTTTCCAGTCGGCGTCCTGCCACGCGTCCTTCGCTTGCACTTCATGGAAACAGTAGGTGCGCTGTTTGCCGAACATCTCGCGCTCGAACCAGTGGGCGAGGCCCTCATCGAGCCAAGCGGCGAGCTTCATCTGGTAGGCGACGGAAGCCTGTGTGAGGAGGTGCGCTGCGTTGTGCACCGTGTGCGCGTGATAGCCCTCGTCGGTGTCCATGCCGCCGATGGGGTCGGGCCACTGCACGACCTGACCGGCGAGCCCGTAGAAGCGGAAGGTGGATTTTCGGCCACCGCCCATCTTCACGAGCGTGACTTTCATGTTCTCCTCGCCGCTGTCGGTGAAGTAGATGGCCTGCTTTTGCACCGGCAACGAGCCCGTGAGTTTCTCGAATTTCGTTGCCACTTCCTCGCAGCGCTTGATGAACACGTGCGAGGCCTTGTTGCGGCCGAGCGTTTCCTGGCCGATGCGCCAGCGCGGGATCGACCAGCGCGCAATGAAGTGCTCCGTCTCGACGTTCACGAACTGGATGGCGGTGTCCTTGCCGAAATCCGCCTGACGCTGCACCCACTGCGCGCGCTCATTGCGGTCCGCTTCGAGCGCGGCCGCTGCGGCGGGGTCCTTGCACTTGTCGCAGAGCTTCTTGAGAGTGCCGTTGCAGCAGGGTGCGCGGTAGACCACATCACAATCGTGGGGCGTGGTGAGTCCGCACATCTTCTTCGGATCGTGGTCCTTGCCGGGGCAGGGGAGATATCCGGTCGCCTTGCACGTGCCGCAAGAGAGCTTCGGGATGTTCTGCGCAGCGAGGTCTGCCGCGCCAACCGAGAGCAGCAGGCAGAGAGTCGAGGCAATGAAGAGGCGCAGTGGCATTACGTCGTCATCCGTTGATCAGTTGAATTTCCGGCCTTTCAGCACTTCGTCGATGAGACTGTCTGGTGTGACGCCTGCAGCTTCGCCTTCGAAGTTCAGGATGAGGCGGTGACGGAGCGTCGGGTGAGCGCAGCGCATGAGATCGGCGGGAGCCACGTGGCCACGGCCCGCACGAAGAGATTCCACCTTGGCGCAGAGGATCAAGGACTGTCCCGCGCGCGGTGAAGCGCCGTAACGCACGAAACGCTTCACGCCTTCTGGTGCGCCTGCGCCCTTGGGATGGGTCGCGAGCACGATGGCTGCTGCGAGGTCGCGCACCTCCGGGGCCACGATCACTTCGCGCGTGAGCTGGCGCAGGGTCAGCAGTTGCGGGCCATCGAGGCAGGGTTTCACCCGTGTGGAGGTCGAGGAGGTTGTGCTCTCGATCACGCGGGCGAGATCGGCTGCTCCCGGAAAGGGCACCAGCACCTTCACCATGAAACGATCGAGTTGGGCTTCGGGAAGAGGGTAGGTGCCCTCCATCTCGATGGGGTTCTGAGTGGCGAGAACGAAGAAGGGGTCGGGCAGCGCGTGACGCACGCCCGCGACGGTGACCGCACCTTCCTGCATGGCCTCCAGCAGCGCTGACTGTGTTTTCGGAGTGGCGCGGTTGATTTCATCCGCCAGGAGCACGCTGGTGAACACAGGCCCGCGTTGAAAGCGGAAACTGCGCTGCCCCAGTTCTTCCACCACGATGTTGGTGCCGGTGATGTCTGCCGGCATGAGGTCGGGAGTGAACTGCACCCGCGCGAAGGGAAGGTGCAGAGCGTCGGCGAGAGTGCGCACGAGCAGCGTCTTGCCGAGGCCGGGCGCTCCTTCGAGGAGCACGTGCCCTCCGGCGACGAGGGCCGTGAGCACCTCGCGGATCACTTGATCCTGACCGAGGACGACGGAACTCAGGCTGCGGGTGAGCTCATCGAAGCTCTGCTGGTACGCAGCGAGCGTGGCTTGGCTTTCGGCGAGTGATTGGGACATGGGCGCACGGCACCGGAGCAGTGGGGCCATCAGGATAACGGACGGCGCACCTCCTGTGTGAGCATGCTTCGGAGTGCTCCGGCCAGATACAGGGAGCCCGTGACGAGGAGGACCCCGCCGCGGGCCTCTCGGCGTGCCGCGGCCAACGCCTCCAGAGGACTCTCGATGGCGTGTCCACCCAGAGCCTCCGCGAGGTCAGCGGCACTCTGCCCGCGCGGCCCGGGAACAGTGGTGGTGGTCACGGAAGCTGCGTCCACCAATGGGGCGAACACACTGACCGGATCCCGTTCCAGCGTGAGTCCGACAAGGGCGTGGACGGGGCGGCCAGCCGCCAGTTGCTGGGCGAGCTCGAAGATCGCGGCCACAGACTCCCGCGTGTGGGCGCCATCGAGAAGCACTGGCGGATTGTCGGGAAACCACTCGGCCCGGGCCGGCAGGCTGGCCGTCGCGAGGGCTGCGCGGGCCCGATCGAGATCGAACTCCCGTCCCATGCGCCTCAGGAGGAGCGCTGCGGCAGCGAGCGCGAGCAGGGCGTTCAGCGCCTGATGGCGGGAACCGAGAGGCAGCAGGAGATCGCGCACGGGGAGCCCCGCAGCGATGCCATCCACGGCGAGTTGCGGTTCTGAAGTGTCCCTACGGACGAGCCGCGTGCGGCTGACGACGAAATCGCGGCCGACGTGGAGCAGCGGTGCGCCAAGCTCCACGGCCCGTCCGGCGATGGTGGCGAAGCCTTGGTCGCCCGGGTGGAGCCCGAGGAGCAACGGCACCCCCCGCTTCACGATGCCCGCTTTCTCGAAGGCCACTGCATCATGGGTGGAGCCGAGGATCTGGGTGTGATCGAGACCGATGCTGGTGATGATGCTCGCAACAGGCTGCACGATATTCGTGGCGTCGAGGCGTCCCCCAAGGCCGACTTCGAGCACGCTGGCGTCAGCCACCAGTGCGTGCAGGAAGCCCATGGCCGTGAGGGCCTCGAAGAAGGTCGGCACAAGTTCCGGAGCCGATGCGCGCATCTGTTCGACATGGGGACGGAGTTGATCTGCGAGCGCAGCGAACTCGCCGCCGGTGATGTCCCGGCCATCGATGGAGAGTCGCTCCGTCACCCGTTCCACATGCGGCGAGATGAAGTGAAAGGCTCTTGCGCCATGCGCAGTGAGGATGGCCGAGGCGAAGCGGGCCGTGCCGCTCTTGCCCTTGGTGCCCGTGATGTGGATGGCGGGACGCGTCCGCTCCGGATGGCCGAGGGCGCGGGCCAGCACCTGCATGCGCTCGAGCCCGAATGGAAAGGGCTTCGCGGCGGCGGGCTTCAGTTGCTCCCAGTCCGTGAAACTCGCGAGATAGGCCAGCGCGCGAGAGAGTTCCGCTTCGTCCGCGGGCAAGGGTGCTGCCGTCACGGGAGGCAGCATAGAATGAGCCGCACACTGCGGAAGTGAGAGTTTGCGTGCCCAGCCCATTGCCGAATCCGTTCACATCACTCGGCCGCGCCCGCTCAGGGCGCTATTCCTCAGGACCCGGCCCGGTCTTGTTGCGGCTCGTCCTCCTGATCGTCGGCGTTGCCGCAGCGCTCGTGTTCCTCGGTGATGTGGAGCCAGGTGCTGCCTTCCGTGCGGCGAGTGGAACAAGCGCTGAGAGCGAGGTGCAAACGGCGCTGGTGTGGTTTGCCGCGGGGTTCTTCATCTTGGTCGGCGTGTTGCTGTCGTTCGTCGCGTGGCGGGACCGCCGTGCGCGTTGCCGCGGGGAGGTGTCATGACGACGACCTTCAGCTTGAATGTGACGCGCCGCGAGGAGTCGCTGATCCACTGTGGTGATGTCCGCAACCTGCCGGACATCCCGCAACTGAAGCCGGTTTCTGTGTTACCGGTGCTCGATGCCGGTGCCTTCGCCGCCCATCGGCCGCGCATCGAAGCCGTGACGCTGCGCTTCGGCAGTGAGGTTCTGGATCCGCTCATCCTGCCGGGTGGCGAAGGCGTGAAGGATCTCGCCGGCTTCCCCGCCTTGGTGACAGCCGCCCTCGCGCGCCGGCCCGGGCGCAAGACGCGCGTGCTCATCGTCGGTGGTGGGGCCGTGCTCGACGCAGGGCAGTTCCTCGCTGCCGTGTTGCTGAGGGGCCTCGAGTCCGTCGTGGTGCCAACCACGCTCCTCGCGCAAGTGGATGCAGGACTCGGCGGCAAGTGCGGGCTGGATGCAGGCGCGACCAAGAACCAGATTGGCGTGATCCGTCAGCCCCGTCTCGTGCTCGTCGATCCGGCGTTCCTCACCAGCCTCTCCGCTGCGGAGATCCAGTCCGGTCTCGGTGAGATGTGCAAGATGGCGTTGCTCGAGGGAGGCACGCTCCTCGAATCTCTGCGCGCGCACGTGGTGCGCGGTGGCGGCATTCCGGATGCAGACTTGCTCGCCGCGGTGCTTCGCGCGAAGGCCCGCTTCGTCAGCGAGGATGCGTTCGAAGGCGGGCGCCGGATCTTCCTCAATCTCGGCCATACCATCGGACATGCTCTTGAATCACTCGCGCTCGCAGCGGGGGTGCCGCTCGCACATGGTGCCGCGATTGCGCTCGGGTTGCGTGCCGAGACCCGCGCCTTCAATCCCGGGATGGCGCCGCTGGTCGACGATCTTCTCGACGCAGCCGGGTTGCCGCGAAAGGCTCCGGCGGGTCTCTCGTGGGCCGCACTCGAGGAGCATCTCGTCCACGACAAGAAGGTGCGGGATGGCGTGCTGCGCGTGCCGGTGCTGGGAAGTGCGGGACGCGCATGGATCGTGATTGCCACAGTGGACGATTGCGCCGCCGCGGCCAAAACACTGGCCTGAGCACACCGCGTCAGGGTGCGTGCGTTTCAGTCGCGCTGTCCTTCGGCTGCTGTGCGCATGGACAGTTGCGCAAGGCAATGCAGCGGATCGTGACAATCTGCTGTCTCAAGACGCGACACTCTCTGCGCCGATCCATGGTGTGAAGCAGGCGGGACTCATGTGCCAGGCGATGGCAGACATGATCCCGCGGGACGCTCGGAGAGAGAGAGAGGTAATCCAATGGGACTTCGTATCAGCACCAACGTTTCTTCACTGACGGCTCAGCGCAACTTGCTCAGGGCCACCGACGGGCTGCACAGGAACTTCGAACACTTGTCCACTGGCAAGCGCATTTCGCGCGCCTCGGACGACGCAGCCGGTCTCGCCATCAGTTCACGGCTCGGTGCCCAGGTGCGCGGCGTGGATCAGGCGATCCGCAATGCGAACGACGGCATCTCGCTGGTGCAGACGGCGGAAGGCGCTCTCGCTGAAATCGAGTCGACGCTCGTCCGCATGCGCGAAATCGCGGTGCAGGCGAACAACGGCACACTGTCCGGCGCGGACCAGGACAATCTGCAGGAGGAATTCTCGCAGCTGAAGTCCACCGTCGATCAGGTGGCGAACAGCACGAACTTCAACGGCCAGTCGCTGTTGAACGTCTCGGCCGCGATCTCCCTGCAGATCGGAGCTGGCACCACGGCCGGCGTCGACACCATGAGCGTCAGCATGGCGTCTGTGACGAACACGAGCTTGTCGATCAGCACCCTCGACGTGGGCAGCACTGGCGACGCCTCGGCGGCCATCGCGGCCCTCGACACGGCGCTGGACACTGTGACCAGCTCCCGCGGTGACTTCGGTGCGGTGCAGAACCGCCTGAACAGCGCGATCAATGCTCTCCAGGTGCGCAGCGAGAATCTGTCGGCCGCACGCAGTCGAATCCTCGACGTCGACGTGGCCTTCGAGACCGCGCAGCTCACCAAGAACAACATTCTGCAACAGGCAGCCATCTCGGTCCTCGCGCAGGCGAACCAGCAGCCGTCGGCGGCCTTGAGCCTCCTCGGCTGATCTCGATCACACATACGGGTCTGCGCGACCTCAAGCGCGCCTGACCCGACCCAGAGAGTGGTGATCCGGGCCGGAATCTCGCAAGAGGTTCCGGCCCCTTCCTTTGGTTGGCGGCACATTTCCTGCGGCAGAGGGACATTCTCCCGACGCCGCGCATCTGGTGCCTCGGACCGCGCAGCGTTCTGGTTGCTCGCGGGCTGAGGCCTCATGAAAGCTGCTGCCGTGGGTGTGTTGTTGCTGGCTGTGACGGCTCTCGCGCAGAGTGCTGGTGGGCGTCCGCTGCTCGTGCCGCAGGCAGGCAGCGTGTACGCCTTTGTGCCGGGCGCGGCGCCCGGCTTTCTTGCGCATTGTGGCGGGTTCCTCGCCGCGTTGCGCGCGGATCTTGATGGTCACTGGCTGGCTCGCGATCTGGTCTACGCGCGGCTCATTCTCGGTGGGGAAAGCGGCGTGCATGTGCTGCCACTTCCGGCTCCCGCGCATGATGCTGTGTTGGTCGAGGGGAACCGCGTGGCTGCCGTCCTGACGCAGGGCAGCGCCGGCCAGTTGTTCGTCGCGGAGCGCACCGGCGTGCCTCTCTATGCGCTGGCGCTGCCGCGCCTGCCGCTCAGGATCGCAGCGTGCGCACGCGGTCTTCTGCTGCTCGTGCGCGACACTTCCGGGAGGCACCACCTTGAAGTGCGGGATGACGCGGACGGGTCCTTGCGCGCCACACGCCTGCTGCGCGGCCATCTGAGAGAACTGACCTTCAATGACGAGGGCCTGCTTCTTGTTCCCGATGCAGGCGGCGCGGTCGAGTATGTCGAGCAGAGCGGCCTCCGGACGACGCGCATCGAGGCAGCGCCGGCCGGATTGGTCGAGGTCATGCCGTGTGGAGGAAACGCGCTCTGCGGACTGCTCGAACCTGGACACACGCTCTGGATGCGGCGTGCCTCGGGTCCGAGCGATCAACTGCCTGTGGGCTCCCCGATGCGACTCGAAGCGTTGCCGGGTGGGGGAGCGCTCGTACGCGAGCTGGGTTCTGGAACTGCCCATCGGGTGGAACGAGAGGGCTTGAGCTGGTTTGGCTGGGCGCCGGGAGCGCTCGATTTCAGCGACGGGGCAGGACTGCGCCATGGGCGCGGGGCCGCACTGGAACATGACGCCGACGGAGATGGATTCACTACCGCACTCGAACTGCGTGAGGGCACAGACCCTGGCGCGGCTTCTTCGAGGCCCTTCGTGCTCCAGCAGACAGGACCGCTGCTTCATCTGGCGTCGCCACAACATGGTTGCAGCATCTTCTGGATTCATGCGGAGTGTGGCGTGCGATTCCCTGGCTTTCTCGTGCCGCCCGCCGCGTGGGTGAGTTCCACGGTGGGAACACTCGACCCGGCTGGCGATGGCTGGCTGCTGCTGGCCAGTGCGCCGGGATTGCCGGGCCGTGTGCGTGCCTCGCTTTTCGATCCGCAGAGCGGTTGCATCCTCACGACGGCCAGCGAGGAGTTGCACGCGTGGTGAACGAACGTCGCCTCATGGCTCTGCTGCGCTGGATGTCGGCGGGCGGGGAATCCACGGACCTCGCGGAGCTTGAACGGAGCTTTGGATTGCCGCTAGAAACGCTGCTCGTGGAAACGGTGGCCGGTCCACCACGGCTCGCAGCGGCCGCTTCGCCCGCAGCGCTGCGCAGAGCGGAGGAATGGATGACACTCTGCAGAGCGCGCGGCATCACGGTGCTGATGTGTGAGGATGTGCCCGAGTTCGCCGCCTTGCCCCAACCGCCGTTGCTCGTGTTCCTCCGTGGTCAACTGGGAACGGCGCCCAGACTCTCGGTGGTTGGTGCACGTGCGGCCTCACATCATGGTCTGCGCAACACACGACGGCTGTGTGGAGCCGTCGCGGCTGCAGGTGTCCCCATCGTCTCAGGTCTCGCGCGTGGCATCGACGCGGCGGCTCATGCGGCGGCGCTCGAATGCGGAGGCGTGACGGTGGCGGTGCTCGGTTCTGGTCTGGATGAGTGCTATCCGCCGGAACATGCGGCGCTGCTGGAGCGCATCATCGAGACGGGAGCTGCGGTGAGCGAGTGGCCGCCGGGCACTCCGCCTTTGCCGCATCACTTCCCGCGCAGGAACCGGCTGCTCGTGGCCTTGGGCAAGGCCCTGCTGCTCGTCGAGAGCCGCCTGCGCTCTGGATCGTTCACATCTGTGCGCTGGGCCGCGGATCTCGGGCGCGAGATGCTCGTGCTGCCCGGCCCCGCGGATGCGCCCCAGAGCGAAGGGCCGGTGCAACTGCTCCGTGAGGGTGCCACGGCCGTCACGGAAGCAGAGCACATTCTCGAGGCCCTCAGTGTCGCGGGCGGAGTCAGTGGCGCGGTCGTCCCGCACGGGTCAAAGTCATTCTCGGCGGTGCAACAGCGCCTGCTCGGCATCCTCGGAGCGGAGGCCCTGGATCTCGATGCGCTCGTGCGCGTGTCTTGCGAACCACCGGGGAGCGTGCTGGCGGCGGTGCTCGGGCTCGAAATGGCCGGAGCCGTTCAGCGGGATGACTGGGGCGCGTTCAGCGTGCGTGGCGCGTCAGAACAGCGGGCCGTGGTCGATGCCGAGATCCAGCACGAAGTGCAGTGCGACAGTGGCCGCGACGAAGATCAGGAGGCCCTTCAGAGTGTGGCGGAGACCGATGCGCAAGGCGGCGCGCAGGTCGTCCCGGCCGGGAACGCTGGCGACGAGGTTCACCACAACGAAGAGCGGCAGGAACAGTGCGAGTGAGGTGAGGAGGCTCATGCGCGGGCCTCCGGTGCCTCGGCTTGCGGGGAACGCGCGAGGTCGTGGACGTCGCACATCGCAAGGATGTTCAGGAGGCACGCAGCGCCAGTGTAGAGCTGCGCCGTCGAGTAGAAGATGTCCGCAGCTTCGATGCTTGCACCCTTGGTGAGGAGCGCCGTGATGGCGGTCATGAGCCCGCCGGGGAATTGCGCAAGTCCCCAGATGGGGTGGCGATCAAACGGAGAGACCGTGGCGAAGTCGCCGAGGATGAGGCCCGCGACGAACGTCGGTACCAGCGTGAGCGCAAAGAACAGCGCCCGGTCCTTCCGTCCGAGGATCCAGTGGCCGAGGCCGGGAACCAGCCACGCGCCGAGCAAAGCCTTCCTTTGCAGTGGATTCGCGCTGAGGATGAGCCACAGGAATCCGATGCCTGCGAGAACGGGGAGAAGCTTCAGGGCCAGCGGTCCGAGCATGAGCGGCCTTTCATAGCAGCGACCGGCCGTGCCGGGAAGGCATGCGCGCGTGTCGTGGACCCTCGTGGGTGACGCTGGTAGCGTGCTTGCACGACGGGAATGCGCGGTTCATGCATCGCACGACACTGAGGGTCCGCTACGGAGAAACCGACAAGGCTGGTGTGGCCTGGCACGGGAGCTACATCGCGTGGCTTGAAGTGGCGCGCTGCGAACTCCTGCGGGCCCATGGCATCGACTACGCACGTTTCGAGGTGGAGGAACAGCTTTTTCTCACCGTGGCCGGCATCGAGCTGAAGTATCTGGCACCTTCCCGTTACGACGAGGAACTCGTCATCGAATCCGGTCTGCAAAATGTCGAAGGGGCGTCGGCGCGATTTGCCCAGCGCATTCTGCGCGGCACGCAACTCCTCACCGAGGCCGTGGTGCGCGTGGCCTGTGTGGATGGCGGCGGCAAGGTGCGCCCGTTTCCTCGGCATCTCAAGGCGGCCCTGCTGGCTGCATCGGCGGTCGGGAATGACGCCACGCCTGGATTCGTCGCGCGGCCCGCTCCGTCCGGAGCTTCTGGAGCTGACTCATGATCATGCGCCCCGTCATCGTTCTTGCTTTGCTGGTGTTGGTGACCTCCTGCCGTGACAGCCAGACGCCGCTGGCCGAGGGGCCAACAACGACAGGCCCCGCGGCCCCGGCCAATCCGCCGTCGCTCTCGGGCAGCGAGGGCCTGAACCCGGAGGCGCGGCGCCAGCGCTTGCTCCGCTTCGAACATGCATGCGATCAGTGGTACTCCGCATGGACCGAACAAGAGTTCGCGCGCATGGCCAGTCTCGACCTCCTCCTGCGCGACAACACGAACCGCGAATTCGCCGGCGTGCTGGATGACCTCCAGAACGGCAGCCCGCGCCACAAGCGTGTGATGGCCGCCGCCCTCGGCTTCAGCGCGCGCGCGGAGGCCGTCCAGCCACTCCTCATGGCACTGGAAGAGCAGTACTACGAAGTGGTGATGCACGCACTGTTTTCCCTCTATCACCTCGGAGGTCCGGGGAGCAGCGAGGCGGCGCGGGCCGCCGTGCATGCCGTGCAGCCCGAGAAGCTCGTGAACTACCTCACGCACCCCCGACCTGAAGTTCGTTCCAATACGGCCCTCGCGCTCGCCCGCATCGTGACTCCTGCGACCGCGAAGCCTGTGCTGCTGGCACTGCTCGCAGTCGCCGAGGATGCGCAGCCCAGAGTGCGCTTGCACGCCATCGCGGCGCTCAGCGCCATGCGCGCAGCCGAGGCCTATCCCCAGTTCGTGAAGGCACTCTCGGACGACACACCACTCGTGCAGGTGCGTGCGGCCATCGCACTTGGCCTGCTCGGCAAACTCGACGCGGCGCCCTACCTCATCGAAGTACTGGCCAGAGCGGGGGCAGCGTCTCAGTTGAAGCACGCGGCCATGCGTGCGCTGGCGCAGATCCTCGGCGAGCCAGCCTCGCGCTCAGAAGACCCCGTCTTCTGGCGCGAGCTGGCTGCACGTCGAGGTGTCAAGTTCTGAAAGGGCGAGCGAGAGCGGCGACGGCATAAAGCCCGCCCGCGATCAGCAGCACCACGGTGAAGCCACACTCCATGGCGAGGATGATGGCGAGGATGGAGCCCGCCACCGAAGCGACGCCATTCACGCCCCAGGCCCACGGCACCAGTTCCGTGCTCTGGCCAGCCAGGAGGCGCAACCCGCTCGGCATGGGCATGCCCATGAGGAACGCGGCCGGTCCGATGAGCACAAGCGCCAGTGCGCAGCGCGCGATGTGCGGGAATCCGAGCCATGCAGACGTGGCGATCGGCAGCAACAAAGCGAGTGCGATCGCGGCGATCATCACGGCGAGCGGGGCGCGTGCTGTCAGCCGCTGCGCGTCCTTCCGTCCGGACCAGAGTGCGCCGAGGCCGCTGGCGAGCAGCATGCCGCCGATGACGATGGCGAGCGACCAGGTTGGATGCCCGAGGAAGAGCGCGAGCTTCTGGGCGAGAGCGATCTCGAAGAGCATGAAGCCGAGACCGAGACAGGCGAAGTAGGTGATCGATCTGCCGGCGCCGGGTACGGCGAGCGCGCGCCGCTTCATCACCCAGAGTGGCCCGAGCACGAGCAGCACTCCGAACAGAATCGCTTGCGCGAGGAGACCGAGCAGCACGAGCTGCCCTGTGGGGATCTGGCCGGTGTTCGCGAGCCATGGATCTGCGCTGCCCAGGACGGTCTTGTGCATCCCGCGAGGCTGGTCCTCTTCTTCGAAACCGAAGAGGCGGCCGAGCACGGTGCCCCAGTGGAACTGCAGATAGAAGAACGGACTGTCGTCATCGACAGGCGAGACGTCGAAGGGATAGGCAGCGAAGAACGCAGACTCCGTGCCATTTCTTGCGGCGCTGGCATAGGCGGAGAACGGTGTACCGAGATCGTGCTCGGAATCGTGGTGCAGGCTGATCTTCCCGGCACTCGCCGCGACGATGTTGCGCACTTCTTCCATGCGCGGGGCAGGCACCGGGTCGCGACCGATGACGAGGATGCCCCAGGGACCGCTCTTCAGAACCAGCGCATGGCGTCCGGGGTCTTTCACGCCGAGGCGCTTCAGCGCGTCGAGGGCCATCACATAGAGCCGCAACGTCTCGCGATCAGGCTCGAAGAAGAGCCGGATGATGCTGAAGTACCCGCCGGGTTTCAGGTGGCTCAAGTAGGCGTCAAACGCATCCGAGGTGTAGAGGTAGGACTCGGACGCGACATAGGCGCCGCTGTTGAGAGCGGCGTAGGTGTCGACGCCGGTCATCTGGATCCAGTCGAAGCTTTCCTGATTGCGTGCGAGCCACGCGCGGCCCTCCGCATTCACCAACTCCACGCCGGGCTTCGCGGGGATGTTGCCAGTGAAGTCCCGGTAGTGGTCCGTGATCAAGGAGGCTGTCGTGGCGTTGATCTCAAGGCCGACGATGCGATCCACGCCATGGCGTGATGCGAGATCCAGTTCGCGGCCGCCGCCTGCGCCGATGACCAGCAGTGATTCAAGTCCGGGACGCATGGTGTACGGCACCATGGTTTCCGCGGCGGGAGCGTGGTTCTCGGGGAACAGGAAGGTCGGAGCGTCGCCGTCCTGGAAGATCATCTTGGTGCGGTCAGGCTCCGAGGCCGGCGGATTGGAGATGTCGATGCGACAGAGCGGGTTCCAGAGCGTCTTCTCCACCACATGCCCGAGGTCCTTCTGGTAGTGATGAATCTCCTTGCTCTGCACGAAGCGTGCCTCGGGCAGCAGCATCCTTGCAACGGGACCGGGCAGCGCTGCGAGGAGGAGCAAGACCAGCAGCCCCGCGCCTGTGAGGAGCGTCGCGCGCGTTGTTGAAGACGTGAATGCAGCAAACACGGCGAGGGCGGCCGTGAAGAGCAGGAGTTGCGGCCCTGTCAGAGGGCCAAGGAGGAGCAGGAACAGCGCGCAGCCGAGGCCGCTGCCGAGGAGATTGGCGAAGTACGCACGCGCGAGTCCGTCGCCCGCGTGCTTGAGCGCCGCAGCCACGGCGAGGCCGCCGAAAAAGAGCGGCAAGCCCGCGACCAGGTAGAGCCCGAAGAGCGGCAGGAGCAGCGCCGGCTCCCGCAGCAGATCCACCGTATCGATGGAGGCGCGCTGAATGACGGCTCCGGAGAGCAGCGTGCTGGCGGCGAAACCGAGCGCATGGCCCGCGAAGGCACCCCGCCCGCCATCCGCGCCGCTCCCGCCAAGGCGCGGGAAGAGCACCAGAGCTGTTCCCGCCACGCCGAAGGCGAGCAGCGCGGACGTCACCACCATGTAGGTGATGTGATGCCAGAGCGGCACCGCGATGAGCCGCACGAGCAGAAGTTCCTGTGCGAGGACCGCTGCCGAGAGCACGAAGAGCGGCCAGGCGAGGTTTCTCTTGGGCGTGCAGTTCATCCGGGCTCCTTCGGTTGGCGCCGCTTCATGACCTGAATCCCTCTCTGCGTCAAGGGGCGGTCCGCGCGGGCAGCCGGCGCGTGCTGACAGTATGGCCCGGAATCACATCAAGTTCACGGGGTCGCGATCGAGAAGAATCTTCGTCCCGCGCGCACCTTTGCGCCGGATGAGCGGGAGCAGCTCCGTCAAGGTGCTGCTGAGATTGCTGCGGAGCAGGATGTGCTGGCGGTGTTCGCCCTGCAGAACCGCGATGGGGCACGGCGCGGGGCCGAGGATCTCCGTTCCGCCGCCGCCGAGCTCCGGGAGTGCCTTCAGCTCGCGCGCCATGGCGGCTGCTTCTTCGCGAGCGAGGAGCTCGTCCGGAGCGGAGACGACAATGCGGAGCAAGTGGCCGGTGGGTGGGTAGCCCGCCACGCGTCGGGCGTCGAGTTCGCGCCGCACAAACCCCTCGTGGTCGTGGCGCGCCGCGGCGGCGATGGCGAAGTGCTCGGGCATGTTCGTCTGCACCAGCACCCGACCGGGTTGCTCGCCGCGGCCAGCGCGTCCCGAGACCTGTGCGAGCAACTGGTAGGTGCGTTCAGCCGAGCGAAATTCGGGGATGAGCAGTGCGGTGTCCGCGGAGATCACGCCCACCAGCGTGATGGCGGGGATGTCGAAGCCCTTCGCCAGCACCTGCGTGCCGATCAGAATGTCCACCTTGCCGTCGCGGAGACTGTTGTAGAGCTCTTCCGGCGCACCGCGCGCGCGCAGAGCATCGCCGTCGCGGCGCATGATCCGAGCCGACGGAAAGAGAGAGGCGGCCGCAGCCGCCACGCGTTCCGTCCCGAAGCCGCGAAAACGCAGCGTTGGCTGGCGGCATTCCGGGCAGGCTCTGGGTGCAGGGCTCTCATGGCCACAGTGATGGCAGAGCAGGCGCGCGTCATCGCGATAATGTGTGAGCTGGATGGCGCAGTTCCGGCAGGTGGCCTTCCAGGTGCAGGTGCGGCAGATGACCGTGGTGGAAAACCCGCGCCGATTGAGGAAGAGCAGCACCTGCTCTTTCTGCGCCAGCGTGCGTTCGATGGCCACCACGAGGCGACGGGAGAAAATGCCTCCCTGACCCACCACATGCTCGGAGCGCATATCCACGATGTGGACTTCCGGGAGCGGGCGTCCGCGCACGCGGCGGGGGAGCGAGAGGCGCTGAATGACGCCCGTGCGCGCGAGGGATTCTGCTTCAAGGCTCGGGGTTGCCGAACCAAGCACGAGCATGGCGTTCTCGATGCGAGCGCGCTCGCAGGCTGCGTTGCGTGCGTGGTAGCGCGGAGACTGCTGCTGCTTGAAGGTCGTCTCGTGCTCTTCATCGATGACAATCAGCCCCAGCTTCTGCACTGGCGCGAAGAGCGCGCTGCGCGGCCCCACGGCGATGCGCGCATCGCCCCGCGCGAGGCGCTGCCATTCTGTCGCGCGCTCCGCATCCGTCAGGTGCGAGTGCAGCACGGCGACGCCCGTGAGTCGACCCAGAATGCGTTCAACGGTCTGCGGTGTGAGGCTGATTTCGGGGATGAGCAGGATCGCGCCCTTGCCGAGAGCGAGCGTGCGTTCCAGCAGCCTGAGGTAGACCTCCGTCTTGCCGCTGCCGGTGACGCCATGCAGCAGAAAACCCTGCGACGTCGGAGCCTCCAATGCAGGCAGCAGCACCTCGAGGGCGCGGGCCTGATCCTCGTTCAATTCCGGAACGACGCCTCGTTCCGGCCTGAGAAGTGCGAACGGATCGCGCGCGATGGTGACAGCCTGCGCACTCAAGAGTCCTTCGCGAAGCAGAGTGTCAACCGGGCTCTTCGTGCTCTCGCTGGCGCGGAGGAGCGCAGCGAGACCGAGCGGTGCCGACGCAGCGAGGAGTTGTCTCAGAATGCGCACACGCGCAGCCGCCGACTTCCTGTCCGCATGCGTGCGCAGATACTCCTCCACGCGGGCGGCATCGGCGATGGCAAGCTGTTGTTCGGTGCGGCTGCCTGCGCCGCGGCGCACCGCCGCCGGGACGAGCGCGGCGAGGGTCTCACCCGGTGCTGCTCCATAGTGCCGTGCCATCCACAACCCGAGTTCGAGGGTGGCAGGTGTGAGGGCCGGATGGGCTTCGAGGGCGCTTTCGACGGGTTTGAGGGGTGCGCGGTACGCCCGCTGCTTGACGGAAAGAACGAAGCCGGTCACTGCGCGACGGCCGACACTGACGCGCACACGCAGTCCCGGGCGCGCCTGAGCCACCAGATGTTCCGGTACGAGATAGGAGAGCGGCTTGTCGAGAGGAAGGTCGAGCGCCACCTCGGCCACGAGGCCGCAGAGTGGCTCTTCCTCCGGAAGGACTCCGGCGAACAGTCCGCCCTCGTCCCGCATCGGCCTCAGGCCCCGGAGACGAAACGTGTCTTCTCGCCGCAGGTGCAGGGGATGCCCTTGCAGCGCGGGCAGCCCGCCATGTAACGCGCCGCTGCTTCACGCATGTCGACGCCTGCCATGCTCGCAAGCGTGGTAAGCCAGGCGAGGACATCTCCGAATTCGGTGACCAGATTCTCGCGGTCCACCTCGCCTCGCTTCAGTGCGCGCGCCAGTTCACCCACTTCCTCCGTGAACCACATGAAGGTTCCCGGGAGCCCCCGAGCGCGATCCTTCTCACCGAAGGTCTCCTCGATGAGCAGTTGGAACTCGCGCACTCCTGTGTCGTTTTGCATGGGTCCTCCGCAGCGTGATGGGATCATAGCGACAGAGTGCGACAGCACGGCTTTCGCAGCCAATTCCTCCGGCTAGGCTCACGGCGGCGGTCACCAGCATGGAAGCAACACGCGTGCGGGAACTCATCGGTGAGACGGTGCTTGCACTCAAGGAGTGCGAGCTGTGGGGTGGTGCGGCTCCGGGCGACGTGGAGCGCATCCGCGCCGGACAGCTCGATGGCTCTGCGCGTGAGTTCGCGGCCTGGATGGAACTTGTCCTCCTGCCTCGCATCGCTACCTCACTTGCGGCCACGGAACGCCCGGAGCCCGTGGATGGCCTCGGCGCCGCGGCGCGGACAGCCCTCGGTGCGGCTGCGACGCATGAGCGCATCATCCGGCTGGTGGACGAGCTGGAGCAGGCGCTCGCGCGGCCCTCAGTCGCCTCGGAGCTGGATCAAGCTCTCGCGGGGGCAGAAGCATCCGCAGAAGCAGCCGACCGGTTCTACTCGGCGTTTGCCAACACGCTTCTGATCGTGCCTCTCGACGAGGTGCTCGAGACCGATGGTTCTCCGAGGATCGAGCACGAGGACGAATTCACGCCCTTGCTCACCGAGTTGGATGGCATCCAGTACCTCGCGGTGTTCGATCGCGAAGAGCGCCTCTCTGACTGGGCGGGCTCCCTGATTCCCCACACCAGCATGACCGGCATGGCTCTCGCACTGGCGCTGGCTCCCGCCGGGGACATTCACGTCGCCCTCAATCCGGGCAGTGGCCACGAGAAGGTCTTCATTCCCGACGAGCTGGAAGAGCTGCGTCAGCAAGTGATGGAGGTGGAGGAGGGGGTGTTCTTCGCGCCTGCGGGCAACATTCCGGATGCAACGGTGGAATCTCTGCGCGCGGTGCTCGCCAGTCTGCCCGTGGTGAGAAGCGCGCATCTTGCGGTTCGGCTCGGGGATTCCGATGCGGATTCCGGCAGGCTTGTGCTTGCGGTTGCTCTCGCGCCGGGGACGGACGCTGCGCTTGCCGCGCATGTGAGTGCACTGCTCGTGCCGGTGCTGGCCGAACATGCCTGCGAGGTGTTGCTCAGCGGACGTGATGCCCTCGTGGAGCGCATTGTCGAGCGCGTGCCACCTGTGTTCGAGGTGGTGTGATGACCGGGCTCCGCCTGACGGCGCTGCTTCCGGAACCGGAACGAGGGTTCGCCGCTGCCGTCTGCACGGCGCTCAGTTCAGCGGGATTGCTTGTGCGTGCGTGTGTGGCGTGCGCCGAGGAGCGCGGCGTGCAGTGTCTGTTCGACGGAGATGCCGTGCTGGCGCGTGCGGCACTCCGGGCGGTCTGGCCGAGGACTCTCGATTTGTGCGTGCGCGAGGATTCCCTGCCGCGCGTCTTCATTGCCGACATGGACGCCACCCTTGTGCGTGAGGAGTGTCTGGATGAACTGGCGGCTCTGTCCGGTGTCGGTGCGCGTGTTGCGGAGCTCACGGCTGCAGCCATGTCGGGTGGAATGGACTTCGGCACGGCGCTCCGGGCGCGCATCGCCATGCTTGCGGAAGTCGGTGTGGATCGCGGCCTCATCCAGCGCACGCTGCGGGAACGCATCCATCTCCAAGCTGGAGCACGCACGCTGGTCGCGACGCTTCGCGCGCACGGGGTGCGCTGCATTCTCGTGAGCGGAGGCTTCGAGGATTTCGTGGCGCCCGTTGCCAACACGCTCGGGTTTCATGCCTGGCATTGCAATCGTTTCCAGTTCGCGGGAGAGCGCATCGCCGCGGTGTGTGACCCCATCCTCGGACGCGAAGCGAAGCTCGCGGCGCTGCAGGCAGAGACCGCAGCGCTGGGCCTCGCGGCAGGGCTCGCCATCGGTGACGGAGCGAACGACATCCCGATGCTCATGGCAGCCGGCTCGGGCATCGCGTTCCATGCGAAGCCGGCGGTGGAGGCGGTCGTGCCGGATCGCATCACGCACGGCGATCTGACGGCGGTGCTCCATTTCCTCGGCCTGCCGGAGCGCACATGGGTGACGCCGCCGGAGGGAGAGGTGATCAGCGCGAGCTGAGCCCGTCGGGTGAGTGGCGGCGCGCGTGTGTTGCCAGCGCGTGCATGAGCGCGGCGACGTCCTCCACCACGAGGTCCGGTCCGAGGCCGGCGAGTTTTGACCGTTCGGAAAAACCCCACAGGACAGCGATGGACTTCACACCGGCATTGCGTGCCGCGCGGATGTCCTGCGGTCCGTCGCCGACGAGGACCGCGTCTGCTGCGTCGGCGCCGAGTTGCGCGAGGAGCCGGAGCACCGGCAGGGCAGATGGCTTCTTCTCAGGGAAAGTGTCGCCGCCCGCGATGTGCGCGAAACACTGCTCCAAGTCGAGGGCTCTGAGGAGGCGGCGGCAATGGCGCTCAGGCTTGTTGGAGAGCACGGCGGTGCGCGCTGGATCGAGGGCCCGCAGCAGGGGCTCGATGCCGGTGAATGCGCGCGCCGCTGCGATGGATGTGCTGCTGTAGTGTCGGTCGTAGACGGCATGCAGTCGCGGCAGATCCGCGGGTGCGTCAAAGGCCCGCAGCAGGAGGTTCTCGACGCCGTCGCCGATGGAAGCCCGGGTGCGTGCTTCTGCGGGAGGCGCGAGTTGGAGTTCTTCTGCGGTGTTCAGCAGCGCTGCGTGAATGCCTGCGAGGCTGTCGAGCAGCGTGCCATCGAGATCGAAAAGGACGGCGCCGCGCGTCATGCGTCGGCGCGGCGCACGGCAAGCACACTGATGTCGCTCTTGCCCGCGCGCGTGGCCCGCAGCTGCACGAGGTCATGGAGGAGTTCGGTCGCGTCGCGTCCGCTGCGGGCAGCAGCGCTCACGGCGAGGAACACCCTTTTTTCACCCTCGTCCGCGTCTTCGCGGGAGATGCCGTCAAAGGCACCCTCCGAGACCAGGATGAGCGAATCGCCGGGAGCGAGATCAAACGAGATCTCCTCGAGGTTGGAAGCGAAGAGCGGCCCCGCGTCGAGTCCGATGGCGAAGCCGGAGGTCTGGCGGCGTGCCAGTCCGCCTTTGGCGGCCAAACGATGCAGTGCTGGCACGCGGTGTCCTGCGGAACTCAAACCCACGTTTCCGGAAGCAGGATCGATGACCGCGAGCAGAGCCGCCACGAACATGCCGCGCTTCAGATCCGGTGCGAGTTGCGCATTGAGGATCTCAAGCAACGCGCGGGGAGTGCCCGAGCTGCGTGCGGCCGTGCGGAAGGCCGTGCGGGCCATGCTGAGAATGGTGGCCGCAGGCACGCCGCGTTCCGAGGCTGTCATCATCAGCACGGCGACGCGCCCATCCGGAAACACGAGTTGGTCGTAGAGATCGCTCGAGATGGCGTCGCTCGCGTGGCTGGCCGCCGAGAAGGAAAGCGAGGCCACCTCCGGAATCTCCGTCGGGCGCAGACGCTGCTGGAGGTCACGCACCATGTCCGCTTCCTCCGTCCGTCCGCTGAGCTCCGCGCGCAGCGCGGCAGTCTCCGCGAGATTGCGGGTCATGCGGTTGAAGGTGTCTGCCAGCACTCCGAGCTCGTCATCGGAGCGGACGATGGTCTTGTGGTTCAGATGGCCCGCCGACACGGTTTCCACATCCTTCACGAGATGCTGGAGAGGCTGCAAGAGCCAGCGGGCAGCGAGAAAGATGACGGCGAGGGTGGTGCCGAGTCCGAAGAAGCAGGCGAGCAGGATGCTGCCGCGGAGATCATCGCGCGCCGTTTCGATGCCCCGCTCGGACACCACCACGGTGGCCTGACCGATGGCGGCATCATTCCGGTTCCTGTCGCGCAGCGCGTGCGTGAAGAATCTGGCCGGCTCCTTCGGGTCGCCCTCGCCAGCGCCGTAGCGGCCGCGACGGATGACCACCTCGCGGTCCGCATCGTGCCGGATCGAATCAGGGTCCGTGTAGCGGAACTTGATGCCGCCCGAGGCGCTGGCGACTGTCTCGGACGTGCCGCGCACGATCCACACATCCAGAGCACCGACTCCCTTGAGAACGGCGTCGAGATGGGAGTTCCGGTCCTTCCAAGCCTCGATCGGTGCTGCCGCGGCAATGCGCGCCGCCAACGCACCTTGACGATTCAGATCTGCCTCGAGCCCGTCCACGGCGGCTTGCCAAGCCACCCAACCCACGATGGCGATGGATGCGGCTGCGACGATGGCTACGCGGAGCGTGAGCTTGAGTGCGAGGCCGACGCGCACAGTGCGGAGAGACGCGATCTCCGTCGCGGGTTTCGAAGCGCTTGCGTGTGAGTGGGAATTCGCCATGCATCAGGCCGGGCGCAGCCACGCCAGCAACGGCCATCCGAGCAGCAGAGCATACAGTCCGGCTCCGAGGTCATCCGCGACGATGCCCCAACCACGCGGAAGGGTCTCCAAGCGGCGGAGCGGGAAGGGCTTGGTCATGTCGAAGAGCCGGAAGAGAACGAAGGGCACCAACACGGTGAGTGCATCGCGCGGCGGTACCAGTGCGAGGGCCAGCCACTGGCCCGCAACTTCGTCCAGCACGAACCAGCCTGGATCGCCTTCCTTGCCGCGCTGCGGGAAACTGCGCGCGATGCGCTGACAGAAGAGCGTCGCGAGGAGCGCGCCTGCAAGCGGTGCCCATGGCCACAGCGTGGCAGGCATCAGCAGGGCCAATCCGACAGCGACGAGGGAACCGGCAGTGCCAGGGAGGAGCGGCACGAGCCCGGCACCTCCCGCTGTGGCGAGCCAGCGGTGGCGCGCGCGCGGCAGGAGTTCGCGAGGCGCGAGGGGCATGGGCTCAGCCCTCCACGGAGCGGAGGTGCGCGAGAGCCTTTCGGAGATAGACCCAGCCGGACCAGACCGTGCTCGCGAGCGCGATCCACAAGAGGATCTTGGCAAAGAGCGTCCACCAGGAGGGCATCTCGCTTGTGCCTGCGTGCTGCATGATCAGCGCGCCGATGGCGCAACACTGCAAGACGTATTTCACCTTGCCGTGCATCTCGGCCGCGAAGGCCACGCCGCGAGATTCCAGATACGAGCGGATGGCTTGCACGAAAAACTCGCGTCCGAGGATGGCCACCACAATCCATGCGGGAGTGATGGTCGGATCAATGACGGCGAGGAAGACGAAGGTTCCGCAGGTGGACACCTTGTCGACGAAAGGGTCCATGATGCGGCCGAAGGGAGTGACGAGCGAGAGCTTGCGCGCCAGATACCCGTCCAACCAATCGGTCGCGCTGGCGAGCACGAAGAGTCCGAACGCAACCCAGCCTGTCGTGCCTGCAATGACCACCCGATCTGTGCCGGCCAGGGCGAGAAGCGTGAACAGCACCGCCGAAAGCAGCAGGCGTGCGAGGGTGACTTGATTGGGCAGGTTGAGGATGCGCAAGCGGAGTTCAGACGGCCGTGCCGTGGGAAAGCACGCGACCGTCGAGATCGTATCCGTGGCTGCCCGTGATCGTCACCTCCACGAGGTCTCCGGCGCAGACAGCGCTGTCCAGAAGACGCACGTGCGCGTCGACCTCGGGAGAGTCGCGGCGGGTGCGTGCCAGCGCCGGTTCGGATCCGGAAGCTGCACGATCCACGAGCACTTCCTCCACGGAACCGATGCGCGCGCGTGCCGCCTCGAAGGCGATCTCCTGCTGCATGAGCATGAGTTCCTGCATGCGCTCCTTGCGGACCGATTCCGGCAGGTGGCCATCGAGGCTGTCCGCGCTGCTTCCGGGCTCGCGGCTGTAGGGGAAGGCGCCGAGGCGCTCAAAGCGTGCCGCGCGCAGGAAATCGAGGAGCTCACGGAAATCGGCTTCCGTCTCGCCGGGAAAGCCTGTGATGACCGTGGTCCTGAGGGCGATGCCGCGCGCGCGCAGCAGGCTGACCATGCGTTCAAGCTCTGCGCGCCCGTACCCGCGCTTCATGCGTCGCAGCACGGCATCGCTCGCATGCTGGATGGGCACATCGAGGTACGGCAGCAGCGGCAATCCGCTGGCGAGCGTGTCCGCGAGGTCTGCGCGCACTTCGGTCGGATAGGCGTACATGAGCCGCACCCAGCGGAGTCCTTCGACGGCCTGCACGCGTTCGAGGAGTCGCACCAACCGGTTCTCGCCGTAGATGTCCGTGCCGTAGACCGTGCTGTCCTGGGCTACGAGCACGACTTCCTTCACCCCACGTGCTGCAAGAGCTCGGGCGCGCTGGACGAGATCATCGGCCGGGAACGAGCGCATGCGTCCCCGGATGTCGGGGATGACGCAGAAGCTGCAGGTGTGGTTGCAGCCCTCGCTGATCTTCAGCCATGAGTAGTGCGCCGGTGTGAGCGCCACATCCGAACGCAAGCGATCCACCGTGAATCCCGCTTCCGGCATGCCGCCCACGCATTCGCCTGCGATGTCGGCAATGCGTGCGTAGTCGGAAAACGGCACGTAACGGTCGACTCCGGGCGCACCCTGTTCGAGCAAGGGACGGTAGTTGCCAACCATGCAGCCCGCGACGAGCACGGCGCTGACGCCGCGCGTTTTCAGCGCGACCGCATCACGGATGGCCCCGAGGGACTCATCCCGGGAGGCTTCGAGGAATCCGCAAGTGTTGACCACCACGACGTCGGCCTGCGCGGGGTCCGTGAGCACACGGAAACCCCGCGAGGCCATACCCGAAACCAGCCCCTCGCTGTCCACGAGGTTCTTCGGGCATCCGAGGGAGATGAAGGCGACGCTGCGTCTGGTCGGGTTCAAAAGCCGTTGTCCGCATCAGCGGAACGCTCACGGCTGAGGACGTTGCGACGCCCTGAGGGATCGGCCGGACTCACCACGCCCTTCGCTTCAAGGCGTTCGATGATCCGGCTGGCCTCGGCCCACGAGAGTTCCAGTTTCCGTTGCAGCATGAGCTCGGTGCAGCGGGATTCCGCCACCACGAGCTCTTCCGCGCGGCGGACAAGGTCTGGGTCGAGTTCAGTGCCACCTGCGAACAGGAGCGCTTGTCCGGCATCGTCCGCTGAGGCGGCGTTGCGTTTGGCGCGCCGCGGGGATTCCTCCCAATCGGCCCACCCGGAACTCTCCTTCGACCGCGACTTGCGCTTGCGCGGAGCTGGGGAGGAGGAGGGTACGTCCACCGGCGCCTGTTCCAACGACGCGGCGGCGAGGTGGTGAGGCAAGGGCTCGGGGGCTGGCGTCGCCTCCGGTCCGCCGCGGAGCAGTGTGAACTGCGGGCGTTCATCCACGTCTTCCGTCGGCATCGGCGGTACGAAGGTGACGGTGGCTTCAGGGCTCGTCGCGACGGGCTCGATGTGCGCTGTTGTCGGGACGGGATCCGGCTCTTCTGCATGGACCTCTTCGATGCCGGCACCGAAGACATCCTCGGGGGCCTCATCCAACGCGGCAGGAGTCTCGTCCGTTGCGACCTCGGTTGATTCGAAGAGCGGTGCGCTGTCGAGCACTGCTTCTTCAGCAACGATCTCGCAGGGTTCCTCGTCGGCGGCGAGATCTGTGGCCTCCTCGATTTCGAGGGCATCGAGCTCGTCGAGTTCGCCTTGCCAGTCAGGTGTGGTGACGAGCATGGGCTTCGGCAGCAGCGATTCGTCCTCAGCTTCATCAAAGGTGAGTTCGAAGTCACCAGTCGCGAGGCTGCAATCCGGCTCGACAGCGGCAAGCGTGTCGGACGCCGCCTGCACTTCGGCAACGGGCTCCGGTGCGGCGAGCGTGGTCGAGGCGGTGCTGGAGAGCGCCAGCAAGGCCGGGTGCATGAACAGCGCCGGCTCATCGGCAGGCGGGGCCTCCATCACGGCATGCGCGGCGCGGACGTGAGGCGGAACAGACTCGGTGGAAGCTGCAGCCGCGAAGGCGTCGGCCGCTGACGCGGACGGATCCAGCGCGAGCGCCATTGCGGTGAGCGCGGGCTCGCACTCCGAAGCCGGTGCAACGGGAATGCAGGTGGTCGGTGCCGGCAACGCTGGCTGAGCAGAGGCCACAACTTCCTCGACGGGCGTCACGGCTGCGAGGCCTTCGGCAGCCACGCTGAATTCGTCGTCATCCATGGACTCAGCCGCTACGGAGAGACGGGGCAGTGGCACAGCCGCGAGGATGGAGTCGTCCAGTTCGGCGGAGATGTCATCGTCGACGGTGTAATCGGCGGCTGCATCTTCTGCGGCCAGTTCCTCATCTTCGAGTTCTTCAAGGAGTGCGGGAGCGACGGCCATCGGCGCAGGAATATCGGAGTCATCTTCCAACGCCGGGAGTTCCAGTTCCCCAACGAGAGGTTCGAGGTCGCTCTCGGATGCGAGCAGCGCATTCACATTGTCCGGCGCTGCGGTATCACTCAGTGTGGCGCTCTCGGCTGAGGCCAGACAGTCGCTGTCGGCCCCGAGAGGTGCATGCGCCTCGGCGAGTTCCTGACGTGGTGCAGCAGCCGTTGCTGCATCGCGATCAGCCTCGGCATGCAGCCATGGCGGTACGTGCAGCGCGTTTTCCTGATCCTCCACTTCAGAATCCACAGGTGCGTTGGCAATGGCCTCGGCGGCCGCCACGGCTTCCTCGGCAGTGCCAAGGGTGTCGAAGAGAGTGGATTGCCGCGGCGAGCCTGCGAGGATCTCAGGCTCTGCCACTTCGATGCCGTCTTCCAGTTCGAGCGTTGCCGTCGCGGACATGGGCTCGACAAGACTGTGCTGTCGTGCCGCCGACGCTGCCGCGATGCCGGCGAAGGCGAGTGCGGGTGATTGGCCGCCGGTGGGAGCACCGAACGCGAGCTTCCACGCGAGCCAGGCGCAGGCGACGAGGACGAGCACCGCGACACCTGCCGAGAGAGTGTCGGGCAGCGCCGCGACGGCGCGTCCGAGATGAGAGCCCGCGATGCCGCCCCAGTGGGCACGCAGTTGCGGCGGCTGCAGGACGCCGAAGAGCAACGCGACCGGAAGGCCCACGAGAGCAAGCGCGAGGATCTTTCTGAACGGATTGGAGATGTCGCCCTTGAGGAACCAGACCGCACCCACGGCGCACATGCCGAGCAGTACGGCGATGGTCGCCCAAGGCCCGAGGAACGCCCCGATGAGGCGGCTCACGGGAGCCTGTCCCGATTCCTGCAGCACGCGCACCACGGCTGCAACCGAAACGAACAGCAGTGCCACGGGCAGCATCTTCGAAGCAAGGAACCCACTGGTTCCATCACCGAGCTTGCGCATGTCCGACTCTCCTCGGCCCCTTCGTGGGGCCTTCACACTTCACACGCCCTGTGTTCCGGCACCGCGAGCCCCAGGGCCCGACTGTGCACGGATCTTCTCCCACTGATCGGGCGACAGCAGCACCTCGCGCGGCTTGGCACCGCGCGCCGGTCCGACGAAGCCCGACTGTTCCATCAGTTCCACCATGCGTCGCGCGCGGGCATAGCCCATGCTGCAACGTGTCTGGATCATGGAGGCGCTGGCCTGCCCGGTGGTCATCACCGCTTCCAGCGCGTCGAGGAATCCATCCTCTTCGAAGGCATTCACGCCTTCCATGGGGCCCGAATTCACCTGCTCAACGGCGGTGGTGTACCTCGGGCTCGCATGTTCCTTCAGGTACGCGACGACACGTTCCACTTCGTCGTCGCCAACGAAAGGGGTCTGGAAACGGCGGATGCCTTCCGCTGTGGCGGAGCCGAAGAGCATGTCGCCGCGATCGAGCAACGTCTCGGCGCCAATGCTGTCGAGGATCGTGCGGCTGTCGATGCCGGACTTGGTCTGGAATGCGACACGCGACGGCAGGTTGCTGCGGATGAGCCCGGTGACCACATCCACGCTCGGGCGTTGCGTCGCGACGATGAGGTGCATGCCGACAGCGCGAGCTTTTTGCGCGATGCGGCAGATGGCGCTTTCCACTTCCTTGCCGGTGGACTGCATGAGATCCGCAAGCTCGTCGAGAATGATGACGAGGTAGGGCATGCGCTCCGGAATGCGCGCGAGATCCTCGGGGCCGTAGCGCGCCGTGAGCAGTTCCTGGCGCGCCTTCTTCGTGAGCTCGTTGTAGGAGTCGATCTTCCGGACCTTGCAGGCCTCGAGGATTTCGTAGCGCCACTCCATCTGCACCACGAGCCACTCGAGCACCTTGGTGGCCTTCTTCGGGTCGGTGGCCACGGGCACGAACAGATGCGGGATCTCGTGGTACGGCGCGAGCTCGACCTTCTTCGGGTCCACCATCACGAGGCGCACGTCCTCGGGGTAGCGCGTGAGCAGGATCGAGAGCACGATGTTGTTGATGAACACCGACTTGCCTGCGCCCGTGCGTCCGCCGATGAGCATGTGCGGCATGGTGGTGATGTCTTCCACCACCGGATTGCCACTGGCGTCCCGCCCAAGGTAGACCGGGATGCGCGGCTTCTTGCGCGAGAGGTCAACGGACTCCATCACTTCACGCAAACCGACCATGGCGCGCGTGGCATTCGGGATCTCGACACCGAGCACCTTCTTGTCCTGCACAGGCGCGATGCGCACCTTCTGTGCACCGAGACTCATGGCGACATCGTCGCTCACGCTGACAACCTGCGAGATCTTGGTGCCAGGCTTCACGCGCACGTCGAAGCGTGTCACCACGGGACCACGCACGATCTCCACCACCTCGGATTCAATCTTGAAATCGAGCAGTGCCTGCTCAAGGGCGCGAGCTTTCTCGCGCAAGGTACCGTCGCTCTCGGCGCCACCTTGGACCTTGATCTGTTGCAACAGATCGAGAGGAGGCAGAGGATAGGGCTCCTTGCCGGAGCGCCCCGCGTTCAAGCGGATCACCTCAATGCTCTCTGCGCGGCGTGGGAGTTGCACCGGGGCGTTGTTGCGCACAGGCACGGGATCGGTGCGCGCCGCGATGACGGCGTCCGCATCGTCTTCCGCATCCGTTGCGGCCACTGCTGGTTTCTTGGCCACCGCCAGCGTCGGCGCATCGTCATCAGCTTCCGCGGCTGCTGCTGCACGCGCCTTCTTGCGACGCGCCGCCGGTGAGTCGTCCTCGCCGTCAGTCTCGGCCGCGCTGCCGGAGGTCACGGTTTCTGGATCATCTTCCTCAAGGGTGGCCGTGGCGCCGCCAGCAAGGGCCACTTCCGGTGCCGGACTCTGGAAGCGTGCCATGAGAGCGCGGAAGGGGGCGGCCGCCGCGAGGAAGAAGCGCGCGATGGGGCCGGACTTCACCTTGGGTGCGCGCTTCGAGGGGCGCGCCGCGAGCAAAGCGAGCGCTCCGTCGGACGAGAGCAGAGCGCTGCCGGTGAGAGCCACGAGCATGAACAGCACGGCCCAGCCGCGGCCGAGGCCGGAACTCATGAAGGCGAAGCCAGTGTCGCCGAGGATGCCGCCTACGGGCACGGACCCGCCGGGAAAGGCGTGACGCGGAAGAAGTCCCTGCCAGAGAGCGCCGAACGCGAACATGGAAAGAAAGAGCCCGATGAGGCGCAGGGGCTTCTGGTGCGTGGCTCCTGTCACGAGCAACTCGAGACCCGTGAGCATGAAATGAAAGCAGAGGAGGAACGCACCGACGCCAAAGCCCTCGACAAACACGAGGGCCACGATGCGTCCGGGCGCGCCGCCGAGATTGCTCATGCGCGCGAGTGTGCCCGTGCCTTCGAACGGGTCGTAGGTTGTGAAGGCGAGGGCCAGCCAGACGGCGACCCCGAAGCAGAGCCAAGCGACTCCACGCACAAACAAGCTCATCGTTCCTCCCCAGGAACCGCGGCCCGCCAGCCGCGCCAACGCGATCACATCAAACTTCTGCCGCGGAACTCCTCACGCCCGTGTGGCCGAAGCCGCGCTCTCCGCGAGCGGTCGTGGGCAGTTCCTCAGCTTCAACAAACTCCGCCCGTGCCACGGGCGCGAAGATGATTTGTGCAATCCGGTCGCCGCGCTTGATGACGCAAGGCTTCATCGTCACGCAGGTGACGAGCACTCTGATCTCGCCGCGATAGTCGCTGTCGATGGTGCCTGGAGTGTTCACGAGCGTCAGTCCGGCCTTGAGTGCAAGTCCGCTGCGCGGGCGCACCTGACCTTCGAATCCACCGGGAATCGCGAGCATGAGGCCCGTGGGAATCGCTTTCACTTCACCCATGCGCACAGTGACGGGCTCCGTCACGGCCGCATGCAGATCGGCGCCGGCGGAGCCGCTCGTTGCGTAAAGAGGCAACGGAAGATCTTCCGCGCCGGCAACGCGGCTGATGGCGATGCGCACTGAGTTTCCCTCACCTGGCTTCACGACGTCGATCTCCCCTCGCGTTCGCACCAGTCCACGAGGCGCTGTGCGAGCACGGACTTCAGAAGAGTCCCGAATGCTGCGTGTGTCCCATCCGGACGCACGAAGCTCACATCCTCGGCACCGTCACCGCCCATGGATCCGGCACCGTTGAGGACAACCAGATCGCAGCCATGGTCCCGCGCCTTGCGCGCCGCTTCCGCGAGCGCCGCGTCGCCCCCAAGCGACTCAAGCGCAAAACCGACCACGACCTGATGGCTGCGGATTCTACCCAATGCGCTCAGGATGTCAGGGTTTTTCTTCAGCGGCAGTTGGAGTCCGAGTTCGTCCTTCTTGAGTTTGCCGAGCGCGCGTTGCTTCGGGCGCACGTCGGCGACTGCCGCAGCCATGATCAACACGTCCGCTGAGGGGAAGTGACGCTGCAAGGCTGCGAGCATCTCGGTCGCGGTCTCGACGCGTTCGAGCGAGGCACTCGGCGGCGGAGTCAGATGCGTCGGGCCAAGGACGAGAGTCAGTTGGTGTCCGCGGCGAAGGATCTCTGTTGCGAGGGCGAGCCCGAGAGTCCCCGAGCTCCGATTCGCGATGTAGCGCACCGCGTCGATGGGCTCGTGTGTAGGGCCGGCGCTGACAAGAAACCTGAGCGGCCGATTCATGCAAGTCATTGCGCCGCGTTGACTTGGGTTAGCAGTCGAGGCTCTCGATGCCCGCTACGATGCGGGAAACCTCGGCCAGCCGGCCTTCGCCCGTTTCGCCACATCCAAGCTCACCGGCGTCCGGTCCAAGGCGCTTCCAGCCGAGCGCTTCGAGGGTGGCGACGTTCCTTTGCGTGAGTGGGTTCATCCACATGCGCCAGTTCATTGCGGGGCAAAGGAGCCTCGGTCCTTCGAAGGCGAGGGCGGCGGTGGTGACCGCATCGTCCGCGATGCCTGCTGCGAAGCGCGCGATGAGATCCGCTGTCGCCGGCGCGGCCACGAACACGGAAGCTTCGCGGGCGGATTCCAGGTGCTGGTAGGCCGCGTCACCGGTGGGCTCGAACAGGTCGTGAATCACAGGCTCGCCGGAGAGGGCGCGGAACTGCAGCGGCGAGATGAGCGCGGTGGAACGATGCGTCATGAGGACGCGCACGCGCCGCCCGCGTTTCTTCAGCTCCGATGTGAGATCGAGAGCGCGATGGATGGCGACGCTGGCGGAAACGGCGAGGAGGACCACTCCGCCCGCCATGGTGCGTCAGCCGTCCTTCTTCAAGAGCCCGCTGAACAGGCGGCTTTCAAGTTCCGCGGTGCTGATGTTCTCGGGCACATCCACCGAGGTCTGGCCGCCGCCAGGCATGCGCTCGACTTCAGCGCGAGCCTTCTCACGGTTTCCGTCGTCATCGGTGACGAGTTCGATGCGCTCGCTGGCCATTTCAGCCAGCACCAGCTCGATGGGGTTCTTCGGCTGCTCTTCCACCATGCGCTTGGCGCCGCGGTTCAGTTCGCGCAGCCGCTTCTGAATGAGCACGGTCGTGCGGAAGACGCCCCCAACCTTCTGGTACTGAGTGTCGAGCTTTGCTGGAGGAATCATTGGCGCGTCCCTTGCTTGTTCAGGCCTCGAGGCCCATGAGTTTCTTCACGGCACTCACGGCCGCTTCGAGGCGATCGTTCACGACCACGGCGTCGTACTCGCGTGCAGCTTCGAGGTCGGCTGCGGCGCGGGCGATGCGGCGGTCCAATTGGTCCGGCGTTTCGGTCCCCCGGGCCAGAAGTCGCGCTTTCAGCGCCTCCAAGGACGGGGGAGCCACGAAAATACCAAACACTGGCGTCCCTGTCTTGCGCAGCGCCCGAAAGCCCTGGGGGTCGATATCCAGCACCACCTGGCGGGGATCGTCTGGACGCTCCACCTCGCTTCGCGGCGTGCCGTAGGAACAGCCGTAGTTGTCAGCCGATTCGAGGAGCCCACCTGCCGCCCGCAGGGATTCGAACCCCGCATCCGAGAAGAACCAGTAGTCCCGCCCGTGGACTTCCCCTGGGCGGGGGGAGCGTGTGGTGGCAGTGACCACCCGGCGCACGCGCGCGTCCTCCAGCACCTTTCTCAAGATGGTGGTCTTGCCGCACCCGGATGGACCGCTGAGCACCGTGAGCATCGTCACTCGAGGTTCTGGACCTGTTCCTTCATGCGTTCGATGCGGCACTTCAACTCCACCACTTCGTGGGTGAGTGCCGCGTCCTGCGATTTCGAGCCGATGGTGTTCGCCTCGCGCAGCATCTCTTGCAACAGGAAATCCAGTTTGCGGCCCGCCTCGCCACCGTTCGCAAGCAGCGTGCGCATGCGTTGCGCATGTCCGTCGAAGCGATCCAGTTCTTCCGTGATGTCGCCGCGGTCGGCGGTGAACAACACCTCGCGGGCGAGTTCGCGTTCGTCCGGTCGCGAGCCTTCCGGGAGACCAGTGACCAGATCACGGAGGCGCTGGAGCAGACGCTCACGCGCAGCAGCTGGCACGGCTGCTGCACGTGCACGCACACTGGCGAGATGAAGGAGGGCTGCGTCGAGTTCGCGCAGCAACACATCCACGAGGGCGCGCCCTTCTTCTTCGCGCGCACGCAGGAGATCGGCGAGGCTGGCGTCCACCGTTTCGAGAACCAGTGCTTGCAGGGCCTCGGCCACGACCGTGTTCGCGGCGGCATCCGTGCTTGAGAGAACGCCAGGGAGAGCGAGCAGATCGCCGAGCGCGAGCTCCCGGTGCTTGAGCGCGAGCTCTTCTGCAGCGCCTGCGAGTTCGCGTTGCCAGGCGGCGAGTGCCTGGCGATCCAACAGTGAAGAAGGCGGTGTCTGTGTTCTTGTGCAGACGATGGTCATCGCCACGGCGCCGCGGCGGAGTGCCTGCTGTGTGCGCGCCTCGATCACAGGCTCCAGTGCCGCGAGATCGCGCGGCAGCTTCAGATTCAGCTTCAGCCAGCGATGGTTGACGGAGCGTACTTCCACGCGCACGACAGCGTCGTCCCGGGAGCGGGCCGCACTGCCGAGCCCCGTCATGGAGCGGATCACGGCTTCGGCGCCGCCGCCCCGGGCCGACTGCCCGGCTTCACAGCCGTGAAGCCTTCCGCACACAAGGGGCACGCCTCAGGCTTCCACGTCGGAGGAATCACCTTTTCGAGGGCCACATACGGCACCTTGAACGGGCTCGCATCCGTCCTCTGGATGAGCGACATGACACCCACGACGGTGGCGCCGAGCTGTTCCACAAGGCGGATGACTTCCTGCACAGAGCCGCCCGTTGTCACCACATCTTCGGCGACAAGGACTTTCTCACCGGGAAGGAGACGGAACCCGCGCCGCAGATTGAAAGCGCCATTCTCGCGTTCGGCGAAAAGTGCGCGCACATTGAAAGCGCGGCCGAGTTCGTAGGCGAGCGTGATCCCGCCCATGGCAGGTCCGATGACAACATCCGGCTTCTCACCCGTCCAGCGTGCAGCGAGATCGCTGCAGAGTGTGGCAGCAACCTCGGGATGCGCGAGCACGAGTGCGCACTGGAGGTAGCGGTTGCTGTGCAAGCCGCTGCTCAACTGGAAGTGGCCTTCGAGAAGCGCTTCGTGGCGGCGGAAAGTGTCGAGGACGGCGCTCATGGATCAGCCTGCAGGAGTGCTGCCAAGGAGCGCGAGGGCGAGCGCGATCAGCATGACGATGCCTGCGACCCATGCGGTGAAGCGGTTGATGCCGCCCACGGAATGGCCGAAGGCCTCGCCGCCCGCGCCACCGAAGGCGCTCCCGAGGCCGCCACCCTTGCCTTCTTGCAGCAGCACGATGGCGATGAGGATGATGCAACCGAGCACAAAGAGAACGTTGAGGATTGTGCCGACGATGTCCATGACTCGCTCCAGCCGCCGAGGCGGCTCTCTTCAGTTCCGTTGGAAGTGGATGATGCGCAGGAATTCGTCCGCCTGCAACGAGGCGCCACCTACGAGGGCTCCGTCAATGTCCGGGGCCGCCATGAGTGCCGCAATGTTCGATGACTTGACGCTGCCCCCGTAGAGAATGCGCGCGTCCTCCGCTACGGCTCCCGCGCGCTCGCGGAACGCACGTCGCAGGAGGGCATGTACTTCTGCGGCCTGTTCCACACTGGCGGTACGGCCGGTGCCGATGGCCCAAACCGGCTCGTAGGCGAGGGTGAGCTTCGGGAACGCGAGCGTCGGGACAGCATCCAGAAAGGCCTGGAGCTGGCGAAGCACCACGGCGCTGGTGGCGCCACTGTCGCGTTCGGCCTGGGTCTCGCCGACGCAGAGGATGGGCAAGAGGCCGGCATCGAGCGCCCGCTGGAGCTTCTTCGCGTGCACGGCGTCGCCTTCGCCGAAGACGTGCCGACGCTCGGAGTGTCCAAGGATGACCATGCTGGCGCTGGTGCTCTTGAGCATGGTCGCGCTCACGGCCCCGGTGAAGGCACCGTCCAGCTCGCTCGCGCAGTCCTGTCCGCCCGTCTTGATGGGCGAACCGTCCACGGCACGAGCGACGGCCGCCACGCTCACAAAGCCCGGAAAAATGGCCACATCCCTGTCCGGCACGGACCCGAGCCCCGTGCGGAGTGCTTCCGCAAGGCGCACAGAGTCCCCGAGCCCGAGGTTCATCTTCCAGTTTCCGGCGATGAGGGGGCGGCGCATGGGGTGGCATGTTAGCGGCCGGGACCCATCGTTTCGACCGCTGCTGGCAGGGGGCTGGCCCAGGGCTGCTCTGCGGGACCTACGCGAGGCACGCGAACACGCCGCCTGCTCTGTTCGGGGGTGATCCCGCTGCACAGAGCCGCTCGGATGCACTCGAAGGCTCTGCTCCGCGGGACCCTACTCACGGCGCAGGCGGCGCAGGCGGCAGTCCAGGCGTCGCGCACGGTGAGCCGGAGCGCTGAGCGTGGCGGGGGTGAAGCGGAGCTTCGGCTCGATCAGCGAAGCGAGCTCTCGGGCACCGTGCACTTCGGAAGCGGCGTCGGGCGAGCGCGCAGTGCCGCGTGGAGCGATCCCCCGCCACGAGCAGCGCGCAGGCCGAGGGGCAGCGCGAGCGCCGGTTTTTCGTGGACGGATTGGACTCGCGTGGTGGGAGCAAAACGCCAACAGGGCGAGGCATCCCGTGGATGCGCTCGCCCTGCGCGGTGTGGAACCAGTGCGTCCGGATCAGAAATCCATGCCGCCCAGTCCGCCCATGCCACCCATACCTCCCATGCCGCCCATTCCCCCCATGCCGCCGCCACCCGGGGCTGCGGCCTTCTTCTTCTCCGGGATCTCGGAGATGAGGGCTTCCGTGGTGAGGAGCAGGCTGGCGACTGAAGCCGCATTCTGGAGCGAGGTGCGCACGACCTTCGTGGGGTCGATGACGCCCGCCTTCGCGAGGTCCTCGTATTCGCCCTTGGCCGCGTTGAAGCCGAAGTCGCGATTCGCGTTCTTCAAGACTTCCTGTACGACCACGCTGCCTTCGAAACCGGCGTTCTCGGAAATCTGGCGGAGAGGCGCTGTGAGCGCGCGCTTCACGATGTTCATGCCGATGGATTCATCGCCCTCGGCATCCTTCATGTTGATGGCCGCGCTTGCGCGGAGGAGCGCCACGCCGCCGCCGGGGAGGATGCCTTCCTCCACTGCTGCGCGCGTTGCGTGGAGCGCGTCTTCAACGCGCGCCTTCTTCTCCTTCATCTCCACTTCGGTGGCGTCACCGACGTTGATCTGCGCCACACCGCCGGAGCGCTTCGCGAGCCGCTCCTGCAGCTTCTCCTTGTCGTAGTCGCTGGTGCAGTCGGCAATCTCGTTCCGGATCTGCGCGATGCGGCCCTGGATGTCCGACTTCTTGCCCGCGCCATTGATGATGGTGGTGGTGTCCTTGGTGACTTCCACGCGCTCCGCGGTGCCGAGGTCCTTCA
>SXGT01341465.1_pt1 | contig 53218 bp, 35 predicted proteins | sample 3176221 | NCBI WGS metagenome assembly SXGT01 (sample SAMN11356862, study PRJNA531348) | freshwater metagenome | isolation source: freshwater sample F1-120 | place: China: Fuxian Lake, Yuxi | collected 2017-12-25
CCTTCCGCGTCTCGGTCTCCGTGGCCGACGACGTCACGGGCGACTTCAAGGAGATGGGCGAGGGCGGCCGCGGCAGCAACATCGTCCCCGTCTCCGGCCTCTGAGTCCTGACTCATCCTCAGGGCGCCTGAACCCTCAGGCACCCTGACCCCAAGGGCCGCTCTTTCGAGAGCGGCTCTTGTCGTTTCTTGGGCCGCTCTCACAGGAGCGGCCTTCGTCGTTTCTTGGACCGCTCTCACGGGAGCGGCTCTTGTCGTTTCTTGGGCGCTCACGAGGGCAACCTCGCGCCGCAGGGTTCTGGGGTGCTCCGCCTTCTTGCCGGTGTGCGTTCCGAGAGGCCGGTCCTGAGGTGTCGGGTTGGCCCTTGGTGTGTCACCGACGTCGTCGCCGATGGGTTCGGTGCGCAGGTGGAGCAAGGATGCTCCACCCATGACAGCCATGACAGAGGAGGTGCCTTGAGGTGAAGGGTCGCGGAGAGACAAGGGGGCATTTGGGAGAGGACGGATCTCGTGTTGGAGGGGGTCGGTGAAGGAAAATGGCACAAAGTCCCGTCGGCGCCCGGGTTTGGTACGCTTGTGGCAAAGGAGAGAGGCGTGACCACAGCAGTATCTCATCATTTGCATGGTGCATTGATGATGATTTCGTTGAATCAATGGTATATCCAACCAGGGAGACGACCGATGACGACCAGGAACTACCGCTTCTTTTTGATGATGGGTCTGGCGGGCGGTTTGAGCCTCGCGATGGCTTGCAGCGATCCGAGCGAAGATCCCGTCGACTGCGATTCGGGCGACGCGAACTGCGTCTGTACGCTGGATGAGGATGACTCCGCGACGGATGACTGCGTCGATGGCCTCTCTGGCGATGAGGGCGCGGCCTGCTCGTGTGAGCTCATCGAAGAGCCGGAGCCCGAAGCGGAGGCCGAGCCCGAGCCCGAGGCCGAGCCGCCCGTGAACAACGATCCGCCGCCGGCCTTCCGGTTCGTGATGGTGGAGGATCTGGTGGCGAACCCGTCTGGGGACTTCCCCGGCGCGGACGTGGACGCGATCGGCCTCATCAAGTCGACCGGCGAGGAGCACTTCGCGCAGAGCTTCGAGGAGGACACGGACATCGACTGCGAGGGGAACCTGGCCTGCGACGCCAACAGCCTGCTGGGCGCCCCTGACGCCGTTGATCCTGCGACCGGGACCTGCTTCGGCGGCGGACAGCCCGACGCCTCGATCTTCACGGCCCTGAACGCCGGCTTCGTCATCGTGCAGTTCTCCAGCGTTGAGGCTGGCGACGTCACGATCGAGAACGGCGACAGCGTCCACGTCTATGAGGTCGGCGGCACCGAGTGCGGGCGCTTCGACGACGACGCCTTCCGTGTCTCGGTCTCCGTGGCCGACGCTATCACGGGCGACTTCAAGGTGATGGGCGAGGGCGGCAACGGCACCAACATCGTCCCCGTCTCGGGTCTGTGAGGGTGGCGGCGGACGCCCAGGCCGGCGTGGGTCGGCTTGAGGGTGGTTGAGCAGAGCTGGTGATGGGATCGAGAGAGGGCGCCTCCGTTGGGGGCGCCCTCTTGGCGTTGTGGGGGGGAGCGCGGCGTCAGGGGGTCTGGGGGCTCTTCTTGAAGATCTTGTCGATGGCGGCCTGTCGCTTGCCCTCGATCCAGTTGTCGAGGGGTTCGACCTGCGAGTCCTTGAGGAAGAGGATGTAGAAGGTGATCATCTGGGCGCTGAAGAAGATCAGGTCCTTCATCAAGGCGGCGATCACGATGTGCATGCCGATGCCCATGAGGAAGGCGAGGGGGCGCAGCTTGCGGACGAGGAAGAAGACAGGGGCGAAGAACTCAAAGCAGAGGGCGAAGACGCTCTGTGCGATCCAGGTCCAGTGGGGCAGGTGCAGGACAGCCAGGGTGGCCAGCCAGTTGCGGTAGAGGCCGGCGGTGTGCCCGTAGAGGATGTCGGCCTCCTTGAGCCAGTCGCCGTTCATCTTGCAGATGCCGGCGGTGCAGTACTGGATGAGCAAGGTGGACTGGATGATGCGCACGGGCCAGGCCGACTGGCGCCACTGGGGCTCGTCGTGGCCTTCGACCTTGATCTTCTCGGGGTCGGGGACCAGCAGCAGGAGCAGGAAGAAGACGATGAAGAGCTTGTTGAGGGTGAAGGCGGCGGCGATCTCGACGAGCTGGATGTAGACGGCGCAGCAGAAGGTCACGAAGAGGGCAGGACGCCTGAAGACGCCCAGGACGATGAGGGTGGGGGCGCCGATCAGGACGATCATGAAGGGGATGAGCCACTCGGGGGGGAGGGGAGGGACGGGATCGGGGTAGGCGTAGTTGGTCAGATCGGTGGAGAAGTGGAAGCCGTCGGTGGTCAGCCACTCTCTGGCGTAGAGGCCCCAGTTGGCGACGTAGTAGATGAAGGTCAGGGTGAAGGCTTTTTCAAAAATCCTCAACCGTGCCGGTGAGATCGGCGCGAACCACATGTTGAGGGTCCAGTCGAGGGCGCGGGCTGGCATTGACTTCGCGGTGGGTTCGGTCATGGTTTTTCGTCCATCCTCGCGGGGGGTTGAAGGGGTCGGTCGCGCGGGTCGGTGGCGTCATGTGGCGGCGCGGACAGGCTGGGCAGGTTGAGCGGGTCGAGGTCCTGGTCGTGCGGCTGCTGCGGCCTCCTGAGCCTGGGCAGCGCGACCGGGGAGGGCTTGCCGGGGGCTCTGAGCACGCGCGGGGCGCCTCGGGAGGGTCGGGCGTTGAGGCGGTGCGTCGGGTGCGTGGGCGCCTTGCCGTCAAAGCGCACCTCGCCGAAGATCTGCCAGAAGCGCGGGTCGGTGGCGTCCAGCGCCGGCTGTCGGTAGCGGTGGCGCTGTCGAGCGAGCGTCGAGACGGGGTGCTGGACTCTGACGAAGCGGATGGCGTCCATCTTCGGGCCGTCGGGGTTGAGCCGATCGTGGCGCTCGCGGACCCACAGGGCGATGGCTCGGGTCTGGGCGACGCCGCCCGGCTTGCGCCACGCATTGCCGAGCATGCGGTGCAGGCGCGTGCGGTAGCCGAAGATCTTCATGTCGAAGTAGCCGGCCTCGGGCAGCTCCGCCCACCGATCATCGCCGGCGCGCTGGATCTGGAGGTGGTAGCTCTTCCAGGCGCGGACCTCGTGGGTGAAGAGGCAGGCGATGCGGTGCTGCTGCTGGAGCAGAGCGGGCATCATGGGGACGTCTTGATAAAACGCGCCGACGTAGGTGATGGGTCCGAGCCAGCCCAGAGCGAAGACGGCCGTCACCAGCGCACCATGAGGGCTCATCAGGCGCCGGACGGTTCGGGCCGACCCTGAATCAGGGGGTCGCGGGCCGCCTTCATTGGCCAACCTTGTGCTCTGGGTCATGGGATCTTGGGTGGCGCCGTTGGATGCTCTGCCCGTGAGGTCGATCGTGGACGCTGCCGGCGAAGAGTATCACAGGCCCGGCGGACGTGGAAGCGCGCAAGAGAGGCGCCGTGAGGGTCGACCCCACGCTCGACGAGCGCCCCACGCTCCTCGCACCGCCCCCCTCTGGGGGACGGGCTCGTCGGGTGGGGCTGGAATCTCAGGGTGGGCTGCGCCCTGGCGGTCGCAGGCCAGCGCACGACCCAAGTCGACACCTGGGGGCGTGAAAATCCCAATCCACAGGCCCACTTCGACGCGCTGATCCGCCCCTGCGATCCGCTGTCGTCTGTCCTCCGGCCTGCGCCCAGCGGGCGCAGCCCACACCGCGCTTCCAGCCCCACCCGACGAGCCCGTCCCCCGGCGGGGGGCGGTGCGAGGAGCGTGGGGCGATCGTCGAGCGTGGGGCGATCATGGAACGTGGGGCGATCGTCGAGCGTGGGGCGTTGGGGGGCGGCCTTCACCGAGCGAACCTGTGAGGGTCGATGTCGGGCAGCTTGATCCCCTTCGGGTGCGCGGTTAGGCTGTTGCGCGTCACGAGGGATCGACGCCGAGGGGGCTTTGGGATGAAGTGTTTGCGACGATGGGCGGCCCTGGCCTTCGGGGGGCTGTTGGCGCTGGCAGCCTGCGCCGATGACCTGGAGCCCGTCCATGTCGAGGCCGAGTGTCCCGATCAGGAGTCGGCCTGCGAGGTCGGCCTGCGGGAGTGTGTCGGGGACGAGGTGCGCCAGTGCGCCCCCGATGAGCGAGGCTGTGGTGTCTGGAGTTCCTTGTTCACCTGCGGCCCGGGCCTCTGCTTCGAGGGTTCGTGCGGGGGCGCGCCGGGCTGCTCCCCCGCGCCCGAGGTCTGCGACGGCGCCGACGACGACTGTGACGAGCTCGTTGACGAGGGGGTGGCGGGCTGCGCGACGGCCTGCGCGCCGGCCTGCGAGCGCGGCTCGACGCAATGCGCCGAGGCCGGCGCCATCCAGACCTGCGCCCTGGTCGAGGGCTGCCTGCGTTGGGGCGCGCCGAGGGGCTGCGGCGGCGGGCGGAGCTGCGTCGAGGGCGCTTGCGCGCAAGGCGAGGACTGCCACGACTTTGACGGTGACGGCTTTGGCCTCGGCGAGGCCTGCGGTCAGCAGGACTGCGACGACACCCGACCGACCATCCACCCCGAGGCCGACGAGGTTTGCGGCGAGGTGGACGAGGACTGCGACGGGCAGATCGACGAGGAGCTCGATTGTCCCACGTGCAACAATGGTTGCCTGATCGGCGGGCCCACCTGCGCGGGTCAAGATGTCGTGCAATGCCTCGCCGGACCCGACGGCTGCGGGGTCGAGGACGTCTTGACCCGCTGCGAGGCGGAGGAGATCTGCCAGGAGGGCGCGTGCGCCCTCTACGTCTGCGATGCGGACGCCTTCGAGCCCAACGACGCGATCGATCAGGCCGCCGCCGTGGAGATCGACGCGCTCGTCGAGGCGGTGGCCTGTCGAGGCGACGAGGACTGGTTCGACCTCGGCGCGGTCGAGCCCGGTCGGCTGATCGTGGCCTCGCTGCGGACCGAGGCTGAGCCGGCCGCCCTGCGGCTGTCGCTCGTGGAGGGGGGCCGGAGCCTGGGCTCGGAGATCGTGGTGGCGGGGCGTCACACCCTCCAGGTGCGGGCCACGGGCCAAGGCGCGGTGCGGGTCGGCGTCGAGGCGCTTGGGGCCGGGTCGGGGGGTTATACGGTGCAGGTGCGGGCCTTTGACCCCGAGATCTGCGACGTGGACGCCTTCGAACCCAACGACGCGATCGATCAGGCCGCCCTCGTGGAGGTCGGCGTCGAGGTCGAGGCGGCGGCCTGCGCGGGCGATGAGGACTGGTTTGACCTCGGCGCCGTGGCGCCGGGCGAGAGCCTCCTTGTCGAGATCGACGACGCGGGGCTCTCGGGCCGGATCGCCGCGCTGCTGGTGGACAACGAGACTGAGGCGGTGCTCGCCGCGACGGACCGGCGCGGCGGCCACCACCTGCTCTATCGCCGGGGCGTGGGCGCGCAAGGATCCGCGTCGGTGCGGCTGGTGATCGTGGCCGAGGGCGAGGCCGTCGGCGGGCGCTACGGGTTGAGCGCCGAGCGCTTCTCGGCGGAGGGCTGCGGCGGCGACGACGGCGAGCCGAACGACATCCCTGAGCTGGCGGTCAACGTGGCGCTGGTCGAAGGTCGCGCGCGGACCCTGACGGGGGCGGCGCGGGGGACGATCTGCGTCGGGGACGAGGACTGGCTCGCGCTGCCCGCGCTGCCGCCCGACGCTGAGATCGTGGTCGAGGTGCATGGCAGCGGCCAGGATCTGGACGCGGAGCTTTACAGCACCGGCGCTCGCCTCGTGGCGCGGGGAGCCGGCGGCGGTGTCGAGGTGCTGCGCTACCAGGTGCCCTTCGAGCGCAGGGGCGTCTTCTTCGTGCGGGTCTTCGGCTTCGGGGCCTCGCGGGGCGATTACGAGGTGCGGGTGAGCGTGGCGCTGCCGCCAGCCTGCGAGGACGACGCCTTCGAGCCGGACGGCGCGCCGAACCTGGGCGCGCAGGTCGCCTCGGGGGAGCGCCGCGAGGCCTTCCTGTGCCGGGGTGATCAGGACTGGGTGACGATCGGGGCCGTCGAGGAGGCCGGGGGCTCGGTGCGGCTGTCGCTGCGCCATGAGGGCGAGCCGGGCGCGATGTCGCTGGAGCTCTTCCGCCACAACGTCCGAGTGGCGCTCGGGTCGCCGATCGAGGGCGGCGTTGAGGTCGATGACGTGTTGGAGGCGGGCTTCTACACGGCGTTGATCAGCGGGCCGACGGGCGCCTCGGCGGCCTACAGCCTGGACGTCGAGCTGATCGGCCCGCCGCCGTGCATGGAGGACGACTTCGAGCCCAACGACGCTCTCGACGCGGCCGTTGCGCTGGCGCCGGGCGAGTCGATCATCGCCCAGATCTGCGCCGGGGACAGCGACTTCTATCGGATTGACGCGGACCTTGAGGTGGGGCAGACGATCCGGATCGAGGTGCTCTTCTCGCACGAGGGCGGCGAGGGCGACATCGACGTGTCGCTCTTCCGGGACAGCGCGCGGGTGGAGATCAGCGACTCGGGAGACGACGACGAGCAGATCGTCCACGAGGTCGGCGAGACGGGTGTATACACCATTGAAGTTTACGGCTTCCGCGAGGCGGAGGCCCCCTATGAGCTGGTTGTCGAGATCGACGGGGGGACATGAGGACCATGGCTAGATTTACAAGCGTTTGTTTTTATTTGGCTTTCTTGGCCTCTGTCGGGTTCGTCGGGTGCGGCGAGGAGGAGGGGGGCGGGGGTCTTCAGTGTCCGGACCTGTGTGAGATCGGCGAGTCGCGCTGCGAAGGCGACGGGGTGTCGGTGGCCTGCGTGGAGGACGCGAGCGGTTGCGGGGTGCCGGAGGTGGAGCTCTGCGGCGCGGGTGAGGTTTGCGACGAGGGTGAGTGCGTCGATCGGGTGTGCGACGAGGGTTCGTGCGAGATCGGGGCGTCCTCGTGTCAGGACGAGGGGACGCAGCAGGTGTGCGTGGCGGGGCCGGACGGGTGTGGCGTGGAGGTGTCGGTGGCCTGCGGGAGCGGCGCGGTCTGCGTCGATGGGGCGTGCTCGGGCGCGTGCGTGGACGGAGACGCGGACGGCTTCGGCCAGGGCTGCGAGGCGGGCCTGGACTGCAACGACGGCGACGGCGGGGTCCACCCTGGGGTTGAGGAGCTGTGCGACGGGGTGGACAACAACTGCGACGGGCAGATCGACGAGGGCTTTGAGGGCCTGGGCGAGGGCTGCGCGGCGGGGGTCGGGGCCTGCGAGGTCGAGGGCAAGGTGGTGTGCGGCCTGGACGGGCGCTCGACGGCGTGCGACGGCGTCCCTGGGGTGCCGCAGGGCGGCGAGCTGTGCGACAACGAGGTCGACGACGACTGCGACGGCGAGGTGGATGAGGGCTTCGAGCGCCTGGGCGAGGCTTGCCTCGTCGGGATTGGGGTCTGTCAGGTCGAGGGGGCCTTCGTGTGCGGAGAGGCCGGCCAGGAGGTTTGCGAGGGTCAGCCGGGCGAGCCGGAGGAGGCGGAGTCGTGCAATGGGCAGGACGACGACTGCGACGGCGAGGTGGACGAGGACTTCGAGACGCTCGGGCAGGAGTGCCAGGTGGGCCAGGGGGTGTGCCAGGGCGCCGGCGTGATCGTGTGCGGTGATGCCGGGGACGCCGTCTGTGATGGGGTCGAGGGTGAGCCGAGCGGCCCGGAGCTGTGCGGCAATGGGCAGGACGACGACTGCGACGGCGAGGTGGACGAGGGCTTCGACCAGCTCGGGTCGCTGTGCGAGGCGGGTCGGGGGTCGTGTCGGGCCGTGGGCGTGTTCGTGTGCGGCCCAGGCGGTCGCGGGACGGCGTGCAGCGCTCGGGTCGGCGAGCCCGGCGCGGCGGAGCTGTGCGGCAATGGGATCGACGACGACTGCGATGGAAGGGTGGACGAGGGCTTCGAGGCGATCGGGACGGCCTGCGAGGTGGGTGAGGGGGCGTGCGGCACGCAGGGCGCGCAGGTGTGCGACCTGTTTCGGCTGTCGCTGGTGTGCGGCGCGCAGCAGGGGGAGCCGGCCGATGGCGAGCGCTGCGACGGGCTGGACAACGACTGCAATGGGCAGATCGACGAGGACTTCGTGGATCTGCGGGCGGCGTGCACGGAGGGCGTGGGGATCTGCGCGCGGCAAGGCGTGCGGGTGTGCGCGATCGACGGCAGCCGGACGGCGTGCAATGCGACGCCCGGCGCGCCGCTGGAGGCGGAGCTGTGCGGCAATGGGGTCGACGACGACTGCGACGGCGAGGTGGACGAGGGCTTCGAGGCGCTGGGCCAGGCCTGCACCTCGGGCCAGGGGGTCTGCGCGCGCAATGGGGCGCAGGTGTGCAGCGGGGATCGGCTCGCGCTGGTGTGCGGCGCGCAGCCGGGCGAGCGCGGGCAGGAGATCTGCGACGGCCTGGACAACGACTGCGACGGGGTCGCGGACGATGACGGGGTGTGCGGCGGCTGCGTCAACGACGGCTTCGAGCCCAACAACGCCGACGAGAGCGCGGCCTCGATCGAGGTGGGCGACCGGCTCGCGGGGACGATCTGCTTCTTTGACAGGGACGTGTACAGCGTGGGGGTGTTGCCGGCCGGCGGGGTGCTGGTGATCAACGCGCTCTTCTCGCACGCCGACGGGGACATCGACGTGGGGGTGTTCCGCGATGGTCAGTTCGTGCCGGAGGCGACGGGCGGGAGCTCGGTGACCGACAACGAGCAGGTGGTCGTGCCGCTCCTGCAGGCGGGGGAGTACACGATCCACCTGCTGGTCATCGGGGGGACGGGCGCCGTGGATTACGACCTGTCGGTCTTCGTGACCCAGGAGCAATGCCAGGACGACATCTTCGAGCACGACGACGGCCCGGAGCAGGCGCACGCGCTGCCGGTCGATCAGCCGCGCGAGATGGTGGCGTGCAGCGAGGACGCGCCGCAGGGCGGCGACTGGTTCGATCTCGGGGAGATGGAGGCCAACACGCTCGTGGGCCTCACGGCGCGCTTCCTGCACGGCCTTGGGGACATCGATCTGTTCCTGCTCGACGCGCTGGGCGAGATCGTCGATTCGGGGGTCTCGGTGACGGACGACGAGCTGATCGAGGTGTTGATTGTCGAGCCGGGGCAGTACTTTGCGCGCGCGGAGGCCTTCGGCCAGGGGGTGTCCAACCCCTACACGCTCACCTTCTCGCGCGAGGACGACGTGTGCGTCGACGACGCCTTCGAGGACATCGACAACAACGGCGTTCAGGACGGCGATACGCCCGAGACCGCGCTGCTGGTGCCCGAGGGGGCGGTGGCGACGGCGGTGCGCGCCTGCCGAGGCGACGACGACTGGTTCGTCCTGAATCGAGAGTACCTGCCCGGAGAGGTGGTGCAGTTCAACGCGGTCTTCGATCGGTCCGAGGGGAACCTGGACGTGGAGATGTTCATCAACGGGACCGAGACGCTCGTGGCGGTGGGCAACAGCGACGGCTCCAACGAGGTGGTGCGGCATCGGGTCACGACGCAGGGGCGCTACATCGTCCGGGTCTTCGCCGTCGAGGGTCAGCCGAGCTACAAGCTCAGCCACCTGCCCAGGCGGCTGGACGGCTGCGTGCCGGACGCCTTCGAGTCGGACAACGCGCTGAACGCGGCGATCCAGGGCGTGCCGGGCCGGAGCCTGGGGTTGGTGTCGTGCCCGACGATCCAGGGTGGTGGGACGGAGTTCGACATCGTCTCGCTGGGGACGCTGCCGGCGGGGGTGCGCTTGAGCGCACTGGCGACCTTCACCCACGACCGGGGCGACGTGGACATGTTCCTCTTCCTGGACGGCTCCTTCGTGGCCCAGGCGGTCAGCAGCGACGACGATGAGGTGATCAACTTCAACGTGCCGCTGGCCGGCGATTACTTCCTTGTGACGATCCTGTCCTCGGACCCTCAGTCCGACGGCAATGCGTACAGGCTCCGATACACCTTGCAGCAGTAGGAGCGCCCTTCAATGCAGCGGATGAGGATGGGGAGCGGGCGCGTCGGTGCGGCGCTCGCGGTGCTGGTCTGTGCGTGCTGGTCGTGCGGCGATCCGGCAGGGCCCGAGGTCGCGCCGCTCGACGGCGGCTTCACCGACAAGGGCTGCGGGACGGACTTTGACTGTAATCTCGGGGACTTCTGCATCCGCAATGAGTGCGTCCCTCCTGGCGTCGAGTGCGTCGAGGAGGGCGACTGCGCCGAAGGCTTCGAGTGCCACGCGGGCTATTGCCTGGAGTCGATGGGGGGAGGGTGCGCCTCGGACGAGGAGTGCGGCGCAGGCGAGATCTGCGAGGACGAGGAGTGCCTCTTCGGGTGCCGCGAGGACGCGGACTGCGGGGAGGGTCGCGAGTGCAACACGAACACCCACCAGTGCTTCGCGCCCCCGGAGGACTGCGGCGGCGCCTGCCCCGCGCACACGCTCTGCGACACGCGCACCGGGGTGTGCGTGGCGGACGGCACCTGTGGGGATGACGGGGACTGCCAGGATCAGGAGCGCTGCGAGGGGGAGGTCTGCGTGGAGGGCCGCCGCTGCGCGCGCAGCGTGGAGTGTCCGGGAGGCCAGCGCTGTGATCGGGCCCTGGGCGCCTGCGTCGAGGGCTGCCGCCAGGCCAACGAGTGCCGGATCGAGGAGATCTGCGTCGAGGGCGCCTGCACGACGGAGGTGCCCGAGTGCGACGCCGACGCGCTGGAGCCCAACCAGGGGCCGGAGCAGGCCAGCGCGCTGCTGCCGCGCGCCGTCCACGAGGGGCTGACGATCTGCGACGAGGAGGACTGGTTCCATTTCACGGCCTTCGAGGGCGATGAGATCGAGATCGTCCTGAGCTTCGTGCACGACGAGGGGAACATCAACCTCCAGCTCTTCGACCCATCGGGCGAGCCGCTTCAGCTCGTCGCCGGGCAGATGGACGGGGAGCAGCTGCGCCGGACTCTGACGAGCACGGGAGAGCACACGCTGAAGGTCTTCGGGGGAGGCCGGGGGGTCTACAACCGCTACGATCTGAGCTTCGAGGTCGAGCGCAGCTGTGTCGAGGACGACAGCGAGGAGAACGACGGGCCGGAGCAGGCCGCGGCGCTCGACCCGCTGGCGGGGCCGCTGCTCAACCGCTTCGTCTGCGGGGAGGACGACGACTGGTTCGCCATCGAGCTCTTCGCCGGGGAGTCGCTGGAGCTTCAGATGAGCTTTGAGGAGGCGCTCGGCGCGCTCTCGCTGGAGCTCCACGACGCGCAGGGGGCGCTGATCGAGGCCGCCGAGGGGGTCGAGGGCGTGGCGCGCTTGAGCCACGCGGCGCCGGACGCGCAGGTGGTGCTGGCGCGCGTCCCTGGCGCCCTGGACCGCATCAACCGCTACGACCTCGACGCCCAGGTCACCTCGCCGGATTGCGTCGAGGACGAGGGCGAGCAAGACGACGCGCCGGAGCAGGCCTCCGAGGTGGCGCCGGGGTCCGAGATCGAGGGTCAGATCTGCGCGGGCGACGAGGACTGGGTGTCGGTGGTGTTGCCCGCCGACGCGACGCTCAGGGTGTCGCTGGCGCACGTCCGCGCCGACGGGGATCTGTCGCTGGCGGTCTTCGGCCCGGAGGGCGTGGAGGCGCTGGCCGAGCAGGACGGGCCGGATGACGTCGAGGTGATCGAGCTGCTGACCGAGGCGCCGGGGCGCTACGGCGTGCGGGTGCGGGGTCGCGGGAGGGCGCAAGGCGCCTACACGCTGACGGTCGCGTCGGATCTGGAGGCGAGCTGCCCAGAGGACGACAGGCTCGAGGAGAACGACGGCTTCGAGTCGCCCTCGCCGCTGGAGGCGGGGCGCGCCGGGGATCTCATCGCGTGCGGGGCGGACGAGGACTGGTTGAGCTTTGAGCTGGAGGAGGGCCAGAGCGCGGAGCTCTTCGTGCTGGCGCCGTCCGAGCTCGGGTCGCTGGACGTGGCGCTCTACGGCCCCGAGGCGACGAGCGCGGCCGACGCGCCGGTGGATCAGGTCCGGGGGGCCTCGGTGAGCAAGCGGGTCCGGGTCCAGATCGGCGCGCCGGGCGGGCTCTACCGGGTGCGGGTGAACAAGACGTCGGGGGAGGCGTTGCCGTGGTCGGCGCGGCTGAACATCTACGATGGGCCCCTGCCCCTGAGCTGCGAGTTCGACGACGAGTTCGAGCCGAACAACATCATCGCGGACGCGGTGCGGCTCGGGTCGCGGCGGACGGTCGAGGCGATCGTGTGCGGCCAGGACGTGGACTGGTTCCGCTTCGATGCGCTGGCGGGCGAGGTGATCAGCGTCAGGGCGGACTTCGAGCACGCGCAGGGGGACATCAACCTGGTGCTGCACGGGGGCATGCCGCTGGCGCCGCTGGTCGAGTCGCGCGGAGGGGTCGACGGGGAGTTCATTCAAATACTGGCCGAACGTTCAGGTCCGCTCTTCGTGGAGGTGTCGATGGCCGAGGGGGCGTCGAACACCTACGCGCTGTCGGTCAGCCGCATCGAGGGGTCGGCGCCGCAGAGCTGCGTGACGGACGACGTGCACGAGCAGAACGACGATTTCGCGTCGGCGGCGCTGCTGCCGGAGGGGCGCGTGTCGGGGGTGCATTGCGGGTTGGACGACGACCACTTCGCGCTGCCGCTGGGCGCGGGCCAGACCCTGCGCGCGCACCTGTTCTTCGAGGGCGAGGGGCTCGGGCTGTCGCTCCTGGAGGGGCCGGGCGCGCTCCTGTCCGAGGGGGTGGGGTCGGTGGAGGGGGTGCGGACGCTGGAGTTCGAGGCGGTCGAGGCGGTCGAGGCGGCGCTGGCGGTGGTCAGCGAGGCGCCGACGGACGGAGCCTGGGCGATGTCCTGGCGGGTCTACGACGGGCTGCCGACGCGCTGCGGCGAGGAGGACGCGCTGGAGCCGGACGACGATCCGGGTCAGGCGACGTTGATCGAGGAGGATGGCGCGCTGGTGGGGTTGAGCCTGTGCGGTGAGGACGAGGACTGGCTGCGGATCACGGTGCCCTCGGGGATGAGGCTGGTGGCCGAGGCGCGCTTTGACCCGTTGCAGGGGGATCTGGACGCGGAGCTCTACGACGAGGTCGGCGGCGGCGTGTCCTCGTCGCGCTCGACGACGGGGCTGGAGCGGGTGGAGATGGCCAGCGAGAACCGGGAGCGGGTGGTCTATTTGCGCGTTCTGCTGGCCGACGGGGCGCCCTCGGCGCTGGGCTACGAGCTGAGGTTGACCTACGACAACGTGTCCAACTGCCTGGCGGACGCTCTGGAGGACAACAACAGCCAGCGCGCGGCGCGGACGATCCAGCAGGGGCAGCGCGAGGGGCTGACGATCTGCCCGGACGACGAGGACTGGTTCCTGATCGACGTCAACCAGCTCTTCGCGACCCTCAACATCCTGATCGAGTTCGACGGCGACGCGGCCGATCTGGATCTGGTGTTGTACGAGGGGGTCTTCGGGGTCGAGCAGGCGCGCTCGTCGGGGCTCGGCGACAACGAGCAGATCATCGAGCAGATCTTCTTCCCAGGCCCCTACTTCATCCAGGTGCTCAGCTTCGACGGCGGCACGACGGGCTATCGGATGAACGTCCGGATCCAGTGAGCGGCGGCGCGGCGGCCCTTGATGCCTGGCGATCGGGGCCAGGAGGTTGAAATCGGCGTCGCGCTCCATACAATGGTCGGGCGGGAAGGGGAGGAAGCTCCCAGGTTGGGGGGACGGGGACGCATGCGCTCAAGAAGGCTATGGCCTGCGGTGATGCTGGCGACCGTGCTGGCGCAGGCGGCGCTGGCGCAGGCTTGCTCGGAGGCGCCGCTCTCCCCCTCCGAGCCCCCCTTTGAGGCGGAAGATCCTGTCCCTGAACAAGATCCGGAGCCCGTGGTCTGTGACGAAGGCCCCTTCGTCCGTCAGGCGCCGGTGCGGCTGCTGACCCGATTCGAATACGACAACACGGTGCGGGATCTGCTTGGGGAGGAGGCCTCGCTGGGGCAGGCCTTCCCGCCGGAGAACCGAACGGGGGTCTTCGACAACGACAGCAAGGCGCACGTGGTCAGCCCGCTGCTCGTGCAGCAGTACATGGAGGCGGCCGAGGCGCTGGCCGACAGGGTGATCCCGTCGCGGACGGCGTCGTTGCTGGAGTGCGACCTTGAGGTCGAGGGAGAGCAGGCTTGCGGGGCGGCCTTCATCGCGCGCTTCGCGTCGCGGGCCTTCCGGCGTCCGGCGCAGGCGCAGGAGCGGGCGATCTTCGAGCGGCTCTTTGAGGAGATCCGGGCGCAGGAGGGGTTTGAGCAGGCGCTCAAGCTGACGGTGCAGGCGGTGCTGCAGTCGCCGCAGTTCCTCTACAGGATCGAGCTTGAGGGCGGCGAGCAGGGCGGCGAGGTGGCGGCGGGGGAGGTGTCCTTGGTGGGGAGTTATGAGATGGCCTCGCGGCTGTCGTACTTCCTGTGGGCGTCGATGCCGGATGACGAGCTCTTCGAGGTGGCGGCGGCGGGCCGGCTCTCGACGGCGAAGGAGGTGGAGGACGAGGCGCGGCGGATGCTCGACGATCCGAAGGCGGGCGACGCCGTGCGCAGCTTCCATCGCCAGTGGCTGCATGTGTCGGAGCTGCCCTCGCACACGAAGGATCAGGCGATCTTCCCGGAGTACACGGAGGGGCTCAAGGCGGACTGGCCGTTGAGCGTGGACGCCTTCGTCGAGCACGTCTTTTTTGGGGAGGAGCCGACGCTGGAGGCGCTGTTGACGGACCCGACGCTCTTCATGACGCCAGAGATGGCGCGGGTTTACGGGGTCGAGGCGCCGGAGGCCTCGGAGCTGGTGGTGCACCGGGCGCCGGACGAGGAGCGGTCGGGGTTGTTGACCCAGCCGGCCTTGATGGCGGTGCTGGCCAACGCCAACCAGGGCTCGCCGATCCTGAGGGGGATCTTCGTGCGCGAGCGGCTCTTCTGTCAGCCGCTGGACCCGCCGCCGGACGACCAGGAGATTACGCCGCCGGACCCGTCGCCGGACGCGACGACGCGCGAGCGCTTCGCCGAGCACACGAGCCGTCGGGAGTGCGCGGGCTGCCACGCGCTGATCGATCCGATCGGCTTTGGCTTTGAGCGCTACGACGGCCTTGGGCGCTTTCGGGACACGGAGAACGGTCTGCCGATCGACGACTCTGGGGATCTGACGGGCGTGGAGGCGGCGCTGCTGGGGCCCTTCGAGGGTGCGGTGGAGCTGTCGCGCAAGCTGTCGGAGAGCGAGATGGTGCGAGATTGCGTGGCGCAGCAGTGGTTCACCTACGCGCTCGGGCGGCTCCCTCAGGGGATGGACACGTGCGCGCTGGAGCAGCTCCAGGCGGATTTTTCGGCCGAGGGCGGCGACATGAGGGCGCTGCTGCTGGCGATCGTGCGTTCGGACGCCTTCCGATATCGGGTGTCGCAGGGGCCGTCGGTTGAGGAGGGCGGGCAATGAAGAGGCCGCTGATGACGCGCCGCCAGCTCCTCAAGGGGCTCGGCGGGGTGCTGCTGGGGTTGCCGCTGCTGGAGCTTGGGATGAGCCGGGCGGTGGGCCAGGCGAGCGGCGCGATGACGCCGGAGGGCTTCCCGAAACGCTTCATCGTCTTCTTCCACCCGAACGGGACGATCCCGGACTTCTGGTGGCCGCAGGCCGGCGCGGGGGAGCGGGACTTCGAGCTGGCCAACGCGCTGGCGCCGCTGGCGCCCTTCAAGTCGCGGATCTTCCTGCCTTATGGGCTGGACATGCTCTCGAGCGGGGCGGGGCCGGGCGAGCCGCACCAGAAGGGGATGGGGGGGCTGCTGACGGGTCGGCCGCTGCAGGAGGGGGCCTTTGTCGGGGGCGACGGGTCGCTGGCGGGCTGGGGCGACGGGGTGTCGGTCGATCAGGTGATCGCCGGGCACGTCGGGGGGACGACGCCCTTCAAGAGCCTGGAGCTTGGGGTCCGGGCCGACTCCAACGGGGGGTCGGAGGTCAGGACGCGGCTGGTCTACGCGGGGCCGGCCCAGCCGCTGCCGCCGATGAACGATCCGCGCGACGTCTTTGATCGGATGTTCGCCGACATGAGCTCGGATCAGGACGAGATGTCGAAGCGCCGCGCGAACCGGACCTCGGTGCTGGACGCGGTCAAGGAGCAGTTCGGGCAGCTCGACAGGCGAGTGGGGGTCGAGGATCGCCGTCGCATCGACGCGCACTTCGCGATGGTGCGCGACATGGAGCGGCGCCTGTCCAACGAGCGGCTCTTCGACGGGACGTGCTTGAACACGCAGCCGCCGGAGGATCAGGAGCCGGACAGCGAGGACACGATGCCGGAGATCCTGCGTCTGCAGATCGATCTGCTGGTGGCGTCGATGGCCTGCGATCTGACGCGGGTGGGCTCGATCCAGATCTCCAACGCGAAGAACCACATCCGCTACCCGTGGATCTCCAGCCTGGGTGACGGCCACGCGCTGTCGCACTCGGGGCCGAGCAACGAGGCCTCGCGCGGCGAGATGGTGGCGCGGGACACGTGGCTGGCCAGCCAGTTCGGCTACCTGCTCGGGCGGCTCAACGCGATCCCGGAGGGTGGCGGCACGATGTTGGACAACACGGTCGTCTTCTGGATCAACGAGCTGTCGCGCGGCAACATCCACAGCCAGGTCACGATGCCCTTCGTCGTGGCCGGCGGCGGGGGCGGGGCGTTGAACACGGGGCGGATGGTGAGCTACGCCAACCGGCCGCACAACGACCTGCTGGTGACCTTCCTGAACGCCTTCGGGATCGAGGATCAGGTCTTCGGCGACGAGCGCTTCTGCACCGGCCCGCTCTCGGACGCCCTCTTGTAATCGACGCGCCCTCCGTTTTTACAACCACTTGATCTTAAAGCACTTTTCAGGCGTCGCCCTCAGGCGTCGCCGTCTTCGGGCGGCGCGGTCCAGTTGAGCGCGATCGCGGTGCCGTCTTCGAGGCCGTGGAGCTGCGCGGCGAGCTGGGCCAGGAAGCGCAGGCACTCCTGAGCGGGGACGGCCTTGAGGTGGACGCCATCGGTCTCGGCCTGCTCGGTGCAGAGGGGCGGGAAGACGTGCAGGAGCTGCCCGGGCTGGAGGCGGTCGCCGTCCTCTTCGAAGAGCTCCAGGGGGCCGAGCTGGAGGAAGGCCTCGGGGTCGGCCTCGATCTGGGCCATGAAGCCGTCGAGGTCGAGGTCGAGGTCTTCGAGGATGCCGGTCTCGCCCCAGAGGTGATGGACGCGCCCGGCTCGGAGGATGAACTGGTCGCCGAGGGCGTCCTGGGCGAAGGGGACGTCGTCGGGCTGGATGTTGTGGAAGAGGCGGTGGAGGGCCTCGGGGCCGTCCCAGGCGGCGCTCAGGGCGTGCCAGCGGGGCTGGAGGCAGGCGCCGCGCAGGTGGAGGCCGCCGCCGAGCAGGGTGAAGCCGTTGGCGCGCTCCAGGATGGCCTTGAGGTCGTCCGGGAGTCGCTCGAAGGTGTCGGGGTCGTCGATGGGGGGGCCGATGAAGTCGGGGGGGTTCACGGGGTGTGTCTCAGGGGTCTTCGGGGTCTTCGGGGTCTTCGGCGCGGACGTTCTGGCCCACGTAGAAGGTGATCTTGTCGAAGGGTCGCCCGGGTTGTCGGTGGATCTGGTTGTAGGCGGTCACGCGGCCGCGCAGCTCGGAGACCTGGGCGCGCATGGTGCGAAGCAGGCCGTAGACCTCGTCCTTGTGCGGGTGCTCGTCCCAGACGTCGAAGGACCACGTGCTGCCGCCGATGACGTCCTGGGGCAGGGAGCGGTTGTGGCCCTGGCCGAGCTTGTTGGCGAAGGCGTGGACCATGGCCTGGTAGTGGTCAAAGAGGGCGGCCTCCCAGCCCTGGGGTGAGCCCATGGGCAGGACGCAGGTGGTGGCCCTGTAGACGGGCCCCTGGTCGCTGTCCTGGCGGTCGATCCGGCCTTCGAGGGTGAGGGCGTCGAGGGCCGCGCGGATCTCGGCGGCGGGCAGGCGCAGCTGCTCGATCAGAGCGGCGTCGAGGATGGGGGCCTTGCGGTAGACGTAGACCCAGACCATGGCGGCGACGGCCTCGGCGTTGGCCGCGGCGTCGACCTCGTCGGGGTCGGCGGCGCGGTAGGCGGTGGCGTCGCCGCGGCCCTGGCGCGTCAGCAGGCCGGACTCGACCATGTCGTGCAGGATGCTGCGCACGACGCTCTCGTCGTCGCGGACGAAGCGGAGCAGGAGGTCGGCCCGCGAGACCAGGCCGCGCTGCTGGACGTGGTTGTAGACGGCCTCCCAGAGGGTGCGGTTCTGCTCGGTGGTGCTCTCGGAGATGCGGCGCACCTTGAGCTGGTAGGAGCGCAGCGCCAGGCCGAACATGTCCGCGATGACCTTGCGGCCCACCCCCTGCGCCTCAAGCTCGGTGACCAGCTCCAAAAAGACCTGGTTGGCGATGTGGGCCAGGGGGGCTCTGATCCCGGCGGCCGTGGCGAGCTGGGCGATCAGCACCGTGGTCTGGCGGACGATGGCGTCGATGAGGATCTTGACGTTCATGGGGCGCCGCCTGTTTCACGTGGAACGGTGGTCACCGGGCGCGGGCCGCGGTGGCGATCCAGCCCAGGGAGGCCTGGGGGCCGGTCAGCGCCTCTCTGAGCGCCTCCAGAGAGCTGCGCACCCGTTCAGCCTCGCCGGGCCGCTCGTGGATCCTGCGGGCTTCGCGGTCGCGGGCCTGGGTGAACCAGTCGAGGCGGGCGTCGAGGAAGGCGCGCAGCAGCGCGCTGTGGTCCTCGGCGGTGGCGTCGAGGGCTTCGAAGCCGGAGGCGCGCAGCAGCGCCTGGGTGCTGCGGGGGGTCTCCAGGCCGAGGGTGTGGGTGGCGGCCATGACGCGGCGCCATGGGGCGGGGGCGCTGGGGTGTCGCTGGACGGTGTCGAGCAGCAGGAGGATGCCGCCGGGCTCCATCAGGTCGCGCAGGGCGCTGAGGAAGGGGCGGCGGAAGGAGACGCAGCTCAAGGTGTTGCGCAGCAGGATCAGGTCGGGGGTGCCCATCGACAGGCGGCCCTGGAGCAGGGCCTCGTGGGGGACGCAGTGGAAGGCGAGGCGGCCCGGGGCGACGGGGTGCCGCTTGCGGGCCTCGCGGATGCACCAGGGCGAGACGTCGATGCCGACGACGCGGGCCTCGGGGAAGCGCAGGGCGAGCGCGCGGGCGTCGGCGCCGACGCCGCAGCCGACGTCGAGGCTGAGGTCGGGGGGGGTGGGGAGGCTGCGGTCGACGAGGCGGCCGAGGAGGGCGCCGAGGCCAGCCTGGGCGGGGTTGTGGGCTTCGAAGCCGAGGCGCTCGCCGCCCCACAGGGCCAGCTCCGTGTCGCCGTGCCGGTCGTAGTGGGCGCGGGCGGCGCGGACGCCGGGGTCCTCGTCGGTGTCGTCCTGGAGCAGCTCGGCGCGCTCGGCCAGGAGCTTGAGGACGTCGGGATCGGTGGGCAGGCCGAGGGAGGCGTTGGCGCTGGCCAGGCAGAGGTGCTCGACGGCGGCGCGGGCGTCGCCGGCCATGCGCGCGCCGTCGCCGGCGACGAGCAGCGCCCGCTGGAGGCGGCGGTGGATGCCGAGGGCGCCGAAGAGGCTCGCGGCGCGGGCGGAGAGCTCGGCGCAGATCGCCATGAGCGACTCGACGCGGGCGCCCTCGCGCTGGAGGGCCGCGCGCCGCCGGGGTGACTCGGCGGCGTCGCGGACCAGCGAGGCGCTCAGCGCCAGCAGCTCCCCGTACTCGACGGGGAACTCGCGCGCGGCGGCCTCGCCGAGGCCGAGGTTGATCCAGCGCAGGGCGTCGGAGAGCTGGCCCTGGGCGGCGTCACAGCGCGCCAGCAGGGCGGTGGTCAGCAGGGACTCGGGGATCGAGAGGGTCCAGCGGCGGGCCATGACGAGGCGCTGGCGCAGGTCCCCGAGGGGCTGCCGCGTCTGGAGCGCGAAGAGGGTCTCGAGCTTGAGGTGGGCGATCCAGGCGCGCGGGAAGTGCTCGGGATCGGGGATGGGCAGCCGCTCCAGGGCGTGCTGTGCCGCGTCGGGGTTGTCCTCAAGGAGGGCGAGCCGGGCCTTGAACAGCTCGACCCACCAGCGGCGGTGGCCGATGTGGTCGATGAAGGTGCGCTCGGGGGCCTCGCTGTCGTCGAAGTGGCCGAGGATGAGGCGGGCGCGCTCGACGTCGGGCTCGCGCAGCAGCAGCTCGCCGACGGCGACCCTGAGCATGCGGATGTCGCGGTCGGGGTCCTCGGTGGGGCCGAGGCGCAGGAGCGCGGCCAGGGTGTCGGTGGCGTAGCGGGCGAAGCCGAGGCGGACCAGCTCCATGCAGTCGGCCAGAGCCTGGTCGACGTCCATGGCCTCGGGCGGCAGGGGGGTGTCGAGGCGGCCGAGCGCGCGGGCGATCCAGGGCAGGGGGCGGATGCGGGCCTTGATGCGCTCGGGGTCGAGGTCCGTGTAGGCCTCGCACCAGCGCTCGGGCTCCTCCAGAGAGGCGCGGCCGGCGATGCGGTTGAGCAGGGCCTCGATGGGGCCGTCGCCGGTCAGGGCGCCGTGCGGGGCGCCCTCGAAGGCCAGCAGGTGCTGGGCGCTGGTGCGGGTGCGGTCGATGGCGTCGAGCATTTCGAAGAGGCGATCGACCTGGAGATCGCCGGCCCGCTCGATGAGCTCGTGGACCAGGGGGTAGAGGCGGCCGAGGTCGCCGCGCAGCGCGCCCGGGAGGCGCTCGGGGTGCTTGCGGCCCTCGTCGATGTGGAAGCGCAGGTCGTCGCCGATCTGCTGGGCGCGGTAGACGCGCCACGAGCGCTGCTCCGGGCCGTCGGCGTCCGGCTGCTGGGGGTGGCGATCGGAGGCGCCGACGAGCAGGTGGCTCAAAAGCGCCCCGAGGGCGTAGATGTCCTCGGCTCTGGGATCCGGGGTCCAGCGCCGGGCCCCTCGCTGGCCCTCCTGGCCCCAGGCGGAGGCGCGGTCCGGGTGCCAGTGCCACAGCTCGTGGGTGTCGACGAAGGGGGGGCACGGGCGGCCCCACGGGGTGGCCGAGCCGAAGTCGATCAGCCGCATGTCGTGCAAGAAACCCTCGGCGCGGCGCACCAGGATGTTGTGGGCGCTCAGATCCCGGTGCGCCCAGCCGGCGTTGTGCAGGCCCAGGACGAGGCTCATCAGCTGATGGGCCAGCGTGCACCAGTCGAGCATGTCGCGGGCGCTGCGCACCCCCTGCCGCATCAAGGCGGTCTCCTCCAGGGCGACCGGGCGGCTGTCCCACAGGGCGTCGCCCTGATCGTCGATCGGGAAGAGGAGCACGGCGACGCGCTCGGGCAGCTCGAAGCGGCTCAGCGAGCGCTGGGGGAAGAACTCCCGCGGCAGGTACTCCAGCGTCGGCGGCGGGCCGAAGCCGGCCAGATCCGGCAGCGTGCGCCTTAAATAGAAGGCCTTCTCCAGCGGGGCGTTCAGAACCCTGGAGCCCTCCTCCGGCAGCGGGAGCTTGAGCAGCGCCCAGCGCCGCTGCTCCCCCGGGCCCTGATCCGGGAGGCTGAAGAAGCCCTGCGCCACCAGCCCCGCGCCGACGACGCCGATCAACTCCGCCGCGCTCAGCGAGGCGGCCCCAAGCGAGGGCTCGCTCGACGAGGCGCCTTCGGGTCGCCAGCCCGAGAGCGAGGCGTTGATCAGCGCCTCAGCCACGATCCCCCGGTAGAGCTCCAGGTCAGGCTGCGCCTCGCCCAGCGCCGAGAAGGACAGCGCGAGCGCGGGGCGCCCCTCGGCGGCGCTCTGGGCCGGGGTCATCGCGATGACCTTGGCCTCCCCGGGCACCTCGCGGGGCAGGTCGCGCAGGTCGAGCACCTCGATGATCTTCAGGCGTAGCTCGTCGCCGGGCTCCTTGCGCTGGTTCTCGATCTCCGAGATGTAGGCGTCAGTGCAGCCGACCTGGGCCGCCAGCGCCTTCTGCGTCCACTTGAGCGTCTTGCGCCTTGAGCGGACCGCTGCCCCGAACTGCTTCGCCATCCCTGCCGCCTCTCAAGCCCCGACTCTCCCGCCGGGCGCCTCGATCAAGTGACCACTGGAGAACCCCCGAAGGGCACGGCCCTCGTCGCCGCCCGTCCCGATGAGGCCGCGCGCCTCCCGCCCGCTGCCAGACGGGCCATCAGACCCATCCGCGCCCGCTGGACCGGCCACGATGCCCTCGGCCTCGCCTTGCCCGGATCCGCCATTCTTCGAAGGTCTCTCAGTTGGCTAACTTAACTTGTCAGCGTCATCTTGCGCCGATGAGGCTCAGGTTAGCACACATGAACCCCCGGCGACAGAACTTTGAAAAGCCCCCTTCGAGCCCCTCTCTGACGGTCTGGAAGGGCCCATGCACGCTTCCCCTCCGGGCGCAAGAGGCGCCCCCGTTTGATCGCCGCTTTCAAGGCCCAGAACCCTTGCTAAGTCCCCGCGAACCCCCTGACAGGGCTTGTGGACTCCTCTGTGACCAATCTTGTTGAGTGAAGTCAGCGAGCCCGCTATGATGGGACTTCACCCGAACTTAACCGTCGCCCAACCTAACTTAGCTAAGTTTAGCTAAGTTAGGTTGGGGCTTGCTAAGTCTCTTTCTCCTGGCCAGGCTTTCGGGGTCTGGTCGGAGGGCTTGGCCAAGTGAAAGGAGCACTTGAGGTTTAAGCCCGTCGAGGCCGGGATCACCGGCCTCCGTAAGCTCTGGGCGTTGAACCGATTTTCAGCGGATCGGATCGGAGGCGCCTGATCAGTTGGCCGTGTGAACCCGATCCCTGCGTGGGCCTGGGGAAAAGCTGACAACTCTGTGGAGGGTTGATCTCGACCCCCACGGGATCGAGGTCGAGATCATGGCCGGAGCCCTCGCCGGGGCCGACGCGGGGGCCTCCAGGCCGATCCCGTCAGCGCCGGGATCGGCCTGTTGGGTCGGGGCAGCTCGCCGCGCTTGAGATCATCGGAGGGGGAGGGCGGATCGGGAGATCGTCAGGGCAGCTCGCCGGGGAGGCCCTCGTCGGGCTCCACGGACAGGTCGGCCGCTGGAGGGGCCTCAAGGTCAAGAGGCTCGCCCTCGGCCAGCCAGCAAGCGGCGGGGGTCACCTCGACGAGGGGGGCGAGGGTCGGCGCGGGGGTGGCCGCGAAGTCCTGGGCCATGAGCAGCCTGGACGAGGCCATCATCTTTTCGAAGGCCTCGTGGTCAAAGGCGAGGTCGCGCTGGATCTGACGCTGGCTGTCGATCATGCGCTGGATGGACTCCAGCTGGGCCTGGCTCTGGCTCTGCCGCGACGATGAGCCCGACGCGACCGCCAACGCGATCAACCCCACGAACAAGACCGCCACGAGCAGCACATTGCCGACGCCGCGCGCCACCGAAGGCGCGCGGGCCTTGATGGACGCCGCCAGCCGGGCTCGCGTCCGTTGAGCCTGCTCGTAGCCCATCCGCGCCGACTGCTGCCCCGACGATCCCGCGCTCCCCTGTGCTGATGACCTCATGATCCGCCCCTCGTCCCGACCTCTCGCGGCAAAGCCAAATGTCGGGTCTCCCTCGACGGGGCGCAACCCCGCCGAGATCGACGCGCCAGCGCCGAGGTCAGCCGAGCAGGGCGCGCGATCCCTTCGAGGGGATCGGCGGCGCGCAAGGGCCTTCGGAGGGCGCGCTGGGGCGCCTGGAGCGGTGGCCTCAGCGGGCTCTGGCCTCCTCGTCCGTCAGCAACTTGCACTTCTTGTCGAACACGACGTTGATGTCGACGTCGTGGATGCTGAACTGATACCCGCCGCGCTCGTAGGTGATGATGGCGACAGCGTTTTTGGGGGCCTTGACCTTCTTGATGGCCTTGGCCCACACCTCCTTGACGTCGCACTTGGGCGGGGGCGTGCGGGCCTTCCAGACGTCCTCGCCGCTCTCACTGATCCGGCGGTTCATGCCCTTGTGGCGTTCGGTGCTGTTCGACCTCCCGCCCGAGTTGATGTTGAGCCACCCCGGCTCGCGGACCTCGACCTCGATCACCTCATAGGCGCGCTGCCGTTGCCCGGTGCCGATGGGGCCATCCTCGGACCCCTCGGCGCGCTTGCGGACAAAGGTGTAATTGAGCCGAGGGCGGTAATCGGCCGTCAGGTCCATGGTCCCGTCCGAGCGCACGTAGTACGCCTCGATCTTGACCAGGCTGGCGTCTTGCCCGGCGTAGGCCTCCACCTTGGGCAAGGCGCGGGTGAAGTTGAAGGCGGTGATGTCCTCGGGGGGCTCGACCGACTCCTGGTAGGTGCAACCCAGGCCACACGCCAGGAAAAGGACGACCACCCAGCGGTGTGCTCGACTCATGATCCAACCTCGCTCTGATCAACCCTGCCCTGACCACCGGCTGATCATGCGCCCAACCTGGAGCCGAGCGGTAAAAATAACTTCCTGCGGATGAAGTTGTCCGAAATTGACCGAGGTGGACGTCGAGTGGATGCCATGGGGCGACCATGCCGCTCTGGACCTCACGGAGCCCTGGCCGCTCTGCGCCCTGAACCGCGCCATCGCGCTGGCCGAGGCCAGCGGCCCCGCCGAGAGGGGCTCGCGGCACCGCGACCTGCCCGCCTGGTTCCAACGCCACCGCCTCCGCCAGAGTGCGCTCGGGGAACTCCACCGCCGCCTCGGGCGCCGACCGAGGCGCGGAGGCTGCTGGCGGCTTGCGATGTGTATCTTGTTGAAATGAATAAAAAATAGGCACGTTGGCCGCATGGTTCACTGGCGCGCTGGACGGCGCGAGGCCGCAGCCGCCGACAGACAGCCGCGCCACATGTGGCGCGACCGCCACGCCCCGAGCTGACACGATCGCCCGATGGGGCGGGGGTTCCGGGTTGGCACAGGCCGTGCTTTTTGGGCGCGCAGCTCAGGGCCAGTCGGAGTTGGATCATGTTCAAGATGCAGTCGATGTCGTATCTCGGGGCGCTGGCGCTGGTGTTGACGGCGGGCGCCTGCGCTCAAGGCGGACCTGAGGAGGGGCAGGGCGGCGCGTCGCCTGAGTGCGTGTCCGGAGAGCGTGGGCCCTGCCCGTGCTCCGGGGGCGTCGACGGGGTGGTCTTCTGCGACGACAGCGGGTTCTGGCGCAACGTCTGCCAGTGCCCCATGGGTCAAGAGGACATCGACAACGACCGCGACAACCCCAACCCCGATCCAGCGCCGCAGCCCGACTCGGAGCCCGACGCCCAGCCCGACCCCGATCCGACGCCGCAGCCCGATCCCGACCCCGAGCCGCAGCCCGATCCCGAGCGCTACTGCTACGACGAGCCCTTCAACGACGGCGCCGACCTCGGGCCCGCCCGCAACCGGATGGGGTCCAACTGGCAGGAGGCCGCCATCCAGGCCTACGACATCCGCTGGCCGGGCGGGGCCAGCCTGATCCGCAGCGACACCTCCCTGCTGAGTCAGTTCGGAGAGCCAGGCTCCTGGTCGAACCTGATGGAGTCTCTGGGCACCGTCATCCACGAGGGCACCCACGTCTACGACTACGGCCACGCCGACTGGGAGACCACGATGGCCTATTACGTCCACGCGGACCTCACCATCATCACGCCCTGGGTCGACGGCTTCTACCGCAGCGAGCTGCTCCAGGACCTGCCCGACAGATCCAGCTCCCTCTACTCCGACCTCTACTTCAACGGCGAGCAGGGCGCGCGCGGCTTCTCCGAGCTGATGGACGAGCAGAACTGCTACATCAACGACATGGCCGCCGCCGCCGCGGTCGGCGATCAGATCACCTCCCTGGGCTGGAGCGCCAGGGACGGCGCCCTGGCCTTCCTGTGGTACATGCAGCTCTACCTGCGCCGCGCCCGCACCCACCACCCCGAGGTCTACAGCCGCTTGCAGGGCGACGACAGCATCCAGGAGCTGGTCCTGACGAACTGGCTCAAGGCCCACTTCTGGCTTCAGTTCTCCGATCGCTACAGCAACCAGGGCGTCCGGGATCGGGAGATCCGGCCTCACCTCTACGAGCCGCAGAACCTGGACGAGATGGCGCTCTATCTGGGCTTCCGCGTGGACGACACGCACTGCATCCCGGATTGACCCAGGACACCTCGCCGGTCCCCTGCAAGCCGAAATCTTCGTCGAGCGCAAGCGATCGACGGACCGCTCAGGGACCACCCTTGTTCAAGGCGAGCGGCTCAAGGGGCTGGCGCGCAGGAGAAGTTTGCCGAGGCGCCGAGCTCACCCGAGCATCGTGTCGCGGACCTCGTCCAGCGCCCGCGCGTAGACCGCCAGATCCGCCTCGGTGAAGAGCACGAAGCGCACCTCGTCCAGCGCGTCGGCGTGCTGGCGCACGAAGCGAACCACCGTGTTGAGCGCGATCAGCGCCGCCTGATCGATCGGGAAACGGTACGCCCCCGTGCTGATCGACGGGAAGGCCACCGACCTCAACCCGTGCTCGCGCGCCAGCCCAAGGCTGCGCTCATAGGCCGACTCCAGGCCGACGTTCTCGCCCCGCGTCCCGCCCGTCCACACCGGCCCGACCGTATGGATGACCTTCTGCGCCGCCAGCGCCCCCGCCGTCGTGATGACCGCATGGCCCGTCTTGCAGCCCCCCTGGCGCGCCACGATCTGGCGACACTCCGCCAGGATCTCCGGCCCGCCCGCGCGGTGGATGGCGCCGTCGACCCCCCCGCCGCCCAGCAGCGAGGAGTTGGCCGCGTTGACGATCGCGTCGACCCGCTGCCCCGTGATGTCTCCCTGGACGAGCCGCACGACGGTGGCCCCGATGGTGATCTCTGGCATCGCTCTACTCCCTGGCTTCGCGCCCCAGGCGCGCAAACCACGGCACTATAACGCCTCGCCCTATTGAGTCCACCTCAGCGCCAGAACAAGCGCGCTCCCGCCCCGATCACCCATCGACCCGCCCCAGCCCGGACAACCCACCGACCCCGGCCCCTGCCCCCCACCCCATGATCGTTTCACGTGGAACATCAGCGCCTTCGGCGCCGCGCAGCCCCCGCGACAAGCCCCATCAGCAACAGCGCCCCCAGCCCTCGGTCAGCTCCTCGCCCGCTCGCCCCCGAGACGGAGCAACCGCCGCCGCCATTGCCCTCCCCGGCCTCATCCAGGATGTCCACGAAGCCGTCGACGATCTCGTCCAGCTCCTCGTCGCAGGCGCTGTCCCAATACTCCGGGTCGCAGTCCCGGCCGAAGTCATCGTCGCCGAACTCCTCGTCCTCGTCCTCGAACTCGTCGTCCTCGTCGCTCGGCGGAGGGGGAGGCGGCGCGTCGGGCGTCGCGTCGTTCGGGGGCGCCAGCGGCCCGTCGGTGAAGCGCTCGATGAAGTCCAGGTAGGGATCCACCCGCGCGTTGACCCCGAACTCTCTGCAGTCCTCATCCCCCCAGGACGTCACCCCGATCAGCGTCCAGCGGCCCCGCAGCTCAAAGAGCGCCGGCCCCCCCGAGTCCCCAAAGCAGGTGTTGGCCCTCGGCGACGCATACAGAAACCGGGTGTCGTCAAGCTCCTCGATGGGGATCTCCACCGACCGCTTGATCCCGGTGCTCTCCGAGGTCGCCGAGGAGACCCCATAGCCCACGAAGAGCGGCCTGCGCCCCACCCACTCCTGCCCCATCGGTCGGGTCAGCAGGTCGACCGGCTCGACCGGCGCAGACCGGCTCAAGACCAGCACGCCGATGTCGTTGTCCCCCTCCTTCCCATAGCTCGGGTGGATGTGGACGCTTTGCACCGGGATGGTCGTCCCCGTCGAAGGCCGCCGCGCGTCCGCCCCCACGAAGAAGCCGAAGCCCTCCGTGTCATCGGCCTCGGCCAGGCAGTGCGCCGCCGTGACCACCACGTCCGGCCTCACCAGCGTCCCCGTGCAAAATGCCTCGCCGAACCACGTCAGCGCCCCCACGGCAGGGTGGTCGCGCTCCAGCTCGCCGCCGACGATGGGCAGCGCCCGAGCCCTGGTCGGCCCCGCCTGCGGCAGACCCTCCCCGGCCCCGCGCGCCCCAGCAGACGCCGCGTCGCCCAGCTCGCCCGCACAACCCCCCAGGAACAACGTCGCCCCAAGCCCGGCCAGAGTCAGCACACGTCGATTGTTGAACATCATCCTCCCCCCATCCTCAAAAGTGGCGCGGCCCAGGGCCTTCGACGCCCCGGGCGCGCGGCTATTCACCCCGGCGGGGTCGGGCTCAATGGGTCATGAAGGGAGGAAGGCGGGGCGACTCGGCGGCCCAACCCTGCGTCGGGCAGAGCGGGCGCGCCCAGGGAGGGGCGCTCAGACCTGGAAGCGGGCCTGCTCAAGCAGCTCCCGGATGCGGAAGAGGAAGCTGTTGCCGGTCACGCCGTCGACCACGCGGTGATCGTAGGACAGCGCCACGTACATCATGTGCCGGATCGCGATGACGTCCTCGCCATCGCGCTGGATCACCATCGGCCGCTTCTTGATCTCGCCGATGCGGACGATGCCGACCTGGGGCTGGTTGATGATCGCGCCGCCGTAGAGGTTGCCCTTGAGGCCGGGGTTCGAGACCGTGAAGGTGCCCCCGGTGACGTCGTCCGGCTCAAGCACCCCCTCGCGCGCCCTGGCCGCCAGCCGCGTGAGGGCGCCGGCCAGCCCGATGACGTTGTACTGGCCCGCGTCGCGGATGACGGGGACGACCAGCCCGGCCTCGGTCTCGACCGCGCAGCCGAGGTTGATCCGGCTCTTGAGGATGGCCACCCCGTCGCCGACGACCGCGTTCATCGCGGGGAACTCCCCGAGCGCCTCGACCGTCGCCTTGAGGATGAAGGCCAGGAAGGTCAGGCTGATCCTTTGCGACTTCAAGCGCTCCTTGTGGGCGTCGCGCAGCCGGACCAGCTCGGTCATGTCGACCTCGGCCACCGTCACCACGTGCGGCGAGACGGCCTGGCTGATGACCATGTGCTCGGCGATCATCTGGCGGCGACGGCTGAACTTCTCGACCTTGTCGCCCTCCTCGACCGTCGGCTGCGGGTAGCGGTAGGCCTTGGCGCCCTCCGGGTGCCCGAAGGGGATCCACCGCTCGGCCTTCGAGGCCGCCCCCGTGTCCTTGGGGGACGGGGCCGCGGCGGGCGCGGCGGTCGCCATCGTCGCCAGGTGCGTCCACTGGGCCGGCCCCCCGCTCTGCATCGGGGATCCCATCGCGGGGGCGGCCACCTGCGCTGGCGCGGCAAAGACCGGATCGCTCAGGTTGATGCTGGCGCTCGCCGGGGCCGCCGCCCTGACCGCCGCAGGCGCCGCGACGCCGAGCAGGGGCGCCGGGGTCGCCGCGGCCGAGCTCCTGGGCTCGGCGGCGGCGGCGCCCTGGGGACGCTCGCTGGTGATCTCGACCAGCGCATTGCCGACCTCGACCAGATCGTTGAGGTTCACCAGATAGCGGGCCACGTAGCCCTCCATCGGGGAGGGGATCTCGACGCTGGCCTTATCCGTCTCCACCTCGCACAGCGGCGTGTCGACGGCGACGGGTGCGCCCTCCTGGACGAACCATCGGATCACCACGCCCTCCATGACGGACTCGCCGAGCTGAGGCATGACAACGGTCTGCGAAGACATGAACTCCCTCCCTGAATAATCCCCTCGCGCCAGCGCGGCGCGGCCCACCATTTAAACGCAAAGCTCCGGCGCGTCAACCGCCTCCGATCCCGCCCTGACGGGGTCGCCTCGCCGAGGCCGCCTCCCCTGGGCGCCTCACGGGGCGGCGACGCCCCCTGCCCCGTCGGTCAGCGCGAGCATGATGTCCATGCCCCGCGCCTCGACCTCGTAGGCCACCAGCGGGCGCTGGGGCACGTCCACGCAGCCGCCCGTGGCCACGTCAAAGCGCCAGTGGTGCAAGAAGCAGATCAGGGTTCCGCTCATCTCGTTCTCGGGGCGCAGCAGCGCCCCGGCGTGGGGGCAGGCCGCGTCGTAGGCCCTCAGCGCGCCGCCTTCGAGCCGGAAGACGAGCACGTCCCGCTTTCCACCTCCGGCAGCCTTGAAGAGGCGGCCGCCGCGGATCGGCAGGTCGAAGAGGCCACAGAGCCGGACCCAGCGCTTCTCGTCGCCCATCGCCTCCACCGGGGTTCAAGGACGCCCTGCGAGACCTCGCGAGGGCGCCCGATTATCGGCACCCCGCGGCAAGTTGGCAACATCGCTCAGGTTGTGCCCGACAACCGCGCCCGTCGGTGACCGCAAGGGAGGCGAGATGAGCCGCGACGTCATGATCGAGGGAGAGTGCCCGAGCCACAGGCGAGGGGGGGAAGAGGTGGTGCGCTTCGCGACGGTGTGCGAGCCGACGGGGGCGGTGATGGTCGTGCCGATCTCGCTCCGGGTGGCCGAGCGCTACCTGGAGCTCCACGACCTCCTGCCCGGCGGGCTGCACGACTGGCCGGAGGCGGATCTGGACGATCTGGTCCAGGAGGTCGACGGCGCGGACGTGGACACCTGGGAGCGGGTGCTGATCATGCTGGCCCACCACAGGAGCCGCCGGGCCGCCGGGCTCTTGCTGGAGCTGGGCTTTCAGGTCCCCCCGGAGCTGAAGTCCTTCGCCGAGCTGGCCTTCGCCGAGAGCCTCGGCTGGCTCGGCTTCGATTACGTCAGGGAGTCCATCGAGGAGCGCCCCGTCATCGGCCGGACTCGGCGCGGCCGCGCGCCGGGTTGAGCGCCCGTCCGAGAGGCTGCCTGGCAAGGCGATCTGAAAACGTGGAAATGCTTATAAGTGTGCATGGTTGCGCGTGGGCGGCGCCCTGACCGGCCGAGGCCGGGCCGCAGATGGCTGCTTGGGACCCCACACGACGGCCCGGGTTTCCGGACAGCTTCCGAGAGGGGACCGAGCCGGGCGACGTCATCGGACCCTGTGTTGAAGGGAGCCCTGTCCGACCGGGCTCCGAGTCATACGGAACCACGCTCAAGCCACTTACATTTTAGGCCACCATTAAGCCCAAGATGAAAGTGGTTCAAACGTGGTTCCGTATCAGGGGGCGCCGGGCGGTCGTCGGGCGCGGCCGAGCGCCTGCTCGACGGCCTGCTTGAGGGCCGGCTCGTCCACGCTGGCGGCCAGCGTCTCCAGGTAGAGGGCGGCCTCGGGGCCGCCGATCTGGCCCAGCGCGTAGAGCACGGGCAGCCGGTCGATGGGGGAGACGCGGCTGCCGCAGTCGATCAGCGCCGGGACGTCCGTGCGGGCGCCGACGTCCCCGAGCGCGCTGGCGGCCAGGTTGACGATGTCTCGCTCGTCGTGGGTCAGCAGCGCCTTGAGGTGGGGGGCGGCGGCGCGCAGCTTGCGGGCGCGGGCCTCCATGATCGCGGGCTTGAGCAGGGCCAGATCCTCGCGCGCGGCCAGGAAGCCGACGAGGCCCTCGTCGTCGCTGTACTTCGCGCGGATCTGGCGCGAGAGATCCCCGGCCACCTCGGCGCAGATCTGCTCGACGAAGGCCGCCAGCGCCTCGTCCGGGTCCTTCCCCTCCGGCAGCGCCTCGCCGACGAAGGCCTCGGTCGAGAAGGGCTCCAGCGCCCGACCTCCCGAGTCCTGGCCGCTGAACTTGATGAGGAGGTAGACGGCGCCGAGCCGCTTGCCGCTGTCGTCCTGCGCCAGCTGGTGGCCGGCGCGGAAGCTGCCCTTGATCTGCCCGGAGGCCCCTGGCCCCTCGACCGGGGCGACGAACTCAGGCTCGGCCAGCAGCCCGCCAGAGACCCAGGACTCGACCTGAGCCAGCGTCGGACCCTTCTCCAAGGGCGCGGCGGCCTCGATCTTGACCTTGAGCAGCTTCAGCGGCAGCGGGCTGGCGGCCTCGGCCGGCTTGTCGGAGCCGGGCGCCTCCTCCGAGCCCTCGGCGCCGCCGGTGGACATGACCTCCGGCTTGCACGCCGACCCGAACCCGAGCAGCGCGACGAGCCCGGCGGCGATCAGGGCGCTGAGGCGGCGCCCCGAGGCCGGGCGACCCCACCGGCCTCCTCGCCGACTTGAGGCACCGCAGGCGCGCGATGGGCGCTTGACCCTCAAGGCGTCCCCTCCACCGCCGCGATCCCGGCGCTGGCGATCAAGGCCGCGGCGTCCTGGCCCAGCGGCCGCTGGGGGCTCCAGACCATCCTGAGGTTGCCGCCGAGGCCCTTGACGAGCTCGTCGGCGAGCTTGCGCTCCAGCCACCCGTCCATCCGACCGACGACCTTGGTCAGCGCGTCCTGCTGACGCCTCTGGCGGCCCACCCAGTCGAGCCCTTGCCGCAAGCGCGCGCGCACCGCGGTCTCGTTCAAGGCCCGATCCAGCGCCTCCAGAAGCCCGTCGAGGTCCTCAGGGTCGAGCAGCAGCGCCACGGGCCGGGTCAGCTGGGCGCTCTCGAGCAGCCGATCGGGGGCGGCGAAGGCCATCGCCATCCCCTCGTGCAGCAGCCGCAAGGTCGTCAGCACCGCCGCCCGGCTGCCCAGATCCGCCTCCATGAAGACGACCTCGCCGGCCTTGAGCCCCCAGCTCAAGGGCAGCGGCGCCATGGCGGTCAGCATCTCCGAGTGGGCCAGCGCCGCCGCCCCCAGACCCCCCTCGTCCTGAGCCCAGTAGAGGATCATCGCGCGGGCGTCGTCGGGGATCTCGAACATGCCCCGCGCCAGCGCGCTCAGGCCCGTGACCTGGAGCCGCTTGCCCTCCTCGACGGCGTCCTTGTAGCTCGACACCCGCGCGGCCTTGCCGGCCTCCTGGGTCGGATCCAGCAGCAGGATCTGCGCCTCGGCCACCGACGCCCCCGAGGCCACCTCCAGCGCCCCCAGCGTCCGCAGCTTGTCGATCACCACCCAGCTCGCCTTGCTGCGCTCGAGCGCCTGGGTCAGCAGGCCAGCCTCCAGCCCCGGCTCCAGGTGCACCGTCACGCCCCCGAGCATCCACACCGACAGCGCCACGACCAGAGCCTCGGCGTTCGTCGTGCACGCCATCAGCACACGCTGACCCGGCCCCAGCCCCTGCCGCTTGAGGCTCAACGCCAGGCGCACCGCCGTGGCCTGGACCCGATCCGACGACCACTCCACGGCCTCAAGGCGCCCGTCCGTCCGCACCTGCGCCTTGATCAGCGCCACCTGATCGCCGCGCTTGCGCAGCAGCTCCCAGAACATCTTGCCCAGACTCACTTCCTTGCGCCCTCCTCTGGCAGCCTGTCGCCCAGGGCGATCGGCCTCCTCATCAAGCATCGTTGTTCTATCATGATGCGAATCGGCGACCTGTTCCACCTCGGACGGCAAGAAAAACCAAACCCCGATCTGGTTCCAGACCGGGGTTCGGGTGAAGCGCGATGGTGTCGAAAGCGCCATCATCTCGTGACACGCACTGGACCAAGATAAAGCCTCTCCTCGACAGATCAAGCTCATCCGTTCAATTGTTCACTTCATGGAGTGTTTGCCGCTTGAGGCCCTCCGAGGATGGCCGCGGGTCGGACTCGGGGGTAGAATTTGCGGCGACGGGCGTCCCGGCCTTTAATGAGGGGGCGCGGCGCTGTGCCGCATGCGGTGGCGGGTCAAGGATGGACACACAGGGCCACATCGAGCTGGGGAAGATTGCCCTTGAGCTGGGGGTGATCACGGTCGACGCGCTGTGCCGCGCGGCGATGGCGCTCTCAGCCGGCGTCGAGGTCGAGCCGGAGGACTTCTGGGTCGGCGGGCACTTCGTCAGCCAGGAGCAGCTCTCGGTGCTGCTGGCCTACTGGGAGGTCAACCAGCGCCTGGCGTCGAGCGAATCCGGCGGGTCGGGCGGCGGCCCTGACAACGGCGCCCGGGAGCAGGAGCCCTGGCAGAAGACCCGGACGACCGAGGAGTTCCTCGAGCACGTCAACGCGCACGGCGTCCCGCGCCCCTTGCCCATCGCCGACATCAGCCTGACCGACGTCCTGCGCACGCTCCAGCCCTCCAACGACGCGGGCCACGGCGGGGAGCAGCCCATCGCCAAGGTCCCTTCGGTCGAAGAGGAGAGCCGCGCCGAGACCCTCGACGCGCGACCCCTCCAGAAGCCCGCCGAAGGGGCCACCTCGGCAGGCTCGATGGTCCGGCCAGGGCGCGGGCGAGTGACCCGCGATCGCTACGTGCTGGGTCGGGAGCTTGGGCGCGGGGGCGGCGGTCAGGTGGTGCGGGCCTTTGATCGGGATCTGGGCCGGACGGTGGCCATGAAGATCCTCAGCCGCCCGGTCGAGAGCGGGCCGCTGAGCAACCAGACGATCCAGCGCTTCATCGCCGAGGCCCAGACGACGGGGCAGCTTGAGCACCCGAACATCATCCCGGTCTACGACATGGGGGTGCTGGCCGACGGCAGGCTCTACTACACGATGAAGGAGGTGCGGCGGCACTCGCTGCGCGAGGTCCTGCAGGGCTTGCGCGCCGGCGACGAGCTGATCCAGGAGGAGTACACGCTCACGCGGCTGCTCAACATCTTCCGCCAGGTCTGCCAGGCGCTGCACTTCGCCCACGTCCGGGGGGTCGTCCACCGGGACCTCAAGCCCGACAACATCATGCTCGGGGACTTCGGCGAGGTGCTGGTGACCGACTGGGGGCTGGCCAACGTGCAGGGCCGGGAGGTGGTCACGGACCTCTTCCTGCAGGGCGGCGAGGAGCACAAGCCCGGCCACACGCTCGGAACGCCAGCCTACATGCCGCCCGAGCAGGCCCGCGGCGAGCTGGACAAGGTCGACGACCTCAGCGACGTCTACGCGCTCGGCGCGATCCTCTACGAGATCCTGACGCTGGAGCCGCCCTTTCACGGCGAGACGCCCTTCGAAGTCATGGTCAAGGTCGTCAACGACCCCATCGTGCCGCCGCGCCGGCGAGCGCCGGCGCGCCAGATCCCCGAGGACCTCGAGGGCATCTGCATGCGGGCGCTGGAGGGGGATCGCAAGAAGCGCACGCAGGCGGCCCGCTCCCTCTACACCGACGTCGAGGTCTATCTGGACGGCTTGCGGCCGCGAGAGGCCGGGCGGCGCTGTACGCTGGCGTCGCGCCACGCCGAGTCCTACTTCCGAGCGCTGGGCGAGATCCAGACGCTGGAGCGGCGGGCCAAGGACGCCGCCGACGCGGTCGAGGACTGGGAGCCGGTCTCGCGCAAGCGCCTCGTCTGGAAGCTCCAGGATGAGGTTCAGGCCGCCCGGCATCGCATGGCGCGGGCCTTCGGGGAGGCGGTCACGGCCTACACCCAGGCGCTGACCTACGATCCGGACCTGACGGCGGCGCGGCAGGGGATGGCGCAGCTCTACTGGTCGCGCTTCAAGTTCGCCGAGCGCAAGAACGACATCCTCGACGTGATCTACTTCGACGCGCTGATCCGGCAGTTCGACGACGGCACCTACCTGCCGCTGCTTCAGGGCCACGGCGAGCTGACGCTGGCGACCTTCCCCGAGGGCGCCGAGGTCTTCATGCAGCCGCTGGAGCGTCACGAGCGCCGACAGGTCGCCGGCGAGGCGCGCTACCTGGGCCGGACCCCGATCCACGGCCTCCAGCTGCCGATGGGCACCTACCAGGTGACCTTGCGCCTGGAGGGGGTTCGCAAGGTGGAGATGCCGGTGCTGGTCGAGCGCTGCGCCGAGGTGGAGCTCGTCGTCGACCTGCTGACGGACGATCAGATCGGCGAGGGCTTCGTCTACGTGCCGGCCGGCGAGTTCATCATGGGCGGGGACGAGGAGGCCTTCGACGCGCTGGAGCGCTCCGAGCCCTTCATCGAGGCGATGCTCATCGCGCGCTTCCCGGTCACCTTCCGCGAGTACCTCGAGTGCGTCAATGACATCTGGCGCAAGGACCCCGCCACGGCCCGGCAGCTCCTGCCCTCATCTCGGGGCAGCGACGGCCTGCTGGCGCGCTTCGATCCGGATCTCCAGATGTTCGTCCCCGACGAGATCGTCATCGAGGGCAAGGCGCGCGAGCGCTACCCCGCCGGCCGGGGCATCGAGTGGGATCTGCCTGTCTTCGGGGTCTCCTTCGACGACGCGCTGGCCTATACGCGCTGGCGCAGCGCGCGCGACAAGGTGACCTACCGCCTGCCGACCGAGGCCGAGTGGGAGAAGGCCGCCCGCGGCACCGACGGCCGCACCTACCCCTGGGGCAACCACTTCGACCCCACCTTCTGCAAGATGCTCTTCTCTCGCCCTGAGCACGCCCAGCCCGAGCCTGTCGGGGTCTTCCGCTGCGACGAGGGGCCTTATGGGGTCCGGGACATGGCCGGGGGGGTGCGCGAGTGGGTCGCGGACCTGCCCGACCCGGACTGCCCGACCCACCCGGACACGCAGACCTGCATCGTGCGCGGCGGCGCCTGGAACCAGGACGCCAAGGGGTGCCGGCTGGCCAGCCGCATCCGCGTGCTGCGCATGGCCCGCAACACCGGGATCGGCTTCCGCCTGGCGCGCGACGCCTTCCAGCGCTAGCCGACACCCGACAACCTGAACCGACCGACGGGAGAATGGTCGGACACAGCCTCGGCCCGACGCACCGGGTCTTCGCTCAAAAAAGCGAGCCCGCGCGCCACTTTAGCCCTTGTCCTTGTCCCAGCTCGATCCCCAGCCGCCCGCTCCCGCGCCGACCTCGGCCACCTCGGCGGCCTCCGAGGGCTCCTTCGCCACCTCGCTGAAGCGCCGGTCCCAGTCGTCCATGTCGTCCTCCCACATCTGGGCTTCCTTGGCGGGCGCCTCCTTGAGGGTCGGCGGCGAGCCGCCCGCGACCCCGCCGGTGCTCAAGGGCTGCGATCCCCAGCCCTGGGCCTTCCAGCTCGGCGTCTCGGGGATGGTCTGCGGCGAGGCCGTCGGCGGCGGCCCCCAGGAGGAGGGCGTCGGGGCGTTGAAGCTCTGGGCGGGGGCCTGGGCGAAGCTCTGGGCCTGCTGGGTCTGCTGCGCCTGGGCGAAGTGCTGGCCGGCGGCTCCCTGCTGCGTGTTGCCTTCGAGGTAGGCGCGGGTCTGGTTGTCGTTGAGCAGCGCCAGCGCCACGATCCCCAGCGTCATCGACATCATGTCGCAGTTCAGGACGTTGACGATCAGCATCACCGCCGCCGCCGTCGGGACCCCCGGCGCCGGGCCTGTCCCGTTGTAGCCCAGGAGCTGGGAGCCCTTCACGATCGCGTAGATGCCCGCGATGATCCCGTAGATCCACGGGATCCAGAGGAAGAAGGTCCCCAGCGCGATCCCCACCGACACCAGCGTCGTCATGATCCCGCCGGCCAGCAGGAGCGCCCCTGCGGCGTTGACATTGCCAGGCTTTTCCAAAGCACCCCCCACGCGTTGCGGCTCGACCACGACGGCTTCCCCAACCTGCGAACCGGCTGTCCGGCGCGTTTATGCCGCTGACCACGCCCCATTGTAGCACGCCAGCGCTCGGAGCGCCCACACCCGCCGACGCCCTCGATCGGGCTATTTTTTTGACCGCGACCCGAGGCTCCGTAGTGTCATGAAGGGTGGTGGCCCAGGGCACACTATCCTACATTCAACTCCCCCCGCAGGAGAGCCGCCAGGATGGCTGAGGCTCCGAGAGGGGCGGCGGAGCATGGAGGGCTCATGAAGAACTTGAAGCTTGAGTGGATCGTCGGCGCGGCGCTTGTCCTGTCCGCCTGCAGCGGCTTCGAAGCGCGCCGCCCCCCCTTCACCCTCTACGAGAGCGCCCAGCTCAACGGCGCGGCCTCGACCAGCCCGCCGCCTAAAATCCGCTTTGACCCCACCGGGCGACGGGCGGCCCACCTCGTCCAGGAGCCCGGCGCCGTCGGCGTCTCCCAGAGCGCCTCGAGCTCTCGCTCCAGCGCGGGCTTGAGGCCGTCGAGTTCGGCGGGCTCCCAGATCGTCGACTGGCGCCCCGAGGCGCCCCTCGACGACCCCGCTGAGCACAAGAGCGGGTCGAGGAACCCCCCGAAGTCCTTCGCCGCCCAGGACGCCCCCCCCGATGAGCAGACCTTCGAGGTCGAGCTGCCCGCGGCGCCCGAGGACGACGCCTTCGACCCCCCCTCGCTCAGCGACGACAAGGGGCCGCTCCACGCCGCCGAGTTCATCCGCGCGATCTACAAGGTCAACGGCGTCGATCTGGAGGCCGGCAAGGGCGAGCAGGTCATCGCCACCCTCCACGACAACTTCAAGCGCCGAGGGCGGATCTACCACGCCACGCGCCCGGCGGTCGGGGACGTGATCTTCTTCCACAACACCTTTGACCGCAACAACGACGGCCGCAACAACGACTGGTACACCCACGTCGGCCTCGTGGAAGGCGTCGACGAGGACGGCACCATCCACGTCCTGTCCTACCTCAACGGCAAGGTCGACAGCTTCGTCGTCAACCTCGAGAACCCGCGCCTGGCCCGCAACAAGACCGGCAAGAAGCTCTGGAACGCCACCCTGCGCACCGCTCGCCCGGACGATCCGCCCTTCACCCAGCAGCTCGCCGGCGAGCTCTTCGCTGGCTTCGGCAGCCTCCTGGGCGACCGCACCGAGCTGATGGTCATCGACAACTGGAGCCCCTCCATGGACCTCGGCTCGCTCTAGATCCTCCCCCTGCCCCCCCTTTGTTTCACGTGAAACGCCGCGATCACGGCCTCCGCGCCCTCTCAAGGCGCCGCGCAGGGCCGCTCACTCCCCATGCAGCGCGATCCCCTCGATGGGATCGACGAAGAGGAACTCCAGCTCCCCCAGCTCGCCGCTCAGGATCACCTCTCGACCCTGGCGAGGCCGCAGCCTCACCGTCGTCTCGGCCCACTTGCTGTTGTAGCAGTGGCTCAAGGCCCCGTCCGGGTGCCGGTAGCGCAGCCCCACGAAGCTCTCCACCGGCGCGCGCTGCACGACCGAGGCCCGCCCCGCCGGGCTGCTCAACTCCAGCCTCCACTCAGGAAAGCTGACCTCCGCCCTGGCCCTGAGCAACGAGCCCGGGCTGTTGAAGGCCATATCCTCGCCGTAGACCCGGATCACCCCCGCGCTGATGAAGGGCGTCTGGCCGCCGCCGATCCTCAGCCGCGCGCTGAAGCCCTCGAAGATCGCGTCGGGGCGCCCCGCGAAGAGGTTGCAGTTGCCGTAGGCGTAGGTGCGGGCGTGTTCCGTGCCCCAGTTGTGGTTGCGCCAGCCGACCCACCCCTCGATCTCGATCCGCTCGCCCTCGAAGATCAGCGCCCCCTCCCAGCGCGTCCGAGGCGCCGGCGTGAGCAGCTTCTTTCTGGGCAAGGGCAGCGTGTAGAGCCGCGCCGACGGGAAGTGCACGATGGGCGCTCCGGTGGGCGCCTCTTCGACCGTGATGTCGATCTCCCACGCCGCCTGCCGCCCCCCCTGCGCGATCCGGGTCTGCGTCCTCGTCGGGCTCAAGAAGACCCCAGGCCCCTCCATCCGGGCCTCGTCCTGAGCCAGCGACATCGCGCTCATCGGGATCTCTTGCTTGATGACGCGGGCCGCGGGCCACCGGCCTCGCTCGAAGAGGGCGCACCAGATCTCCGCCACCGCCGGCTGGCGCGGGTCCAGCGGCGCCAGGATGTTGTGCTTGATCCAGATCGCCCGCTGGCCGTCGGGGCTGTTCGCCTTGATGTAGTTCGACTCGTAGAGCCCCAGCCGCCCTGGCCTCCACTGGTACACGTCGAAGAAGTGCGCCGGCATCCTCGCCGGCCGATAAAGCTGCCTCACCCTCAGGCCCTCCCCTGGCGCGGTCAGCGCCTCCTGCGCGCCGCCCCGACGCCCTCACGCGCTCGATGACCCTCCAAGGAGCTTGACGGTGGTTGTTTTGAGCCAGCCCGTCAACCCCCCCCTCCGACTCGCCGCCCTCGCGACCCGCCCCCACCGGACCTGCGCCCCGACACCGGCCCTTGCCCCCCGCCCCCGCCCCCGCAGCGGGTCGCCGTGGGCGGGCCGCGATCACCTGCGATGGGGCGCTGGCCGCCTGGGGCGGGTCGCGAGGGCTCGCGATCAAGGGCGAGAGGCGCGGATCGGCGCGCTGCCTGTGGCGCGGATGTCTCAATCAGGGGCGAAGCAGGCGACGATCTGCGCCATCTTGTCACCCTCCGGGTCGGCGAGCGCGTCAGGGCGGGGTGGCACGCTTTGTGGAGTTGATGAAGGTGCGTGCGGCCGCCTTTGTGCTATGATGGGCGAGGGCGGGACGCGTAGACGTGGATGGGCCAGCGGGGGATCTCCATGGCCGAAAGGCGCTCTCGATGGGCGATCATGGCGTTGGCGCTGCTTCCGGGGTGTCTCGGACAGCAGGCGGACGACCTCGACCTGGACGATCGATCACAGGCGATCGTCAACGGCACGCGCGAGCCGCAGGCCGTGCCCCTGAGCGACGGCGAGAAGCTGGCCATCGGCTGGCTGCACTCGGGGGGCTTCCCCGACGCGAACTTCTGCACCGGGACCCTGATCGCGCCGACGATCGTCATCACGGCCAGCCACTGTACGCAGGGGACCTCGGCGTCCCAGGTCGGCTTCGGCGTCGGCCTCTTCCCCTCCCAGGCCCAGGCCAGCTTCCGGGTCGCCCAGATCCACAACCACCCCTCGCGCGACGCCGCCATCCTCGTGCTTTCCGAGGACGCCACCCGCCGGGTGTCCGGGCTCGTGCCGATCCGGGCCAACCGCGAGGTCCTCGGCGGCTCCTGGGAGGGCCGCACCGTCGAGGCCTCCGGCTTCGGCGAGACCCGCGACGCCAGCCGCGACGGCCGCTGGTTCGCCACCCTGCTTCTGGAGAGCGTCGAGAGCGAGAGCGTCGTGGTCAACGGCCAGGGGATCCGGGGGATCTGCTTCGGGGACTCTGGAGGGCCGCTGCTCTCTCGCGACGGCCAGGGCCGCCCGATCGTGCTGGCCGTCGAGTCCTCCGGCGACGACTCCTGCGTCGGCCGCGATTACATGACTCGCCTGGACGCCATCACGAACTGGATGGACCCCATCACGGGGCCCATCGACCCGCCCGAGGAGCCCGAGGAGCTGCCGGAAGATCCCCCCGTTGATCCCCCGGTCGACGATCCGCCCCAGGGCGACGCCTGTCAGGGGATCGGCTTCGAGGGCCGCTGCCAGGGCGATCTGGCCCAGTGGTGTCAGGACGGCCAGCTCGCCCAGCGCGACTGCGCCGCCCTCGGCACCGAGTGCGCCTACATCAACGCGCAGGTCGGCTTCATCTGCGACTGCGGCGACGTCGACGCCGTCGGCCGCTGCAACGGCGACGTGGCCGAGTACTGCGACAACGGCCGGCTGGCCCGCGTCGACTGCCGCCAGCGCTTGCAGGGCTGCGGCTTCGTCAGCGCGCAGACGGGCTACTTCTGCACCGACACCCCCTCCTGCGGCGACGTCGACGAGCGCGGCTTCTGCGCCGGCGAGGCCGTCGTGACGTGCTCGGGGGGCAGCTTCCAGCGCCTGGATTGCGGCGCGCAGGGCTCGATCTGCGTCGTCGAGGGCGGCCTGGCCGTCTGCCGCGCGACCTCCCCCGACGTCCGCACGCCCGGCGACGATGGCGCCGCCCCGGACCCCGACGGCGTCTGGGCCGATCCCGGCGGCCAGGGCTGGGCGGACGAGGCCGCGCAGACCCCAGACGCTTCGGCCGCGGCGGTCTGCCAGGCCTCGCCGGCGAAGGCCCCGCGCGCTCCCTCCCTCCTGATCATGGTTGCCGTACTGATCCTCTTGTTCGCCCGTCGATCCCGGCTCCTTCCAGGTCAAGACGTCCAGACTTGATCCCAGTCTCGTCTGGGATGATGAAGACCGTCTGGACGGTGCAGAAACCTGAAGGCGACGCCATGGGATCTCAGGAGGTGCGCGGGCAGCTGCGACAGCGGTACGGCCTCGATCCGGCGGGATGGGCAGGGGGTGTGGAGCAGGCCGTGAACAGGGACGGAGATCATGTCGATGGGCACGGAACCCGCTCGCCCCAGGCTCGCGCCTGGGGCTACAGAGCAGGCACGCCCCTGCGGGGCTCACGACGGGGCGTCAACCTCCAGGGATGATGTCACCCCACACAAGCGGCCCTCCATGTTGAGGTCCTGGAGTCGAGCGACACGATGCCAATGGCAGGCCCAGAGCCGTCGACAGCCCCGAAGGGGCGTCCCTGCTCTGTAGCCGCAGGCGCGAGCCTGGGGCGGCCTTGATCCTCAGTCCTCGAAGAACTCGAGGCTGACCTCTTCGCCGTGGCGCTCGATGAGGAAGGCCTTGAAGCGCTTGCGGATCTGGGCCTCGACCTGCCGGATGCGCTCCTTGGAGACGCCGTAGCGGTCGCCGAGGATGACGAGGGAGGCGGGGTCCTCGGCGATCATGCGCTCGAACCAGATGGCGCGCTCGCGATCGTCGGTGAGGTTGTCGCCGAAGGCGGCGATGGTCTCGCCGAGCTGGAAGCTGCGCTGTCCTTGAGAGGCGACCTCCTCGGGGGTGTCGACATCGGAGGGGATGAGCTCGCCGTAGGTGGTCTTCTCGTAGCCGGGCGCGCGGGCGTCGATGGAGAGGGGGGGGGCGTCGAGGTACTCGCTGACGCGGACGACCTCGGCCTCGTCGACGCCGAGCATGTCGGCGATGAGGTTGGGGGTGGCCTGGAAGCCCTGCTGTCGGAGCTGCTCGCGGGCTTTCTTGAGGTTGAAGAAGAGCTTGCGGCCGGCGCGCGTCGAGCCGATCTTGACGGGCTGGAAGTGGTTCATGAGGTAGTTGAGGATCATGGCGCGGATCCAGTACTGGGCGTAGGAGGTGAACTTGACGCCGCGGTAGGGATCGTAGCGCTTGACGGCCTCGGCCAGTCCGACATTGCCTTCCTGGATCAGGTCCAGGAGGTTGGCCCAGCGGCGCTGGTACTCGCGCGAGATCTTGACGACGAGCCGCAGGTTGGTCAGCACGAGCTTCTGGGCGGCCCGGATGTCGTCTTTTTCTTTGTAGCGGATGGCGAGGGCCTGCTGCTCGTCGGCGGGCAGGGGCTCGACGTAGCGCAATCGGGCGAGGTACTGGGTCAGGGGGTCGGTGCTGATCAGGTCGTCGCCGCCGGGCATGGGCCTGATGCGCAGGTCGATGGGGGCGTCTTCCTGGTCGAGGTCGCCCAGGTCCAGGTCGTCGTCATCCGGGACGATCTCGGCGATCATGCCCTCATCCTCGTCGTGGCGCTTGTCGTCGGACTTGGTGGAAACCATCAGGCTCCTCTCGTGGTGGGCCAGCGCCGAGGTGGTGTGCAAGGATGTGCCGCGTGGCGCCGCTTCACCATGAAATGCTTGGGTGGGCCGGTCGCTTCCCCGGCACAGGCCCTCTTTGCTCAGATGCGCGAGGCCGGGGTTGGAAGCGCGCGGTGAGGGAACTTCTTCATGGCGGGCCAGGGGTCAAGCGAAGATCGACTCAGCGGGAGGCTTGCCACAGACGCTGGACGCGCTGGACGAGCAGGGCCTCCTCGCGTTTTTCGGCCTCGTCGAGGGCGTCGTCGGAGAAGTCCTGCCACTGGGCCTCGGCGTCGGGGTCAAGGCGCTGGTGCTTGATCAGGACGTTGATGCCGACGCCCATGGGGGCCAGCACGACCATGAAGCGCACGCGCTTGCGCAGGCCCTCGGCCTGGGGCATCCACTCGGTGGTCAGGACGAGGTCCTCGCGGCGCTTGAAGTCGACGGGCCAGGACTCCTCGGCCTCGACGACCTGGAGGATGGCGGCCCAGATGAGGTCGGCCTCGGCCTGTCTGGGGTCGGGCAGGGCCTCGGAGCGGGCGCGCAGCTCCTCGGGGGTGAAGCAGGCCGGCGAGGCGATCGCGAGCGCGAGCAGCAGCGCCGCGACCGCGCCGGATCGGAGGGCCCGGCGAGCGGGCGGGGTGTGGTCGGGAGGTGCGGCGTGCACGGGTCGGGCTCCTGGGGCGTGGGCGCCTTGCGGGCGCGCTCAGGAAGCAAGCGGCGCTCTGTCGGTGTTGTCCCGACGTCAGGTGAAGCCCGCGAGGCGGGCAGTGTTATCAGATGGCCCGCGGACACGCCAGCGCCCGAGGGGCTCTTGTGCCGGGCACTTGAAACGGGCAGACTCAGCGGCCATTGTGGATGGCGTCCCGCGCGAAGCCAGGCGCGGGGTCGCCGCGTGCGGCGCCTTGAGGTGACGGATGAGGAACTGCTTGATGACCCTTCGATCTTCCCTGCTGCGTGTCTGCGTCATCATCGTGTCGGCGGGGCTGCTGACGGGCGCCTCGTGCAATGATCTCGGCGAGCAGGGCACGGGCTTGACCCAGGATGGCGAGATCCTGACTTCAACGCGCTCGGTCGAGGCGCGCAACCACTTCACCGAGGGCAACAAGCTGCTGGAGGCGGGCAAGTGGGAGGGCGCGATCGATCGCTACAGCGAGGCGATCGAGAACGACCCGCGCTTCGGGGAGGCGTACGAGAACCGCGCGCTCGCCTACATGCGCCATCGCAAGTTCGAGAAGGCGCTGGCCGACTTCGCCGAGGCGCTGGAGTTGGGGCCGGAGAGCGCGCGGCTCTACTTCAACCTGGGCAACTTCTACTCGATGCACGCGATGTTCGAGCCCTCGGCCAAGGCCTACAGGCGCTCGCTGGAGTTGGAGCCGGGGCAGGCCAGCGCGCTGAACAACCTGGGCAACAGCCTCAGCTCGCTGGAGCGCTTCGGGGAGGCGGAGGCGGCCTTCGAGGAGGCGACGCGGCTCTTCAAGGACAAGCCGGAGGCCTACAACAACCTCGGGGTGCTCAACGAGCGCCAGGGGAAGATGGCCGAGGCCGAGCGCTTCTACCAGAAGGCCATCGAGATCGACCCGAAGCACCCGGACGCCTACTTCAACATGGGGGCGATGAACCGGCGGGCCAAGAACGCTCGCGAGGCGCTGCGCTACTTCAAGCTCTACCTGGAGAAGGACCCGCAGGCCGACGACAAGGGCAAGGTCGAGAACTGGATCCTGCGCCTGCAGGGTGAGCTGGGCCAGTTCTAAGGCCGCTTTGTCCCGCAGCCCGCTTGTGGTAATGGTGGCCCCGGCGCGGCGTATCGGGCAGCGCCGGCACACGCAGCCTCAGGGCAGCGGGCGTCGCCTCGGGGCGACTGGCGCGGGGAGAGGTCATGTCCCATTTCGTGGCCCTGGCCGGCAACATCGGCGCGGGCAAGACGACGGCGTGCAATGTCATCGCCGAGGAGCTCGGCTTTCGGAGCTTGCACGAGCCTGTCGTCGACAACCGCTTCCTCAAGAACTACTACGGCGACATGCGGCGGTGGTCCTTCACGCTGCAGATGGAGTTCTTGCTGCGGCGGATCGAGCACCACGTCCAGGCGCACGAGGGGGCCGTGAGCTGCATCCAGGACCGGACCTTGCTGGAGGACCCGGAGGTCTTCGCCAAGTACCTGCACGGCCTGGGTAATATGAGCGACGCGGAGCTGGACCTCTACTTCGATTACTGCCGCCAGATGATCCCGAAGATCAAGCAGCCGGATCGGATCATTTGCCTGGTCTGCCCGGACGTCAACGTGTTGCTGCGGCGGATCGCGGATCGGGGGCGGGTCGAGGAGCGGGGGATCACGGCCAGCTTCCTGCGGGGGCTGGCGCACTACTACGCGACCTTCCCGGACATCTGCGAGAAGAAGTACGAGATCCCGACCCTGACGATCGACGTCTCGGTGTTGGACATCCGCAAGCCGGAGGATCGCGCGCGCTTCGTGGAGCAGGTGAGGGCGTTCGTCTTCTCGGGCGCCGAGGGTCGTGACGGGAGGCTGTTTTGAGCGGCCAGGCGCCTGAGCGCGGCGGCCCGGAGGTGGGCTGGAGCGGAGACGTCGTGGTGGTCGGCGCGGGGCCTGCGGGCGCGCACGCGGCCGCCTGCATGGCCAGGGCGGGGGTGCGGGTGGCGCTGGTCGAGCGCCGGGAGAGGGGTGAGGCCGGGGCGCAGTGGGTCAACGGCGTGGCGGCCTGGATGTTTGACGAGGCCGGCGCGGGGCGGCCGCAGGCGCCGGAGCTTCTGGGTGCCGGGCACCGCTTTACGATCTTGTCGCCGAGCGGCGGCAGCCGGGTGGAGGTGGAGGCCAACCCGGTCCTGGAGGTCGACATGCGGCTGCTGGGGTTGCGGCTGGTGGATGAGGCCGAGGCGGCCGGCGCGGCGGTGATGTGGGAGGCGAGCCTGCAGGGGGTCGAGCTCAACGCGCAGGGGCGGCCGGAGGCGGCGCTGGTGCGGCAGGGCGGAGGGCGGGTGAGGATGTCGGCGCGGCTCTTCGTCGACGCGACGGGGCTGGCCTCGGTGCTTCGGCGGCAGGTGCCGCTGCTGGGCGCCTCGTGTCCGGATCCTGGGCCGGAGGATCTGTGCGTGGCGGCCCAGGAGGTGCGCCAGGTGAAGGATCCGGCCGCGGCGCGGGCGTGGCTTGAGTCCAAGGGCGGAGCGCCGGGGCAGGTGATGGCCTGGGCGGGCGGCGAGGGCGGCTTCTCGATCTTGAACGTGAGGTTGGGCGAGCACTTCGAGGACGTGTCGATCTTGACGGGCTCGATCGCGCTGCCGCGGTATCGCTCGGGGCGTCGGATTCTGGACGACTTCGTCGAGGCGCACCCGTGGGTGGGGGAGCGGATCTTCGGGGGTGCGGCGGCGATCCCGCTGCGGCGGCCTTATACGAGGTTGATCGCGCCGGGGCTGGCCTTGCTGGGCAACTCGGGCTGTCAGGTCTTCCCGCCGCACGGGAGCGGGATCGGGATCGGGCTGATCGCGGCCCGGATGCTGGCCGACGCGGTGATCGAGGCGATCGGCGCGGGGGAGGACCCGGGGTCGCTGGCGGGGCTGTGGCGCTACCCGACCCGTTTTCACCGCCGCTGGGGCGGTTTGCTGTCGAGCAGCGACCTCTTTCGGCGGTTTTCGCAGCGCCTGACCTCCGAGGAGCTGGAGTTGCTCATGTCCAGCGGTTTGATTACGGCGGGGATGTCGGCCGACACGCTCGATCAGCGCCCCCCGAAGGTGCGGCCGGCCGAGTGGCCGAGGTTGGTGGCGGGGGCGGCGCGGGCGCCGAAGATGCTCTCTCGGCTGCTGCCGGTGCTGTGTCGGATGCCGCTGGCCCACCTGGTGGCGCGGACCTACCCGCGGCTGGATCGCTCGCACGCGGACGTGTCGCTCTTTCGCTACGAGCGCTGGATGCGCTGGGTGGTCGAGGGGCCCTTCGACTCGCAGGGCGGCGAGGTTTGAGGTAGACTGCGCGGGCTCGCGACGCGCTGGGGCCTTGACGGGCTCGGAGGACGATGAACCGCAAAGGGCTGCTAACCATCCTGCTCGTCTTCGGCTTCCTCTTCTCGGTCTTCTTCTTGTTCGTGCTGCTGGTCGTCAGCAGCGCCGACGGGGAGTTCGACCCCATGGAAGAGGGCCTCGGCGTGGTCGAGGTCACCGGGCCGATCATGGACAGCCGGGAGGCGCTGGAGCAGCTTGAGCGCTTCGAGCGCAGCGAGGCGATCAAGGGGATCATCGTCCGGATCGACTCGCCTGGCGGCGCGGTGGGCCCGAGCCAGGAGATCCACCGTGGGGTGGTGCGGGCGCGGGAGAAGAAGAAGGTCGTCATCAGCATGGGGACGATGGCGGCCTCGGGGGGCTATTACATCGCCTGCGCCGGCGACAGGGTCTTCGCCAACCCGGGCACGATCACGGGGTCGATCGGCGTGGTGACGCAGTTGACCGACGTCAGCGAGCTGGCCGAGCTGGCCCACGTCAAGGTCCACACGCTGACCAGCGGCCCCTACAAGGACAGCGGCAACCCCTTCCGGCCCCTTGAGGAGAAGGATCGGGCCTTCTTCGAGCAGATGATCGACAACATGTACGAGCAGTTCATCCGCGACATCGCCAAGGGGCGCGGGATGGATCTGGACGAGGTCCGAAAGCTGGCCGACGGGCGGGTCTACACCGGCGAGCAGGCCAGGGAGAAGGGCCTGGTCGACGAGATGGGCGGGCTGCGCGAGGCGGCCGAGTATCTGGCCGCCGAGGTCGGCATCGAGGGCGCGCCGAAGCTGATCTACCCGCCGAAGAAGGACGAAGACTTCTTGCGGCAGCTCCTGGAGGGCGGCGCCCGCGGCTTGAGCCAGGGGCTCATCGAGGGCGCCCAGGAGGTCTCGGCGCCGCGCGTCGAGTACCGCATGCCCGCCATGCCCTGAGCGCCGCGACCCACCGAGAGGAGCCCCATGAAGTCGGACGCCAAGACCGCCGAGCGCCCCCCGAGAGGCGCCACCGAGGACGCCCCCGTCAGCCGCCGCGCGCGGCCGCGGCTCGGGGGGGCCTTGTCGGCGCTGCTCGCGCTGCTGTGGGCGGCGCCCCTGCTGGCTCAGGGGATCGAGCCGACCGAGGCCGATCCGGCCGAGCCGGCCGAGCCGGCCAAGGCGCAGGGGGATGAGCCCGCCGAGGCGCGGCGCAAGAGGCTGGCGCGCCTGGGGACGGGGCGGATCTCGCTGCCCGAGCCGATCGGCGAGGTCTACGGGCTCGGGCCGCTGGTCGAGCGGGGCCTGGAGGCCAACCCGCAGCTCGTGGCGCGCAAGCACGCCGAGCTCTTCGCGGGGCTGCGCCAGGACGAGGCTGATTGGGCCTATGCGCCGAAGTTCGAGTTGACCAGCGCGCTGACGGCGGTGCCGGCCGAGGCGGACTTCAACGAGGTCGGCACCAACCTGGAGAGCTTCTTCGAGTTGGACATCGGGCCCTTGAGCACGTCCAGCCTCAAGGTGTTGGTGCCGATCTACAGCTTCGGGAAGCTGGCCGCGGCCGTCGATCTGGCCGAGCTGGGGGTGGATCAGGCGGCGCTGGAGACCGAGGAGCAGCGGCTCAAGATCATCACGCAGATCCGGGAGGCCTATTACAGCGTGCAGCTGGGCAAGACGATCCAGGCGACGATGGCCGACGGCCTGGCGATCATGCAGGAGGAGATCGAGCGCCTCAACGAGGCCCGCGAGTTCGGCGACGAGGAGGTCGACGTCGTGGCGCTGCGCAAGCTCCAGATGACCGAGGCCGACATCGCGGCCCGGCTCGTCGACAACGATCGGCTGATCCGGCTGGCCAAGGCCAGCCTGGGGGTGCTGGTCCAGCTCGATCCGGCGGCCTTCGACGTGCCGGCCTTCGATGAGGACGTGGACACCTCGGTGCTCTTGCCGCTGGCGCGCTACCAGTCTCTGGCGCTGGAGCACCGCGTCGACCTCAACCTGCTGTCCAAGGCCGTCCGCGCCCGCGAGCTCCAGGTCGATCTGGCCTTCGCCGACTTCCTGCCCGACGTCTTCTTCGCCCTGGACTTCAGCCTGGGCGTCTCGACCGAGGAGGCGCCCAACCAGAAGGGCTTCGTGGTGGCCGAGGGGGGCAACCTGCCGCTGGAGGTCGAGCCGCTCTCGGACCCCTACAACTTTACGCGCCTGGGCTTCGTCGTGGGCCTGCGGCTCAAGCTCGACCCGGCCAACCAGACCTTCAAATACAAGGAGGCCAAGGCGAAGCTGGCCGAGACCCGGGCGCTCCAGGAGGCCGCCATCGGCGGCGTGGCGCTGGACATCGAGAAGAGCTGGGTGGAGGCCGACGACGAGCGGCGCAAGATCGAGATCCTGGATCGCAAGTTCAAGGCCGCCGACCGCTGGCGCAAGCAGGTCGCGGTGTCCTTTGAGTCCGGCGGCGCCAGCCTCAACGACTTCCTCCTGCCCCTCAAGGCCTACTATGAGGCGCGGCTGTCGCTGCTGGCGGCCCGGTACAGCTTCCGGGTCGCGATGGCGAAGCTGGGCCAGAAGGTCGGCTTGACGGACGTCGAGGCCCTGGCCCTGGACCCCGGGGCGCCTTGAGCGGGCCGCGATTGAATCTTTGGCCCGCCAGTTCGTTTTCAACGGTTGGAGCGCGCCAGCGCCGCGAGACTGAGACAACCCCCAAGCCCGGATGATGATGATGAAAGCCCAACGACGTGTTCTTTCGACCTCGACGCCTCGCCGGCTGGCCCTCTTCGGGTTGACCCTCCTTTTGACCATGGCGGTGGCGGCGCAGGCCTTTGCGGGGGCGCCGACGGAGTTCGTCAAGAAGAAGAGCGACGAGCTCTTCGGGATCGTCAACCAGCCCGTGGGCGACGCGCGCACGAACGCGATGAAGAAGGAGGTCCGCGCGCTGGTGAACTACGAGGAGCTGGCCAGCCGCGCGCTGGGGGTTCACTGGAAGTCGCGGACGGACGTCGAGAAGAAGGAGTTCATCGAGCTCCTTGAGCAGCTCGTCGAGCTCAACTACGCCAACCGGTTCAAGGACAAGAGCGGCGACAAGACCTACGACGTGAAGTACATCGACGAGAAGGTGCGCGAGGGCAGCGGGATGGCGCTGGTCAAGACCTCGATCAAGTACGGCGCGGACAACTTCGAGATCCACTACAAGCTCTTGTCCAAGGCGGAGGCCTACGTGATCTTCGACATCGTCTTCGACGACATCTCTCTGGAGGAGACCTACAGAGACTCCTACGTGCCGATCATCGAGAAGGAGGGCTGGGGGTCGCTGATCAAGCGGATGAAGGACAAGCTGGCCGAGCTCAAGAAGCGCTGATCGCGGGCTGAGCCCAGAGACGAAGAAGCCGACCTTTTTATCAAAGGTCGGCTTCTTCGTCTCTGGGCGGCCGTTGGGCTACTTGCAGAGCGCGGGTTTTTCGTAGGGTTCGATGTCGCGGGTCTTTCGGTTGCGCTTCATCTTCTTCTCGAGGTCCTTGATGGCCAGGAAGAGCTCTTCGTCGCACTTGAGGTTCATGGACTCGATGTAGGCGTCGCGGGCGGCCTGGATGTCGCCGCTGGTCATGGCCTGGTCGCCCTTGTTCTTGAAGTTGCCGGCCAGGATGTTGTCGATCTCCTTGATCTCCTTCTGGGCTTTTTCATAGACGGAGGTGTCGTTGGAGATGGACTTGAGCTTCTCCTTGGCGGCCTCGTACTCGGCATTGCTCTTGCTCTTGAGGCCGGCGTCGTACTTCTCGGTGGCGGCGCGCTCGTTCTCGGCCTTCTTCTTCTCGCGGGTGGCGATCTGGTTGCCGGGGTCGAGGGCCAGGGCCTTGTCGAAGCTCTCGATGGCGTCGCCGTAGCGGCCTTTTTGCATCTTGGCGCGGCCCTCCTCGACGAGGCCGGCGACCTTCCCGTCCTGGCCGAGCTCCTGGGCGACAGGGGGCTTGTCTTCGACCTCCTGGGAGGAGGAGCTCTTGTAGAGGAAGTAGCCGCCGAAGGCCAGGGCCACGACGACGAGGAACATGATGAAGAGTGCGGCGAGGATGCCGACGATGAGGCCGATGTTGAGGCCGGAGCGTCCGCCGGAGGCCTCGGCGGCGACCTGAGCGAAGACCTGGGGGTCGACGCTCTCGTTGTTGGGGATGAAGACGAAGTCGAGGTTGCCGAAGCTGACCCGGTCGCCTTCGCGCAGGATGGTGGGGCCGGAGATGCGCTTGCCGTTGACGCAGGTGCCGTTGGAGGAGCCGAGGTCTTCGAGGCAGTAGACGACGCCCTCGACGTCGATCTTGGCGTGTCGGCGCGAGACGGAGGCGTCGTTGAGGAAGATGGCGTTCTCTTCGGTGCGCCCGATCGTGTTTCGGCGGTCGGACAGGACGAAGACCTCACCGGCGAACTTGTCGACGATGCGGACGAGCTTGTAGGCGTTCTCGTCCTGGCTGACGATGTGGGTGGAGACGACGTCCTGCTGGTTGCCGCCGGCCTCCTTGTTGAATTCGAGGTAGAGGTAGTAGTCGCCGACGCGGATCTGGGCGGCGGAGCCGAGGTCCCGCTCGCCCTGGATGCGCTGGCCGTCGACGATGATGCCGTTGGAGGAGCCGAGGTCTTCGACGTAGCACTTGCCGGCGCGGACGAAGAGTCGCGCGTGCTGTCGGGAGACGTTGCTGCTGGGCAGGATGATGTCGTTGCCGTCGACGCGTCCGATGGAGAACGTGCCTTCGTGGAAGGAGAACTCGTCGGCGATGACCCCGTTCTTGTCCTCGATGATGAGCGTGTACATGGGCTCGCCCTGATCTCCGTGGCGTCCTGGGCGTGCTGGCGGCGTGCGCCGCTGGCTCAGGTGTTGAAGATCCGCGTGTCGGCGTTGATTCCGGCGCTGCGAAGCGCCTCATAGAACATCGGGACATAGCCGGTGGCCACGAACTGACCCGCGGTCCCTTCAGGGCGGAAGTAGAAGACGTCGTGGGTGCGGAAGGCGTCCAGGTCGATGCCCTGGATCTCGGAGATCTGCTGGACCCTGGGCGAGCCGTCGGCGAGGTGGTGGACGACGACGACGACGTGGGCGGCGCGGGCGATCTGCTCGCGCAGGCCGCGCGGTGAGAGGTCGGGGGCGCCGAGCTGGCAGAGGGTCTGGAGCCTGGCCAGGACGTCCTGGGTGCTGACGCCGGGGCAGGAGGCCATGGAGCCGAAGGTGCCGGCGGCGGCGGAGGAGACCCATTCGTAGGTCTCTGCGCCGCTGAGGCTGTCGACGACGAGGCGCTCGGGGAGCATGCGCATGGCGGTGCGCAGGAGGTAGCGCATGTCAAAGCGGGTGCGGTGGCCCTGTCCCTCTTCGAGGTAGACGGCGCTCTTCTGGGAGAGCTTGAGGTTGGTGACGTTCTCGACGACGGCGATGCGGGTGCCGTCGGGGATGAGGTCCCCGAGCGCGTTGAGGAGCTGGGTGCGGCCGTTGGCCATCGGTCCGCTGACGATGATGCTGCGGCCGGCCTCGACGGCGCAGCGGAGCATCTCGGCCATCTGGGTCGAGAGGACCCCGGCGTGGACGAGGTCGTCGAGGGAGCGGGCGGCGCTGCGGGCCTTTCGGACGGTCAGCACGGGGCCGCGCGGGGCCAGGGGCGGCATCAGGATGTGGACGCGGGTGCCGTCGGAGAAGCGGACCTCGTCGGCGGGCTCGTTGGACTCCTCGGCGCGGGCCGACAGGAGGCGCTGGGCGGCCATGTAGAGGAACTCGGGGTGGCTGTAGGCGCGCAGGGCGGTGGCCACTCGCCCGCTCTGGCGGTAGAGGATCTGGTTGTAGCTGTTGACGTAGATCTCCTCGACGGTGGGGTCGTCCAGGAGGTTCTCCAGGGGGCCGAGGCCGGTGGCCTCGCTGATGAGGTGTTCGGCCAGAGAGGGGTCGGCGCCGAGGCTGGCGGCGATGTCGTGGATGGGCTGCTCCAGCGGGAGGCGATCCTCGGGCCTGGGGGGGTAGTAGAGCGGCAGCCCCTGGGGGTCGATGGTGTTGAAGAAGGCCTCGGCGGCCTGGGCCTGGAGGTTGGCGAAGGCCTCATCGATCTGGGAGATGAACTGGGGCCTGGCCGGCACGGGGATGGCGCCGGGCGATCCGCCGACGGGGCCGGGGGGCAAGCTGACGCTGCTGGAGGAGGGCACGGGGCTCTGCTTGAGGTCGACCTCGGGGCTCCTCGGGGAGGGCGATCCGAAGGTCGGGGGTCCGCCGATCGGGGGTCCGGCGAAGACCGGCGAGGGCGGCGAGGGCGCGGTGGCCGGCCTGGGCGGACCCGCGGGCCCGCCGAGGCCGCCGCCGGTGGGCAGCGGGCGGCTGGGCTGGGCGCTGGACGGGACGTTGGGCGCGGGCAGGTTCGAGGGGGCTGCGCCG
>SXGT01805890.1_pt1 | contig 53199 bp, 44 predicted proteins | sample 3176221 | NCBI WGS metagenome assembly SXGT01 (sample SAMN11356862, study PRJNA531348) | freshwater metagenome | isolation source: freshwater sample F1-120 | place: China: Fuxian Lake, Yuxi | collected 2017-12-25
ATGTTCCAGCACGACGTGCTCCCACAACGGGCCGTAGTCGGACTGGCGCAGCGGTTCCCAACCCCGCGCGAAGCTGACGAAGCCCGTGTCGAACGCATACACCTTGGGCATCTTCACCAGCTCCTTCTGCCCGCCGCCGTGGAAGGGCCGCAGCAGCGTCGCGGCATGCGTGATTTCCAGGGCTTGCAGGTGGCTTTCCACCGTCGGACGCGTGATGCCCAGGGCCGTCGCTGCCTTGGTCATCTCGAACTGGCCGCCGCTCAACCGCAGCACGTATTCGAACAGCGCGTTGAACTTGTTCATGTCCCGGAAGGCGAACAGGCGCTGGATGTCGCGCGCGAAGAACGAGTCCATCCACTCCCGGTAGAACGCCGGCGTCTTCGTGGAGGCCAGCAGGGCGGGTGGCAATCCGCCGTGATACAGGCGCCGTTGCAACGGGACGTTGCCGAACGCTGGCAGTTCCTCCAGCAGCACGGGCGGCAGATGGACCTGCCGCTTTCGTCCCGTGAGCGTGTCCTTGAACTTCTTGCTCGCCGCCAAAGTTGAGGAACCGGTGGCGAGGATTTTTAGATTCGGGAACGTGTCCGCGCCAATTTTGAGCAGGCGGCTGGGGTCACTGAGTTGGTGAATCTCGTCGAACACCACGATGGGCTTCTCGATGCCGCGATAAAACAGCACCGGATCGCGCACCATGTCTTCCACGGCTGGCAGGTCGCAGTTGATGTAATGCACCTGATCCTCGCCGAGGCTCTGCGCGAGGGTCGTCTTGCCGGAGCGCCGGACGCCACTCAACCAGGCAATGGGAACCTCCTGCCAGGCCTCAGAAACCCGTTTGAGCCAGAAAGGGCGTTCAATCATCGTGACGGCAGTATGCAAATAGTCCGGCTTAATGTAAAGCATTGTGGCGGTGTCCATGCGGCCATATTCCTCAGAAATGGGGCGATGCGACTCGCGTTAAGAGCTTGGTGGCACCAAACAGTTCGAGGCAGGCCCGGCGTGACAAGAGGACCGACTGTGAGCGCAGAATGCGCTCGTGGGGTCGGTCCGGAGTAACATCGTCTGGCACTTGCTTCGCTCGCATCCCGGAGAACAGCCAGCCCCAGAGGTCGAGCAACAGCGACCAGAGAGCGAAGAACGGATTGGGGTCGGAGGGCTTCGGCACCTCCACCTTGTCCTTGCCCGGATCCAACAGCCGATCGACGTCCGCAAGCATGGCCTCGGTCGCTGCGATGGAAACAACGCCGACCGCACTGAGCAGATGGCCCACTTCATCGCGTTCGAGTTCGCGCTGAAGCGTCGCCACCTCCTCCTCGTGCAATGCGTAACTGGTGAGGCAGGCTTCCACCCGGCCCCGGAAGACGTGCGTGCCAGTCGTCACCCGGCGTGGCGCGGTGCGGAACCGCAGCTCGAAGAGAACAGCCGGCGTGTAGTTCCGGTGCGGAGTCTTGGCGAAGAAGCGCGGCAGTTCGCCCTCGTGGATCAGCTCCTCAATCGGCAGCGCGCGGCGCGCGAGCAGCACCACATCGAGGAGGGCGGTGTTGAACGCCGTCACCAAGTCGGCGCGGTGGGAGCCGCGCTCACGCAGTTCCTCGGCGGCGCGCAGCCAAGGCTGAAGCCAATGCGCCTGGAGCCGCAGCAGGTCCATCTGCGCGCGCAGTTGCCCCCGCTCCACGTCCAAACGCGCCCGCACCTCGTCAACGGTGAACGTGGGCCGTGATGGACTTGTTCCGTCGGGGGCTGTTTCGCTGATGGGCGCGGGGCCAAGTTCCGTTGGCGATTGCAGGTCGGGGACTGGCTGCGTGCCACCGGCTGAGAGCGCAGCGAGTTGCCGTTCCATGTCCTTGATGCGTTCCACGCGGCGCAGAAGCTTTTCAACCAGCTCCTGCGAAGCTTCGAGCAGCCGGGCGGCCTCCTGCTGCGACTTCATCGCGCGCCGCGACAGGTCGCCGCCGAACCCCGAGCCCGCTGCCGAATCCAGATGGTCCACGAGCTTCGTGACCTGCCAGCCGTGGCCTTCCAAGTAATCCAGCAAGGTGAAGTAGAACGCTTCGAGGCTCTGGTCCATCGAATCGCAGGAATAGGTGTGCCGTTCAAGGGGATGTCGGAGGACCACGGGATCGAACGCGCTGCGTGGCTGGAGTTCCTCCAGCGCGACGTCGTTGGCGGGCATGGGCTCGGCCAACTCGGCGGCACGCCGCACCGCCAAGGGGTCACCCCGCTTCAATCCTTCGTCCAGTGCGCGCCGGACGTCGCGCCGCTTTGCGGGCACGCAGTAGGTTTCCGGGCTGATGGCGGCGATGAGCCGATGGGTGTCGAATTTCATGGTGCTTCGTCCGTTCGGAACCAGCGCAGGCATTTAAGCCTTTCGGTGCGGTTCAGCGCCGAAGCTGGGTCACGATGCGCTCGCCCGCGGGGGTGAGCTGGTAGAGTCGTAGTGGCCGTTCCTTGGTGGTGCCCGTCACGCGAACCAGCCCGCGACGGAGCAGCTCCTTGAGGGAGCGCAGCACGGGGTTGAGGCCGACGGGATGTTCAATGCGCAAAAATCTTCTCACCGCCGAGGCCGTCTGCGGCTGGCCGGCCTTCTCACCCAACCGGGCCAAGCCATCAAGGGTCATCCGGCGCGTTTTTGCGCGCACGACCCAGGAGTAGTCCCGCCAGTTCACGAGGTGAGGAATGGCGGGATGCTCCACGGCGAAAGCATGTTGAACGAGTCTTCGTCCCGCCGGTGTCAGCGCATACAACTTTCCGTTCGCCTGCCTCGGAGTGAGGCAAGCGACTAGACCGTGTTCCTTCAACTGCGGGAGCACGAGCCAGAGGTCGCGCAGTTGAAGGTGTGAATTGATGCGCCTCGCCTCGCGGCACAGTTCCGACGCTGGCATCGGCTTGCGGAGCGCTTGCAGGACCGCCGCGCGCTGGGTGCCCCGGCGCAGCCACTTCTCCAGAGTAACAACACTTTCCATGAAAATTGTCGTCACTGGGGAGTTAATAAACCTTCCGCTCATTCGGTTCGGACCCAGTGGTTCCGAACGGATTGACCACCACGCTTTTAAGGGGAAGGCGGACCCCAGTGTGATGGATGCCTCCGAGTCTGATGATCAATTGTCCTCTCACAGTCTGGACCAGTTGCTCGGCCAGAAGGCGGAGTTGCTTCGCACGAAGCTCAATGTCCTCGGGGCCGAGCTGTGCGACCGTTTTCGGCTTCGCGAGCAGAATCTCTCCGCCCTCGCCAGCGAGTGCGAACGGCTCGACGCCGACGTGGAGCGGGTCAGCCGGCTGGTCCGCTACGATCTCCGCGAGCCGCGCGACTTGTCCCCGTTTGTTCAGCAGCGCGCGCAGCTCGACCAGGAGCTTCGCCGCCAGACCACCGCCTGCTGGACGGACATCGTCCCCGTCGTCCGTGACTTCCTCGACTTGTGGGAGGCACTCGAACAGTCCCGGGCCCGCTCGCTCTTCCTTCACCATGCGCGACCAGGAGCTGCGTAGCGTCTGCAAGAAGCTCCGCCCGCTCATCGGCGTCCGCGCCGACGCGCTGTGGCACGCCTGGCTCACAGCGGAGACGCCCCGTGCGAAACAGGAGGCCGAGTCGCTGATCCAGATGGTGGCGGTCCAGTTTCTCGGCAGCTCCGCCAGTGACACACAGGTGCTCCTCCCGCCGCCGGGGCCGGACGCGGCCAGTGGAGAGTTTCTGCTGGGCAACCTCGGCTATGGTTCGCGCGACCTGTATCCGCTTTTCCTCCGGCGCGAGAACTTCATCAAGCACCTCGGCATCTTCTCCATCACCGGCGGCGGGAAGACCAATGTGGCACAGCTGCTCCTGCTGGGCTTGCTTCAAAAGGATATCCCTTTCCTCGTCGTGGACTGGAAGCGCAGCTACCACCGGCTGCGCGATGCGCCCGTGCCCAAGGCGAAGAACATCCGCGTGTTCGCCGTGGGCCGCCGGGGTGAGTCCGCCTTCAACTGGAATCCCCTGCGCGGCCCGCCCGGCGTGCATCCCAAGACGTGGCTGAGCGCGGTGGTCGAGGCGCTGGAGAAGTCGCACATTTCCGGCCCCGGCGTGGCGGACATCCTGATTGAGATTCTGGACAAGAAGTTCGACGAGGCGGGCTTTTATTCCGAGTCGGTGACCAAGTATCCCAACTTCTTCGATGCAGCCGAGGAGCTGGATCGGGTGCGGTTCAAGGGCCGACGAATGCTCTGGCAAGACAGTTGCGCGCGTATCCTGCGCACGTTCACGTTTGGGCCCTCCGCCGGCGCGTTCAACGCGCGCCATCCGCTCAAGCTCGAGGAGTTGCTCGAACAGCCGGTCATCATTGAGCTGGACCAGGAACTGCCCAAGCCGCTGCGCGTGTTCCTGAGCGACGTGCTGCTGCGATGGATTCACCTGTATCGGCTGGGACAGGGCGAGACGAATCACCTGCGGCACGTCACGGTGCTCGAGGAGGTGCATAATCTGTTTCCCAAGAGCCTCATCGAACGGCAGGCGAGCAACAGCCTTGAGAACGTATTCCGGGAGATCCGGGGTTTCGGCGAAGGGTTGGTGAGCATCACGCAGCATCCGTCGCTCATCCCGATCTACATCCTCGGCAACTGCAACACGCAGATTTACCTCGGCCTCCAGCACGAGGAGGACATCGTGACGGCCAAGCGCGCCTTGTTCCTCGACCCGGGCGACGAGGTGTTTCTCGACCGGCTCCGGGTGGGCGAGGGCATCGTCAAGATCAAGGGCCGGACCGATCCGTGCATGGTGCGGTTTCCGCGAGTGCAATTGGGTCAGGATGGAGAAGCGCATCTGGATTAGGTCGGGCGTGGTGGAGGAGCTGGACGCGCGCCAGCAGCGCCTGCTGCACCTCGTGCTCGACCGGATCGAGTTTTACTACCGCGAACTTCACCGCACGAGGCCATGCTACGAGTATCCGCTGTCGCTCTCCCGGCTGATGAAGCTCTGTAACCGCAGCAGCTACGCCGTGACACTGGCGCTGAAGTATCTCGCGAACACGGTGCCGCAGGGGAGCGACATCCAGCCGCCCATCTTCTACGACCGGGGGCAGGCGCAGCGGAACAAGTCACACCGGCCCTACCGCATCTTCCTCCGCCGCAAGTCTGATTCATTACACACGTAAGTGTGTGGGAAATACTCCCAGTGAAGGTTTATCCAAGGAAGTTGCCAGCCCTCTGTTTCCGAACAAATTGAACGTCAGCTTCTTAACTGCCGGGCCGCTGCTACGGGCATGAGCGATGCCCAGAATACTGCCGAAAGGAGCCGGAAGGACCGTGATGCTGAACTGCAACGACTGCTGGACTCTTGTCCTGATGAAGTGCTGATGATGCTGTTGCAACTGGTTCAAGAGCGGGAGAAGGCGACTGGCTCCGCTCGGGCGTAATGCTAATCCCACCTTGTTCCCAACTGTATCAACTTTGTTACACTCCCGGCGGGGGCTTGCGACAAAGTTGATACAGTCAGGGCAAAGCTTAAATAGCCGGGCCGCGTGCTCCCCGCATGGCCCAGCGCATCGACATCCACAACCGTTCCATCGCCGGGCGCAAGCGGCAGATCAAGACGTGGAAACTTCCTGCCCAGGAGCAGCTTGCGCTGTTGCGCTTCATCGAGGAACTGGAGTTGGGCAGGGTCAACAAGGGCCGAAAGATTTCCGAGAGCCGCCAGTGCAAGTATCTCGATGTCCTGCGGCTGCCCTTGGAATTCTTTGGCAAGCCGGCCACCCGGCTGCGCCTGCCTGACCTCGAAACCTTCGAGAAGGCCATCTCCTCAGGACAACTCCAAAGCAACCGCAAAGGCCCCTACGCGCACTCATCGAAGGTGGACATCCGACGCGCCTTGAAGGTGTATCTGCGCTGGCGACTCGGCGCAACCAAGGCCTCGGCCTTGGTCGGCTGGTTCGACACCCGGCACGTCAACAAGACGCCGGACTACCTGAAGGAGTCGGACATCGAGGCCTTGCTGAAGACATGCAAGTCTGCGGAGGAAAGGTTTCTGGTCGCCGTCCTGTTCGATACGGGCGCGCGGGCCACGGAGTTCCACAACATCCGCTACGAGGACATCCAGTTGCCACGGGAGGGGAGCAGCTACACCAAAATCACTTTGAAAGAGGAATACAGCAAGACCAAGGGCCGGATGGTTTCCCTCTACTGGAAGCACAGTTTGGATGCCGTGCGGGACTACATGCGGCTGCGCGAAATCGAAGGCATCCGAGCCGATGAGCCGGTCTTCAAGCGCGCCTACACCGCCGCGCGGTTGTTCCTGCACCGGCTTGGGATGCGCGTGCTCAAGCGGTCCATCCACTACCACCTGTTCCGCCATAGCTCTGCCACCTACTACGCCAGCAAGCTCAACCGCCAGCAGCTCTGCATCCGCTATGGCTGGGCGTTCTCGAGCCGAATGCCGGACGTCTATATCGCCCGCAGCGGCGTGGACATGGAGGAGCTGGACAAGAAGTTCACCGGAACGGAAGTCGAAGGGCTGAAGGGTTCGCTGGCCCGTGTGGAACAAGAAGCCAGATTCAAGGCGGACCGGATCCAGCAGCTCGAAGCCAACCTCGCCATGTTCCAGGAGCATCTCGCGAAAGTTTCACAGGTGTTGGACCTCAATCCCCACCTGTCCGACATCGAAGCCGCCCGGCTGAGACGGACCCGTCCGGCGCCACCAGTTAAGCTGTAGAAGACTCCTCAATCTCTAACCTCGCCTGAAATAGCTTCTTCTCCACCATTACATAGGCGGCTCAGTCAATGCAGCCTGCTTGAAAATCTTTCAATGTTTGGGCGAAGCGGTTCCCCAACTTCCGGTATTCCTCTAGCTGGAACCGGCAATTCTCGGCCGGCACGGAATGATCCGCCAGGGCTGCCAACACGTGTTTCGCGGTGAGGTGCGTCTCGCGCGAGTCGAAAAACACCTGCTTGGCCCGGAAAACAAGGAGTTCCAGATCAGCCCCGGTTGAGAACGGTGTCTCTTGCGCCACATGCGGAAGTGCGCGGGAAACATCCGCCTCATCCATGCGCGGCTTGGGGCGGTTGCCGGCAAGGCCGAACTGCGTTCGCAGTATGTGCAGGCGACCGGTGCGGTTGGGGTAGAGCACTGGAATCAGCGAGCTGAAGCGCCCTGGGCGTGTGAAGGCGGGATCCAACTGCTCGGGCACATTCGTGGTGCCCACGATTATGCTCTTCCGGTTCGCATCGCCCAGCCACTCCAGCATCTGGCTGAACACCCGGCGGGTTTCTTGCGAGGCGCCGTCCGCACCGCTGGCGGTGCGGCAGCCGAACCTGTCAATTTCGTCTATGAACACGATGGCGGGGGCGGATTGTTCGGCCAGGCGAATGGCCTGAGAAAGGCGTTGGCCAGACACTCCGAGAAACTGGCTGAACAAATTCTCAGTGCGGAGATGGATGAACGGCAGGGTCGTCTCCTTTGCGAGCGCCTTGGCAAAGAGCGTCTTGCCTGTGCCCGGAGGTCCATAGAGCAGCAAGCCGCGCGGCAAAGGCAGGGCCGCGCTGGCAGCCCGCTGAGGATCCTGCATCGGGAGGATGAGGGTCTTGCGAATCAAGTTTTTGACTTCCTCGTAGCCGCCGATGTCATCGAACCCGAGGTTGGGATCTTCAACTTCGATCACCTCGGAGCGCCGGAGGTAGTCTGACTTCAACTCCTTGATGAGGTCGAAGGAGAGAAATCCTTTTGCCTGGTGGCACGCCCGCAGCAGGACCGAGCGGAGTTGGTGGATGTTGAGTCCCCGGGTGATCGCCGCCAGCGTGTGCAGGTGCTGGGGCGTGACCTCCGCACCGTAGCTTTCCACCAGCAGCGAGCGCACGAATTCCAGGCGTTCCCGGTCCGTGGCGAGCGGTGGACGGGCGATGTAGCAGCGCCCCAAGGTGGCCGGATCAACAAGCGCACTGGCGGACGGGGTGGCAAGCACGACGACGGAATTGGCGCGCAGAATCTCCTTGTCGCAACTCCAGGCGCGCAGGGCGTGTGAGAATGCCGCCGGCGGTGCCTCATCCGTCCGGGACGGTTCCATCCCGGAGATCAAGAATGCAGTCTTCGAGGCACGCAACTCTTGGTCCATCCGGCGCAATGTTGGTTCCAGATCACGAATGGGACTGCCGGCATCTGGTGCGTAACCAGCACCCGCCGGCGTGGACACAGGGACGAAGCGAAGTTCGTTTGCATTGTTGACTTTTTGCCACCCGTGCCAGGGCGTGAAGCGGAAGATGCGCGCCTGATACTCGGCAGCCAGACTCGCAACCAGCTGACCGTGACGGTCGGGATCGGCAGTTTCAAGGATTACGACCGAGGAGGCCTTGCAGTCCACTTCTGCCAAGGCCGCAAGGAACCAAGCGTTGTCAAGTTCGAGGCGCATATTCATGGGAGGGTTGGTGGTTGGTTTGAGTTCATCGGCTGGTCGTTCGGTGTCATCACATCTTACGTCACTACCAGACTGTAAGTGGTGATCCCTCTGCGATTCCGGGCCGGTGAATAACGGGAGGCTGTTGGCGCGAGCCGGAATTGTCCCGCTCAGGCGCCTCATTAAGGGGTGTATGTGCAACACTGAGGCCGCCCTGCTGGAAAACCTCCCCGAGAACCAAGTCCCACTCATCACGAGTCCCGAACGGGGTGCCACATCGGTCATTGCCCCAACATCCGAAGTCGCCCGACGTTCGCAGCCTGATGAATCTCCGTCTCCGGTGAGCGTGCGTCTTCTTCATGAGCATGGCGAATATCGTGGAGACTTCACGCTCACTTTTACCGGTGCAGTGCGCCAACCCGGACAGGCTGAGCAACGGAAGCGGGCTCCGGAGTTCGATCCGGAGCGTCTGCTCATGGGAATGCTGGTGCAGTGCCTCGGACCGGGGGATGAATTGGACTTCATCTACACCAGTGGAGGTCGCATGCAACTCGGCTGGCAGATCTTGGGGCGCAGCGCAGCGCATCAAGACGAAGGGAGTGCCCGAGCTGCGGCCGAAAGCCTTTGGCGGACAACCGAGGTGCTGCTCAAGAGCAGTGGAACGGCGTGCCGCTTCCAGACCGGACGTGGCGGCCCCGCGCAGTTCGCAACCCAGGATATTGCCACCCTGTCAGGTTGGAGTGCCCGCATTCACCCATCGAGCGTGCGCGTGGATCTGGCTCCTGCCAAGGGGGCGGTTGGATTCCGCAGCACCGCGCAGCCTCCCCTCCCAGCACCGGCTGAGCTGCGGCTGCCGCTGCCCGCCGGGCGACCGGCAACTCCCGTGTGCGTGCCACAGATTGTGGCCGCCAGTGCCGTGCCGTTCACCCTGCGTGTTACGCTGCGCCGCCAGATGTTGGATTGTAATCGCCGCGATGCTTTGATGCAGGCAGCGACCGCCCTGCGGTTGCAAGCCAACCTGGCGGAGTCGGTCTCACCTCAGCCCACCGGACGGAGGCTGCCGTTCCATCCGGAGACCCTAGTGAAACAGGTGGACGCGTGGCTCAAGGAAACGTGCTTGACCGAGGTGGAGTGCCGCGCCCACTCGCGAAACCCCGTGCCCGTCCCCCTTCTGCGCTTGCTGGGTGAGGGCGTTTTCGGCGGACCTGTGGATGTGAATCAGCGCCCACAGACCGAGGAAAGAGTCGACGTCAAGCCGGTGGAATCCAGCCGCTTCCTGACCGCTTGCCGACCGGCCGATGCTCCTTTGCCGCTTCTCATCCCGAATGAAGGAGTTCTGGAATCCACCGGTGCGCCACGCTCGTTCTTGTTGGACAGCATCGATCTTCCGGAGTCCGGTGTGGCGCTCGGTGTCCTGCAAGACGGCACGCTGAGGCATTTCGTGCGACTACCTGCGGCCTGCCGCAGTCGGCACGCCTACATTCTCGGAGCCACAGGGACCGGAAAATCAACCCTCCTCTTCAATATGATCGCGGCGGATTTGGAGGCCGGAGAAGGGGTCGGCTTGATGGACCCTCACGGGGATTTGTATGAGCAGGTGCTCGCGGCCATCCCCGCGAATCGTGCCAAGGACGTGGTTCTCTTCGACCCTGCGGATACCGAGCGCGCGGCGGGACTCAACTTCCTGGAGTGCAAAGGACCGTTCCGCTCACGTCAGGCCCAGTTTATCATCAATGAACTGCTGCGGTGCTTCCAACGCCTCTGGGACATGAAACAGTGCGGCGGGCCAATGTTTGAACTCTACTTCCGGAACGCCCTGCTCCTCCTCATGAATGACCCCAAGGGCACTCCTACGCTGCTCGACGTCTCCCGGGTGTTTGATGACAAGGAGTGGCGGACCGGCCTGCTCGCGAGCTGCACTGACCCCTTGGTGGTGCAGTTCTGGCAGATGGCACTGCGGACTACTGGTGATCAAGCTCTTGCCAACTTTGCACCCTATGTATCCTGCAAGTTGAACCGGTTCACGCACAATGCGGTCCTGCGGCCCATTGTCGGCCAGCTCAAGACCACCTTCTGTTTGCGGGAGATTATGGACCATCGGAAAATCTTCCTCGCCAACCTGTCCAAGGGCGAACTGGGCGAGGAGGACTCGCAATTCATCGGACTACTGCTCTTCGGCAAGATCTGCCAGGCAGCACTCTCAAGGACCAGTCTGCCAGTCGCCAAGCGCACAGCCTTCCACCTTTACGTGGACGAGTTCCAGAACTTGACCTCCGACACGGTCGGCACGCTGCTTGCCGAGGCCCGCAAATACGGTCTCGCGCTGACACTTGCCAACCAAAACCTCGGACAACTCCGCGGCCGGGGAGGGCACTCACCCTTGCTGGATGCCGTGCTCTGCAACGTCGGAACCATGGTGGCGTTCAGAACCGGTGCACCGGATGCAGGCGAGTTGGAGAAGTATTTCATGCCAGAGTTGAGCGGGCACGAGTTGCAATATCTGCCCAACTTCAGTGCGGCGGTTCGGCTGATGACGACGCGCGGCCCCACACCGGCCATGGTGATGCATACCCTGCCGCCGGTCGTCCTCACGGGACCAATCGCCAAACCGGGCAGCATCCGCCGCCGGCATGTCAGGCACACTTGGCCCCTCGCGCAAGTCGAACTCGAAATTGATGAACGTCTCAAGTCGAGAGAAGTGGCCGGGCAAGTTCGCCCAGATTGTCCATGAACAACCCCGGCGCATCTCCTTCCGCGGCCGGTATTCCGAAGAAGCAATGAAAGCAGCCATACTGCACTCGCGTTGGTGAACGGCTGACTGAACTTTCATAGCCTACTGGAAGTTGATGGCAGGAACCGAATCGAAACCCGAAGACGATTACTGTTTGGCTCCGGGCACGGAGCTTGGGTCCCAAAATTGTCAGCGGGGCTGATCTCTTCGTGACTGCGGGTGATGGAATCACCATCAAGTGATGCCGCACCGTTTTTGACGCTGCACCGGTCAGCTTCCATTACCGCTCTCGGGAAGTGTAATTGTCGTTCTACGCCAGCCACCGGAACCAGTGAACTTTCAGCGCTTAGAGATGCATAATGCCACGACGTTGCCCTCAGTGCGGCGCTCCGCACCAGACGAGTTCACACTGCCTGGCGTGCCGCCAACCGCTCCCCCGCACGACCACCCAGACGCGGGCGCAAAACCCGGTGCCGGGCAGCGGTTACGCGACCGCCCATCCGGGGCGCGGGCGCGCCGCCGGATTCGCGCTCACCGCTCCCCCGCCTTCCACATCATCGCTGCCGGCTGCGCCGGCGGGCCAGCCGCAAGGGGTCGCTTCTTTGGTCCGTCAGGGCGGGGCGATCACCGGGCGCATCATATTCATCGAGGGGCCGCTCATGGAAGGGCCAGAGTTCAGCGGGTGGAAGCTGGTCGGGGTCTTGTTCCTCGGAGCCGGAGTCATGGTGCTGCTGCCCGTGGTCCTGGTGCTGCGGTGCCTGTCGAAGTCGCCCGGGACCATGCTCAACCAGTTTCTGAACTGGCACCACCTCTCGATGATTTTTCGTGGACCCCAAGACCGCGGCGTGCCCACCCGCTACCTGCGGGTTCGCAACGAAGCCGATGCGGAGGAAGTGATCGTGCGTGCGAAGGGACATTATCAGGGCGGCAGCGTGATGCTCGACGACCGCATCAGCGCGGAAGGCTCATGGCGCGATGGGGTGCTGACCGCCCGGCAGGTATATAACCACCGGACCCAGTCGTGGACCCGGTTCAACGCGCCTACCACCTGGCATTGAGCACCGACGCATCTCGCATGACCTCTCTGCAACAACGCATCCAGCAGATGGAAGGTGGGATTCCGGCGGTTCATTCGTCGGCCGCCGGGTCGGGGAACCTGCCCGACGATCTCCACTTCCTGCGGGTTCTGGGAGTCGGTGATTTCCGGCAGAGCCCCGGCGGGCTCGCCGAGTATGCGCGCCGGCACGAGGAACTCTTCGCCGGTTTCGCCGCCGCGGGCCAGCCCTTTGCCCTGTTCATTGATGGGCAAACGCCCGGACAAATGGCCTTCCATCTCGGGGTTCAGTCGCCGGGCGGAACGAGCGATGCGTGGGCACATCAACTGCGCTCGGTTTTCCCGAACTGCGAAACGGGTGAAGCGCTAGCCGCGCAGGACGTGCTTCCGCGACTGCAAGCGCTTCCGTGGATGGGCACACTGCTCATCCCGCCAGCGCAGAGTTTTCTGGGCGGCCCGCAGGCGTCGTTTGTTCGCAGCCGACTCGAGGCTGCCTGGCGGATGTATTCGCGGGCGCGCTGGGCATTTCTGCTCTGGGCCAATCCCGTTCCTTTGCCGGCGGTCAAGGATCAACTCGCAGTCCTCAACGCCGAGGATGAGGAATGCCGCCGGGCCTACCTTCGTCGTGGCACCAGCGAGGAGTCGAACCATCCGGAAGCGCAGCACCTGCTCGAGCTGCTGGGACAGGCGCGCACCCGCTGGCGTCACGCGACATGCCAGGGCCTCTGGGAAGTCCGGGTGCTCGTTTGCGCCGACGATCCCGACGTGCTCGCAGATGGCACCCGCTCTCTCGCCGGGGTCATCGCCCCGGAGGAAGCTGCGGGGCCGGAGATACGGGTCTGGCTTGGTCAGCAGCCGGCGACTCTGTCACTCGAACGATTCCCTTGCAGCGCGCTGACGACCAAGGAACTGGTCACGGCAGCGCGCCTGCCCACCGAGGAGTTGCCCGGATTTCAACTGCTCCCGGCCACGCGTTTCTCTGAGCAGACTGACGCCCCTGCTCCCGGCGACACCGTTGCCATCGGCTTGCGGGAGAGTGGCCACGGCTGGAGCGAGCTGCCCCTGAGTGAGTTGACCAAGCATGTTTTGGTTGTGGGGGCCACCGGTGCCGGCAAGACGGCGACGTGCTTTCAAATGCTGCTCCAGCTCTGGAACGAACACCGCGTTCCCTTCCTCGTCATCGAGCCGGCGATGAAGCGCGAGTATCGCGGACTGCTCCGGTCCACGCTCGCGGTAGACCTGCGCATCTTCACCGTGGGCGACGAGTCCGTTGCACCTCTACGGCTCAACCCGCTGGCCGTGTCGCCGGGCATTCACGTCGAGGCCCATCTCAGCAGCCTCATGGCCCTCTTCAAGGCGTCGTTCTCCTGGGTGTCGCCCATGCCTGAGATTCTGGAGCGTGCCCTCCACCAGCTCTACGAAGAGTTTGGCTGGGACATGGAGGGAGGTTCGCACCCGCGACGAGACGAGGCTGGTGCCCACCCGCGCCTCACGCACTTGCTGGAAATTGTCGAGCGCGTGACGCACAGCAGCGGGTATGACGGAGAGCTGCGGGGCAATATCCGCGCCGGAGTTTACAATCGCCTCTGGAAGCTCACACGCGGGGCCAATGGGAGGATGTTCGACACGGGCGACTCCCGGCCGTTTGCCGCCCTGATGGAGCGTCCTACCGTGCTCGAGCTGGCCACTTTGGGCGACGAGGAGGAATCCGCGTTCTTCATGGGCTTGATCCTCATCAAGCTCACCCAGCACCTCCAGCACACCGGTGCCACCGGTGGGGAACTGCGTCACGTCACGCTCGTCGAGGAGGCGCATCGGTTGCTCGCGGAGGCACCGCCGGCGGCCCACGCTGACGCGGGGAACGCGCGCGCCCGGGCGGTTGCTGGCTTCTGCAACCTCATCGCCGAGGTCCGCGCATTCGGGGAAGGGCTGATCATCGCCGAGCAGTCCCCGGCGCGGCTGGCGCGGGACATCCTCCGTAACACGCACACCAAGATCGTGCATCGGCTCAGTGACCAGGACGACCGCGACCTGGTTGGCACCTCGATCGGGCTGGATGCCTCACAGACTGAGCATGTCCAACGCCTCCAGCCCGGCAAGGCGATCCTGCATCGGGGTGGCGGCACGGGCGCGGTCCTGGTTTCGATCCCAAACGTCCGGCGACAATTTGGGCCCGGCGGACTTCCCGACAACTTAGAAATCGCGCGTCATATGCAAGGGCACCTGCCGCAGAGCGCGAAGGATCCCGCCCCGGCCACCAAACCCCGCCCCGCCGCCAGCCAAACACAGAACCCGCAACCGCAACCGCTCACGCCGGGCGTGAGGCTTTGTGGGCACTGCGACGCGATGGGTTGTCGCCACCAGGACAGGATCACGAACGGCCTCGTGCGTTTGCAGGCAGGCGCACAGTTCGCGCACGCCCTTCGGAACGGTCACCCAGCACTGCGGCGATTTGGTGCGGAAACCGCCGCAGCCATCTACCAACCCGCCCCGCCGCCACCGGAAGCCGCAGAGTGCGTCGTCCTAAATCTGGTCGCCTCGTCCGGCGCGCTCACTCCGGACGGGTTCGCCAACTTCTGCCGGAACTTCACGAACACCCCGCCTTAGTTCACCAAACCATCATGAGCACCCACCGAGACGAAACGCGCCAGCGTGAGACGGACACCGGCCTGCGCACTTATTACACGGACCTCGACCGCGCGGTGCTGGAAAAGTTGAGCGAACAGCATCGTGAGGACGTGCCGAAGGAACGGCTCGAAGCCATGGCGAAACTGCCCACGGAGTTCGCCACGCGCGAGGAGTTCCGCCAGAAGCATCGCGAACGAACTGGGGCCAGTCCGGAGAATGGCACCGTCGGCTTCTCCCAAGGATTGGAGCGTCCCGCCGTGGTGCGCACGGATCAGGAGCCTGGCGAAGTGGTGGCAACGTTGGTCCATGAGCGACTGCATCAGCTCTCCGACCCGCGCGCCCGGGAAACTCTTCCGAAAAAGACCTACGAGGGCATGACGGAAAACCTCGCCCAGCACGAACTTGGGCGGACGCCAAAGCAGGGGGACCGGGTTGCGTATCCCGAGGGCACGATGCAATCCGAAGCCCTGCGGAACCACTGCGGAGAGAAGGCCATCCGCGACGCCTACTTCAAGGGCGACAACACGGAGCTCAAGCGGTGCCTCAACCAGGTCGTTCAGGAGACCGAGGAGGAATGTCGGAAGCGGCTCCGGAATTCTGCTTCTTCCCAATCTTAAACACTGGCATGGATAGGATTATTGGTGCCTTGATTGCGATAGCGCTGGGAGTTGCGCTGCTCTGGCTGTTAGTCATCACACTCGCGTATCTGCTCCCGCTGCTCGGTGCCTTCGTCTGGCTGCGCCACCTCGTCACTCGCCGGTTCGTAGTGGGATGGAAGACCGGCCTTGGCGCGGCCGGCCTCGGGCTGGCAGTCGCGGCGGGCATCCTGCTCTCCTTCAACTGGGCGGCGGCTGGCCCTCTCCAGTGCCTCGCTACTCTTTGGCTGGCCGTGCTCATGGGCGGTCTGGTGGCCACTCTCAGCATACAAGGTTGGGCCTACTACTCCCTTTTCTGGCCGCATCGCCGCGCGGTTCTCCGGTCACTTAAGACGACCGGGCGATTGCTCCGGCACAAGGTGCGGATGCACCTGGATTTGCGGAAGGCACACGGTCCCATTCAGACGGTTGAGCGACACATGCAAGCCGAACTGCGGGAGTTCGAGATGGCGCAGGCTGAGATCGTCCAACGTGTCCAGCGGGACGGCTCGATGTTGCTCGCCGCCGAGCTGACCCGGCTCGAACGCACCTACTCGCAGGCTCCGTTGGATCGACTGACCAGCGATCTGCAATCGTCCCTCGCTGCGGCTGGAAATCAGACAGTGGGAGCAGTTCCCCAGCTGCGCATCCTCTTCCTCCGCTCCCGGGTGCATCTCGAACGAGTCAACCTGTGCGCGGGCGGCGACTACCAGCGGATGGTGGCCGAACGCCAGGCCACCGAACAGGACCTTGCTGATCTCAAGGATCAACTTGGCCGCCTTAGCGCCGAACGCACGGTGACGCGTGCGACGATCCGGACGATCCGGAATTCCCGCCCCGTCCTCGCTTAATCAGTAATAGCTATGAGCATGACCAACGAATACCGGACTGAAATCGTGGTGCCCACCCCGCAGATCGCCGCGCTGCAGGCGAACATCCGCGGCTCCGTCTGCGGCGAGATCCTGGAGATGGCCTTCAAGAAGGTCGCCCAGGAGCACCTGGGACGCCTTGCCTCCGCCTACCAGGACTGCGCCGGCAAGGCAAATCCGTGCCTCCTCTCGCTTCACACGCCGAAGCTGGCGAGCGGCGTTGGCGCGGTGGTGGACGCGCAGGGCAAGGTGACCTTCAAATACGACGAGAAGAGCTGCGACACCAAGGCGGCCCGCGCGGTGTGCGACGACCTTGCCCGGGCCTACGCGGTCATCGCCGTCATCCGGTGGGCACAGAGCCAGCAGATGCAGTTCAGCGTCACGGAGGATCCCTCCAAGAGCACGAGCGGCCGCACGGTTCGCATTCGGACCTCCCTTTGAACCGTGACCAGCAACCTTACCCCAGCCATGAACCTCCGACTCCACGAGTTCCTGCCCCGGACCCAGTCCGAAGGTCCCGGCGAGCGGGCCTGTGTCTTCGTTCATGGCTGTCCCATCCACTGTCCGGGCTGTTTCAACACCGCCACTTGGGATCCTCACGTCGGTTACGTCACCACCGTGGACGAGGTCTTCGCGCGGATCACCGCTCAATCGGGGCTCGAAGGCGTCACCTTCGTCGGTGGCGAACGATACCGACAAACCACGACTCGATTTCGCACCACCGCGCAACGCAATGGCGTTGGCGTCAACCTAACCCGCCGGTGTCTGGTGCAACCCGGCTCACCAATAAGGAAAAAGTGAAAGCATTCACCACCTGCGCAGGGGATTCGGTTCCGCCCGGAACTTTCCATTCCTAAGCGCGCTCAACGGCCGGGGCGCACTGGCTCGCGAGTGCGTCCCCGGTTCTGCGAACCATGAACTTCCTCGGAATCCTCCAACAAATCCTGAATCAAGCACAGCAAGCGAAGCCCATGCGAACCTCGTTTTATCGAACCAAAGACGGTCTTGCCGACTACCGCTTCAGTTTCGAGCAGGTAAGTGACGGACCGTGGCGGGCCTACATCTTGGACCAGCCCGACTATCGCGGGCGGGCTGACGACTGTCACTCGACACATCGCCTCACGGACGGTGGCCGCCGTTACGTTTGCTGGGACAGGCTGCTCCGCACTGAGCGCGAAGCGAGGGACGTGGCCGCGCTGTGGGCTGACAAGACCCAGCGATACATCCGTTTTGGCGAATCGTTCTGAATCCACCATGAACCAATGAACACAAACATGGAACGCAACGGCAAGAATCACGGCCCGCCGCTTCCCATCGAGATTCGGATGGGGCTGTCGGTTTACGAAAAGATTCGCGCGACCATCGGCGCGCACCGCGCGGAAACCGGCGGGATGCTCGGCGGCGACATCAAGACCGGCACGATCACGCATTTCTTCTACGACAACAAGGCCAGCCGCAGCAGCGTGACCTACTCGCCCGACATCAAGACGGTGAACCGGCTGCTGACGGATGCCTGGAATCCGGCTGGCGTGCGCCTCATCGGGTTTCCCCACAGCCACCCGCCCGGCTTGTTCTGGCCCAGCGGCGGCGATGCCAGCTACGCCAAGGTGATTCTGGCCCACAACTCGGAACTGCCGTTTCTGGCGGTGCCGATTGTGCAAACCGAACCGGACACTGGTGCCTTCAAGATGCGGATGTTTCTGGCGCAACGTGACGGTGACTATGGCGTCCGTTTCGAGCGGGCCAAACTGGTGCTGTTCGAGGACGACGAGGAAGTCAGCGACAGCTCCACCGCGGCTCGCAATAACGAACGGAATGCCGACAGGCTTTCGACGTCCCAGAAAACGTCCGGCGATTCACAAGCACCCGCAACCAAAACCGAGCCGAGAACATACCCGCACGTCTACGCCGCACACCAACCGCTGATTCAATACACCGACGCTTTCTGTGCGCCTCCGGGAACTGCTACCGGCACGCCAACGCCATCAGACCTCGCCGAAACTTTTCGCCGCGTGCAGACAGCATACGACCTTCAGCGGATGGCTCGATCGCGTCTGGTTTACGTGGCGGTGGGCGGCGCGGCGGGCTTCGCCGAGGACATGGCCCGCGCCGGCTTGGGTGAACACATCATCATCGAGCCTGACGTGGTGAGCCAGTCGAACTTGGCGACGCAACAAACGTATCGTCGCGACATCGGGCGACCAAAGGCGGATTGCGTTGCCGACCGGATCCGCGACATCAATCCGTCTGCCAAGGTGGTGACGCGGCAACAGTTCCTGGATGATATTGACGACGATGAGTTCAAGCGCCTGGCCCTCGAACCACTCCCCGGCAGATCCGCGCCCGAGGCGGTTGTGTTGTGCGGCTTTACCGATGCGTTCCTGCCGCAGGCGCGCGTCAACCGCTTGGGCTTGAAGCTGGGCTTGCCGACGCTCTGCGCCCAAGTTTACCGGGAAGGCCGGGCCGCTGAAATCACGTTCACGGTTCCGGGTCTGACGCCCGCGTGCCACCGCTGCATCTTGAGCGCGCGATACAAAGCGTATCTCCAAGACGGCTTCCGGAACGACGTGACCTCGGACGGGACCCCGATATTCGCAACGACGCGGCTGAACGCCATCAAGGGATTCGTCGCGATGGCGATGCTCCATCACGGCACCAGCCACGCGCGCTGGGGTTCGCTGCTCCAGCGCATCGGCAATCGGAACCTCATTCAGGTTCGCCTCGACCCGGATGTGGAATCCACCGTCGGGATTCGGAACTTCTCGGAGGCCCTTCGCGGAGCCGACGAGAAGCAAACCCTGTTCGATGAAAGCATCTGGCGCCCGCAACTCCAAGAATGTCTGGCCACCGGCTACGCCGTGCCCTGTCCCGAATGCGGCGGCACGGGCGACCTCCGCGCCGCTATCGGGAAGTTCGCCGACACGCGCATCATGCCAATCTGAGAGAATGGAAACCAACCATCATGAAAATGTTCATCAACGGAACCGACGCGGAGTTCGATGACTTGAAACACCGTGCAACGGGAGCGTGCGTGCGCTTCCGCGATACGGAACTTCCAGATGGCGCCACGCCCGGACGCGCGATGGTTGGATTCGAGATAGACGCCCGCACCATGCGGGCATCGTTGCTGGTTCAGCGCGGTGTTCAATATTCAGGTCCGTCACACGAAATTGCCGAATGGCTTCGCAACGGGGAAAAAGTCTTCCCGGACTTCGGAGCATTGCGGGGTTGGATTTCCACGACTTTGGCCGAGGGGTTCGCGGCGGCGGGAGCGAGAGAGGCAGCGCAGCCTGAAGGCGCACGCCGGCTTGAGGCCAACCAACTTACCAACCTCGATACCGTCAGGGGCTCAATGACCGAAGCCAACGGCCCCCACTATGCCAGCGAGGAAGAAATCCTGGCGAAGTTGACCGCGCAGATTCGCGGGCAGGATGGTGCCTTGCGTGAGCTTTCTCGGCGCGTCAGCCGTCACTGGGCAAGAACCTCGCCACGCCGTCCGCTCACACTGCTTGCCATCGGCACGACCGGCGTCGGCAAAACGAAAACTGCCGAGACGCTTCCATCCGTTCTCCGTCATCTCGACCCGGCAAGCGGCGGTTACGCCTACTTGCGAATTGACTGCTCGGAACTCCGGGAAGCGCACCGGGTCAGCCAGCTCCTCGGCGCACCGCAAGGCTACGTCGGTTACAACGAGGGCGCGCAACTGATCGACCAACTCGTGGCGAACCCGAAGACGATTGTGCTCTTTGATGAAATCGAAAAGGCGCACCCGGATGTCCTGATGGTTTTGATGAATGCCATTGACTGCGGACGCCTGTCTAGTCCAGCGCGGCGTGGCAACACGCGGCAGGTGGACTGTCGGCGTGCCATTTTCTACTTCACAACGAATCTGGACTCGGATGGCGTGCTTAACGAACTGACCGGCCGTGACGGTTTCGAGAAGCCTGAAATTGTTGACCAGGTGTGCCGTGGCAAGTTGCGCGCCGCGGGCATCGCGCCTGAACTCGTGGGCCGCATCAACAGCTTCCTGGTTTTCCGTCCCCTCGCGTCGGAGACGAAGGCGGAAATCGTCGCGCTCTCCGTCGCCCGCGTCGCGGAAGAATACGGCGTGCGCGTGGAGCGGGTCGCGCCCGAACTGGTCGTCGCACTGCTCGCGCTCGCGAAGGCCGACGGCTTCGGGGCAAGGCCACTGGAGTTCCTGGTTGACGACAGGCTCGGTGGCGCCTTTGCCCAAGCCGCCACCGCAAAAATCAAGATCCCGTTGGAAGCTCGCGGAGGCCCACCGTTTGAGTGCGTCCCGATGAGTGATACGGCAGAGCGATCCGGAATTCCCGCCCCGCCATCGCTTAACCAGCAATAGCTATGAGCATGACCAACGAATACCGAACCGAAATCGTGGTGCCCATCGCCGTCATCCGCTGGGCACAGAGCCAGCAGATGCAGTTCAGTGTCACGGAGGATCCCTCCAAGAGCACGAGCGGCCGCACGGTTCGCATTCGGACCTCCCTTTGAACCGTGACCAGCAACCTTACCCGAGCCATGAACCTCCGACTTCACGAGTTCCTGCCCCGGACCCAGTCCGAAGGTCCCGGTGAACGGGCTTGTGTTTTCGTTCAGGGGTGCCCCATCCACTGCCCGGGCTGTTTCAACACCGCCACCTGGGATCCCCACGCCGGCTACGTGACCACGGTGGACGAGGTCTTCGCACGGATCATCGCGCAGCCGGGGCTAGAAGGCGTGACGTTCGTGGGTGGCGAGCCGCTCACCCAGGCGTTCGCGCTCACGGCGCTCGGGCAGAAATGTCGCGCCGCCGGACTCTCGGTGGTGACCTTCACAGGCTACGACTATGCTGGGATTCAACGTGCCAACCGGCCGGATTGGAACGCGCTGTTGGGCGTCACCGACCTGCTGCTCGCCGGACCATTCAAGGCAGAGGAGCGGAACTTCACCCGCCCATGGGTCGGCTCTCGCAACCAGCAGTTCATCTTCCTGACAGAACGCTACCGGCACCTCGAGACGCAGCTTGCCGGCACGGAAAACAGCTTGGAGGTGCGCTTTGACCCCGTCACCGGCCTGCGCGTCAACGGGCTGGTGGAGGAGGAATTCATCGCGCGCATGACTGCGCAACTGGCCGAATTTGGACTCAAAACCTCAACCCCCGAACACTCCCATGCCTAAGACCCTCCATCTCACCGTGCTTCCCAACGGCGATGTCCACTGCGATTACGACGGCTTCTCCGGCACCGACTGCGAGCTGGCCGAGGCGCAGTTGCTGCGCGACGCTGCGGCCTTCGGCCTCGTCGTGCAGCCACGGAAACGCCAGCGCAAGGCAACCACCATGGTGAACCCCGTCGCGTCTGGCCGGATCCGCGTGAGCAATTGAGCTCACACCGGAAATGCATGGCGCCCGCCCCTTATTCATCGGTGTGAACCAACCAACCCAACGAAAGGAGGATAGCGATATGGACCACGAATAAACGTGTCGCGGTTCGCGCTGACTCAGCCTCGGGGCTGGCCACCTGGCAACAGAACGGCCTACGAAACAGCCTTCTGCACTCGAATCGCCAATCGCCATCTGAACGTCATCCCGGAAATCCCCGCCGACCGCTGCTTGTCCATAAGTGTGAACCAACCATTCCAACGAAAGGAGATTGCGCTATGAATGACTAACCTCTAGCGCCGACGCGGGCGCTGACTCAGCCTCGGGGCTGGCCACCTGGCAACAGAACGGCTGACCAACGGCTCTGCCGCTCCTCGCACCAGAACGGGTTTGCAGTTTTGGTGCATTGATGCAGACAGTCTCCAGAAACCGTGTTCCTCGAATCACTGAACCGCCATTTGCAGGTTGCCTCCGTGGTGGAGGCGCAGCGCCTCACGCAGCTCGACCGCAAGTTCTGGAACGTCGTCTCAATTCGCGGTCCCATCGTGGTGCGGGAGGCGTTTCCCCAAGCGAAGCGCGTTCATTACGCAGTGTTTCCCGACATGGTTCCCGACCAGTCCGATGAACTCTCCCGCGCGGCGCACCGAGAGGACCTGGCGGCGATTCACCGGTTCGTGGACGAAATCCCCGGGGAGCCCCTGCTCGTCCACTGCCAGGTGGGCATCTCCCGGAGCACGGCCGTCGCGCTGGGCATCATCGTGCGAACTCTGACCGCCCGAAACGAGCCAGTGGAGCAAGCCATTGACCTATTGCTCCAAATCCGACCAAAAGCCTCTCCCAACGAGCATGTCCTGCAGTTGGGCCTGGAGCTGTTCATGCCCCCATCCGAGGCCAAGGCGCTGGCCCGGCGTCTGTCGCGCCACGAGCGCTTTCGCACGACTCCCCGGTGACGCCTTGCGCTGCGAACGCGAAAGCCTCCAAATTGCCACGGGAAGGATTTCCCAGATTCTCGCCTCCGTAACGCGGCCTTGCCCCTCCCAAAAAAAGTTCACGCAAGCCTTTGGCAGGAGCCAAGCACTTTTGTCAGGGGAACTGGCCTCGCGTTGACAACCACCCACAGCAAACCCAATCCGGCTCGCCAAGTCAGATTGCCAACGTCTCCCGTTCGAGAGCCGCAACCTGAGCCTGAACGGATGCCAGCACTTCGGGAGACATCCGATCGATGAAGAGTATTCCTTGGAGATGGTCCAGCTCGTGTTGGACGACACGAGCAAGCAGGCCGCCGCATTCGAACTCGACTTGATCCCCCTTCAGATTTATTCCGGTGACGTAGGTGGACTCCGGTCGCGCAATCTTGACCTTTATGCCCGGAAAACTTGCGCAGCTCTCACGATCACAATCGATTTCCTGACCTGTCCTGATGGTTACGTTCATCAAGACAAGAGGCATGACTGATTCCAACGCCGTGGGAAGCCCCTTCATGCTCAAGGTCGAAGGTCGTTTGGACCGGCGAACGTCCAGCAGCATCATTTGGATTGCATGTCCCACCTGAGGCGCGGCAAGCCCGACCGCTCCGATTAATTCAGTCGTTTCCAACATGTCGTTCGCCAGTTGGACGACCGCTGGTGTGATGGACCCGACCGGCACACACTTCTCCCGAAGGATGGGGTTGCCGTATTTCAGGATTGGCAGAATCACGTTGCCACCCTAACTGCCGGTGGGAATTGAGGGAAGCGGCAAGGGAGGGGTTGACGACTGCGAAGTTTCCACCAGTTCGCCGTCACCGGCAACAACTCCGGAATCGTGGCCGTTTCGCGCGCCCTGTCCGGGTGACGGCTCGATGGGTGTCGCGGGATTGCTCGGAGCCGGTTCAGCCAACACCGGTGCGTGCGCGTCTGGGACGGGGGCGGGTTTCGCGTTTGCAGTGTGTTCCCCCCGTCCGCAGACCTCACACACGCCGTCCAGTTGCTGCTCGATGTTCTCGTGGGTGAGGAGTTCACCGTTCTGCAAGTCCAGCCGCCAATAATCGCGCACGCCCAACCCGGACACCCGCCGCTGGATTTCCAAGACCAGCGCCCCGGCTGCAAGCGCGTTCAGCGACATCACGGACGGCGCGGAGACCTGGGGCACGTAGCCTTCCTGCTTTGCCCGTTCCCACACGTCCGCGCCAGCGTAACGCCGTGCATCCACCGAGGCCTGCCCGGGATCGAGGCGACCGGTGCAGAGCGGGCAGTAGCGATTGACCTCGGCCCCCGTGACCTCGGCGAACAGGCCCGTGATGCGGCCATCGTCAGCAAGTCGCACATCCACGCCGGCCTGCAGGTATTCCGCGCCGCCTTCGAGTGCGAGCTGCAGGCAGGTGATGCGCGAAACCTCATCGTCGGTCAGCGCCAGGATGACATCGCACTGCCGGAGCAGGTTCTTCAGACGTCCGCCGGCCGTGTAAACATTCTGCACACAGGCACGGACGGAAGGCTGGGTGCCAATGCACCGGCCAGCCTGTTCAATCAGGCGGCGCGCGACGTGAACTTTCGCCCGGCCCAGATCACGCGGTCGCGTGCCGGGAAGCCGGTTCAGATTGGTCTTTTCGACCCGGTCATCGTCCACTAGCACGAATTGAGTGAACCCACACCGGGCGAGTTGCTCGGCCACCGGAAAGCCAATGCCACCCACACCAACAATGCCCACACGCAGCGTCGCGGCTGCCTGGCGCAACCCGGTGCCGAAAGCGCGCTGGCGAGCCAGCGCCTCCAGCGGCGCGGAATCCCCATTACAACCAAAGGGCCGCAGGCCAGCTCGGACCGTGCCGGCGGTGGGATTGCCATGCGCCCACAGTCGGGCCACCGGTTTCCCGTGATATGGCCAGACCAGGCTCCAGAGGAGGGGCTGTCCACGGTTGGCCAGCCAGTCGTGGAGCCGGCTTTCATGCTCGTCGTCGTAGCCGCTGAAGTTGGTCACGCCCGGCGGATGGGAATGCAGATGCACCGGCACCAGCCCCGCAGCGGCGGAGCGCAGCGACAACAGGTTCATCCGGTTCGATGCTTCCCAGCTAAGGGTCAGGCCACCACGACTGCGTTGTGAATAGCCGATGGCCTCTGCGTCCACCAACTGCTCGACGACGAAGGCAAGCCCACCCTCCCGTTGGCACGGGCGGGCCAGGGCCATCTGAAAACCCTCGCTGCCGTCGGGGAGGAACAGCGACTCCCGGCATTGCAGCCACGTCCCGTGCGGAAAAATGAGCTGGTGACGGTTCATGCTGCCACCGCCTTCTGCTCGTTCAGCAGTCCAAGGACAATGGTGAGGTAGGTGAGCAAGGTGTGGCGCATCGGCTTCCAGCCTTCGGCGATCCCGCAGAACCAGAGCCAGCCTTCCTTCTCCTTGGAGAGGTCCGCCGCATTGTGATACACGCGGTTCTTGAAGAGGTGGGAGAGGTCCAGTTTCCCCGTCGGGGCGTTCGCGCTGATGTAGAAGCCGATCGGACTGGTCAGCGGATAATTGAGCGGCAGCAAGATGAGAAGATCGGTGCGGATGCCGCCCGGTAGGGTCTGGCCTTGCAGGCGCAGCCGCCACCCCTCGGGGCTGACCCGCGGGGCCATGACACCGCCGAACCCGGACCGCTGCAATTCGGCGACCTCCTTCCGAAGCTGCTCCGGTAGGGCGGCGGCGCGAGGCTCATGTGCAACTACCGGGGCCGTGACCCTCACGTCAGGCTGCCCCCACCAGGCGGCTTTGGTGATGCGCGGGCCGAGATTGAAGCTGTCACCAGGCTTCACATCCAGTTCGGCTTGGCCGCGGTTGACCGGCTTGCCGATGCGGACGCCGTTCTCCCGGGTCGAATGGTAGATCTCTTCACCGCTCTCGGGCTTGAGCAGGGAGTCCAACTCTTGCTTGGTGACCCGCGCATAGCGTTTCGCGCGGACGTTGAACCCGAAATCGTCCTTCATCAGGGCGCCGTTGGCCGAGGAGTGGTATTGGGTGCGGTTGTGGTTCATGGTTTTCATGGGGTGATTCATGGGGTCGAGTGTTGTTGGTGGACTGAAGGTCATTTTGCCGCCGCTCGCTCGAGGTCAATGTCGGTCTTGATTCGCTCGAACAGCTCATCCAAGGAAATGATGGTGAAGGCAACGCGCTTCAGATCGTTGGCCAGGGAGTTGGTCGTCGCTACCACTTCGGTGCGGATGCCCTCCTTGCGCAGCTCCCAGAGCATGGGCGCGTAGTCGCCGTCGGCCCCGACGAACACCAAGAAATCTGGGCGGAGCCTGAGACAGGTGGAGAGCGTCGAGATCATGAGCCGCTGGTCGTCAGAATGCTTCACGCCGACCGACTGGCTGCGCTTGTCCGGGCACACAAGAACGTGGCAGCCCCTCATCTCAAGCGCATACTGCATGTTCTTCACGCGCGTCGATTCCGTGGCCACCGCCTCGGGGGAGTCGTTCTCGGGAACCTTCTCGATGATGGTGATGAAACTCTCGAGCACATCCACGTCATCACCACTCTTGACGATGTCGCGGAAGGCGGGGATCGGGAAGTGTTCGAACCCGGCGTCTCGGGCGGCGTGGTGGGCGTAGGCTCCGTCGATGGCGATGATTTTCTTGATCATTTTCTGGTGGTGTTGGTTGTTTGGTTTCGAGTTTGCGCTTTTGTCTTCACTCACTCCTAAGAGGGGCCGCCCGCAAATTTCCGGCCGCCTCGCGAACTTTCTCCCGAGGCAGGCAACTTCTCGAACATGAGCGGTCCCCATGAGCGCCTGGCTGGCGACCATCTGGTCCACCACCGCACTGCGCGCACTCGTCCACAGCCGACCAGAATGTTGTGATGCGGCCCAGAAGCGCGTGCTTCTGGGTAGACTTTGAAATCGCAGGACTGCCACCGTGGATCTCGCGTCGTCCAAATCTTCCGCTCGCCGCTTGACCGTTCGGTTTCCCATTGCTCCATTTGAGAAGCCACGCGCTCCGTTTTCCGGTAACCCTATTCGTTCCCATGGCTCGCCGCTTCTGGTATGCTCTACTGTTGGCGCCCAGCTTCCACTGAAAGCCTAGCCGACGATCAAGCTCACCCGAGGCCATTCGCCAGCGGTTGCAGGGTGCCGCAAGCTTTCAGGAAGATGGATTAGCCGGAATCCATAAACGATCCGTGCTTAAGGAAGGCGAGAGTTTATGGCCGCAAAGCATTCTCACGACATCGTCTGGACCGAGAGCGCTCGCAAACGCATGCGGGCCGCCAGCGTGATCGATCCCGCCTATTGCGCGCCTGCGGCCTCATCTTGTTCGGCGCAAAAACGACAGCCGAACGTGGAAGGCGAGTCGGCGCAGTCCTCGCACTTTCAGGGGAACACGAATTCAGCAGTTCCTCCCATGCGCTTGATTAACCCGGGAAACGGCATCTTCCGGGGGCGAGCACTGTTCGCCCAATATCTCTTCGCCGGCTGTCTCGTTGTAGCGGCCCTCGTTCTTCTCCCCCGCAACTGGCCAAAGCCGCATCGAAGCCCCACGACCAGATCGGACGGGGTGGTTGCACCTCAACAACCACAGATCCTCCCGGCGGAGCCAACGTCTGTCCAAGTCAACGATACGTCCACCGCCACCCAACCGGAACGGCGGGCGCTGCTCCCAAGTCATGCTGGCTTTACGCCCGTGCCGAGGAATCCCCCACTCGTCGTCAGCACGCCGACCAGCTCCCCGGAACCGGCGCATGGCGAGGAACATCGCGAGCCAACTCCCGTCGCGGAGCCTGTGGTCGTCGCAACGGCAGACTTCAGCCGAGCTCATACTCCGGACTCACTCGATCAGGAGCGCCCGGCCAGAATTCTGCCCCACCCGCCCGAGCTTGATGCCGGCGCGATGGCTCAGAACTCCTACGCTCGCTCCAAAAAAACTGTGCCTGCTGAAGTCCGCACCAGCGACATGGAGTTCAGGCTCAACCAAGCGGCGTCGGAATTGGCAGCGCTTGGAAGTCGTCTGGAACAAGCTCGCAAGAATACCGCCACCGAAGAAACGCGCCGGAATTCAGCCAGGGCCGATTCGAAAAAGTTCGGCGCTGACATCGCTGCCGCCCGCACACAGCTAAACGTGGTCGTGGTCAAGCAAGGCGAACCGACCCACGAAATTGCGCTTTCAAACCATGGTTTTCAAGAGCTCACGGAGCCGAACTCCGTCACAGTAAATCCAAGCCCCGCCCCGCCCGGACTCCGTGCCTTGGCCATCAACTCGGTGGCGACGCGGACCATGACGTCGTCGAGTTCCCAACTTGCCTCGCCGCCGGTTCTTCCCTTGCAGGCAAAAACGCCGCGCCTCACGAGCCGGAACGAATCCCAGCCCGTGATGGGCAATCAGCGAGGCTATCCACCAGGGAGTGAACGGACTCTGAGATTGCCCGTTCTGCCGCCTCCCGGACAATTTGAGCCTGACTTGACTGGTGGTGCCTCAAGCACCCGGTCGTCCAACCTCGCGGATGAAAAGCAGAGGGCGACCGAGCCGCCGCAATTCCGAATGCCAACCTTGCCAAATCCACCGCCTATTCTCTGATTCTTTATCGGCATCGTCGCAAGGGCAGCGTGGCCGCTAAGGTTTTTCTTCGCCTGCCGCCATGCCGCCATTTCCCCCCCCCAAATTGCTTGATGGCAGTGCATCTGGTGTGACAGCATCACGCCACAGCGTGCCTACGGAAATGCCATCGCCAGATCATGAACGTTGACAGTCTGATTGCAGACTGCGGGGATTACTCGCTCGGCACACTCTGGTGGGTGGAAAATTCCCTCTGGCGAGAGGTCCTGCAGGAGGCCCGAGTCGCAGGTGAAGGCAGTCACCCTGGTCTGTCGTTGCTGAAAGGGAGCACCCGCTTCTCGTTGGAAGCCGTTCCCATGCTCTTTGGCACGAGCAAACCACCACAGTGGGAACAGAAAGAGGGCGACTTTTTTTTGGTCGATGGGGTCAGCAGAAAAGTTAAGCCAACTTACTTCGGGAAACTCCCGCTCAGTGAACTGAGAATGGATGAGTTTGCCTCATACGGCGTAGGACCCGCGAACCTTACCGCTACCAAGCGCATCGACGAATCGACGGAAACAGATTGGATTCAGGAACTGATGGACGATTTCCTGAGCGAATTCGAGAAGCCAAGGATTTGGGCAAACAGCCACAAGAGGCGGCTTACTCAGGCGGAACTTGATGTTTTGATAGCGTGGATGGGGCGGCAGAACCTCTAGCTATGAGCGACCCCACGTTGCCACAATTGTTGCAGTGGTTTGACCTGTGCGCGCTGCAGAATTGCGACTCTGCGACGCAGACCTCACTGAGCGAATGGGGTGGGCCGATTTTCTTGAACCAAGTTCGGCGGGTCTACCCCAGAAGTGAACTGTTGAAGTTGAGCCGCTTCGAAGCATGGTGCGCGTTTGAGGCCATCTGCCACGAAAAGGCCAAAGGCGAGGGTGCCACGGGTATCGCATGGAAGAAGCACCTTCTTCGATGCGCGCAGGCGGGGGGCATGGAGGAAGACGCTCAGCGCGTCATCCTTTTGAAAATGCTTTGCATCCGGCTACAGTGGGAGGCGACAGCAATTGCGAGTAAAGAGCGGCGACTGCGCGAAGGATCCGGGGGCGTCACCATCATGGCTCTTGATGAACCTGTGTCCGACGATAAGGACTCGCCGACCTTCGGACAACTGTATGGTGGTGCCGATCATGACAGCCCAGATCCGGCGACTGAAGCCGAAGAAACGGAGCTGGATCAAATCGCACGCGCCGAGGCGATTGAGTGGTTCAATGACAAAATGACATCGCGGGAGAAACTTGCACTCGGATGTAAACACGCCGGGAGGCCACTCACCGACAAGGTTGTGCTCGCCGAGGCTGATGTAGGAAAATCGGTGTTTTTCGATTGTCTACTAAATTTTGTGCGTCGCTTCGCCGAATCACTCCAAGAAAAATACGTTCGTATTGATCCGCAAACCGACCTGAGAACCGTCCGCGAATTTGTAACGCGAGCGCTCAGAGAGTTGGGCCGCTTGTGCGAAGCTGTGCTTCCCCCCGAAGACCTTCAAGGGGCGGAACTTGGAAAAGTTGAACAGGCAACATCCGTCCCGCAACCGGAAAACCCGCGAGATGGCAGCTTATAGGGAAGGACGACGTATGCCGAAACTGCCTACATTGAACTGGAAGCCTGCTCCGCCTGGAGGAGCTGAACGATTGGCGCATTGGCTTGAACTCTGGCGGCTGGAGCAGGATTTACGCAGGGAAAACCCTGATTATGCTGCGGCGTTCAAACCAAATCCGAGGGACAAATGGGCTTCGGAGGGGAAGCTTGTCTATTTGGCGACGCGGCATCCATTCAAGGACAAGACCGATCACCCGTTCGATGAAGCACTGAAAATCGGCCAAATTCGGCTTCTGGACCCGCGAATGTTCGCGGAAGTCCGGCGCGCGCGCTACGTCGCCGTGATCGCTGGATGGGGTGATGACGCTTATCTTGCAGCCCCTTTCGGTCCGTTCGAAGTTCCTGCCACCACCACGGAATGGATTACTGGAATACCCACTTCCGCCTTGAGCGTGTTGTGCCTTTGGAACACGCGCACCCTGCCTTCCGCGATTCTCAAGCGAAGTTGGCTCGTGGGCGAGTTGTCACTTGAACAACTTGCTGACGCTTGGGCGGTTTTCCGTCATGCAATGACCGGAGTCGAACTCGATGATCGATTGTTGGCGCTGGTCGGTTGCTCAATTACACATCCGCGTGACCCACGTCGGCTGTATCAAGCCGAGGAGCTTGGTTTTTTTGCCTTCCACGGAAGCGAGCAAAATCTTCCACCCAATGATTCGGTGGACGTGATTCACGATCCAGAGGACGTGATTCACGATCCAGAGGACGTGATTCTCCACAGACGTTCGACACAACTGGCCTCTCTCTCGCCTCCGTCGCCTCCGTCCAGAAATATTTCTGCACCCCCGAGCTGGAATGGTCGAGAAAACATGCCGGCAGACTTCCGTAAATTCATCGCTTCGGCTCAGAATCTCCCGGAAGAACAAAGCCTCTCCGCGCACACTGCTTCAGGCAAACGCTACGCGCTACGTTGGATAGTCAAGGGTCGGGGTGTTTCTTTGTTGATTTCTCAGACCAGTGTTCCGACCAGAATGAGAGTGAGTGTGGGGGATAACCTGACAGCTAGACCTTCCGAATCGCTGGATGGTTCCACGCTCATTTCGACCACAGGCGAGAAGATTCTCACAGTAAAGGGCGCAGAGGCCGAGACGGATACCGCCAGCCTTCGAGACCGATTCATTCTGTTTTCCAAGGAAGGGATACCGTTGGAGCTGGAAGAAGTGCTGCAGTAACAGAATATGCTTTCGTCACATGAAGGATCCATGGGAACTGCGGACCAAGTTCACGGAGCACCCAGCGTTCGTCGCCTGTCTCACTGACCCTGAGTTGTGCCAGCTTTGCACTTTTTTTTCGGACGACGCTGCCAACGAAGCGCATGAGCTCGCGGCCGAGCTATGGGTCCGTCTCTGGCTTTACAAAAGATGCCCACAATCCATCGAGGATGCCATCTCAGCGGCTCGAAAACTGGGCAGAAGCGGCTTTAGCCCAGCGTTTTGTGCTCGGTTCAGCGCTGAATTGCATCCGCTGCGGAATGAGGATCATGGGAAGCCGTTGCCTGACAGTGGCCCTCTCGCCGTCGAGGAAACCCGTATCTGGGGCATTCTCGTCAATCGAGTGCGGACATTTCTCGAAGCCGATGGATTGATTGCCCTGATCCCACCTTCTGCGGGCGCTCACGACGGCGTCGCGGTGCCGTTTCACTTCGCCTCAGGACGAGATCACCCTTGCTCTTATCGTGGGATGAAAGGTTCCGGAGAGCAGATGAAAGATTGGTCCCAAGTGATCGAGCAACTTGGAAGACACGGACCGATCGCCGTGGGCTGCGCCGTTGAAATTGATATCACATTCCCAACTGAGCTTCCTTTGCAAGGTGCCAGTCTTGGTTTGGCTGTTGCACTAGCTTGGGTGCGCCGTCAAGCACGCGATCTCCCCCTGTTCTCGCCCTTAGCACTCCTTGCGACTGGAGAGATCATTAACGATCGGGTAATGGCTGTCGGTGGAACAGGGGAGAGAATCAGCGATCCCAACGGTGGCCCTAAAGGGCAATTGGCGCTCCGCCTCGGTGTGCAGCTTTTCGTAAGCGTAGATATTACTGAAAGTTTTCGCTCAACCACGGACATGCTTGTGCGCTCTTTTACTACAGGCGAGGCTTGGAGTGGCGTGCTCTCCAAGTGTGTCAACGCATTAAGGGGATTAGGTCTCAACGATTCACCTCGGCACCTGCTGCGTGTGGAGGCGGAAGACACTCGACCATTTTCCGAAGCAACCGCTACTTTGAATCGTCCGGAGCTCGAAGCGCGCTGGCGACGGATAGGTCGATTGCAGCGGCACCTGCGGAAGGCTCTGGAGTTCGACCGTCTTGAAAAAACGCACATCTCGCGCCGTGCGATTGCGCAACGGCTAGGATTCAAGCCATCGGGCAGCCGGGACGGGATGCTGCTTGTGAGCGCGCCTATGGATCACGGGACGAGCGCGCTCCTGCCCCATCGCCACAGCAAGGGAGCTGATGGCGGCTTGCGGACAAATCTGGCAATCCGGTGGGGATTGTGCCGAAGATCCGGTGTTGTTATCATTCATGGCGGAGAGTTTGACCGCGTGTTTTTTTCCTTTGTCGAAGCGGAGGACCTGTTACAGGAAGCGACATGGAAAGCAAAACGGGCCGAAATGTTTCCGCCCCGCGTTTGGCTCAAGGTCGAGGACTTGCCTTCAGCGAAGGCAAACAAGGGTGCGTGGCTGGCAGCGTTATCCGAACTTCACACGGATTCTGCGGAAGAATGGGGACGCCTTGAATCAGATGATGGCAGTCTCGGCGTAGTGTTCCGACCGGATGCCGCAGTTGCCACGCCGCAAGGCATGCGGGAGCTGATCTCCTCGATCGCCAGCTTGGTAAATGAAACCATGTGCCTTGAACCTCTGCTCGTCATCCACACTGACAGCAGGGCAACTGCGACATCACTCGCGACCCAATTGTCCCCGCTGATTGATTCTGTGGTCGACCTGCGTTGCGAAGTTTTGGAGATGCTGTCGGAGTTCAGTCAATCGCAATCTGCTCCGGCGAGCGTATCATCCTGGAAACCACCCTCTCTGCCTGGGCACGCTCTGTTGCGCTTTTGTCGCCAACTTGATCCCGACGGAAACTGTATGCGCCGTCAGGAATTAAGGGAATTGCATGCGGCGCTTGGTCGGTTCGATCGCACAGGGTTTGCGTTGGAGAGCGATGCAACTGACTCACTCCCTCATGTTGAGGACATCGTAACTGATCTCGCACTGATTGAAGGAAACGAAGTCGAAGCAGTCCGATCACTTCTGCGTGTGACCAAGAACCACAGAGCGCTGAAAGCATTGATGCCCGCTCTGGTGAAGGCAATGGCATCCAGGGAACCCAAAATGCGCGAAGCTGCACTTGAGGCGGCGGTTCCCAATCTTGAGTTAGTTGATGCTTGGCTAGCTGGACTGACGGCCAGCACGCGCCTAGGCCTACCGCGTTGGTGGGTAAATGCAAATCCAGCTCATCTAGAATCGGTCTTGGCCGCTTTAATCCGTCAAGCCAAGCAAGGAGACCCAGAGGCGCGACAGATAGCTGAAGCGTGGTTGCCAATAGTGAATCCGTGGTTACGGGAGACGGCCAAGTTTGTTCTCGAAAATACTGGCGACGTCGAATCATATTTCTGTCAACCTGCCCAAAGTGGAAAGTCACTGCTCTTTTTGATGGAATGTGAACCAGAAATTCAGGTTCCGATTGATAAAGTGTCACCACTTTACTACCTCCGGCCGGAATTTTGGCAAATGATTCAACGACTACCAGTAACGATAGAACTGGTCCGAAGATTTGTCTTTTTAGACCCGAAGTATCGGGCAGTGATTGGATTATGTTCGGCGGGTGATTGGGCTACCCTCACAAGTAAGCACACGTTGCTCCAGGCTTTTATTTGGCGCGGGTGTCCCTATCCCGGGAAACTACTGGAAAATCTATGATAGCTGACTGGTATTTTCTGAACTGTCTGCATTTTCCGCCCAAGCGCGCTGCTTGCATTCTGTGCATTTTTGAAGCAATTGACGCGGCGCATCCGGATGTGATTCTGGCTGTATTGGCCGTGCAAGAACTCCAGAAGGCTGAGGTCGCAGTCCAGATCTACGCAGTGCCGAAGCTGACCAAGCTGCTACGCCGGGTTTCAGTTGACAGCGCAAGACTCAGGGAAGTGGTGCTCAACTTTCTCCTCAGGCTGACAGAGGAAGCAGAGGATTCAGTGCAGCAGCGGTTGGAAGATTTTGTCAGGCTTTCCATTACTCAAATGGACGGCAGCAGTGGAGTGAAAGAGGCTATTGAACTGGCCAGACGCATTGCGCCGTCGTCATCTGCCACGGCGAATGCTCCATATCTAGATCTGAACGAGCGACTGGTTGAGACGTTCCTGCTGGCCGGACTAGAGGCACTGGCGTTAACACCGGGCGGTGAAGCCTTGACCGCAATTGAAGGTATCCTTAACGAAGGGGCGGGCAGCCTCGCGGGATTAGTCGACTCCGCACTGGAAGGGAGCCTTGGCCGATTAGCTTTTTTGCAGGCATTGGGCCTTCAGTTTGAAATCCGCGCATTGAGTTCTCAGGATCAGCCGGTGTGGGCGGACACGAGCCCGCTCGTGAAATTGAAAGGAGCGTTACCACTCGACGAGCCTGATCTCGTTCAGGTTGCAGTAAGGATTGTGCTGTCGGGCAATTCTGATTGTTCGATGGAGATGCTGCATCTGAAGGCGTTTCGTCGACTAAGGCGATCTCTTCGAGCTCGTCCGCGGAAGGGCCAAGTCAGTATTCGGAAGCAGGTGGCGGCGCATTTAGGGCTGGATGAGGAACTAAAACCTGTCCTTCAAATTGTCCTTTGGCAAGTGGCCCTGGCGAGCTTCATGACCGAGCGGTGCCCAGCAAAACTGGTGGAGGGCACCGCATCCTGGTGGTGCCAAGCGCCAACTACTCCACCGGATTGGCCGATGCCTGTAAATCCCGGGGAGTGGGAGCAACATACTGAATCATGGTTTGGCTGTCTGTCGGAATTGGTGACGTTGCGCGTTCCCAACGTGCCTGAGCGCAGAGCATTTTACCTGGTTCGAAAAAATACTAACACATTGCAATCAGCGGGAAACAACGGTCAGACGATTTTTGAAAGGGAAGTTTTACCCCTGCTGCTTTCACCGTGGTCCGAACCGCGACAAGAACCACTGCAACGAAGCGGTTGGAGGCCGGAACCCACCCAGCGAGAGGACTTCCACGGTGGAAACTTGTTACACAATCTCAACACTCTGCGGCTGTGTTGTGCGACATGCCAGGCCTTGCGCGTTCTGGCTGATTTCCAAGTTGGTGAAGCAGGGCGCGATAATCTTCTCAAGGTGATGGCGTTCTTCGACCATGCCATAAAGCCTTACCGCCAATGGCTAATAGATGCATGGACGCATGATGTGCCGCCGCCGAGAAGTGACTCGAAGCGAATTCCGTTGGAACTGACATCTATGGTGTTGTTTGTTCGACAGCAGTTATTGGCAGCGATAAAAGGATTCCGTCGCGGTGCGTCTCCAGCCGCTTTCTCCTCGTTATCAAAGGAACGAACCGACTGGTATGAAGATGTTCTCGTCCGTTGGGTTCAAGACGTTTCTGGATTCGAAGGCGTCGCTCCCAATGCAAGCGAATGGCTGAGGGAGTTCAAGAACTTTGGGCCATTGGTCGCTGCAGGAAGGAACGCCGCACAACAAACCGCCGTAATTCTATTGCGGCTTTTTGCTCCCCAGTTAGTTGCCCCGGGAGTCCGGCCACCAACGTGGCAGCAAAAGTGCCGTAACAAACTACTAAACAAGGAAGACAAGCTGCTGGTTTCCAACCGCCAAATACTCGCAGATCCACTGGAGCACTGGGAAGACTGGGACGGCTATTCTCATCTTATGGCGGAACCAGCACCTCAACTTGGAGCCCTGCCACCAGATGTCGCCAACGCCGTTACCACTCTGCAACTAACCACGGCGGTGGAGCGCCTGTTGGGTCGGTTTGGGGAGAGTGAAAAATCGGAGTCCGCGCGCAACAGATGGATTGATGATCTGGCGACGATGCTTACTCGCGTTACCGAGCCAGGTCATGTTGATCGCCTTGTGATGGTTCGCCTGGTCGCATTGGTGTCAACCCCGGCGCTCCGTGGGAGAGCGGAAACGAGGCTTGCTGTAGTGAGGCTGCTGGTGGAGCAGGCCGGTTCCACTGCATTGCTGCTATTGGTGCGCCAGTTGCTCGAGACGCCGGTGGACGAGCGTGCTGTTCTCATTTGGCCGAAATTACAAATTGCGGCTCTGCGTGGCTTGTGGGCGAAGGCGAAATTGAGAGCCGGTGAGAACGCTTCTCCGCAAGATCCGACCCATTTGCTCCAAGCTGTGAAAGAAGTGCAGTGCTTGGAGCGGTTGACCCAACTGCTTCTGGTTGGTCCAACCCAGGGTTTGGACGAGGCAGAAACAGCACAATTGCGTGAAGAATTCCTGCGGTTGGAGCGTGAGCAAGTGCGCACCGTCGGAAGGAGGTGGTTCCGGGGGATTCACGATCCGGATCAAGGTAGGCTCCTAGTTGAAAGTGAGCCGGATGTAGCTTTGGAAGATTGGATGGTAAAGCAAGCCGTGCAAGACCCCGACACAGGGGACTTTGCTCTCATGTTCGACATACGCGGCATTCCGCAGTGCCCACGAAACCCTGGTGAGCCACGGCTGGCATTTCTCGCGGGCCGTGACACCCGAGGATTGGGCGCGGTTTTGGACCTGCACGGAAACTGGCATCAGGGTATCGATACGATTGCCCTGCTTGACGAAATTCCGGGGCAACCCGTCTTGCTAGCCCCAATCGAGAAGAAGATGGAATTCCTCGCAGCAAGATTGCAGATCGGCGATATGGCAGATGTCGAGGTGTCCAGGCGAATCGAGCGGAATAGTCTCGGGGAATGCTTGAGGATAGAACCCTGTGTTAAAGGCACCTTGCCCTCAGTCTCACTTGACCTCCGTTTATGGGATGCTGATTTGTCGCGCGGATTTTGGGAGAAAAACCCTCCGACTCGAAAAGTCCCGGCAGTTTACAATGGCGACGGAGCATGGGTTCCACTGACGCATGGACTTGCAGCATTTCTTTGCCGAGGACCAAGAGGCGGCGCAACACCGCGAGCCACGCTTACGTTCCTAAGCCAGACGGTTGGGAATGACGGTTCAGAGCGTTGGTTGTTCGCTGGCGATCCCGGAGAGTTGTTTGAATTCAGCGCTGACGAATTCACCGATGCGGCGGCGCAGGCAATCCGAGCGGAAGTGAAAGCTATCGGCGAACAATTTCCGTGCGCAGGACTGTTGGTCAGCGTAGGAGCAATTCGTGACGAGGATCGAGTGCGGCTTGTTCTGATGAAGGAGCCGTGGTCGCCATGTCTGCATCCGCAGCTAGTCTGTCCGTTTGACCGGCGAAATCTCGATTGGCGTCAATTGTTCAAACCAGGCGATCAGGTGCGAGCAGAATACGATCAGACACTTAAGCACTGGTTTGTTCGTGCCGAAATAGGTGGCGGCTTTCCTGATCACATTCGTGTCCATTGGACGTCAGGAAGGCAACCGGACCCCCAATTGGAGTGGATTACAGGCATTCTCGGCGTCTGGAACGATTCAGATCAGAGGAGCGGCTGGGTGTTTGCAAAAGTGGCCAGCAACTCGTTGGATCTGTCAGATTTGCGTGGCCTCTTTGACAGTCTTTCACATTTAAAAAAGAGTGACGTCAGACAGTTGAGTGAACCATTGTATAGGGAGATTGGCGAGCAGGCTGAAATCTCTTGTTTCACGACCGAGAAGCTCCTGGTGAGTGTGCGATTGGATTCAATCACACTCCTTCCTATCAGCGAGGTTGCGGATGCGTGGGTGAGGGGGAGAAAGCTGGCGATTGAGCATATGGAGTGGCAACGAGAGGAAATGGTCCGACTGACGTTTGCGGATGATGCCCCTCCGCAATTAAGCGAAGGTTGGAACATTGGTGTTCTTGTGGTCACCCCCAAGAATGATGTTAGCGGCCTCTGCAAGGTTTTGTTAAATCAAGGACGGGATCTCTGTAGCATCCGCATTGAAGGAAGAAGTAAGCTCGGGCCGTTGAAGCTCGGCAGTCGTCTGCGCGTGGAAATCAAGCAGGGGCTAGTTCGGAACGCAACCGTGCAAAAATTTTGGATTCATGCAGGGGCGCTCTGGAAGATGGAAACAATGGCCACACCACAACACGAAGCCATTTTCGTGGGGAGATGTTCATGGAACAATGCCATAGTTTTCGCCAGTGAATCCTTAACCCGGCCTGGGGTCTTGCAATTGACCCCTTCGGATGGAGTAGAGCCAACGCTTTTCGCTCGCTGGGATGCGAGAGCTGGCACATGGAAACCAGGTCTGCTCGAGGCGATTTGGCCTGCCAACGATCTCGCTGAAAGCAGGCATTACAGAAATGTGGATGGAAAGCATCTTACTCCAGTTCGGCTGGCGCCTCGCACGCCCAGTTGGAAAAGGGATCCAAGACTAAAGGACACGAGTCTGGCTGGACTATGCAATAGTGCTTTGGATGCCCAAGCTTGCAGGGTGCTAAGGACACAGTTGAGGGTTGAGAAGGCGGCTGGCAATGAGGCCTCTGTCTGGAGGATTTTTGACGTGGATGCACAGCTGGCGAATAGGCCAGAAGTTGAGCTGACTCAAATCGGATTGCCGGAGCATTTGGTGCTTCTGGCCCAGAGTGAACCCGTCCAAAGCTGCTGGGTAGATTCCAAACGGAATGATTGTCAGCTTGCAGCCTTGCAACGTGCCGGTTTTGACAAAAGGCAATCAACCCTTCCTATTGCCAAGCATGGAGGGCCTTGGGTAACAGTCAGGAAGACCGCTTACTCACAGAAAGGAAATGGTTATCTCGAGAGAGTTGACGGTCAATGGACGATTGATTTTCGCCGGGTCAAACCGCTGTCTGCTGAAGAATACCGAGCTCTGCTGGGAGCGACACCCACCGAACCTCCCTCCGAAGAACCGATACTCGCAAACCTTTATTTTGTTGGACCGATAAATGACCCCGGTCAGGAGGAGCAGCCATACGTCTGGCGCTTTGAAGCAGGGTATGGATTGTCAGTCATTATCCCTGAAAACCACCTCCTGGTGCAAGGACGGTCGTTCAATCTACGTCATTTGCTTTTTCACGGTGATAGGATCAAGGAGTTCAAGTTCGTGAAGATCATTGACGAGCAAAACGGCTCATCACATTGGGGAATCGACATAAAGGATGTGGCCATTGATCCGGCACCGGCGACCGTTCTCTACCGACAAGCAAAGAAGTTCAAGGTTGTGCACTTGTTGGGCGTGCGTGCTGAACCGGGGGCGGTTTTGGAGATTGTATCGATCAGAGGCTGTGAGGAAAACCGGATTAGCGGCGCGGAAGAACAATTTATCGTGCCACAGGCCCGCCTCGATTCGGAGTCGGTCGTTCGTCTGCAATCCCGATTCGGCCGACCTCAGACACAGGAAGGCTCAGGATCGGACGGTGGAGAGAAGGTGATCTATGGAAGAATGAACGTAAAGGCCTTCGAACTGAGCTTCGGATTCGATGTGGAATTTGAACATCTTTCTCTTACCAACGCCGATCAGCCCGGGTTGCGTGGCGGAGAACTGCTGCTCTTGGAGGCGGTGAGACTGGAGCCGAGGAGAAACGATGTGTTCCTTTACCTCGATGACCTGGCGCACCAACCGGGGGACGCCTTGACGGTCATTGTTCCACGCCGCAGATTTTCCCAACGGGAATCGTTGCTGCGCCGCATAAATGAAGAAAAGGGAGAGTTTGAAAGCGAGGTGCGCTTTCACATATTCGCAGTTCGGCTGGATGCGTCCTTCGCTAAAACTGGCACCCCGAGAGGTTCACTACTTCAAGACATTCCCGATCGGAGGACTCAGGCGCTTCTGAATCATGTGCAGGCAACAGGAGAACCCGTCTTTGCCGTGGTTGTTGGCTTGCGAGAACCGCGCAAGCAGGAGATGCCAGGCGTGAGCGCCATTCGACTCGAGCATCGGCCCGGCATTTTTTTTAGTCTTACGGCATCCGATTGCAGTGGGGGAATTTTGCCAAACCTCGCCAAGGGAACACTGGTGCATATTCGCCTGATTGAAGAGAGATTTCAACTTCTGGTTTGCAGTTATGGTGATAGTGCGTATTTCAAAGCTGGTCCACGTGTCGTGGTGGCACTACCACTGCCAGCATTGCTGAATAACAAGGAAGCAGCAAGCGAAGCAGGCGCGCAAGGGAGCCCCTGGTGGGACGAAAGAGAAGGGGGGTTCCGTGGGTTTACCTTGGGTGATTTTCCTGGCACATTATGCATGGCCAAGAAGATGGACCGTGATGGTCGCCTTCACGCTCCGGACTCAGCGGCAATGTTGGATTTGATGGGACGGAGGCATCCAAAGCTAGCTATGGTTCTCTACGACCGGGACCGAGGCCCCGTTCTAATTCCTGAGGTTGGTTCATTCGTTGTTGGGGCGATAGACCTGAGCAACAAGGAGGCACCAGAACCGTTCCTGGACTCTCGAATGCAACCTCGAACGCAGTTGGTTTGGATGGCGCTAACCTTCTCCGATGCGCCTGTGTCTCAAATCGTCAGACGGTTTCGAGACCGTAAATGGCGTTACCATGACGATACCACGGGAGGATGGAACGACGGGATCGTGGTTGACGATGAAGAAACCGGAGATCATACGATGAGCCGAGGACCGTTGCTTTTCACCCAATCCGAATCTGGGTTCCGGCTTCGATATCCTGGCGAATTACTAATCGCACGGGCTATTCCTGTGGGTGATTTGCTTGAGGCTTTCGGCCGGAATTGCTTGCGCGTTTCAATCGCTGGAGTGGCAATGATCGGCCGCCAAGGAGGCCTCTATGTGGAATTCTTACCCGGCCGAATTCTTCACTTACCCGGCGCCTTGTTCTTCTGGCGATCGAAGACCGGGCGCGTGCCCCTCGCCCGGCTTGATTGGCGACATTTTGGGGAAGGTGACGAGATTTCCATCCGCGTGGACGAAGGGGCCGTGCTCGCTCCTGACTACTTGGACCTAGAGGAATGGCATCCTGGTCCTCGATCCTGCTTTGGCCATGATCGAGTCCTGCTTCCCGTGGTTAGATTTGATGCGGAATCAGGTGGCCTTCAACTCGGAGGAGGAGCATTCCAACTCACGGTGCCTTGCACAAAGCAGCCAAGCCGGTCAACTGTTTGGCTTAATTCGGACAATCGGCTGGCGGATTTCAACTCCCAAGTGCAAGCGCCCAAACGTGGAGACTGTTGCCTGCTGGGAGTTGATCCTGTTTCTGGTGACGTCATAGTCCTTGGACTTCCTGGATTTAGAGCAATGCCAGACCGCGCGAGTGACAGTGCGCCGGCCGCACTATGGCACGGATGGGAGTCGGTGGTCTTTCACTCTGCTTCACCCGGCCAGATGCCTGCTGTTAATTGGGACCGCTTACACGAGGGTATCCGCGCTCTAGGAGGCGTTATCCCGGCGACGGTTGAGGGAGTTAACTGTGACAGCAAATACTTGTATTTTTCTCTGCGTCATCAGACGTGTGATGTGGCGCGTGACCATATCGCAGTGGCTACAGTATTAGGTTACCTGCCAGATTCCCTAGATAAGGGAGAGCGAGCAACTGATCAAATCCTTCTCCGAGTTGGAGGTGGTATTGCTCTGGTTAATTTTGACGAAGTTGTCTCGGGTGTGCCGACACCTTTCCGAAGCAGCGTCGCTGCCAGACTGGCTGAGGAGCGTATTTGGGTGTGGCTGGCGACTAATGCTGTTGGGACCTTATCTGTTGGTCTGCAACCGGACGTGACCTCAGAATTGTCGATTACGCCACTCATCGTTGTCGAAAAGAATGCTAATTACGACGACCAGTGGGGTATGGTAGTTCGCAGCGATGTTAGCCAGAAGCTTTATTGGGTTCCGGACACCGATGCTAGCTGGATAAAGATTTCGACGAGCGAAGCCCGGGAGCATTTTATTCAGAGGCATCGGAATAGATCGTTTTGTGCGCGCAAGATTGTTGCGGGGGAGGGAACATTTCTTTCCATTGTAGAGGGGCGTGCAGTGATTAAAGAAAGCGAAGGACTGCGCACGGGGTGCGAGTTGAGTGTGTTAGTTCGTCAACCTGTGGGACTGCAGAATGCGGAGGCGGGATTGCGCAAGTGGTTGGCAGAATCTGCAACCGCAGGTCTGCTTGTGCTGCTGGAGACGCCTGTAGAGGACGAGCCCGCAATGCTCAATGCAATAAGCACTAAGATTGCGATCCGGACTGAGATTGTCTACGTGAGGCGGGGGCGACGCGAAGCAAGACAATGGCGCGTCGCCACGGTTCCGACCGGAAAACGTGTCTATCGGCTGGCATTACCGTCTCATTTTACACAACTTGCGCCTAAGGGAACCGATTCGTCTTGGGACAACACCCTCTGCTTATGGCTGGCCGAAGCGGATCAGCAGCCTTGGGATGAAAGACGCCTTGCCCAGTCTCCTGAGGAACCGTCCGAACGTCGCCTATTTCACGCGGCGGTGCTGTCTGAAACGCGACCGGGAAGCGACGTGGTTTGGAATGCCGCAAGGGAAGTTCTCGATTTGCTCCGAAAGGGGGAGGAAGTTCCCCTAATTGTGGCGCTCCTGGCCTTGAAGATACTCGTTGATCAACTATTGGCGTTGAGAAAAGATAAGATGCACTTACAAAATCGACTTCTACACACTGTGGATTTGGTCGGACGTCGGGCCGTGTGTAGTTTGCATACTGAAGCGTTGGAGCACGCACTTCAAAGTCATGACTTTAGTTCCTCAGTAGAAGCTAAAAGAATTTGGAATCGAGTAAGGCATATTCTAGAAAGGCCGCTGGACGCAAGTCAGATGCTTCGCCTTAGGAACTTGCTGCAATTTGCAATGATTGCAGACGACGATCTGACGCGGTCGTTATCGTTTTCTATTTACATAGCCACGGGAAGGATTCCAGAGCAGGGCCTTGGGAGCGATTATTGCGCTGAAGTGTTGACTCGGTTGATTGGTTGGCATCGGATATTTTCCCAATTCCATCAGGACGCAGATCTTCCTCCGCAGGCTATTCTTCAGTTCAAAGAGGAGTTGAGAATTGTGCTGCAGCAAGTAAGGAATAGTGCCATTGGCATTGTGCTCCTTGCGCCTCTTCCACCGATTACCTTTTCTGCTCGGGACTGAACCGCGGTCGCTTTCTGAACGTAGGGCTGCCTGCGAGAACAGTGCCAGCCAACGAACGCTAGGATGAAGCGTGTCCTTTCGTTAGTTCCACGGGCACGACGTAAGCGTCACGCGGAGCACCGCTTGACAAGGATGGCGGAAGCATCAGAGACGTCGTAGCAGAGGTGCTATGACATTTATGCAGCGCGCTGTTGAAGCGGTCGAGCGGAGTGAGCCTTGGCCCAGGCGGCCGGGGTGACTTCGGGGATTTGCCGGTTGGTCATCCGGGGCAGGCGCGTGAGGACTTCGCGGAGGTAGGCGTAGGGATCCAGCCCGCGGCGGCGGCAACTTTCAATGACGGTGTAAATGACGGCGCTGCGTTCCCCAGCGTCCGCGTCCCCGACAAAGAGCCAGTTCTTCTTCCCAATGGCGGTGGGCCGGATGGCGTTTTCCACGAGGTTGTTGTCGATCTCCACCCGGCCGTCGGCGAGATAGACGGTCAAGGTGCGCCACTGGCCAAGCGCGTAATCCATGGCTCCGCCCAGCAAGCTCTGGGGCAGGTGGCGCCCGCTGGCCTTGAGCCGCAGGAGCACGCGCTCCAACCGGGCGATGAGGGGGCGGCTTTGATGGGCGCGCACGGCGGCCCGCAGGCGGGGACCGGCGCGGTGTTCGCGCAAAGTGGCCTCGATCCGGTAGAGGTGCTGGATCTGTCGCACGATCCAACCCGCCGTCCGGGGCGCAGCTTCGAGGGCTTCGTAAAACTTTCGCCGCACATGCGCCCAGCAACCGGCCAGCGCAATGCCCGCGCCGCGTGCGTTGGCAAACGCCCGGTAGGCGGCGTAGCCATCACATTGCAGCGTGCCGGTGAAGTTCACGGGAATGACCTGGTCCAGGCACGCGGCGGCGCGGCTGGTCTCCCAGCGGTAAAACACATCCCCACCCGGACGGCTGCCGGTCCAGAGATAGCCTTGCCGTGCCCGGCCATGACCGGGTTCCAGATAGTTGACCGGCGTTTCATCCACCTGCACATAGCCATCCGCCAGCACCCCGGTGCGGATGTGTTCGTAAACCGGCTGCAACCACTCGGCGGCCAGCGCCACCCACCGGGCCAAAGTCTGGCGCGGCAGATGCACCTGGTGGCGGCGGCGGAAGATCTGTTCCTGCCGGTAGAGCGGCAGGTGGTCGCAGTATTTGCTGACGAGCACCTGGGCCAGCAGGCCCGGGGCAGCCAAGCCCCGCTCCTGCAAGCATTCGGGCAAGGGCGCAATCACGGGCGCGTGGTCAAGGTCAACGCGGTGAACGTATTTGCGGCGGATCACGCGGCGGCGCAGAAAACGGGCCGGCTCGTAATCCAGTTGCTCGCTGACCTCTTCCCCGATGCAGCGCCAGCTTTGTGGCGCAGCCTTCACCGGCTCGGGATCAATCACCTCCTCGACCACCGGCAGATGCTCGGGCAGCCGGGGTGTGCGTTCCTTGCGGGGACGAACGGCGGCCGGCTCCGGCACGGTCGCCACCACCGCCGACGGGGTGGCTGGCGGCAGTTGCAAAAGCAACTCCAGTTGGGCCGGGTCAAGCTGCTCGCTGCTGGAGCCAAACACCCGCCGCACCAGCAGATCAATCTTCTGCCGCAAGAACTCATTCTCCCGCCGTGACTCCGCCAGCGCCCGCTGGCACTGCGCCAGTTGGTCGGTGAGTTCGCGCTCGCGGGCCGTCATCGGTTGCGAACTCAGATGCGTGCGCGCCGCGGACGTTCAAACTGTGCGGCACATTTTTCGGGCGTGGTGGTTTCAGCCTTCGCGCTGATACCACGGCCGCATCTTGGCGCCCCGCAAATCCACCCCGTCGGTCAGCAACGCCAACGCCTGCGGCGTCAACGCCAGCTTGGTCGCGTGCGGCTCCCCTGGCTTGGGCCAACTGAAGGTGCCCTGCTCCAAGCGCTTGGTCAGCACCCATAATCCCGTGCCGTCCCAGCAGAGGATCTTGAGCCGCGTGCGCCGCCGGTTGGTGAACACAAACAACGCGCCCGTTTTGGCATCCTCACCCAGCCGCTCGGTCACCAGCGCGTGCAGGCCGTTGAAGCCCTTGCGCATGTCACAGGCTTCCAGCGCCACGAACACTTTGAGGCTGCCGGCAAAGCTCAACATGCGGTGGTGGGTTGGGCCAGCGCTCGCAACAGCTCCGCCGCCAGCACCGCCTGCTGCGGAGTGGTCACCTCCAAGCGAGCCCCACCCGGCAACTGCACGCACAACCCGGCGGGTTCCGCCCCGGCGGCCTGGTCCACCACCGCTTCCAACCAGCGCAGTTGCCTCGGCGCAGACGTAACCACCGGCGCAGTGGCACTCCGCTGCTTGCGTCGCCGCTGCACCCAGCCGGCGAAGGTCTGGTATTTGAGGCCGGTCAGCGCCGCGAACTTGGCGGCCGAGAGGCTGCTGCGCTCGAACTCATCCAGCAACTGCTCCTGCCGGGCCAGCGGTGTCCTCATCCGGCCCCTGGTGTCGGTCTTGAGAATCGCTCCGTCCTTCGTAGATGTCATAGCCGCTACGCTATGACGCCTACGCTCTCAACGCATAGTGGTGCTCCGCGTGACGCTTACGGCACGACTGTGGCGAGCGGGCGAAGTTTGTCGACGAGATTAGCCGCCGGGGGCGGAGTCAGCGCGGCGTGCTCGGCGCCAAGCTAGTGGCATCAGGTGCTTGACCGGCAGTAGTCAGTCAAAACCCGCCACTTTGTCGTAGCATTCGCTGCTGAGTGCCGCGTTGGGATGCACAACGACGCGATGCAGCATCCCTTTTGTCGCCGATTTGTCACCGTTCTCCCGGAATTGTCGCGCTCGTTTTGCTTAGAAGGTGCATGAATGTGAACGTGCTCCTCCGTCTATCATGGGTAGTGTGCCTGGCGATCCTCACGGCTTGCACCACCTCCCGTAACACAGTTCGGCGACTCAGTCCCGAAATCCCCCTTAACCAATCGCGACTCGTGCCAGTTGTGGCTGTGCTGATGGATGCAAAATCCGTCAAAATAGTTAACCATGTCAAACTTGTGCCGGATGATTGGCTGGACCTTTCCCAGTTGGTGCCATTTTCACCGGACCGTGACTACGCCCTCAAGACTGGCAGCGTGGTCGGGTCTCAACTGCGCCAGCAGTGGGGCGACCTCCCCAAAGCGAATAGGAAATCTCTGCGGCTTGTGGACTGCCCGGAGGAATGTGCCCGAATGGATTTGGTTGGCGTGGTCCTCTTGGATGGCTGCCGTCCCGTCGTCAAAGGCCCGCGCGACGCGGTCGAAGTCGAGGTGACGCTTAAATTGGAAATTCACACACCGGACGGTGAAACGTCACTAACCCGTCGCTACGTGGGCAAGGGATCGCAAGCACCGAAGTTTGGCACGAGCACGATTGGCACGGTCCTCCGAGTTGCCACGTTGACCGCAACCGTGACGCCAGAGATGGCCGTTCTGGCTCGGAGGGCGCATGATGAAGCAGTTCAGAACTCCATGGAGGCTCTCTTTAAGGATTTGCGTGACCCAAACTTCGTCATGCAGGGACTTACGGGAGAGGGCCTGACCAACGCTGAAGCGTTGGCCGCGCGCGGTCTTCAGTTTTTTCAGAAAGGATGCTCCCGGCAGGCATATTGGCATCTGCACCGAGCTCTGACCTTTGAACCGGGCAGCCAGGATGCCGCAGTTTATGCGGGTGCAGCCTTGGCACGACTCGGAGAACGTGAGGCAGCTGGACAGACCCTCCGACAGGCCATTTCAATCGACCCTGGATCGGACCAAGCCGCTCAAGCCCGACTCTGGCTAGAGTGGTTGGGCAATAACCCGCCTCAACGAAGGGTAGGCGGACCTTCGGACAAGAGCAGGAATAGTAGCCTTGCACTCAATCCTCCCATAACTTTGTGAACTGAATCCCCCTCACCAACGGCTTCGCAATCACGAGCCGACTAAGTCAGTTTCGAGCCGAGCGGAAGCCCCAACCGTTCTCGCCATTTCCATCTGGTATTGAGCGTCCAGTTCGTGAGAGGCAGCGGTTCCATCCCGAGTCGGCTGTCGGATTTGCCACTCCTTCCCCTCGGACGCACCGCGGCTCATGTGTCAGCAGAACTGTCAGCAAAAGGGTAGTGAGAGAGTAGTTGCAAGTAGTGGCGGAGTAGGCTCAAGTAGCACCGTCAGATCGGTCCAAAACGTCCTTAAACCGGGCGTAGCGGAGCGATTCCGACCTCCGCCTCCATGCTTTAGGCCATATTGTCAGGGCTTTTTGGAGGAAACGGCGGCCAACTGACAGGAAAACTGACAGGTTTTGGCCCGGCGGTCACTATCCGGCACTATCCGCCAGCATCCCCTCACGGTGAGGGCCTGGACCGGAACAGCCTCAGCGCCATGAAAGCTAAAAACATCATGGCCCGGTTCCAACTCATCCGCCGCTCCCACGGCATCTTCAACGTCTTCGACGCCCACACCGGCAAGCGGGAGAGCCTGCACACCCGCAAGAAGGCCGACGCCTTGCGCCTGATTCACGCCCGCAACGAGGCCGCCGCTGCGGGCATGGTCAGTCTTCAGATGGCCCGTGCCTAGGCCACCGCCGCCGACCCGGCCATGGCGACCCGCACTTGGGCCGACGTGATGACCGCCGTGCTCGTCGGCAAGGACGGCTCCAACCTTGACCGCTATGAGCGGGCTGGCGGGACACGGCGCTGGTGCCCCTGCTGAAGCTGGTCTTGATCGAGACCCGTCCAGAGCACCTGCACCGCGCCCTGGTCAACGGCACCGTCGCCACGAACGTCTATCTGCGCCGCCTTCGCAATTTCGCCATGGACATGTCGTGGCTTCCGTGGCCGGTGATCCCCAAGCGCCAGTGGCCCAAGGTCGTCCACAAGGAGCGCCGGGCCATCACGGAGGAGGAACACCTCCGCATCCTGGCACGGGAGAAGAACACCGAACGCCGGGCCTTCTACGAGATGCTCTGGCACCTCGGCGGTTCCCAAGGCGACATCGCCTGCCTCAAGGCCGGAGACTTGGACTGGGACAATCGCACCGTGAGCTACCTCCGGAAGAAGAGCGGTGAGCAGTGCCAGATGCACTTCGGAGACAACGTGGCGGCCCTCCTGCGCACCCTGCCGCCGACCGGCCCGCTATTTCCGTATCTTTGCACCGTCCGCTCTGCCGACCGCGCCACCGAGTTCCATCAGCGTTGCGAAGCGCTGGGCATCAAGGGCGTTTCGCTGCACTCCTACCGCTACGCTTGGGCGGAACGGGCCAGGCACTGTGGCTACCCGGAGCACTTCGCCCAGGAGGCGCTCGGCCATTCCAGCAAGGCGGTGCACCGGGCTTATGCGAAGCACGCGCACGTGAGGCTGCCCTCGCTCGAAGAGTTCGAGGCCAAGCACGCGCAAGGAAAGATCGTGACGCCGGACTTTGCCCGTCCCACCCCAGGCACCGGTGACGGCACGGCGGCCTGCTCGTGATGTCCTCCAGTTGGATGAGGCCAGGGGAGTCGAGCGCTTGGATTCCTCGACTTCGCGGGCACTCGGAGTCGCGGAAGTAGTCCAAACAATGATTTGACCATGTATCCGCACTGAGTAATTTAACTCAGTGTAGTGAGTAATCTGTATGACGCGCCAAACACTCCATGATGAACTGCTGAAACGGCTGAAGGAAAAGCGCCGCTTCTTGCAGGTGCTGGCTGGTCCACGTCAGGTCGGCAAGACCACGTTGGTCCGGCAGGTCATCAAGGCATCGCAACTGCCCGCGCATTACGCCTCCGCCGATGAGCCATCCCTGCGTGACCGCACCTGGATTGAACAGCAATGGGACGCCGCCCGGTTGAAGGCGCAAGAAAGCAAAGCGGGCGCACTGCTGGTGTTGGACGAGGTTCAGAAGGTTTCCGATTGGTCATCCGTGGTGAAGCTGCTCTGGGATGCGGACACGCACGCCGGGGTGCCGCTGAAGGTCGTGCTCCTTGGCTCCGCGCCCCTGCTCATTCAGCGTGGCTTGACCGAGAGCCTGGCTGGACGGTTCGAGGTGATTGCCGTGCCGCACTGGTCATTCGCCGAGATGCGGGAGGCCTTCGGCTGGAATCTGGAGCAATACATCTTCTACGGCGCGTATCCCGGCGCTGCCGAGCTGATTGAGGAGCCGGAACGCTGGCGGCGTTACATCGTGGACTCGCTCATCGAGACCACGATCTCGCGCGACATTCTCCTGCTCAACCGGGTGGACAAGCCCGCGCTGCTGCGCCAGATGTTTCATCTGGGCTGCGCGTATTCCGGCCAGATTCTTTCCTACCAGAAGATGCTCGGCCAGCTCACCGACGCGGGCAACACCGTCACGCTGGCGCACTATCTGGAGCTGCTCCAAGGCGCGGGCATGGTCGGGGGACTTTCCAAGTATGCCCACGGCCTCGTGCGCCAACGCGGGTCGAGTCCGAAATTGCAGGTGCTCAACACGGCCTTGATGACCGCGCAGGACAGCCGGACCACAGCGGAAGCCCGGCAGGACGGCAATCATTGGGGCCGGTTGGTCGAGTCGTGCGTCGGCGCGCACCTGCTCAACACCAGCTTCGGCACCAACATCGAACTGACGTATTGGCGGGAACGGAATCAAGAAGTGGACTTCATCCTGCGCCAAGGCAAGACCACCGTGGCCATTGAGGTGAAAAGCGGACGCCGCCATGAATCCCTGCCGGGGATGGAGGCGTTTGCCCTGCACTTCAAACCGAAGCGCAAGCTGCTCGTGGGTGGGCAGGGAATCGAGCTGGCCGAGTTTCTTACGAAACCAGCCCATTATTGGCTGCAATAGAAAGTGAGTCCGATCCACTCTACGGCGTTGGCCTGGCGGATTGCGTCAACGTGGGCCTGCCACATGTGCGCGCTGCGCCGTCGTTCAAGCGAGGGACGCCAGCTACCAGCCAAGCACCAGCAGCACATGGCGCTGCTTGCGGGTCGCGATGCGCTCACGCGGCTTTCCCGGTCGGACAGGTGGCATCGCCAAACGGTAGGGCAGCAGGGAAAAAATGTCCATCTGATGGCGAGACGAAGCCAAGGCTGACGCATCAAATTCCTGCCGGGTAGGTAGACGAACCTAGCGTTGAGCAGGGATGGGGTGGAAGGAGCCGGTGGCAATGGCTGACACGCACTGCCTCATGGATGGGTTGCCGGGCTGCTCCGCAGAAACATTTGCCACGCCCCTGCCACATCGGCCAGCCCATCCTTTGGCGACGAGTGAATCCACGCGCCGAAGCGCAGGCGGAAGGTCTCGCCCTTCGCCACGGCCACGCGGCTCTTCGCGCCTTTGGTAAAGGCATCTTCGCCGAACGGATTCGCCACCATGAGCCCGTAGTCGCGGTCGTGAAACCAGCTCGGGCGGAAGTTCTGCGGCCCGGCGAAGACCGCGATGCCCACGCGCCGCCGATTTGGAAATCGGCAACACAGCAGGTTTGGAAACCTGTGCTACCGCGCATGGGTTCCACGTAGCTTTCCCAGTTTTGTTTCGCGTCATCGCTTCATCCCTTTCCCATCCGGAAACTCCCCGCACAACCACCCGAGATACTCCTCCAAATTCGTGTAGCCATCGCCATCGCGGTCCGCGTTGCCGTCGCGCGCGTCGGACGGGTTCAAGCCGCGCGCGCGCTCCCAGTCGTCCGGCATGCCATCGCGGTCGGTGTCCCAGTTCGCCGCGCGGCGCTCGACCGGATAATTCTCCCAGCCGCCCACGTCATCCTGTTTGTCCGGCAAGCCCGCCAGCCCCGTCGTGCTGCCCTTGAACTTCGCCGTGCCAGCGCGCACCTCGGCGATGACCCGCGCGTCGTGCTCGTCCAACGCCGGGCGAGTGCAACCCACGTCCGCCAGCACGTTCGTGTAAGCCTCCGCCGCCGAGTGCGTCGCCACGAACGACTCGAACCACGGTTCCCGCACCATGTATTCCTGCCACGGCAACTCCGGCCGCGACCGCGTGCCCACGAACGGCCCGAGCGGCCCCTCCGGCCCGTGTCGGCCTTCAAGCACGTTGCCCGCGACGAAGTAAATCTGCGGCCCGAACGCTGGGTTCTCGAACTGCGGCACCAGCTCGTAGAAGTGCGTCGTGGCCGGGCCGGGCTTGTAATAGTTGTTCACGAACTGCACCCGCGCCGCGCCGCCGTCCGTCGCGCGCGACTTCCAGTTGAAGACCACGTTATTCCGCAGGTCCAGCGCGCCGATGTGCCGGTTCGCACGGTCAATCCCGCCGGCCAAACTCCAGTTCCGCCCCGCGCAGTGCGCGAGCAAGTTGTGATGAAAACTCCCGACGTTCCCGCCGATGCTTGCCGCGTAACCGTGCTGCGTGCCGGGCGGATACTTCTTGTGCCCCGCCGCGTTCAGCGCCTCGGAGATGAGCGTGCGTTGCAGCGTGATGTTGCGCGCGCCGCGCGAGCTGAACGCCTCGTCCTGTGTCCAACTGATGCTGCAATGGTCAATGATGCAGTGGTCGCTCGACGCCATGCCCATGCCGTCGAGCGTCAGGCCGGCGAGATTCCCCGGCCGCACGCGCATGTGCCGGATGATGACATCGCTCGCGCCCATCATGCCGAGGTTGAACTTCCGCACGCAGATGCCGCGCCCCGGCGCCGTCTGCCCCGCGAGGGTGAGGAACGAATTCTTCACCGTGAGCTTCGACTCCAGCGTGATGAGGCCGGAGACCTTGAAGACCACCGTGCGCGGCCCCTCCGCCTCCACCGCCGCGCGCAAGCTGCCGGGCCCGCTGTCGTCGAGATTCGTGACTTCAATCACCCGCCCGCCGCGCCCGCCGACCGCGAACCGCCCGTAACCCTCCGCCGTCGGAAACGCCAAGTGACGCGGCCGGAACTGCCACACCTCGCCGCGCGTCACGCCGCCCCGCACGTCCACTTCATCCACGCGCCAGAACCAGTCGCTCATGTGGCTCAACTGGCCGGGAGCAAACTTTGCTTCAGCTAGGCGCCCCTTGAACTCCTGCGACTTCTCCGTCGCCCGCACCACCCCATTCGAGTCCGTGCCGAGGAAGACCAAATGCGCCACCGCCCGGCCACCCGCCCGCCACGTCAGCGGCCCGCTCACATCCGCGTGCCCATCGTAGTTCGCCGGCCCCGGCCGACTCGCGCGCAGCGCCGGATTCGCCGTGTCCAACTCAAACCCATTCAGCACCACCGCGCCCTCCGCCTCCACGCGCACGACGACCGGCTTGCCCGCTACTGCTGTGAACTCCACGAAGCCATGCGCCAGCTCGAAGTCATTCGTCGCGAGCGCCGCTGGTTTCAGCCCGCGCACCGCTGGCTTCCCGTCCACCGCGACATCGCACACCACCGGCGCGGACTTGTCCCACAGCCAATTGTGCCACGTCACCAGCGAGTGCCACCCCGCCGCGAGTCCGTTGAACTCCAGTTCCACCGCCACGCGCCCCTCGCCCCGCACCGTCACGCCGTCCGCCGACACCGTCGCGCCCGCCGCGATGCCCGGCCGCCACACCTCCGTCCGCAACGCCCCGCCCACGCCGCGCACCGTCACCGTCCCCTCGCCCACCGCGCGCGTCGCCGACGCCCCATTTGTCACCGCCCAATTCTCCCACCCGCGCGTCAGCGAATCCCGCCGGTCATCCGCTGCGTTCAAATCCACCTTCACCGCCGCCGCCAACGGCAACCCCGCCGCAAGCAACGCAACGAAAGCCCAAGCCATGGAGCGCGGACGCCCACGTCTGCCGCCCGTGCCCCGACCGCTTGCGACCGTTGTAGCGGGGGTTTCCAAACCTGCTGTGTCGCCGATTTTCAAATCGGCGGCGCGTCCGTCAGCCCAGCGCGCCGCGACTTCGCGACCCACACGCCCTCGCACCACACCGCGCTTTGACTCCCTCTCCCATCCTCGGAGGAGGGGAGAGGGCCGGGGTGAGGGGAGTTCCTCGGCGCAAGTAGCCCCACCCCTCATCCGGCCTGCGGCCACCTTCTCCCCTCGCTGCGCGAAGGGAGAAGGCGTGCGTCCGAACACCAAATTCAAAACCAGTTTCATAGTCGGTTACTTCTTCGTCTCCTTCGCCTTCCTGCGCTCCGCCCAATCCTTCCCCGCCTGCTTCAAATCGTATCCCTCGGCGCTCAGGTAATTGTTTATCCGCCCCTTGTAGCGACCGAAAATCGCCGTCTTCCCCTCGCTGCTGCCGCCGTCCATCGCCTCCTCGCGCGCCTCCTTCAACGTGTCGAGGATGCGCGTCTTCTGCGCCGCCGTGAGCTGCGGGAGCATCTCTAG